>Ga0180436_10006086_pt1 | contig 10546 bp, 10 predicted proteins | sample SS_ome_2_FD_132434 | JGI IMG/M metagenome (GOLD analysis project Ga0180436, IMG submission 132434) | Hypersaline lake sediment archaeal communities from the Salton Sea, California, USA - SS_3_S_2 metaG | ecosystem: Environmental > Aquatic > Non-marine Saline and Alkaline > Hypersaline >...
ACTTAGAAAATCAATGAGCGGTACATTCCTTTATCACAAAGGTGTAGACAGTTCAAACCCGATGTTTAACGTATTTGCCAACTACTATGCATCATACCCTTACTATTCTCACGGTATGTGGTTCATTACGCAAATGTACAGATGGGGTCAACTTGACAAACCGGTTAACATGAAAGAAACTATTGAGAAAGTTTACAGACCTGACCTCTTTGCCGAAGTTGCAAAAGAAGTTGGATATACACTGCCGCCAAGTGCTTGGAAAAAAGATGGTGTTGACGAGTACAACAAATTCATCGATGGAAGAGTTTGGGATCCGAACAAAGCGGTTGACTATATCTATGACTTTGATGTAACAAACTCAAAAGTAAGTAAAGAAGACCTGCTTAAAGCAAACAGTTGGACAGTAGAAACTGCACAGCCTGAGTATGTATGTCCTTACGGACCTGCTGGATGTGCCGATCCAAAATACGTCACTAAAAAATAACAACCCGTTTTCCCCATCGCTGAATGATGGGGAATTGAAAAATATTTTGCATTTACAAGTACCTAAAGAGATGATGCCTCCTATAAATCATTCTGTCTCCAAACTCCGCTTTAGGTACTTGTAAATGCAACAATCAAAGGAGAACAACTTAAATGAATAATGAACTTGCAAAAAAAATCATACTGCCAATACTGGTTTTTATCAGTATATTGGGCGTATGGTCAAGCATAGCAAATAACGTGGAGGACTTTCCGACACCTTATGATACCTATATCGCTGCTTTTGGTGGTGTAAATGCCGAAGGTGATGAGATCACAGGTGTTTTAACCGATCCATTCTATATCGAAAACGAAGATGACAAAGGTATCTTCTGGCAGATCCTCAACTCTCTTCAGAGGGTTTTCGCAGGATTTGCACTTGCGATATTCGTTGGTGTTCCGTTAGGAATATTCATCGGTATGAGTAAAAGCGCACAATATGCCTTTGACCCGTTCATACAGATATTTAAGCCTGTATCACCATTGGCTTGGCTGCCGCTCTTGCTCTTTATCTTTCAAGATATCAACTTGACAGCCATTTCAACGATCTTTGTCACCTCCATATGGCCGATCATCATTAACACTGCACTGGGTGTAAGAAGTGTAAGTGAGGATTATATGAATGTCGCTAAAGTCTTGCGCTTTACACCTATAGAGAAAATAAGAATGATCATTTTGCCTGTAGCTGTACCGTTTATCTTTACCGGTATGCGACTCTCTTTGGGTATCGCATGGCTGGTTATCGTTGCGGCCGAGATGCTTACGGGTGGTATTGGTATAGGATTCTGGATCTGGGATGAGTATAACAACTTGAACTACTACAACATCATTATCGGTATTATTCTCGTTGGTCTGGTTGGATTTCTTCTAGACGTTATCATGGGTAAGATCGCAGATTATTTTGATTATACGAAAAAAGGAAGAGCATAAGATGGGTGCACAAAAGTTTTTACATTTAGAAAATATTGAAAAGAGGTTTCCTATTCCAGGGAAAGAGGACTACGTTGCCGTTACGAATGTAGATTTAGAAATAAAGAAGAATGAGATCATTTCGATCATCGGGCATAGTGGTTGCGGTAAATCAACCCTGCTTAACATGATCTCCGGTCTTGATATGCAATCGGAGGGATATATCTTTCTGAAAGGAAAAGAGATCAAAGGACCTGGTGCCGATAGAGCCGTAGTGTTTCAAAACCACTCTTTGCTGCCATGGCTGACGGTCTACCAGAACATCGAGATGGCTGTCAAAAAAGTGATGCCGGATCTTTCAAAAGAGGAGCGTCAAGAGAGAGTGGAAAAGTTTATCTCCATGGTAAACCTTGATCATGCAAAAGACAAACTTCCTGATGAGATATCCGGTGGTATGAAACAGCGTGTTGGTATCGCAAGAGCGCTCTCGATCAAGCCAGAAGTGCTTTTGATGGATGAACCATTTGGAGCTTTGGATTCACTTACTAGAGCGAACCTGCAAGAGCACCTGATGAGAATTCAGCAAAAAGTGGAAAACACGGTGATTATCATCACCCATGATGTGGATGAGGCTGTACTCTTAAGTGACAGAGTCATTATGATGACCAATGGTCCAGAGGCAACGATCGGTGAAGTACTTGAAGTGAACCTGGAGAGACCAAGAAACAGGGTTGAGCTCCAACATGACCCAGAGTACATTAGATGTCGTGAAGCGATTTTAAGTTTCCTCTATGAAAAATTTGCAAAGGAAGATGAATAAGGTCTTCTTTGAAGATATTTTTTGGTTGATCCGATCACCAAAAAATATCAGAACATTCTATCTGCTTTTTCTTTTTACGATCACTCCAATATTTCATAACATTTTTAGTGAAAATTTGCTATAAATACACTAATTTAAACCACAAGGAAAACCTATGAGTTATGCCATAGAAACATTTGACCCGGAAATATTTGAAGCAATTGAGAACGAAAGAGAAAGACAAACTGATCACTTGGAGATGATCGCTTCTGAGAACTTTACGATCCCTGCCGTTATGGAGGCAATGGGTTCTGTATTTACAAACAAGTATGCTGAGGGTTACCCATATAAAAGATACTATGGCGGATGCGAATATGCTGATGTAGTTGAGCAATTGGCTATCGACAGAGCATGTGAACTTTTTGACTGTAGCTATGCCAATGTCCAACCGCATTCTGGATCACAGGCAAACGGTGCTGTATATGCTGCACTGCTTAAAGCAGGTGAGAAAATACTTGGAATGGACCTAAGCCACGGTGGTCACCTTACGCATGGTTCTAAACCAAGTTTCTCTGGTAAAAACTACTCATCATTTACCTATGGTGTTGAGCTTGATGGTCGTATCAACTACGATAAAGTACTTGAGATCGCTAAGACTGTAGAACCTAAGATCATTGTATGTGGTGCTTCAGCGTATGCAAGAGAGATCGATTTTAAGAAATTTAGAGAGATCGCTGATGAAGTAGGTGCGATTCTTTTTGCAGATATCGCTCACATTGCCGGTTTGGTCTGTGCAGGTGAACACCCTAGCCCATTCCCATATGCAGATGTAGTCACAACGACTACACATAAAACACTTGCAGGACCTCGTGGTGGTATGATCATGACAAATGATGAAGCTATCGCTAAAAAAGTAAACTCTGCTATCTTCCCTGGTCTTCAAGGTGGTCCACTGGTACATGTGATCGCTGCAAAAGCAGTAGGGTTTAAACATAACCTTTCTGATGAGTGGAAAGTCTATGCAAAGCAGGTCAAAGCAAACGCTACTAAACTTGCAGAAGTACTTGTTTCAAGAGGATATGATGTAGTTTCAGGCGGTACAGACAACCACCTTGTTCTTGTCTCTTTCCTTGACAAAGATTTCTCTGGTAAAGATGCAGATGCTGCACTTGGTGCAGCAGGTATCACAGTAAACAAAAACACTGTTCCAGGTGAGACAAGAAGCCCGTTTGTCACTTCAGGTGTACGTATCGGATCTCCTGCTCTTACAAGCAGAGGAATGAAAGAGAAAGAGTTCGAGCTTATCGCTAACAAAATTTGTGATGTACTTGACAATGTCAATGACGCTGGGCTGCATGCGAAGATCAAAGAAGAGATGAAAACATTAGCACAAGATTTTGTGATCTATGAAAAGTCAATCTATTAAAAAGGTCTAACAATAAAAGTTTTTGATCTAAACCTTTTTGATGACCACTACTACATCAAAAGAAATACGATTGTTGAACAGATACAATTTAACAATCGTACCTTTTATGCCAAATATGAACGCATAAATGAACCCCTGACTCCCCTGCTTCTCAAACAGCATCTTAATAGACAATACAATATCGCAGCACCTCTGCTCAAAGATAACCGTACCAACTATCTTGTCATAGAGTATAAAGGTGAAGAGTATAAAAGATTTCAACATCTCATCAGACACCTCTTTAAAACGATGGATATCCCAGAATATACCATCTATCAGGGGAAAGATGTTGAACGTATCCAGGTATTTATAGAGGTAGATCGACTCTCTTTGGAAGAGGCAGATGCACAACTGAAAACTATTTCAAATGCATTAAAAGAAAAAATGACCAAAAATTGGAAGTGCCTACCTTCGATCACACTGCCAGAAGCCTATAATATCGTCAGTCTTCCTTACGATCAACTTTAAAATTTACCGCCAAACCTACTGAATACTCCAGTAAGTTCTTTTATATACATAAATATGATATAATCAATTCAAAATAATTTCCGGAGACTTTTCCTTCATGCATGATCACAATCTTGATGACCTGATTATAGATAATATTGAACCTAAGAGTAGTAAATTCAAAAGTTTTTTAACCATTATCGCTTTACTGATCGTTATACTGATCATTGCGATCGTTCTCACTAGAATATTACTTAAAACACCAGATAATACTGACCTTGTTTTTGAACAAGAAACAGCAGAGTTGATCGCACCGGAATTGAAGCTTCAAGAGACACCAAAACCAGCACAATCGAAATCAGCAGGATCAGAACCATCTCTTTCAAATATTATAGAGAGTAAATTAAAGCCTTCAACTGTTGAAGAGAAAAAACCTGAGATCGTTAAAGAGCCAGTGAAAGAAGCAGAAGTTATTGTCAAAAAAGAAGAACCTAAACCGGTTGTTAAAGCACCAGTAGAACCTAAAGTCGAAGAGACAAAGGAAGAACCAGTTCTTTCAAATATTACAGAACAAGCGGTCAAGGCACCAGTAGCAAAGGAAGTCTCATCCGCTGAACAAAAAGCGAAAGAGGCTGCGGAAAAAGCTGAGAGAGAAGCACAAGAAGCGAAGAGAAAAGCTGAACTCGCAGCTAAAGAGAAAGCGGAACAGGAAGCCAGCGAGAAAGCCGAAAGAGAAGCTAAAGAAAAAGCGGAAAGAGAAGCACAAGAGGCTATGCAAAGAGAGAAGGCTGCTGCAGCTAAAAAAGCACAAGAAGCTGCCGCTCAGAAACCTGAACCGGTAGCTAAACCTGTAGAGAGAGTGGTCGAACAAAAGCCAGTAACTCCTCAACAAAAACCTAAGAGTACCTCAGGTAAGAAATTCTACGTACAGGTAGGATCATTTAAGAATCAGCCTAGTTCACGTTTTGTTTCAGTCATAAAGAACAATGGATTCAACTATAGGATCTTAAGGTCTTCAACAGATGGTACAAATAAGTTACTTATAGGGCCTTATGAAGACAGAGCATCCGTTAATCGTGCACTCACTCAGGTAAAAGACCGTATCAACAAACGTGCTTTTGTAGTAAAAAGGTAAATCAATATGCATAAAACAATACTATTTGACCAACTCACTCCTGTTGCACTGTATGGTAAAATAAAAGAGATCTTTCCAGATGAAGTCACTATGCTTTTTGAGAGTGTGGTCAACACTGAAGATGGTAATTTCTCGTTTATTACCATAGGTGCACAAGAACGTATAACATACAAAGACAAGACAACTACCTATATCGATCAAAGTGGTGATACAAAAACGCTGAGTGAAGATCCATTCAGTTTTTTAAAAACCTATTATAACTCTGTGGACAAAGCTGCCTATAAAGAGAAAGCCTTAGAGGTCGGGTTCTCTTTTGTAGATGGATTTATAGGGTTCATCGCGTATGATATGGTGAAAGTATTTGAACCTGTACTTGAAGAGAGTATGGATAACCTGCTTGATCCGCTCAATACACCTGATCTTGATCTTGTGCGTCCAAAGATCATCATAGCCTATTCCCATAAGAGTGCGAAGCTCACCATGATCTTAAATGATGATTCTATGCAAAGTGCTATTACAGCTATTGAAGATATTCTAAACAATACTTGTACACCTATGCCTCTTAAATCTGTAGAGCTTGAGGGTGAAGGTAGCTTCAGTATAGATGAAGAACGTTTTAAAACACTGGTTGTAGAATCCAAAGAGAATATCCGTTCTGGAGACATTTTCCAAATACTCTTGGCCAACAGATATACTCAAAAAGGTAAAATAGACCCATTAAGCTTTTATAGAATTCTACGTTCTAAAAACCCATCGCCTTATCTTTTCTTGCTTGATTATGAAGAGTTCTCCATCTGTGGTTCATCTCCGGAGGTGATGGTACGTTTAACAGAAGGTGAGATCCTTCTTCGTCCAATTGCGGGTACACGTAAACGCGGCAAAAATGCCAAAAGAGATAAAGAACTTGAACAAGAAATGCTTGATGACCCTAAAGAGTGTGCAGAGCACCTTATGCTCATAGACCTTGGTCGTAATGACGTGGGTCGTGTTGCACAGACGGGTACGGTCAAGGTCACTGATATGATGCGTGTAGAGAAATACTCTCATGTCATGCATATGGTATCTGATGTTGAAGGGATGCTAAAAGAAGAGAAAGATATGTTTGACCTCTTTGCTGCTACATTTACAGCGGGAACGATGACAGGAGCACCTAAGATCGAAGCGATGAAACTGATCGCACAATATGAAGGTCTTAAACGTGGTTTCTACTCTGGATCTGTGGGATACTTCTCTTTTGATGGCAATATGGACTCAGCGATCGCTATACGTACTTCACTGATCAAACCTGACAGTATCACTCTGCAAGCGGGTGCTGGTGTGGTTGCAGACTCTAAACCTGAATTGGAATACCTTGAAGTAAAGAACAAGCTAGGTGCACTGCTCTCTACACTCAAAGAGATGGAAAACCTATAAATATGGATCAAATATTCCTATGAAACATCTCTTTGCAATTTTCGGAAACCCCGTTTCTCACTCTAAATCTCCGCTTATGCACAACCTTGCCTTCAAGGGACTGGGGTATGACGGATGTTATAATCGCTACAAACTCGAAAATGGAGATCAACTCAAGGAGAAGTTCTTTGCCTTAGGACTAAAGGGGATCAATATTACCGTCCCTCATAAAGAACATGCTTATCATGCCTGCGATGAACTTGACCCGTTTGCTAAAAAAGTCGGTGCGGTCAATACCATTGTCGAAAGAGACGGTAAACTTCACGGATACAATACTGATGCACCGGGTTTTCTCAAAGCGATCAGTGAATTTGAAGAGGCAAAAAAGGTACTCTTTTTAGGTGCAGGAGGTACAGCACAGTCAACTTCAGCAATCCTCAAAGATGCAGGATATGAAGTAACGATCCTCAATCGAAGTAGCAAAAGGCTTGAGCGATTTAAGGAAGAGGGTTTTAAAACCTACACCTTTGAAGAGTTCTCGGCCCAACCTTATGATCTCATTATCAATATGACCTCAGCAGGACTTGAAGATGAATTCCTTCCATGTCCACAATATATTCTAGCTGAGATCATCCCAACTGCTGATGCCTGTATCGATGTCATCTACGGTAAAGAGACACCTTTCTTAAAACTTGCCAGACTCTATGGAAAACCTACCAAAGATGGTTCAGACATGCTGCTCTACCAGGGTATCATCGCTTTTGAGTATTTCACAGAGCATGCGTATACTTTTGATGAGATCAAAGAGCATATGCGACAGGCATTTATACTTTAACGCTCTATTTGACTTCAATTAACCTTTAGTCATTACAATAAATACTATACTGATTATATGGGGTGAACTATGATAAATATTTTAATGATCGAAGATGATCCGGAATTTGCAGAGCTGCTTTCTGAATATCTTGCACAATATGACATTAAAGTAACCAATTTTGAAGATCCTTATCTTGGTTTGAGCGCTGGGGTGAAAAAGTATGATCTTCTTATTTTAGACCTCACACTGCCTGGGATGGATGGGCTGGAGGTGTGTAAAGAGGTAGTAGAAAAATATGATATCCCTATCATTATCTCTTCAGCGCGTTCAGATATCAATGATAAAGTAGAGGGATTTGCACTAGGTGCAGATGACTACCTGCCTAAACCCTATGATCCTAAAGAGATGTATGCACGTATCACATCACTGCTTAGACGCTACTCCAAATCCAGTAGTAATGAGATAGCAACACCTAAAAGTGATTTTGAGATCAAAGGGGATACCATCTACTACAAAGGTGAAGCACTTTCATTGACACCCGCAGAGTTCGAGGTACTTTCTTTACTGGTAAAGCATCAGGGTATCACCCAATCACGTGAGCAGATCATCAATGCCTCTGGTACGATGAGCATAGACTCACAAGGAAAGAGCCTTGATGTCATCATCTCCAAAATACGTACAAAAATCGGTGATAACAAACGTATTCAAGCTGTGCGCGGCATTGGATATAAACTCGTATGATCATCACTTCTCTACGTAGTAAAATAAGGATAGTATTTTCTGTTACTCTTCTTTTGCTGGGTGCACTTTTTGCTTTTTCGATCAAATATGACCATGCGATGATAGAGGAGAGAAATGTTGCCCAGGAACAAGCCATCTCCCACTATCTGTACACATACTATCTAAAGCACGGTAAAATAGATGAAGCCTATTTAGATGCACAAAATGTATCACTCATTACAGATAAAGGTATGGTCGTTCAGATAGAACGCTTCTTTAAAGAAAAAGGGAAGTTCAAACGCTATGCCGTAGATACTTTCCGTTTAAAACGGATCATGATCATCAACAATGATAGATTTAAACTCATACTTGAAAACAAAAATAAACCAAAATTCCCTCTAAAACGTATACTTGTATTCTCTACCGTGTTCATACTCATCGTCTTACTCTATTTATGGATCATGAGGAGCCTTTTACCACTCTCTACGCTCAAAAGCCAGATACAGACCTTTTCAAAAGGTGATCTGGATATAGAGTGCAAGAGTGATAAAAATGACGAGATCGCAGAAGTAGCCAATGAATTTGATCATGCCGTTACTATGATACGTGAACTATTGCACTCTCGCCAGCTCTTTTTACGGGCGATCATGCATGAGCTAAAAACACCTATTGCAAAAGGAAGACTGGTCAGTGAAATGCTTGAGGATGAAAAAAATAAAACACGTTTACACAGTATCTTTGAAAGACTTAATCTTCTCATAGATGAGTTTGCAAAGATCGAAAAGATCACTTCTAAGAACTTTGAACTCACCATCAAACCTTACAAAATGAGTGACCTGCTTGAAGCCAGTGAAGATATGCTTATGATAGAGAACCCAAAACGGCTTATCACCACACAGATTAAAAAAGATTACAGTAAAGAGGTGGATTTTGAACTCTTTACTCTCGTGATCAAAAACCTGCTTGATAATGGTATAAAATATAGTACAGATAAACACATCACAGTTGTCATAGATAATGACATTATCAAGATCATCAATAGAGGCGAAGCGCTCAATGAGCCATTAGAAAACTATTTTAAACCGTTCCATGCTTCTAAAAAAGGATTGGGTTTAGGACTCTATATTGTAAAAAGTATTTTGGATATTCATCATATGGAGTTACACTACACACATGAAGATGGAGAAAACATCTTCACGGTAGTCTAAAATTATTTAGCTTCCTCATTAATATCTGAAAGCATAAATGCAAGTTCTAATGCCTGAGAAGCATTGAGTCTTGGATCACACTGAGTGTGATAACGGCTTGCAAGTCCTTCAGCTGTGATCGCACAAGATGTACTACCAGTACACTCTGTCACATCATTTCCTGTCATCTCCAAATGGATACCGGCTGCAACTGTTCCCATCTCCTGATGGATAGCAAAGAACTGTTGTACTTCAGAGAGAATGTTGTCAAAGTCTCTGGTCTTAAATCCTGTAGAGCTCTTTTCAACATTTCCATGCATTGGATCACAAGACCAAACTACATTTTTACCTTCGTCTCTTACACGTTTAAGTAATTTCGGGAAATACTCTCTGATCTTACTCGCTCCCATGCGGACAATTAGGTTCAATCTACCCTCTTCATTGTCCGGATTCAATGCATCGATAAGTTCGATAAGCTCATCTTCTTCCATTGTAGGTCCAACTTTACAACCAATAGGGTTTTGAATCCCTCTAAAGTATTCTATATGTGCCTCTTTAAGATCACGTGTTCTATCACCTATCCATAACATGTGTGCTGAACAGTCATACCACTCTCCTGTCTCAGAGTCTTGTCTGGTCAACGCCTCTTCATAATTTAGAAGGAGTGCTTCATGTGAAGTATAAAGTGTCGTTTGGTGCAATTGCGGCATAGTATCACTATCTAATCCACATGCAGCCATAAAGTTCATCGCATGATCGATCTTTGTACTAAGTTCATCATAACGCTTTCCAAGCGGATTGTCTTTTATGAAATCAAGGTTCCACTGATGTACTCTGTTCAAGTCTGCCAAACCGCCTCTTGCAAAAGCACGTACAAGATTCATTGTTGCTGCAGCCTGATTATAGGCTTTGATCATATTCTTAGGATTTGGTACTCTTGCCGCTTCATCAAACTCTATACCGTTGATAATATCACCACGGTAACTTGGTAACTTCACACCATCGATCTCTTCAAAATCTGAAGATCTTGGTTTGGCGAACTGGCCTGCAATTCTTCCTACTTTCACGACAGGTTTACCTGTACTGTACATCAAAACCATATTCATCTGAAGCATCAGCTTGAATAGATTCTTTATATTTTGTGCATTAAAAT
>Ga0180436_10006087_pt1 | contig 10546 bp, 6 predicted proteins | sample SS_ome_2_FD_132434 | JGI IMG/M metagenome (GOLD analysis project Ga0180436, IMG submission 132434) | Hypersaline lake sediment archaeal communities from the Salton Sea, California, USA - SS_3_S_2 metaG | ecosystem: Environmental > Aquatic > Non-marine Saline and Alkaline > Hypersaline > Sediment...
CGATCTTGGCAAAGAGGTCCCGCTTCCCACGCCGGACACCTCTTAACGCCCGCCGAGCGCTCGGGCTGGCGACAACCGCGCTGCGAACATCCCTCTCCGGCTGATCTTCGACGTCTTCCGTGGAGACTCCCCGCGCGGGAATGGACTTGGCGTGCGCAAACGTCCACGCACCTCCGTTCCGGCATGGCCTTGCGCCTCGCCTATAGTCGCCAAATCCCCACCGTTTCCAAGGACAGCCGTGCCGAACACTCGCCACCATCCACCGTATGCACTGCTCTATGCAAAACTGCCGCTAGGCCGGGAATTGCTGACGGTGAGCCAGTCGACGATGAGCCAATCGACAATGATTCAGTGATGGCACGCACGGTCTTCGATGTACGCGACAATCCTCGGGAACGTCTGGAGGTAGCCGCGCGCGAGGACCTGATGCGCCACATCGCTCGCGAGAGCGGAGGCAAGCACACGACCATCGAACAGTTCCAGCCGGCCGCCGTAACCAAGGCGTTCGAGAAACACCTGAGGGCCACCTATCCGGATCGGCTCACGCGAACCGAGGCCTGGGACCGCTGGTGGATGCTCACCGCCGCCCTGTTGGCTTGGGCCGGATGCTGGGCGCTGCGGCGACGCTCCGGCTTGATTTGACCGTGCACAACCCTTCTTGAGCTAGCCAGCCACTGAAGGACAAGAAACCAATGGCGAGCAACACCGAACAACAAAGTGCCGACCCGCCCGTGGCTGAAGCCTTACGCACGACAGCCCGGCCCGAGGCCGATCAGCAAAGGCCAAGTGCCGGTCGGCCTGAGCCGGCTAGAACGGACGGTCCGACGAAAGTCGCAACTAGCGCCTCCGCCCCAGCGGGTGTCGCCGACCTTCGGCGTCCGCTTGCCCGCGCCGGCCGGCGTCTGTTGGTCGTCGGTCTCGCCGCCGCTTTGTGCTGGGCAATCCTGGCCGGAGTAATCACGCTCCTGTTGGCCGGGTGGATCGACCTGTTCTGGGAGCTGCCAGCCGAAGCGAGGTCCGCCGCCGTCTGGCTGGCGGGACTGGCCGCCCTGACAGTCACCTTCGTTGGGTTGATCGCCGCCCTCCGTGCCAAGCGTCGTTCAGCCATCGCCCGACGCCTGGATGCCGCGGCAGGTAGCGGCGGGCTGATCCTCACCGGATGGGAACTGATTGCCACGCGGAAACCACGAAGCACCCAACCAGCCGTGGAACAAGGACTGGCCGCAATGGCTGTCCGGCAGGCAGCGAGGCAAGCGACCGGGGTACGCCGCTCGCGGGTTGCCCCATTGCGGCCATTGCTTCGGGCTGGCGGGGTTCTGGCTGCGGTCGCCGCCGCCGTGCTCCTGCTCGCGCTGGCCATGCCAGAAATAGCCCAAACGCAGTGGCGGCGATTCCGTTACCCGCTGGCCGACGTACCTCCCTACTCCGCAATCAAGTTCCGCATTCAGCCCGGCGACGCCGAAGTCCGCTACGGTGATCCCCTGGAGATCGACGTTGAGGTGCTGGGCGAGAGCGCGGACGAACTGCAACTGCTGCTGCGCGACGGCGAAGGCGAACCGTCCACCGTGCTGCCGATGTTCTCCGATCACCAGGACCACTGGCGCGCGGTGATCGCCAGGGTGACCGAACCGGCCGAGTATGCCATTCGTGCCCGACGAAGCCGCAGCCCATGGCACCGCATCGACGTGTTGACCGTCCCCGAGATCGAATCCGTGCGTGTACGGATGGTCCCGCCGGCCTACACGCATCGGCCGCCCACGGTTGGGGCAGTGCCCGAGGGCGGTATCGCCGGGCTGATCGGCACGCGGGTCGAGGTGCTGGTGACGAGCAATCGCCCGCTCTCTGGTGGCCGCTTGCTGGTGGCCGCGGACAAGTCCACAACGCACCCGATGCATCCGACGAGCGACCCGGGTATGCGGGAGGCAAGTCGCCAGGAGGAAGCCGCCGACAACGCCGCCGATCGCGCCGAGAAAGCGTCCGCTCCCGCCAGAGAAGTCGCCGGGCAGTTCACCATCAGCGATCATGGCCGTCTGGAAGTGACGATCACCGACGAGGATGGCCAGGCATGCCGGGAGCCCTTCGTCGCGACCATCACCCGGCTCACCGACCAGCGACCGCTGATTCGGCTGCTGAAGCCCCGGCGGAAGTCGCTCGCCACGCCGACGGCGCCCTTGCCGGTGGAGATCGACGCCGAGGACGATTTTGGCGTCGCGCGGCTGGCCCTGTACCGCAGCCTGAACGATTCTCGACCACGCGATAAACGATTCCGCTTACCCGACCCGCCGCCCCGACGCACGGGGGACCGCATCTACCTGCCGCTCTCCGCTTACCGGCTCAGCCCGGGCGACGTGATCAAGCTCTTCGCGCGGGTGGAAGACACCGACCCCTCGGGGCCAAAGGGGACGGAAACCGAGGTGGCCACCGTGCGTATTATCTCGCAGGAGGAGTTCGAGCGACGGGTCCGCGTTCGTCAGGGAATCGAGGCCCTGATGTCGAAGTACCGCGAAGCCCGCCGCCGCTTGGAGCGACTGCATCGCGAGATCGATCAGCTGGCCCGCGAAATGGCCGACATGCCGGAGGATTCGCCACTGAAGGAAGAGGGCAGACGGCGGTTGCAGCGGCTGAGCCGACGCAGCCGGGAAGAATCGGAAGCACTGCGGAAGCTGCTTGAGCACCAACTGCCCTTCGCCGCCGACCAGCGTTTGGCATCCGAACTTCGCGAGTCCGTTAAGCTCACCAAGGAGATGGAGGCTGAACTAGAAAAGCTGGCCAAGTTATCCGATCTTTCCGGCCCGGAAGCCGCGCGCCGCCTGCGCGAGTTGGCCGCCCAACTGCAGGCGGAGCGAACCCGCTTTGGCCAGCAGGTGATGATGCCTCTGGAGATGCTTGAGAAGCTGTTTCCCCTGATGGTGGCCCAAGAGCGGTTCAGCGCTCTGGTCCGCTATCAACGCGACTTGGCCGACCGCCTCGAAAGCCTGAAAGACTTCTCCGGGGGCGAGGACAACCCCGCGCTAAAGGCCCGCATGCGCGATCTGGAGCAGGAACAGACGCGAATTCGCGAGGCGCTCGAGGAATTGCTCGACGATATTGAACGCCACGCCGCTCAGTTACCCGAGGAGGAAGAATTCGCCAAATTGCGTCAGTCGGCGCAGAAGTTCGCTAAAGCGGTGCGCGGAAGTGGGGCGCTCGAAGCGATGACCAAGGCCCAGCGGGGTTTGGCCGAGTTCTCTGGACTGCGCGGCCATGCCTTCGCCACGCAGGCGGCCGACATCCTCGAACAATTCCTCGCCGAGTGCGAAATGATGGGCCAAATGGCCGGCCAGTGCCTCGTCTTCCTCCCTTCGCTGGGGCAGTGCCTCGGCGAGACGGCAGCACAGCTTCTCGCCCAGATGGGGAGCGGCTTCGGCAACGGCTTCGGCGGCGGCTTCGGCGGCAGCGCTCGCCGCGGAGGTCTGTACGGGCAACTGCCCGGCCAGGGCCAGACCTACGGCGACTCCGGTTTGCATGGCCCCGACGGACCAAGCGGCAAGGGCCAGGACCAAACCACCGGCGAAACCCACACGGCCGAAGGCCAAAGCCCGGACCGCGACACCTACGGCGACATTCCCGGCCTGGGACGCGCCACCGCCTCCGGGCTCGGCTGGATTCCGGCCGCTTACCGCCACCGCGTCGGACAATACTTCCAACGACTCGCCGAGGAGTACAGCAAACAATGAAATCGCCGAAGCAACACGCCGTCAAGCAGCGGCCCGCATCCCCGTCATCACCCCGGAACCCGCTCGAGAGACTTCTCGCCGTACGGCCGCGCCGCCTGGCGTGGGCCGCACTCGCGGGCCTCCTGGCCTACTCGTTGGCTGCATCCAGCTCATTCTTGCCAACGCGGGCGGCCGAGAACGACGCCCTCGAGGCTGGTGCCGCCACGGAAGACGCCGAGGGCATCGTACAGGTGGCCAATCTCGTGTATGCGGGCACGAAGAGTAGCCGCTGTTTCGCCGACCACTTCCTCATCAAGGCACAACGCGAGACGACCATTGCCACCAGCCGTCGCTTCCATGCCGTCAAGCTCACCGGCGATCAGCTCTACCAATACCCGCTGGTGATCATGACCGGCGAAGGCGACTTTCATCTGGCCGAAAAAGAACGGCAGTCACTGCGCAAATACATTGAACGCGGCGGATTCCTGCTGGCCTCGGCCGGCTGCTCGTCGACCGAGTGGGATCGAGCATTTCGGCGAGAAATGGCCGCCATCTTTCCCGACAACGCCTTGAAGGACGTCGGAATGGACCACCCGATCTTCAGCACGGTCTACGAGATCAACAAGCTCGAAGCGGCACACGGCACTCCCCAGCCGCTGCTGGGGATTTCGTTGGCCGGACGGGTTGGCGTGATCTACTCGCCCGATGGGCTGAACGACACGGCCCATACCACGGGCTGCTGCTGTTGCGGCGGAAATGAACTCCGCAACGCGGAGCAAATCAACGTGAACATCCTGGCCTATGCGCTGACATACTGACCCGAGGAGTCCGAATCACTGAACGGCCCCTTCGGGTCAAACCGTCCAGCCCTACCGACCGGCACCCCTCGACCCAAATCCAACGCATGCAGCAACACCACGTGCCACCGCCGATCCATTCCACCCGCCGTGGCATTCCACGGCGAGGCCTTTGCCGCGCGCGGTGTGCTCGCCTCGGCTGCGTTTTGATCGCTAGCTTCGGCCTTGCCGGCCTGCTGAGCGGATGCGATGGAGCAGACGAAGCCGGCCCCATGGCCATCAGGGTGGTCGCCACTGGCGATACCAACGGCTGGATCGTCCCCTGTGGCTGCGCTTCCAATCAAGCCGGTGGCCTGCCCCGGCGCGGCACATTGGTCGAACAACTGGAAGCGGAGGTCGGCCCCGACCGGTTGCTGGTCGTCGACGCCGGCGGGGCCCCGGGCGGACGGTCGCCCTACGATCGGGTCAAGTTCGAAGCCATCCTTCGCGGCGAAATCCTCCTCGGCGTCGCCGCGCACAACATCGGGGCTCCGGAGGCCGCCCTGGGGCCCGACTACCTGCGTCGCACGGCCGAGCAGCTCGATTTCCCCTTCGTTTCCGCTAACACGCGCGACGGCGACGGCCGGCCGTTGGCTCCCGGCTATCGTGAAGTGATCCGCGGCGGACGCCGAATCGCCGTGATCGGAGTCCTATCGCCAAGCTTTGCCCAGGGCTCCCTCAAGGTGACCTCCCCCGAGCAGGCCGTGCTGGAGATCCTCGACCGCTGGCGGGAGCGTCCCGATTTTCTGATCGTGTTGGCATATTTGCCACCGGAGGAACTCCGCGAATTGGCCGAGGCCCTGCCCGAGGTCGATCTGGTGTTGGGCGGCCCGACGGGTCAACCCATCGCGCCCACGCTCGTCGGACCAGTGGTGTTGGCCGCCGCCACGAATCAAGGAAAGTTCGCCGTCGATCTCGAGCTTCCGCCGGTGGGTAACAGCGCGCGGCCAAAGTTCTCGTCGGTCCATGCGCCGGCCACGCGACGGGTGTCGCTATCTAGCAATGCCCCCGCCGCGGCTGCGGAGCAGGCACGGCCCGGGCGGGTCGTCGAACTGGGCGAACGGTTCGCCGACCATCCCGCGCAACGAGAGAACTTGATTGCCTACCACCAACGGCTCGCCCGCGAGGACTTCACTCCGGCCGAGACATCCTTCACCACCGGGAACTCCGTGGCGGCCGGCTGGACAGGCGGTGAGGCCATGGTGGCGGGTGTCGCCGCCTGCGCGGAATGTCACCCCGGCGACACGCGCTTATGGGAAAACTCCAAGCACGCCCACGCCTGGCAATCGATCGCCGCCAAGGGAGCCCACGTCGATCCAGCCTGCCAACGCTGCCACACGGATGGCTACGGGTTGCCCGGCGGGTTCCTCTCGCGCGGGGCGACGCCCGCTCGGGTGAACGTCGGCTGCGAGAGTTGCCATGGTCCGTCGGGGGCCCATGTCGAGAACCCGACGGTCCATACGCCGCACTATCGCCAGGCCAAGGCCCGATGCGTGATTTGTCACGACCGAGAAAACAGCCCTCACTTCGAGTTGGAACCGTACTGGGCGATGATTCGTCACGGCGATTCGGACACCCCGAGCGGGGAGGAGCATCATGCGGACGAACATTGATCAGAGCATCGCCGAGCAGAACGCCATCGAACAGCGTACCGCGAGGTGCCATGTCGGAAGGCGCCGTGCAGCGAGGTACCGTGTCGGGAGGTCCCATCTTGGGGGCCAAGAGTCCAATCGGTCGAAGACCGTGGCGCTGGTCGACTCGATCCTTGTCCTGCCCCTTGCATTCACCCTGGCCCTGGGCATGGGCGCGGCCGTTTGCGTTTCACCCGTTTCGGCTGGACCGCTCGGCTCGGAGGAAACCGCATCCGACTCGCGGAAGGACAGTCCCACGGAAGAGGACAGCGCGGCGGACGACAGCGCGGCGGAGGACAGCAAGCCGGAAGACGCGGAGCGCGAAGAGGCCGAGCCGCGCGAGTCGTCCGGTGGCGACAATCACCTTCGCGGCGAACAGTCGTGGCACTCAACACTGGCGGCGGGACGCCGGACGGCCTTGGCCGACGGCAAGCCGCTGTTGATTCGCGCCACGGCCCGGTGGTGTGCGTCGTGCCCGCGATTTGTCGAGGCAATGTGGGACCCGGCGGTCACCGAGGAGTTGCGTCACTGGGCGTTAGTCGACCTGGACGTGACGCTCGATTTCCCGCAGGACGCCGGGCTGGACATCGAGGGCGTCCCGGCACTCATTGCCCAAACGCCGGACGGCCATTCGGTGGGCAGCCATGAAGGTCTGATGTCGTCGAAGCAGGTTGTCCAGTGGCTGAAGGATCAGCGTAAAGCGGCCTTGGACAAACCGGCCGACGTGCTTCTGGAGGATGAGACGCCGAAGCTGATCGATATCATCCGTCTGGTGCGTCAGTTCGAGCGGCAGCGGCCGGCCCTGCGCGCGGCGGCGGTCAACCGCCTGCGTCCCTATCCGGCCGCCGCGGCCAATCAGGTACTGCGCGTGCTGAAAGACGGCAGCCTAAGCGCGCGATTGGCCGCACTGGAATTGTTGGAGTATTGGGAAGCCCCGATCGCGGGAATCGATCCCTGGGAACCGGACACGGTGAGCGACGATCGGCTGGCGCGCGTCGAACAGTGGATCGAACAACTCAACGATTCCGAGCCGCCGGGAGACGTTGACACCGCCGACGCCTCCGCCGACGGCCAGCCCGAACAAGGGCCGAGCGAGCCGCCTGACGACTCGCTCGCGGCGGCGCGTGCGGAGATCGACCGCATGTTGCGGGTCGACGCGGCCGAGGCGGCCGCCATCCGCCATCGTCTGGCGCATTGGGGTGATCGGCTTCTGCCGGAGATCCGGCGTCGGATGCAAGGCCCGCTGACCGACCGTTGGCGGCAGCGGCTTCGAGCATTTCGTTATCGCCTGGCCGCCCCCGACGCGCTGGTATTGCAGTGGCCCACCGGTATCGAACGTTTGTCCGCGACCGACACGGCCCTGCGACGCGAGGCGGCCGAGGAATTGGCCGCGCGGGCAACCGACGACGCCCTGCCGTTGCTGCTGGCCCTGTTCTCCGATAGTGATCCCATGGTGCGGGAGATCAGTCTCCGAGGGCTGCAGCACGTCGGTGGCAAACAGGCGATCGGAGCGCTGGTCCGGTTGCTCGACGACCCGGAGCCGAACGTCCGCGCGGCGGTGCTCAAGCAACTAGCGGAGCAGCCGCAGCCGATGCTGGTCCCCGCCGTGGCGCGGTACGTCGAGAACGAATCCGACGCCGATTTGATCGTCCACGCGATCCGTTTCCTGCAAACGGTCAAGGTTCCCGCGTCGATCCAAGCCTTGGTGGGCCTGTTGGAGCACGAGAGCTGGCAGGTCCGAGCCGAGGCCGCCGAATCCTTGGGGAAGACGATCACGTACTCGACTCCGGACAACATCAAGGCCGACGTTTACGTGGCCCTGCTTCGGCTGCTGGAAGACGACGATCCGTTTGTCATCAGCCGCGCGGTCGAGGGACTCGACGGGATCGACATGGAGATCGCCGTCGACCCGCTGGTGAAAGCGGCCGAGCGGCATCCTCAACTCGCGCCGGTCATTCTGCGTACGCTTTCGCGCGGGGACTCGATGCGGGTTCATGCGCTCAAGGCCCTGCATCGCTTCCGACGGCACGAGAAGCCGGTTATCCGCAAGGCAGCCCTGCAGGGATTGGTGGAAATGCAAGCCAACTTATCCTCAGGGGGACCATATTCGTTCGGCGGTTCGACCCTGGCGGGGGCCGGGAAGATGCAGGTCAGCATTGCCAAGGAACTGCCCCTCGCGCTGAACGATTCGGCGGCCGAGGTGCGGATTGCCGCCGCCAAGATCATCATCGAAAAGCAGAATGCGATAGGCCAAGCGGCCGCCCGAGCCATCCGCGAGGCTGCCTTCCCTTCAGAGCTTGCCACCCGCGGATACTACGCCCCCGAAGTGTCGGGTTACCACGATCCCTTCGGCGGATCGGTCAGGATCACCCCCTCCACGGTGATGGGCAGCGCGTTGCGGAAGCTGGCCGGCTTCATGGCCGAGGCGGGAGCCAAAGCCGCCGAGGAAGCCGAGAAAAACAGCCATGCCACTGAAACGAACAATGCCACTGAAACAAACGATGCCGCCGAAACCGACGATGGCGGCGATACCAACGAAGATCAAGAAACCCCGGCGACGGAGCAGCAACGCACGGAGAGTGACCAGCCCGACGGAGGTTTGCCCGAGGATATTGAAGTGGAACTGGAAGTCGACGCGGAACTGGACAGCGAGGCCGTCAATCGTGCGCTTGAAATCCTCGGTGAAATCTCGCCTGAGCCGCAACTCGATGTCCCCGATGGTGCGTCCTCCGGGGACATCCCAATTACCGAAGCCAGCCCCAACTTGGAATCGACCGATCCGGAGACCGCGGCGTCCTCACCAACCAAGCAGGAGCAGGAGGCGGACGAGAAGTTGTCTCGGCAGTGGCGGGAATGGCTCCAGAAGGCCCATGAAGGCAACAGCGTGTGGCCCGAGTGGATGCGCGAGTCCAGCGATGAACTGGAAGCGATGCTCGACGCCGAATCGGCCGAGGAGCGGGCCGCCGCCGCCGCGGCGTTGATCCCGCTGGGTCGGATCGAGCGAGCTTTGCCGGTGCTGCATCAGGCGATCGAAGAGACACCACAACTCGTCGGTCATCTGGCCGGAGTGTTGCTCTTTCTTCCCTGGGAGCAACGGCTGGAAGAGTTTCAGTGGTGCCGCCGCCATTGCGGCGAGGCGGAACTGCCCATGCTGGCCGCTAGCCTGACTATCGCGCCCGATGAACGAGCGACCGAGGTACTCTGGCAATGGCTGGCCAGGCCCGACACGCCGGCCGACCTGCGTCAGCATCTTCTCGGGGCGATTGCGAAGATGGCGAGCGGGGTCGAGCTTTGGAACCTGGATGATCGCCCCTCGGCGCGCAAAGCGCTGCGCGAGGAAGCGGCTGCTCGTTTGGACGACGGCTCGGCGGTGGTCCGCATGGCGGCCCTGCTGATGATCGCGGCGGCGGACCCGGCCGAGGTGGCCGAGCCCGCCCGCCGCTTCCTGGCCGACGAGCGGCTCACCGACGAGCAACGTCGCACGGCTTACGCTCTGCTTTTGAATTCGCTTCCCCGACAAAAAGCCAACGCCGAGGCACTGGAAGCTCTTCAACAGGCCGACCCTTTGCGGCGGCGCATGGCCCTGCGTTTCCTCGCCGCGCCACATTCCATTACGTCGAAGATTCCCAATGCCCGCCTGTTGGACTATGTTGGCCGGACTACTAGCGGCGAGTCGCGTGGCGTTCCCAAACCTCCCAGTGGATTAAAGGCCGAGGACGTGCGTCCGCTGTTGAGTGACGAGGACGCCTCCATCCGGGCAATGGCCGGCTATCTGCTCGCCCTGTTCGAGCAAAAGGAGGGACTCAAGCCGCTGCTGACGCACTATCGCTCCCAGCTTGCCGACGACCAGGCCGAGGTGGACGATGAACTCACCTGGATGGTCGTTCGGGCAATCGCGGCGACCAATGCCTCGGAGCATATCGATGTCTTGCGGCCAATCTACAATCGGCTTCACGAGTTCCGCTACGGTGAGTTCTACTGGACGATTCGGATCATGAGCGGCCGCGAGGCGCTCTTATTGCGTAAGCAAATCCGCGACGAGGTCGGCATGGAGAATTTGCACTGAGACGGCCCCCGGACCCTGCCTGGGGCCCAGCGGTTTTCGTTCCCCTGCTTCCAAGTTCGTATCACCCCGTTTCCCAAAGGAGAGTTGCCATGATCAAGTCCCACTCGCTTCCATTGGTTCTGGCCGTCGTTTCGACTCTGGCCGTGCCGGCTGTTTGCCGAGGGCAATACGGCTTTGGCTACATGGGGGTTAACTCTGGGCTGATGAAAATGCTGTCGAGTGGGCAATTTGGGAGAAATATGTATTGAAGAACTGCTACGCCCCTTGGTACTTGGTTTGCTTTCTAACACCAGACCAAGCGAAGGAGCGCAGCAGTCA
>Ga0180436_10006092_pt1 | contig 10538 bp, 13 predicted proteins | sample SS_ome_2_FD_132434 | JGI IMG/M metagenome (GOLD analysis project Ga0180436, IMG submission 132434) | Hypersaline lake sediment archaeal communities from the Salton Sea, California, USA - SS_3_S_2 metaG | ecosystem: Environmental > Aquatic > Non-marine Saline and Alkaline > Hypersaline >...
GGCGACCTCGACCAGCGCATTGCCGGCAATCTCAATATCAGCTTCAATTATGTCGAGGGCGAGAGTCTCATGATGGCTCTCAAGGACATGGCGGTCTCCTCCGGATCGGCCTGTACCTCGGCATCACTCGAGCCCAGCTACGTGCTGCGCGCACTGGGTCGCGATGACGAGCTTGCACACAGCTCCATCCGTTTCAGCATCGGACGTTTCACGACCCCGGAAGAAATTGACTATGTCATCAGGCAGACACGCGAACAGGTCGAACGTCTGCGTGAACTCTCTCCGTTGTGGGACATGTACAAAGAAGGCATCGATCTGAAGTCCATCGAATGGGCTGCACACTAAAATCAGAGGTATGAACCATGGCATACAGTGACAAGGTTATCGATCATTACGAACATCCGCGTAACGTTGGCGTTCTTGACAAGGATGCGACCAATGTCGGCACGGGCATGGTCGGCGCGCCGGCATGTGGCGACGTCATGCGTCTGCAAATCCAGGTCAACGATGACGGCATCATCGAGGATGCCAAGTTCAAGACCTACGGTTGCGGTTCCGCCATCGCATCCAGCAGCCTGTTGACCGAGTGGGTCAAGGGCAAATCGCTGGACGAGGCGAAGCAGATCAAGAACACCGATATCGCTGAAGAGCTCGCGCTGCCACCGGTCAAGGTGCACTGCTCCGTGCTCGCAGAAGACGCGATCCGCGCCGCTATCAGCGATTACCAGTCCAAGCGAGACAGTTGATTCATGGCAATCACGCTGACCCAGGCAGCAGCTGACCGGATGTCCACTTTCCTTGCCAACCGTGGCAAGGGAATTGGCGTCCGTCTCGGTGTCAAGACCTCGGGATGCTCCGGAATGGCCTATGTCATGGAGTTCGTCGACGATCTCAACGACGATGACCAGGTTTTCGAGGAGAGGGGCGTGAAGGTCATCATCGACCCCAAGAGCTTCGTCTACCTCGATGGCACCGAAGTCGATTATGGCAAGGAGGGATTGAACGAGGGTTTCAAGTTCAACAACCCGAATGCCAAGAATGAATGCGGTTGCGGCGAGAGCTTCACCGTCTGACTGCTTCCGATCCTCCCTGTCGTTCGGCAGAAAATCACTCTGAATACGCCAGATTGTCATTGCGAAGGAGCGAAGCGACTGTGGCAATCCCGATGTCCGTCCATGAAAAAAAGATCGGGATCGCCGTGTCTGGCTGCGGCCTTCTCGCGGTGACACCCATGGTAATTCTTGCGCATAGCGAATTTTGATATGCTGGATCTGTCGAAAAACTTCTTCGAACTCTTCGGTCTGCCTGTCTCCTACACCATCGATAACACCGCCTTGCGCGAGCGCTATCGGGAGCTGCAGCGCAGCGTCCACCCCGACCGCTATGCCAATGCCTCGCAGCAGGAGCAGCGCCTCGCGATGCAAGGCTCGACCTATATCAACGAGGCGTTCGAAACGCTGAAAGACCCGCTCGGGCGTGCGCAATACATGCTGCGTCTGCTCGGGGTTGATGTCGACGCGGACAAGGAGACGACAAAAGACACGGCTTTTCTCATGGAACAGCTCGAACTGCGCGAGGCATTGTCGGAGATCAGAAGCCAGCCCGATCCACTGGGTGCGATCGGGGACTTTGTCGATACTGTCTCGGGTAAACTCAACCATGTGATCCACGAGATGGCGGCAGATTTCGAAAACCCTTCTACCGACAGGCTCGATGCGATCCGCGAGAATGTACGCAAGATGCAGTTCCTGAGGAAACTGCACCAGGAGGCCGAGACGGTCGAGGCCGAACTCGAAGAGGAGCTGCTCTGATGGCGTTGTTACAGATCGCGGAGCCTGGCCAGGCCGCTGCCCCGCACGAACACAAGCTGGCTGCCGGTATCGACCTCGGCACGACCAATTCACTGGTTGCATCCGTGCGCAGCGGTACGCCGGAGACGCTGCCTGACGAGCAGGGCGAGCATATTCTGCCATCCGTGGTGGCCTACACCCCGTCCGGTGTTCTCGTCGGAAACGAGGCGCTTGCCAATGCGCACGCAGATGCGCTCAACACTATCAGCTCGGTCAAGCGTCTCATGGGGCGCGGGGTCGAAGACCTGCGGCTGCTGGGTGACGAGTTGCCTTACGATTTCGCACAGACCGACTCCGCTGTTCCGCGGATTCGTACCCGCGCCGGTGACGTGAGTCCTGTCGAGGTCTCGGCCGAGATCCTCAAAGTGCTCGGCAAGCGCGCCGAGTCGGCACTCGGCGGTGAACTGACAGGCGTCGTGGTCACCGTGCCTGCCTACTTCGACGATGCCCAGCGCCAGGCAACGAAAGATGCGGCCACCCTCGCCGGGCTCAGGGTTTTTCGGCTGCTCAACGAGCCGACGGCCGCGGCAATCGCTTACGGGCTCGACAAGGGTGCCGACGGTATCCACGCCATCTATGACCTGGGAGGCGGGACCTTCGATATCTCCATCCTGCGGCTCAACCGCGGTGTCTTCGAGGTGATGTCCACGGGCGGTGACTCTGCACTCGGTGGTGATGATTTCGACCGTGCGATTGCAGAGTGGATCATGCAGCAGGCCGGTATCGAGAGGCCTGACTCCACGGTGCAGGCAGCGCTCATGCGTGCCGCCCGTCATGCGAAGGAGACACTGACCACGCAGCAGGTGGCAGCGATCGAGCTGGAGCAGCCGGCCTGGAAAGGGTCACTCGATCTCGGCACCTTCAACGGCCTGATCGACGCTCTTGTCCGAAAGACGATCTCGGCCTGTCGCCGGGCGTTGCGCGATGCCGGCATCATGGCCGACGAGGTCGAGGACGTGGTCATGGTCGGTGGCTCCACGCGTGTACCGCGCGTGCGCGAACTCGTCGGTCAGTTCTTCGGCCGCGAGCCTCTCGTTGATATCGACCCCGATCGCGTCGTCGCAATCGGTGCAGCCATCCAGGCCGATATCCTGGCCGGCAACAAGCCCGACGAGGAGATGCTGTTACTCGATGTCAACCCGCTGTCGCTCGGTATCGAGACCATGGGTGGGCTCGTCGAGAAGATCATACCGCGCAATACGACGATACCGGTTGCGCGGGCGCAGGAGTTCACGACCTTCAAGGACGGACAGACCGCGATGGCTGTCCACGTGGTCCAGGGAGAACGCGAGCTTGTCGATGACTGCCGCTCGCTGGCGCGCTTCGAATTACGGGGTATCCCGCCCATGGTGGCGGGCGCCGCGCGCATCCGGGTGACCTACCGCATCGACGCGGATGGCCTGCTGGAAGTCGAGGCCGAGGAGCAGACACAGGGCGTGCGGGCCAGTATCGAGGTCAAGCCATCCTACGGTCTTTCCGACAACGAGATTGCCGATATGCTGCGCTCCTCCGTGGAACATGCGCATGACGACATGGAGGCGCGCAAGCTGCGCGAGCAGCAGGTCGAGGGTGACCGCGTCATCGAGGCGCTGGTGGCGGCTCTTGAGGCAGATGGTGACGAATTGTTGAATCCGGAAGAGAGAGGCAGGATCGATGCCGAACTCGCGAAGCTCCGGAAGCTGGTTGCTGGTACGGATGCCAATGCGATCGAGCAGGGCATCAAGACACTCGAGAACGCCTGTGACTTTTACGTTGAACGCCGCATGAATTCCAATATTCGCAAGGCGATGGCAGGCCACTCGGTCAATGAATTTGAACAGGAGGCAGACTAATGCCGCAGTTAATTTTTCTTCCCCATGAAGAGCTTTGTCCGGAGGGAAAGGTGATCGAGGCCGAGCCGGGCACCACGATTTGCGACGCAGCCCTGGCCAATGGCATCGAGATCGAGCATGCCTGCGAGAAATCCTGTGCCTGTACGACCTGCCATGTCATCGTGCGTGAAGGTTTCGATTCGCTCAACGAGGCCGACGATGTCGAGGAAGACATGCTCGACAAGGCCTGGGGACTGGAGCCTGAATCCCGCCTCAGTTGCCAGGCTGTGGTCGACGAAGAGGATCTCGTGATCGAAATCCCTAAATACACCATCAACATGGTTTCCGAACACCACTGAGGAGAGAGAGCATGTCCCTGAACTGGACAGATACGATCGATATTGCCATCGAGCTCGATGAGGCGCATCCCGATGTCGATCCCAAATACATCAACTTCGTTGACCTCATGAACTGGGTCATGGCACTGCCTGGCTTCGAGGGAGAGAAAGAGCATTGTGGCGAGAAGATCCTCGAGGCCATCCAGATGGCCTGGATCGAGGAGCGCGAGTGATTCGAGCGGTCCCGCTGCTGTTGCTGGCAGCCATCCTCATGGCCGGTTGCGGCAGCACGGGAGAGCAAAAGCCCGATCCGTTACCGCCAGGCTGGGTCCAGTGCCCCGCCGAACGCCCGGAAATCTGCACCCGCATCTATCGTCCTGTCTGCGCCTGGCAGCCCGCAAGCGGCGAGTGGAAAACCTTTGCCAGCGATTGCACGGCCTGCGCCGACAGGCAGGTTGCAGGTTATATCCCGGGCAAGTGCGACTGATCCCGGGCGTGGCTCCGCGCCCCTCGTGAAACGGCCGCCATGGCCGTTTTTCCTTTTCAGCAGGGTCACTTCAGCCGGCATACCGGTTCTGTAAACTGCCGATCCCCTCGATCAGGATCTCGATCGTCTGGCCAGGCTCCATGTCGCTCGCGCCCAGCGAGGTGCCGCAAGCGATGACGTCCCCCGGCAACAGGGTCACTTCACGCGAGATCAAGCTGACGATCTGTCGCGGACCGAAGATCATGTCCGAAACCGGGTAGTCCTGCAGGGTCTCGCCGTCGAGGATTCCCATGACCCTGAGAGTGTCGGGATCGACCCCTGTGGCGATGACAGGGCCGATCGGCCCGAAACTCCTGTAGCTTTTCGCGCGGCACCAGTGCGTGAATCCCTCTTCCTCGAACAGGGTTTCGGGAGCTGTCACGTCATTGACACAGGTGTAGCCGAAGATATAGTCATCGACCTCGTCCGTGGAGACGTCGAAGCACTCCTTTCCGATGACCACGCCGAGTTCCGCTTCGAACTTGACCTTGCCGCTGAACGAGGGCGGGCGGGTGATCTCCGTGCCGCTGGCAATGACGCAGGTTGGCAGCTTCACGAACCAGAGCGGGAACTGCGGGGTGAAATTGTTCTCGGCGATGCGGCGCTGTTCGAGATTGTTCCACAGCCCCAGGAACTGTCGCGGTTCCACCGGGGGGAGAAGCGTTGCCGATGCCAGCGGGACGGTTTCTCCGGTTGCCTCGGGAGAAGAGAACATCTCTCCGCTGCAGAGTTGAATGATGTCTCCTTCGAGCAGGCCGAAGCGAGGCTGTCGATCATGGACGATGCGTATCCATCTGGACATGGTGAATCCTTGTTGTCTTCCGGGCTCCCTGATTATGGATGAAAAGGCTGTTGGCCGTCAGCAGGCTGCAACAAAAAACGGAGGCCATGGCCTCCGTCGTTTCTCCGATGCGGGGAGTGCTGTATCAGCTGGTTGGTTCCCCGGCCTCCTTGTCACGCTCGATCAGCGCGTAGGCAGAGTGATTGTGAATCGATTCGAAGTTTTCGGCCTCGACGGTGTACGCCGTGATGCGCTCGTCCTCGTTGAGCCTTCCGGCAACATCGCGCACCATGTCCTCGACGAACTTCGGGTTGTTGTAGGCCCGCTCGGTGACGTACTTTTCGTCGGGACGTTTCAGAAGGCCGTAGACTTCGCTGGAAGCCTCCTGCTCGACAAGGTCGATGATGTCCTCGATCCAGACGAAGTCCTGCGCGCGCACGGTCACGGTGACATGTGAGCGCTGGTTGTGGGCGCCGTAGTCGGAGATCTTCTTCGAACAGGGGCAAAGGCTGGTGACGGGGACGATCACGCGTGTGAACATCTCGGGCCTGCCTTCGCGTATCTCGCCGATCAGGGTGACCTCGTAATCCATGAGGCTCTCGACACCTGTCACGGGCGCCCGCTTGTTCACGAAAAAGGGGAACGACATCTCGATGTGGCCGACTTCCGATTCCAGCAATTCGGCCATTTCTGCAAGCATGTCCTTGAATGAAGAGACGGTGATCTCGCGTTCGTGGTTGTTCAGAATCGCGACAAAGCGCGACATGTGCGTGCCCTTGAAGTTGTGGGGCAGATAGACATACATGTTGAACGTGGCGACAGTATGCTGTTCGCCCTCGCTGCGGTCACGCACGCGGACAGGGTGGCGGATGTCCTTGATGCCAACCTTGTTGATGGCGATCTGGCGCGTATCTGCACTGCCCTGGACGTCCTCGATTTCGCAGGACGGACAGGTGTCTGCAGCTTTGATCACTGTACTCATGTCACCGGGACAGGCGCATGGCCTGAATGCTTGTAAGGACCGGTAATTCTACCCTGAATCCGGCCCTGTGTCAGTTCAGGTAGGTTGCGGCGCCGTTGAAATTCCTGCGCCAGTAGTGGTCGGTGATGCTGCCCGTGCTGACGTGCTTCCCGGAACTGGGCGCGTGCACGAAACGGGTCGAATCGATCATGATGCCCACGTGGCTGGTGGTTGCGCCGGTGTTGAAGAAAACCAGATCGCCGGGCTGGAGCCGGGAGCGGGAGACACGTTTCGCGGAGCTTTTCTGGGCGGAAGAGACCCGGGGGACATCAATACCCGCTTTTTTGTGCGTGTAATAGACCAGGCCACTGCAATCGAAGCCGTCCGGGGCTGCGCCACCATAGCGGTAGGGTGTGCCGATCTGTGCCAGCGCATTGGTCACGATTTCCAGGCGTTGCCCGCTGACGTCACGGCTGCCGCCGCATGCGCTCAACAGCAGCAGGAGCATCGCTGCGATCCCCAGTCTGGCGAAAGATCCGTATCCGGACATGGTCATTCCCCCTTGTAAACGTCTGAACTGCCACGCACGTAGCAGGGCCAGAATCTAGAGGAATTCTGTCACGAAATCTATGAAAGTCAAGTGGTTGCGGTGATTACCTGAGGTGCTTCTCAGCTTGTCCGACTGAGGATCGTTCTGGCGATCGCACGCAGGGGGGCTGCGGCATCACCCATCACCTCGATGCTCGCGAGGGCATCCTGGCAGAGTTGCCGGGCTTTTTCCCGCGATTCCGCGAGCCCCAGAAGGCTCGGATAGGTGGGTTTTTCCTGGGCAGCGTCCTTACCCTGGGTTTTTCCAAGTGTCTCGGTGTCGCTCGTAACATCGAGGATGTCGTCGACGATCTGGAATGCAAGGCCCATGCACTTGGCATAGTGATCAAGCAGGTTGATCATCTCCTCGTCCCCGCTGGCGGTGATGGCGCCGAGCAGGACGCTGGCGCGGATGAGAGCACCTGTCTTCAGGATGTGAAGGTTTTCGAGTTCCGCGATGCTCAGCGATTTGCCTGTCGATGCAAGATCGATCGCCTGTCCGCCTGCCATGCCATGGGAGCCGGATGCGTTTGCAAGCACGCTGATCATGCGAACCTTCCGGTTGTCACTCGCCCTGCTCCTGCCGAGCGTTTCGAAAGCGAGAGATTGCAGGGCGTCACCTGCCAGGATGGCCATCGCTTCGCCGAACTTCACATGGCATGTCGGCCGGCCGCGTCGGAGGTCGTCGTCGTCCATCGCAGGGAGGTCATCGTGGATCAGGGAATAGGCATGGATGTATTCAAGCGCGCACGCCTGCTCGTCGAGATCGTCGACACTCGCGCCGAGAGCATGGCCCGCAGCATAGACGAGCAGGGGACGGATGCGCTTTCCCGGGGCCATCACGGAGTAGTGCATCGCCCGGTGGAGCTCCACTGGCAGGCGGCCGGCTTGCGGAAGGTTCTCGAGTAACTTCTGCTCGATCCTTGTCTGGCAATCGGCGAGAAAAGTGCTTTCGCTAATCACCCTGGAACGGCTCAAGTTCTGCATCCGGCGTGTTGGCTGTGAGAATCTCGATTTTCTGTTCGGCTGCTTTCAATGCCTGCTGGCAAATGCGAGTCAGCGCCACGCCGCGTTCAAAGGATGTCAGTGACTCTTCCAGGCTGAGTTCCCCTTTCTCCATGGTTTCAACGAGGCTTTCCAGTTCGCTCAATGCCTCTTCGAACGGGATCTCTTCCTGTTTCGCTTTCTTCACCACCTCTCGTTCTCCGCCTGATTTGCTGCGTCTCTCGTGACCGGTGTATAGTCCGCCATGTTACATGAAATCCGGTTTCCTGTTGATGATGAAAACCCCTATATTGCTGTTGTTCAGCCTGCTTTTCGCGGGTCATGCCCTTGCAAGCGACCCGTTCGACAGGATCGATGGCATTGTCGATCCGCAGGAGTTCGACTACGACGAAAGCGTGGCAGGCAAATGGAAAGAGCAGGCCTCGCTGGTTCCTCCCGTCTCCCTCGATGCGCTGATGCAGATGCAGATCGACCATGGCCCCCGGGGCGTGGACTTTTATCTCGACAGCAAGAGCATCGTCATGAACGAGAAAGACAGGATCACCCGCTACTGGCTCGTGGCAAAGAATGGCAACAATGTCGTCTCGATCAACTTCGAGGCACTGCGCTGTTCCACCTATGAATTCAAGCAGCTCGCCTACGCCCGTCCTGACAGACCGGATGATATCCGCAAGATCGACAATGCCGACTGGCGCAAGATCGGCAGTCAAAAAAACAGGGACCATCATGCCGAGATTGCCGAGTCCTATCTCTGTGCCGGCTCGACACCGAAAACCTACGAGGGTGTGATGGCCTCCCTGAAGGGCAATTACGACGCTTTCAACCCCTACGCAGAATACACAGACCTCTAGAGATCCCTGTTATCCATTCATGAGCAATTACGACTCTTCCGCTATCGAGGTCCTTAGCGGCCTCGAGCCCGTGCGCAAGCGCCCGGGCATGTACACGGACACCACTCGTCCCAATCATCTCGCGCAGGAGGTCGTCGATAACAGTGTCGACGAGGCGATTGCCGGGCATGCAAAACTGATCGAGGTCACACTCTTCAAGGACCAGTCGCTGCAGGTGCGTGATGATGGTCGCGGCATGCCGGTTGATATTCACCCGGAGGAGGGGATACCCGGTGTCGAGGTGATCCTGACGAAGCTGCATGCGGGGGGCAAGTTCTCGAACAAGAACTACCAGTTCTCCGGTGGCCTGCATGGCGTCGGCGTCTCGGTCGTCAATGCGCTGTCGAAACATCTCGAGGTCTGGGTGCGGCGCGATGGCAACGAGTACAACATCGCATTTGCCAACGGCGAGAAGCGCAGTGATCTGGAAGTCGTCGGTGAAGTGGGAAAACGCAACACCGGGACGACGGTCAGGTTCTGGCCTGATCCTTCCTTTTTCGATTCGGCGAAATTTTCCGTCAGGCAGCTCGAGCATGTGTTGCGCGCAAAGGCTGTCCTCTGCCCGGGGCTTCGGGTTGTCTTCAAGGATGAAAAGAGCGGAGAGAAAAAGGAGTGGCATTACGAGGATGGCTTGCGTGACTACCTGCTCGACGAGCTCCAGGGCAGCTCCATTGTCCCGCAGGAACCGTTCATTGGCTCCATGTCGGGCAATGAGGAGGCTGCCGACTGGGCCGTGGTCTGGCTGACCGAGGGTGGCGAGGCGGTGACGGAAAGTTACGTGAACCTGATTCCGACGGCCCAGGGTGGCACGCATGTCAACGGCCTGCGCACGGGCCTGACCGAGGCGGTGCGCGAATTCTGCGAGTTCCGCAATCTGCTGCCGCGTGGCGTCAAGCTTTCCCCGGACGATGTCTGGAACAATGTCAGCTACATCCTCTCGGTGAAGCTGGGCGATCCCCAGTTCTCGGGCCAGACCAAGGAACGCCTCTCGTCACGCGAATGCGCGCCTTTCGTTTCCGGTATCGTGAAAGACAGTTTCAGCCTCTGGCTCAACCAGCACACCGAGGCCGGTGAGCAGATTGCGGAACTGGCGATCAGTGCCGCGCAGTCGCGCTTGCGGGCAGGGCGCAAGGTCCAGCGCAAGAAAGTCACGCAGGGGCCGGCATTGCCCGGCAAGCTGGCCGACTGCACGTCGACGGATACGGGGCTGACCGAAATCTTTCTCGTCGAGGGTGACTCGGCGGGCGGTTCTGCCAAACAGGCGCGTGACAAGGAGTTCCAGGCCATCATGCCGCTGCGGGGCAAGATACTGAATACCTGGGAAGTCGACCCTGTCGACATCATGGCATCCCAGGAAGTGCATGACATCTCCGTCGCCCTGGGGATCGAGCCGGGCAGTGATGACCTCTCGAAGCTGCGCTTTGGCAAGGTCTGTATTCTCGCCGACGCGGATTCCGACGGCCTGCACATCGCGACACTGCTGTGCGCGCTCTTTGTCAGGCATTTCCCGAAACTGGTCAAGGAGGGGCATGTCTATGTCGCGATGCCGCCCCTCTACAGGATCGATGTCGGCAAGCAGGTCTTCTACGCGCTCGACGAGGGCGAGAAGCAGGGGGTGCTCGATCGCATCGCTGCCGAGAAAATTCGCGGCAAGGTCGCCATTCAGCGCTTCAAGGGGCTGGGTGAAATGAACCCCAAACAGCTGCGTGAAACAACGATCCACCCGGATACCCGCCGCCTGGTGCAGCTGACTCTCGATGCCGGTGACGAGACCTACCGCATCATGGA
>Ga0180436_10006094_pt1 | contig 10535 bp, 9 predicted proteins | sample SS_ome_2_FD_132434 | JGI IMG/M metagenome (GOLD analysis project Ga0180436, IMG submission 132434) | Hypersaline lake sediment archaeal communities from the Salton Sea, California, USA - SS_3_S_2 metaG | ecosystem: Environmental > Aquatic > Non-marine Saline and Alkaline > Hypersaline > Sediment...
GCCGGCCAACAATCCTATCGGTTTTACCAAGGAGGGGAGTATGTCCAAGGTATTTCTCAAGAATATCGGCACTATTGTTTCCGGGGATATCCAGGCGCCCATTCTGCCGGGTGATGCCATCGTTGTCAGCGACGGGCTGATTTCAGCGGTGGGTAATGCCGCGGATCTGTCCGCCGGGGATGCCGACCGGATCATCGATTGTGCCGGGACTACGGTCACCCCGGGACTTATGGATTCCCACTGCCACAGTGTCCTGATGGACTACACGCCGCGGCAGAAACAGATCGGTTTCCTGGAAAGCGCGGTGCACGGCGGGGTCACCACTTTCGTCTCCGCCGGTGAGGTCCACCTCACCGGCAGGCCCAAGGACCCGGCCGGCGCCAAGGCCCTGGCCATCCTCGCCGCCAAAGCCTTTGAAAATTTCCGGCCCGGCGGCGGCAAGGTCGTGGGCGGTGCGGTGATTCTGGAAAAAGGTTTGACGGAAGCCGATTTCCAGGAAATGGCCGCCCAGGGGGTGCGTCTCGTGGGTGAAATCGGTCTGGGATCGGTAAAGGATCCCGAGGATGCGGCGCCCATGGTGCGCTGGGCCAAGGCCGCCGGCATGACGGTGATGATGCACACCGGCGGCACCTCCATCCCCGGTTCCAGCACAGTCACCGCGGAAATGGTGATCCGCACCGATCCCGACGTGGCTTCCCATATCAACGGCGGACCCACGGCCGTGGCGTTGGATGAAGCCCGCCGCCTGATTACCGAAACCGAAATGGCCATTGAAATGGTCCACTGCGGCAATCCCAAGATGGCCCTGGATGCTCTAGAGATCTGTATGACCCACAACGCCCTTAAGCGGGTCATCATCGGCAATGACGCCCCCTCCGGCACGGGCGTGGTGCCCCTGGGGATCCTGCGCACCCTGGTCCACCTGGCCAGCCTGAGCGATCTGCCGGCGGAAGCGGCGCTGTGCATGGCCACGGGCAATACGGGACGCGTCCACAAGCTGGGTCGCGGCATTATTGCTCAGGGCAAGCCGGCGGATCTGGCGATTATGGATACGCCCATGGGTTCCGTGGGCACGGACACCCTGACCGCCATCAAGGCCGGGGATCTCCCGGCGGTGGCCATGGTGCTGGTGGATGGTGAAGTGGTGGTGGCCAAGAGCCGCAACACACCGCCGCCGGTACGCAAACCCCAGGTGCAGTAAAGATGGAAATCAGCGTCGATAGGTGTATCGGCTGCGGCCACTGCGTGCGGGACTGCCCCGTGGGAGCCGTGGTTTTGAAAAAGAAGAAAGCGCACATCGACCCCCTGGCCTGCACCCACTGCCGGGTCTGCCTGCGGGTCTGTGCGGAAGAGGCCATCCGTGCGACCCCGACCAGGCCGGCCGGGGCTGTGGAGTGTGACGCCTGCCCCATCAAATGCTGGATTCAACCGGGATTCGAGGGTGCCTGCCGGCGCTATCTGAACAGCGACGGCCGCCTTGTGCGCACCACGCCCCGGCTGGACTATGCGGACGTGGCCCACATTGTGGGCGATGACCCGTCCGGGGCCATCGGCCGGCCCTTGATCACCGCCATCGGATCGGGAACCACCTATCCGGACTGCAAGCCGGCGCCGCGCATTGTCAAAGGCACGCGGCAGGGGGTGGATGTGGTGACGGTGGTGACGGAAGTCCCCTTAAGCTACAGTTCCATCATCGTCAAGATCGATACCGACGTGCCCCTGGGACGGGAGGGCGAGCGCGTCCTGGTGGGCAAGCGGGAGGTGGGCATGGTGGAGACCGAACAGTACGGCTCCAAAATGCTGCACATCGGCGGGGTCAACCGCCTGACCGGCCCCAATGGCTTCATTGTGGCCCGCACCATTACCCGCATCGCCAACCGGGAACGGGTGAAGCTGAAAATTGAGAATGGGCGGCGGCTCGAAGTTCAGGTGGGCTGCCCGCCCATCATCGACGGGCAGGAAGTGGCCAGCATGCGGGTGGGCTGCGGCAGCGCCACCATGGGGCTGTTTGCGCCGCTGTTAAAGGCGGCGGCCCATGAGGCCATCATCCTCGACTCCCACATCACGGGCCAGATGAGCCGCCATGTGGCGGGGCAATTTGCAGGCGCCCGGCCCAGCGGGGTGAAACTCGTATTCCAGGAGAGTACCCCCGGCCGTTATTTCGGCGATCACGGCGATGGCTGGGGCGGCACTTCCATCACCCGGCCCGCCGAGGTCATCGCCGGGATCGACATGGATGTGGCCCGGTCCGGCATGACCATTCTGATCACCGAGACCACCGGCTCCAACGGTGTGCTTTACCAGGTGGATGGCGACGGGCGTTTGGCGGAAATACCCCTGACAGAAGCAGCCCGCAGCGCTGTGGACGCCATAGCAGCCTCCTGCGAACCCTCCCGGGTGTCGGCAGTCTACACCGGCGGGGCCGGGGGCAGCGCCCGGGCCGGTGTAACCAAAGCGCCCATCAAACTGACCCGGGCGGTGCATGACGGCCAGGCGCGGCTCTCCGTGGGCGGCGCTCCGGGATTCATCTGGCCCGGCGGCGGGATCTCCTTCATGGTGGATGTGGAGCGGGTCAAGGCAGGCTCCTTCTACTGGACCCCCACCCCGGCCACCATCTGTCCCCTGGAGTATACCATGACCGCCGGGGATTATGCCGCGATGGGCGGACATGTGGCGGCCATGAAACCGTTTCGGGCCAATAAGATCGACGGTGATGAACAGTAGTAAAGCAATTTATGTCGCTCCCTGATTAAAATAAAAAGGAGATTGCACAATGAATGTTACCAAATTCTCCTACCTTGACGGCACCCAGCGATCCGTTTTAACCGCCAAGGTGCTTGACATTCTGGCCGAGTACGGCGTCAAGCTGGATCCGCACAATGAAATGATGGATGCACTGGAACGAACCGGTGCAGAAGTGGACCGAAGCAGTGGGCTGACGCGGTTTCCGCGAAAAATACTAAAGGAACTTATTTCACAGGCACCGCTTTCATTCACCCTCGGTGCGCGTAATCCAGACAAAGCACTGACTTTGCCGCGGCCGGATGGCACTTTTTACGCCCGCACCTGCACCGGGGGACATGGATGGATTGATCCGGAAACGGATGTCTGCCACAAGGTAACGTTGGAACGGTTGGCGGATTGGGCGAAACTTGTCAACCATCTTGATGAGATCAGTTTCATGCCCTATCTCTTTCCCAATGATGCCCCGGTTGCCACAGCCGATATCCACGCTTTGGCAACGTTGTTTAAAAACACGGATAAGCACCTCTGGGTCCAGCCTTATTGCGCTGAGAGCGTGGAACACCTCATCAGCCTGGCTGCAGCGGCAGCCGGGGGACGCCAGTCCCTGCCTGCCAATCCGGTGATCTCGATGATCGCCTGCTCCTTAACCCCCCGTGCTTTCAAATACATGGACCTAGAGGTAATCGTCCGGGCGGCTCAAGCCGGAATCCCCATCCATGCCTGTTCCCTTCCGGGTGCCGGCGGTACATCGCCGGCAACGATGCTGGGAACTGTCCTGCTGGCTGTTGCCGAGATTCTGTCTATGGTGGCCATGGCCCAGGCAATCACGCCCGGGGCGCCTGTAGTGGCCTGTCCGATAATCTTTTCCACAGACATGGCCACAGGACGCAGTTTGCAGGCCAGCGTGGAAGCCATGCGCGGGGCTTCACTGGCGGATCAAATTTTAAAACATGAGTTCGGATTGCCGACCCACAATTACGGCAGCGGAGCGGATTCCCCCATTCCGGATGAGCAATCCATGAGTGAACGTGCCATGGTAACCACTTGGATGGCTGCATCCGGGTTGGACATTCTGGGCGGCGCGGGGCAGTTGGAGGTCGCCACGGTGGTAAGCCCATTGCAGCTAATCGTGGATAATGAGGTTCTGGCCATGGCCCGGAGGCTGGTAATGCCTTACACGGTGAATGAAGACCAGATGGGTTGGGAACCGCTGACAACCGTTGAACCAGGCATGCATTTTCTGATGGACGCTCACACTCTGGCACATTGCCGCGATTCTTTTATGCCCCACAATTTCACACGCCCGACCCGGGATGATTACGAAAAGAGTGGCAAGCAGGATCTTATGGACCGCGTCCGCGGTAATTATCGCGATCTGATGGCAAAAGAGAATGAAAACCTGGCGGGAGCTGGTTTGGCTGCAGAACTGGATGACTTGGTTGCTGCAGCTGACAAGCAGCTTTAAACGAAAAAGGAGAGAACAATGAAAAGATTTCGTATGTGGATGTTTGTACCGGCATTGGCGGCAGTATTGATGATGATTCCGGCGGCGATGGATGCCCGGGCGACTGACAAAGTCTATGAGTTGAAATTTGCCTGGAACGATATTTGGGGACCCAAATTCAGGGCTGCCCAGGTATATCGCCCCTGTGGCGAGATGCAGCGCATGTTGGATGAACGTACCGGGGGTCGCGTAAAAATCAAGATCATCCCCCGCATGTTCCCCACGGATCAACTGCTGCAGGCCGTGGCTACCGGGAAGGCTGATGGTGCAGATGTGGCCATGCCCTGGGAATCCGGAACATACCCGCTTTGGAACTGGGGCGAGATCCCGGGAATCGTAGATGAGGATCCGGTGAAGGGCCTGGCAGAGGAATTGACCATCTACGAGGATGCCAAGGTGATGGAGATTTACGATCGCACCCTTAAGAAACTAAACCTTAAATTTTGGTTTATCACCCAATGGGACCCTGCCAATGGGGTCTGGAGTAAGAAGGAGATTGGCTCTCTGGCAGACCTGCAGGGAATGAAAATTCGGGTGGGCGGCTATCTTCCCACTCTGGGAATCAAAGCTTTGGGGGCCAGTCCGGTGACCATTGCCGGCTCGGAATTGGCTCCGGCTATGATGGCGGGCACCATTGACGGCGTATTGACCAGTCTGGGATATGGATATTCCATTGGGTTGGCCAAGGTTTCCAAGTACTTTGCCCTGACACCCCTTTCTCCGACCTGGACGGCGGTGACCCTGTTGAATCGTAAATCATTTGAAGCGCTGCCTGAAGATTTGCAGCAGGCAGTTGTTGATGTGGGACGGGATCTTCAGCGGATGGTGAACTATTCCACAACGGCTGAATATGTTTTAAGTGTCGATACGGTGGACCTCTCGGGTGTTAAACGGGTGAGTATGCCGGATGCGGACAAAGCCAAGGCCCTGGAAAATTGTAAGGTAGTGGAAGAGGAATGGCTGAAGAAAACCGGCGATGACGGCCGTGAACTTCTGGAGGCCATTAAGGCTGCGGTAAAGAAATACCGTGGATTCAGTTGTCAGTAACGGTCATTATCGAGGTGATTTGCCATGCGGGGCGTCTTTCGATTCATTGAAAAAACGATCACTTTCCTGAGCGGCCACCTGCAGGGCTGGCTGATATTTATCATGATGGTGCTGGTTCTGGTGGATGTAACCTCTCGCTACGTTCTACGAAATCCGCTTTCGATTGCCGAAGAGTTCGGGGGGTATCTTCTGGTGACAGTAACTGTCATGGGCCTGGCATTTGCCTGGCAGGAACGCAGTCATGTGCGGGTGGAGTTTCTAATTAATAAACTGTCGCCCGCCGTGCGCAGCTGGCTGCGGGTATTTACCGTTTTGCTGGCGCTTAGCCTGGCAGTTTTCATGATCATTGCCGGTTATCAACTCGTATCATTCTCGTTCATGTTCGGGACACGCAGCGGCAGTTGGCTGCGGACACCCATCGCCTATCCCCAAATGGTGATCGTTTTAGGTTCCTTACTGCTATTTTTACAACTTATTCTGGAGGTGATTCTGGCCTTGGGCAAAGCTGCCAGGGGTGAAAAGGAGACGGGCTGATGGGTGCCGATGTCGTCTTTGCGCTAGCCTTAATTGCGGGCCTTTTGGTGCTATTACTTCTGGGGCTGGAAATTGCATGGTCCGTGGGGGTGGTGGCGGTGGTTGGGCTGATCTGGTATGTGGACCAGCCCATCAACCAAATTGCCTATACCCTCTGGGGATCACTGAACTCCTTTACCTTGACGGCCATGCCGCTGTTTATCCTGATGGGCTCAATTTTGGGGAACACCGGCGTCAACGAGCGGCTTTTCAATGCCATTGATAAATGGGTGGGGCATCTACCAGGCGGCTTGGGGGTCTCTGTTATTTGCGGCAATGCTGTCTTCGGGGCCATGTCAGGTTCCACCATTGCCGCCACCGCCACCTTCGGCAAGATTGCTTTTCCGGTCATGGAGCAGCGCAAATACAGCCCCAGTTTCTCATTGGGCTCCATTGCCTCGGGAACTGTTCTGGCGCCGCTGATTCCTCCCAGTATCCTACTCATTCTATATGGCGCCTGGCAGGGTGTTTCCATTGTGGATCTGTTAGCAGCAGGTCTGATTCCGGGCTTGACCCTGACGGCCTTATTTCTGATGACCATTACCGCCATGGTGAAAATCAATCCCGCCCTAGCACCGCCACCCGTCAGATACAGTTGGGCCGAACGACGCCGGGCCCTGTGGGAAGCTTTACCTTTCGCCCTTATGATTATCGGCGTGCTGGGTGCCATCTTTGGCGGATTCATGACCCCTACGGAAGCCGGCGGTTTGGGGGCTTTTCTCAGTATTGTGCTTACCCTGGGATATCGAAGACTCACCTATAAACTCTTTTCCGAGAGCCTTCTAGATACGGTAAAAATTACCTCTTTCTCGCTTTTCATCATGGCCATGAGCACATTGATATCCCATGTGTTTAACTCGGCGGGCATGATTCCCTTGATCAAAGAGCATGTGCTTGGCTTAACCATTGGCAAATATGGTATCCTGCTGGGATTCTTTGTGATGTATTTCATCATGGGGATGTTTTTTGATTCCTGGTCCATGCTTTTTCTAACCTTCCCTTTTGTCATGCCCATCGTTGGTGGTTTGGGATTTGATCCCATCTGGTGGGGTGTCGTATACGTGATGGCTGCCGAGCAGAGCACCATCACCCCGCCGTTTGGACTCAGCCTGTTCGTATTGCGTAGTGTTGTTCCCGACTACCCCATTGGGGTTATTGTCAAAGGGGCGCTGCCTTACCTGGTTGCCATTTACATAAATATAATTCTGCTAATTCTCTTTCCTCAATTGGCCACATGGTTGCCAAAATTACTTTCCGGTAATTAAATTGGTTTAACAATAACCCTTTATCAGTGAAAGGAGTGATGGTCATGAAAACATTATGGGTTGTGGGCTTAGCAATAATAATGATCGTTGGAGGGGGAATGGTTATGACGACAGGTGCCTGGGCGGCTTCCAAGGTGGGGGTGATCGTGGTGGACATGCAGGGGGACTTTACCACCTATAAAGAAGGATCCCTGGCCGTACCCGAGTCGGATCAGGCCTTTGTTAACAAGGTCCGGCAGGCCACCCGGGATCTATCCGCCAAGGGCCATCTGATTTTTGCCACCCAGGATTGGCATCCGGCCGAGCATGTCTCCTTTTTTTCCAACCACAAAAACAAAAAACCCTTCGAGGTCATCCAGATCGAGGATCGTACCCAGGTGCTGTGGCCGCCCCATTGCATTCAGGGCACGGCCAACGCGCGCATTCTGGTCGATAACAATCTGTTCCAGGCGGTAGTAAAAAAGGGCAAGGATCCGCGCTATGACAGCTACTCCGGGTTCCAGGATGATGGCGGGGCCAAAACCGAGATGGATGCGATCCTCAAGCGCAACGGCATCAGCGAGGTGATCGTATACGGGATTGCCACCGACTACTGTGTCAAGGCCACGGCCGTTGATGCGGCGGCGGCGGGCTATAAGGTAACCGTGGTGGAGTCGCTTTGCAAAGGCGTGGCCCCGGACACTTCCGCCAAAGCCCTCGAAGAGATGAAGGCCAAGGGTATCACCGTTGTGGCTGCCATGGAGTAGGGAGGATTTTTGCCCATGCCCTGGGAACACATGATTATCCAGACCGATGGCGCGACCATTCATACTGAATGCGGACCCATGGCACTGGATATCAAGGCCTTTGACGCCGGCGGACCGCGCACGGATATGGGGCGTCAGGCGGCCCTTCAAGCTGTGAGTTGCCTGGAAGGGATCGCCGGAGTCTGGAGTCGCCTGCGCAGGCCGGCCGAAGATGTGGACTTTGTTCCCGAGGACTCCCTGGCGGTCAGGATGATAGACAGCGTGCTGCGCATTGGCGATGGGGACCTGACACCCATGGCCGCCGTGGCGGGAACCATTGCCGATGCCGTGGCGGATTGGCTCGTGGAGCAGGGGATGCAGCGGGTCATTGTGGACAATGGCGGCGACCTGGCTGTGCGGCTCACGCCCGGGGAATCGGTGGGTGTCGGCGTGCGAACCGATATCCGCAGCCCCGCAATAGCCCACCGGATCCGTTTGGATGACCGGCATCCATCCTGGGGGGTGACCACCAGCGGGCTGGGCGGGCGCAGCTTCACCCGGGGAATCGCCTCCGCGGTGACGGTTGTAGCCCAAAAGGCCAGCATCGCCGATGCTGCGGCCACGGCCATTGCCAATGCATGCTGGGTTGCCGATGCTGCCATCCGGCAGGTTCCTGCCGGCACCCTGGACCCCGGCACGGATATTCCGGATGTGCCGGTCACCGTTGCGGTCGGCAGGCTGTCAGCCAAAAGTGTGGAACGGGCCGTGGCCAGGGCCGCGGCCAGGGCTGAGGGGTTGTCCGGCAAAGGATTGATCGTGGGGGCCATGGTTGTGTCGGGCGAAGTTGCGGCCCTCACCGGGGGATGGGAACACCTTATGGCAGGTTTGGATTGAATCTGCCGGGATAAGCGTTCATGATGCGGGCGAGTTTGAAACCAATTCGGTTTTTACTAACGTGACAGGTGAACCGTAATATTAAACCAAGGAGGGAGTTATGAAACGTACCAAGTGGTTTAAAATGGGACTGGCAGCACTGGCCTTAGCCGTTATGTTCATGGGGCTGGGTATGCCCAACCCGGCCGCGGCGGCCGGTGATAAGGTGAATATTCGCTTCAGCACCTGGCATGTGCCGGCCGGTGCGGACGTGAAGAATCTCTGGATTCCCATGCTGGAGGAGATGAAAAAGCGCAGCAACGGCCGCATAACCTACACTATGTTCGCCGGAGGGGCCCTGGGCAAGGGTCCCGAGCATTTCGATATTGTTAAAACCGGCCTGTCCGACATGGGCTATGCCACCCTGACCTGGACTCCGGGACGGTTTCCCCTGAGCGATGTGCTCTCGGTACCCATTGTCTGTCCCGCCAAATGGAAAGGCGCCGAAGCCGGCACGGCCATGTACGAACGCGTGCTGCACCAGGAGTTCGAAGATGTGAAAGTGCTGCACATCAACAATTGCGTCATGGCGCATCTCTGGACTACCAAATCGGTGAAGACTCTGGAAGATCTCAAGGGTATGAAAATCCGCAGTCCGGGCGGCCTGCAGACCAAGGCCATCGAAGCTTTGGGCGCCACGCCCATTTTCATGCCTTTGGGTGAGGTCTACCTCTCCATGGAAACCGGCGTGATCGACGGTGTGGTCACCTGTCCGGCACTGGTTAAAGCTTTTAAGCTGTTCGAGGTGGCCAAATACGGGGTGCCGATCTCCTTCGGCTGCGTGGCCGAGGGCTTGTTTGTGAACAAGAAATTCTGGGATCGGGTACCTGAGGATCTCAAGCCCATCATCACCGAAGTGGGCCGCGACGCTTACAAGATCGCCGGTATTTTCCATGAGGAGTGGTACCAGGAAATCATGGGGGAATTTAAAAACTCCATGGAAATCTATGAACTGCCGGCTGATGAGAAAGCACGCTGGAACGATAAGTTCAAGGGGATGGTCAGCGCCTGGGCCGAGGAACTGGAGGCCAAAGGCTTGCCGGCCAAGGAAGCCCTGGTGGCCTTTAAAGAAGAGCTGCAAAAGCTGGAAGTTAATTTCGAGGCTTGCCCTTATTAGGCGGTTGCCATAGTGGTTGCAGCTAGGCCGTTGTTTCCCTCCCACTTGACTTAGGGAGGGCCAGGGAGGGGGTGAATGATTTCACGCATTTACTTCCCCCCTCCCGCCAGGGCTGGCCTTTACCCACACTTGACACAGGGGGTTTTGGCCCCATGCTGAGCTTCCCTACTCTAGATCCAGTCATAACAAATCTGAATTATGGGATAATTACGACTCTCTGTCTCAAGTGTGTGCCAGGCTCAGCGCCAGGGGAGGGGAGTTACAGAGCGGCTATTTCCCGGTGAGACCCTCAACTCCGCCGGAACCCCCGTACGCAATGCAAACACCAAAAGCACGGATCAGATATGAACGCGGTCAACAGTAAACCCGGCGGCATCCCGGGCATCATTCACACACTGACACGATACAGTCTCTATGTCGGCATGGGCTGGGTGATGGTGATGATGTTTCTGACCACTGTGGATGTAGCCGGACGCATTTTTTTCTCCAAGCCTCTGCCGGGGGGGATCGAACTGGCTGAAATCATGCTGGCGGTCTTCGGACTCATGGGGCTGGCCTACACCCATCAGACCGGTTCCAACATTCGGGTCACCATGCTGATTAAAGCCCTGCCGCTGCGGGTGGCC
>Ga0180436_10006096_pt1 | contig 10530 bp, 7 predicted proteins | sample SS_ome_2_FD_132434 | JGI IMG/M metagenome (GOLD analysis project Ga0180436, IMG submission 132434) | Hypersaline lake sediment archaeal communities from the Salton Sea, California, USA - SS_3_S_2 metaG | ecosystem: Environmental > Aquatic > Non-marine Saline and Alkaline > Hypersaline > Sediment...
CTGCGCTCCGGTTTCGTCGCCGGCGATGCGCGGCTCATCGAGCCGTTCTTAAAGTACCGCACCTACCATGGCTGCGCGATGCCGTTGCAGCATCAGCAGGCGAGCCTGCTGGCCTGGCAAGATGAGGCGCATGTGATCGAGAATCGGCGCCTATATCGCGAAAAATTCGCCGCCGTGCTCAAGATCCTAGACGGCGTGCTCGAGGTCAACGCACCTCCCGCCGGCTTCTATCTTTGGCCGCGCACGCCGATCCCGGATGATCTATTTGCGCGCCGCCTGCTCGCCGAGCAAAATCTGCGCGTGCTCCCTGGGCGCTTCTTGTCACGCGCCGACGACCAGGGCGACCCCGGTCTGAACCATATTCGCATGGCGCTGGTGCCACCGCTCGAGGACTGCATCGAGGCCGCACAGCGCATCCGCGCGGTCTGCGAGCGGTGATGAACACCAACACCCCCTCTCTTCAACATTCTCTTTTCATCAGTCTCCACAGGAGCCCCTATGTCCGATCAACACAGTGAACAGCAAGCCATCATCGAGCAAGCCTTCGAGCATCGCGCCGAGATCACCCCACGCACCGTCGAGACCCACGTGCGCGATGCCGTCCTCAACACCATCGAGCGGCTCGACCGCGGTGAGTTGCGCGTTGCCCAGCCGCACGATGGCGACTGGATGGTCAACGACTGGATCAAGAAGGCCGTACTGCTCTCGTTCCGGATCGAAGACAACCAGTTCATCAAGGGCGGCTTCACCAACTATTACGACAAGGTGCCCTCGAAGTTTGCCGACGTCAGCTCCAAGGACTTTCGCGATGGCGGCGTGCGCGTGGTGCCACCGGCCACCGCCCGCCGCGGCTCCTATATCGCGCCGAGCTGCGTGCTCATGCCCTCCTACGTCAACATCGGCGCCTATGTCGACTCTGGCACCATGGTCGATACCTGGGCCACGGTCGGCTCCTGCGCGCAGATCGGCAAGAACGTGCATCTGTCCGGCGGCGTCGGCATCGGCGGCGTGCTCGAGCCGATCCAGGCCGCGCCGACCATCATCGAGGACGACTGTTTCATCGGCGCGCGCTCCGAGATCGTCGAGGGCGTGATCGTCGAGCAGGGCGCGGTGATCTCGATGGGGGTCTACATCGGCCAGAGCACCAAGATCTATCACCGCGAGACCGGCGAGATCACCTATGGCCGAGTGCCCGCTGGCGCCGTCGTCGTCCCCGGCAACCTACCGGCGAAGGACGGTAGCCACAGCCTCTACTGCGCGGTCATCATCAAGCAGGTCGACGAAAAGACCCGTGGCAAGGTCGGCATCAACGAGCTGCTGCGCGATATCTGAGCAGATATATCTGAGCCGATGCTCCACAACCACCCTACCTAGCCAAGGCCCAAACGCTTTTCGGTCTCGCCGCTTCTCGATGGATCAGCCGCATCATGTCCACAGACACCAGCCTCTCCCCGACCCTCGATCTGGCCCTAGACCTGATCCGCCGCCGCTCGGTCACCCCCGAGGACGCCGGCTGCCAGCCATTGATGGCCGAGCGGTTGGCGGCGCTCGGCTTCGCCATCGAGCCGATGCGCTTCGGCGAGGTCGATAACCTCTGGGCGCGCCGCGGCAGCGAAGGCCCGCTGTTCTGCTTCGCCGGTCATACCGACGTGGTCCCACCCGGCCCGCTCAGCGACTGGGCCTCTGATCCCTTCGCGCCCGAGCTTCGCGATGGCCTGCTCTATGGCCGCGGCGCCTGCGACATGAAGGGCTCGCTGGCGGCGATGATCACCGCCACCGAGCGCTTCGTCACCGAACACCCCGATCATCAGGGCTCGATCGCCTTCTTGATCACCAGCGACGAGGAAGGCCCCTCGATCGATGGCACCCGTCGCGTCGTCGAAGCGCTCTCGGCTCGCAACGAGCGCATCGACTATGCCTTGGTCGGTGAGCCTTCGAGCCATCAGCGGCTCGGCGACATCATCAAGAATGGCCGCCGCGGCAGCCTCGGTGGCCGGCTGCGCATCCGCGGCAAGCAAGGCCATGTGGCCTATCCGACGCTGGCCGATAACCCCGTGCACCGCGCGGCACCCGCCTTAGCCGAACTCTGCACCGAGGCCTGGGACCAGGGCAACGACCACTTCCCAGCAACCAGCTTCCAGATCTCAAACATCCACGCCGGCACCGGTGCCGACAACGTCATCCCTGGCGAACTCGAGGTCCTCTTCAACCTCCGCTTCTCGACCGAGCAGACGCCGGAAAGGCTCCAACAGCGCATCCACGCCATCCTCGACCGCCACGGCCTCGATCACCAGATCGACTGGCGCGTTTCCGGTCATCCGTTCCTAACCCCCGCGGGCGCCCTCGTCGACGCCACCCAAGCCGCGATCCTCGCCATCACCGGCCAGCCAACCCAGCTTTCCACCGTCGGTGGCACCTCCGACGGCCGCTTCATCGCCCCCACCGGCGCCCAAGTGATCGAACTCGGCCCAATCAACGCCAGCATCCACAAAGTCAACGAATGCGTCGGCATCGAAGAACTCGACCAACTCTCAGCAATCTACACCGACATCCTCAATCGGCTACTCAAATAAACACCAAGCCCCTCACTCACTCCTCACTCCTCACTCCTCACTCCTCACTCCTCACTCCTCACTCCTCACTCCTCACTCCTCACTCCTCACTATTCACTATTCACTATTCACTATTCACTACTCTCACTCCCCACTAACCACCCAAAGCAAACTTCACCTCGCGCCACAGCGCACGATACGAAGCAGCGGCGATCTCAGCCGCCGCATAAGCAGTGATCGGCATCCGATGCAAACCCATGCGCTCGATCTCCTCGGTCTCTGGGATCGGCGACCTGAGGATCTGCAGGTCTTGCTCGGGTGCACCCTGCATGATGCTGCGGTGCAGCGCCTTGGTCTGATCCACCATTGAGAAGAATGGCAGCAATTGCGGTGCATCCTTCGGCATCTTCTCGCGCAGGAAATCATCGAGCTGCTCAAGGGTGCGGATCGAGAGCGTGGTCGGAATCAAGGGGACTAGCAGCGCATCAGCGACCGCGAAGACGCCCTCGGACAATGCCGAGATGCTAGGCGGGCAGTCCAGCAGCAGCAGGTCATAGTCGCGCCCTAAGGGTTTCAGCAGCCGCTGTAACTGCTGTCTTGGCTTGTCGCCCTTGCCGAGCCGCAGATCAAGATGTCGATAGGAGAAATCGGCCGGCAGCAGATCAAGCCCCTCGAAATCAGTCCCCTTGATGGCGGCGTCCAATGCGCCCTGATCCCTAAGCAGCGCCTTGCCACCGCCCTTGACCTGGGGCTTGATGCGGAAGAAGAAGCTCGCGGCGCCTTGGGGGTCTAGATCCCAAACAAGGGTACGCCGCCCCTCGGCCGCCGCCAGGAAGGCCAGATTCACGGCGGTCGTGGTCTTACCGACACCGCCCTTGATGCTGTAGACGGCAAGCGTCTTCATTGCGACTCACCCTGAGCAATGGCCGATCCAGAAGGCGAAAGTGCCCCTTGCGGATGCGCATGGGCTACGAATAAGTCCTTAAAGCGTTTCGCGTTCTCGGCGCTATCAAAGGTTGCGAAGACCTCACCAAAGGTGGCGCGAGCCTGCGCTTGATCCCGCAAGAGTTGACTAATCAGAGCACCCATTGCCACTAGGGTTCTCGCGGGAAGTGTCTCGCCGCCAGCGCTCGACTCGGCATGCTCGCGCAAGTGCTGTGCCTGCACAGCGGTATCCTGAAATCGACCTAGATTATCCAGCAGTAGCTTGGTCTGCTTGATCTGCTCCCGAATCCGATCCTTCGGATACAGGCTCTGGAAGAACTCCATCAGATAGCGGAGCTTCTTGCAGCTCTTGCGTAGCTCGTGCAAATCCTCGGGCGGCGAGTCCTTGGTGATCGCCCTGCCCTCAGCGCGCACCCGCTTGAGCATCTTGCGAATGCGCTGATCCGCGACCCGCTTGATCGGCCACAGGGCCTGTTTTGGCGGTGCATCCGGAGAGTCTTGAAGATCCGGGGAAGTCGTTTCAGTAGCCGACACTGGCTCATCAAGAAAGCGGTGCCAGTCCCGCAGCAACTGACTGAATGTTGGCGACCTCAGTTCCCGTGCGAGCTGACGCTGCGCCTCGAGATGCTGGCGAACGAGCTGTTCATGGAGAGGCTTGAGGTCAGCGCTTAACACCGTCGGCAAGCGTCGCTCCATATCCGGAAAATCGAGCAGATAGACATCCAAGTCGCGCATCGGTCCGGTGATTTGCTGCAGCCAGGCAAAACGCGCCTTAAAATCAACGACCAGGGACTCAGGAAAAACGCCCTTGATCTGACTCAGCGCCGAGCGCGTGCGGCGGGTCGCGACCCGCAGATCATGCAGGAACTCGCTGTCTAGGTTCTGGCATGCACCTTCGATATTTGCCTCCAGGGTCGCAAGCAATCCGCGCAAGATCTGCTTCGTCGCTAGATCAGCACGCTGATCAGGATCAAGCGTCTGATCCAGCTTGGTCGAGTATTGTCCCGGTCGATGGCCGGCGGCGACGAGTGCCTCCTGCGCCATCGACTCATCCAGTAAAGCCAAGCCAAGCCGCGACGCCAACACCTCTCGCGCCTGCTCGAAGGCCTCCGCATAGCCTCTGACGGGTTCTAGTCTCAGTCGAGACAGCAAGACGCCATGCTGGCCGGAGTTCGGCTCGCGGAACCGATTCTGCTCGATCAGCAGCCGCACCACCGTCTTCTCATCCTCGTTCAACAGGCGCAGAGGCGTCTGCTGCGAGATCACATCCACCATGGGTAGCAGCCGACGCATCTCCAAGAGCCCAGCAAGCCGATCACGCACGGGGCCGGCCGGCAACTCATCGAGCAATCCAGGCTCGGATTCCAGGGGCTGCTCAATGGGCATCGCATGGGGCTTGCGCAGATCACGCCAGCTAAGCCTCGGACGCGCTGGAGGCCTAGCATCGACAGGACTCCAGGCTGAATCGGAAGTGCCCGCAACCTCGCTAAACCGCCATTCTAGGCTTGCGCCAGCCAGGAACAGCCTCCAATCGAAGCTATCGTAGAAGCGACGGCTCAGCGTGACGTCCGACTCTCGGACGGCAGGGATGAGTTGACCAATGGCATCGATCAACGCCGCATGCTCGAGTTTAGGCGGAATCGACATCTCGGCGATCCCTGGAGTCGTCTGATGCATCTTGTAAAGGCTCTTTAGGCTGATTCAGATGAAGGCGCTGGGAGAAAAAAGCTGATATCACCCGGCGGGTCGCTTAACCTGCTTGTCCGATGCCCTGGACCAAGACGATCCTAGCCCGAATGTTTCACGCGAAGCCGCGAAGAACGCGAAGAATACAGATCTTGCGGCCAAGCGTTGACCCGAGTGCCTGTTTGTCGCAAACCAGGCATCAGATCAATAAACTTGTCCAAGTACTTGGTTTCCTTCGCGTCTTCGCGTCTTCGCGTGAGATTCTTGCACTATCCAGGCTAGCCGTCGCCAAAGGCGACTCGGAAACTAGCAGCCCTGGAGATCAAGAGCCACCAAGCCCACAACCATGTCACAATCGGCATCGAGATCGACGATGGTGCTCGCTCTAGCGAACACCGAACCACCACTCATCTTAACGAGGTGACAGCATGAGTAAGCTCGAGCAACTCAAGACCATGACCACCGTGGTTGCCGACACCGGCGATTTCGAGGCCATTGCCGAGTATAAACCGCAGGATTCGACGACCAATCCGTCCCTGCTCTACAAGGCCGCGCAGATGCCAGCCTACCGCCATCTCGTTGAAGACGCGGTGAGTTTTGCCAAGGATAAAGGCAATAACGCCGATGAGCACGCACGTTGGACCATGGACAAGCTCGCCGTCAACTTCGGCGCTGAGATCCTAAAGATCGTGCCGGGCCGGGTCTCGACCGAGATCGATGCACGTTTATCCTTCGATACCCAAGCCACCATCGCTCGTGCCGAGGGGCTGATCGAACTGTACGATCAAGTTGGCATCGATGCCCGCAAACGCGTGCTGTTCAAGATCGCCTCGACCTGGGAAGGCATTCGCGCCGCTGAATATCTTCAGCAACAGGGTGTTCATTGCAATCTGACACTGCTGTTCAGTTTTACCCAGGCCGTCGCCTGCGCCGATGCCGGCGTCACCCTGATCTCGCCCTTTGTCGGACGCATCCTCGATTGGTACAAGCATGCGGAGAATGTCCCCGGCTATCCCGCTGACGAAGATCCAGGCGTCAAATCCGTAACCGAGATCTTTAACTATTACAAGCGTCATGGCTACGAGACCATCGTCATGGGCGCTAGCTTCCGTAATCTTGACGAGATCCTTGAGCTTGCCGGCTGCGACTATCTGACCATCGCGCCTAAGTTCCTCGCCGAGCTTGCCGAGGCCGAGGGTCCGGTACCGCGTAAACTCGACGCTGAGGCTGCACGCGCGATGGAGATTGCCAGCGTCAGCTTCGACGAGCCTGGCTTCCGCTGGGCCCTGAACGAGGATGCCATGGCGACCGAGAAGCTCTCTGAAGGCATCCGACTCTTCGCTGCCGATACCCACAAACTTGAGCAATTCACCCGCGAGATCTGCAAGAATTGCTGACTCGCGTTAGCGCGCTGGCACAGGCGCCGATCGGCCGCTGCCTAAGCGTTAGCTCGACCGACACTGCCAGCCGGTTGCGAATCGGCTAAGGCTTGCCGAGGACGATGTAGCCAGCGGTGTCGCCCTGCCCCGAGATTCCGAAGCCGAAGAAGAAGGGGCCAAGCCAGGTATCGGCGCCAAAGAACAGACTGCTGCCGTAGCGGGTCTCGCTCGGATTCAACACCTCGATGACGTCCCACTGGCGACCGACTTCGAGCGACCCGCCGAGATAGAGCCCCTTGCCGAGCGGTGGGGTCAGTGTGGCGATCTGATGCTGCAAGACCAGGCTGCCAAGGGCATACTGATTACCACGGAACTGCTCGTTGGCGTAGCCTGAAAGCTTGAGGAAGCCACCCAGCGGAAACTGGTCATAGAAGAGCATCTCGTCGCCAAAGGCGGTTCCACCGCTCAGGTTCAAGGTCAGTGTGTTGGGTCCAAAACTCACCGCCTTGCCGGCCTTGAGTTCGGTCCTGAAATACTGCTCGTCCGCGCCTAGATCCTTGAGTGGCGCGAACAGGCTGGCCTCGACGAAGTTGCCACGGCGGGCGATCCCGCCACTATCCCGGGTATCGTGGAGCATGCGTGCGCGAAGGCCGGTCTCCTTGCTCTGCACCACCGGCACCAGCGGCGAGCCGGTATCAACGTCTGCGTCAACCTGACTGGCCACTAGCCCGAGTCGAAACTCGGCAAAACGGCCGAGCGTGGTGCCAACGTCAAGGCCGATGCGGTAGCGAGCAATGTCGTAGCGGGCGACGCGATTGTTGCCCTGAAAGATGCTGAGCGGCAGCTTGCCCAAGTCGATATAAGGTGCGACAAAGGCGCTGCGTGCGCTATCGAAGGGCTGATAGAACTCCGAGAACAGCCGAGGCTCGTTACCCAGACTGACCGAACTCAGCCATTCGCCACCCAGCGCATTCATCCAGGTCTGGCGATAGTTGGCACGGAGTCCGAAGCGGTTGTCGCCCTCGAAGTCGCTGGTGAGGCCGAGGCCGAAGCTCAGATAACCTGGCCCCCAAGACTTCTCGATCGCATCGACAATGAGCAGATTGCGCCCGTCCTCGCGTTCGACGCGGTAGTTGATGCGCTCGAATTCGCCGCGGCCATAGAGGCGATTGAGGTCATTTTTAAGCTGGTCGCGATCAAGCGGCTTGTCCTCATGGTCAGCGACTACCGACTCAAAAAGCTCCGCGCTGACCCGCTCCAGCCCCACCACACGGACCTCATCGATGCGCTCGACGGGCTGACGACGCCGCATGACCGAGGCGCGCCAGGCGGCATACTCTTCGCGGCTCACCGCCAGGCCGGCAAGCTGATCTGACACCTGTCGGGCTGCCGCGACCCCGGTAGCAATGGCCTCCGGGCCGCGGTTGAAGTCGCCGGAACCGATGTCACCGAGCTGCGGCCTAACCAAAATGTCACGCTGGGGATCAATCTCGGACAGGGAGCGCGCCTCATTCTGAGCGAAGACGAAATTGACCATCTGCCCGATGCTGCCAAGCACCGTGCTCAGTTGCTTGCGGGTTGGTGGGTCGGAATCCAGCTTGACCACGATGAGCCTATCCACGCCCATCTCGCGGGCAATGTCAACCGGGAGATTACGCACCAATCCACCGTCGACGTAGATCCGGTCATCCGTCTCCAAGGGCGCGAAGACGCCCGGCACCGCCATGCTAGCGCGCATGGCAATTGGCAGCGGCCCCTGATCCATGACCACCATCTCGCCGGTCTCGAGGTCCGTGGCGACGGCCCGAAATGGGATCGGCAGCTGATCGAAGTGATTGGCCCCCTCGGCGTCCTTGGTCAGCTGACTCAAGTATAGGAGCACCTCCTGGCCTGAGATTGCGCCCTTAGGTAGACTGAACTTGCCATCGCGCCGACCGATCGAGAAGCCAAAGGTCGGACGCAGGCTCTCCTCTTTGCGGCGCATCGGCCACTCGGCGCGTGGCGGGTCGTCGTCGAAGAGTTGATTCCAGTCGACCGAGGTAACCGCTGTATCCATCTCGTCAGCGCTGAGGCCAGCCGCGTAACCACCGCCGACCAGCGCCCCCATGCTGGTACCGGCGATCGCATCGATTGGAATACGCAGTTCCTCGAGCACCTTGAGGACGCCAATATGGGCCGAGCCCTTAGCGCCACCGCCGGCCAGCACCAGACCAATGCGGGGACGTGGGCCGTCATGCGCGGCAGCGGCGAATGCCGCGAGCAAACAGAGAACCGCGAGGACGCGTCTCATGATCTCTCCTAATTGAACTCAATCCGGCATCAACGGATGCCCGAAAAAGCGTTACCTTAAACCAGAGGCGGCATCATCGTGGGTCGCGCCGCACAAGGGATACCACCAGACGAGTCCGCAATCACCGCTGATCATCTCATCGAGGCCGCCGACTAGGCGCTCTATCGAGCGAAAAACGCCGGTCGACATCGTATCGAGCGGGTAGCAATCTGAAATCGCCACCATCAGGATACAGCACCTGAGACCATAACCATGACCCTACCCCTGCTCACCGGTGCCTTGCTGGTCGTCATAACGGTCCTCATCCAGGGCCTTGGCTCCATTCGGCTGATCCGTTTTCTGGCCCGTCATCATGTCGGGCCAGATGGCCAGCTGCTGCCGCGACGCGCCCTGCTGGCGGTGATCCTGACCGCGCTCGGGCTGCTGCTCTTGCACTGGCTGCAGATCCTGGTGTGGGCCTTGGCCTATCGACTGCTGACCCCGGTGACCCCCATTTGCACGCTGGAGCAGGCGCTGTATTTCTCCGCCATCACCTTCACCACGGTCGGCTATGGCGACATCACCCTGGCGACCGAGCAATGGCGCATCCTCTCCGGCATCGAGGCCCTGAATGGCGTACTCCTGCTCGGCTGGTCAACCGCCCTGCTCTTCGCCGTCGTGCAACGCAGCTGGGGCAGCTACGTGCATGCTGGGCATTGGATCAAGTCGCACCCAGCCGCCACTGATGATCAGGCGAGTCATCAGGCGAGTCATCAGGCGAGCTTGATCCGCAGCGACGCCTCGGCAGCCAATCACTCGGCATTGACCCGCAATCCTCAGGCTCAAAACCGGAAATCGACAAAATTCTGTTGAAAACCGCGTTTTAGTTGCCTAGAGTCTCGGCATGCTACACAGCTTCCGCTTTCAAAATTTTTACTCGTTCCGCGAGGACACTGAGGTGTCTCTGGTCGCCTCCGAGCGCTTGCGTGGTAGCAGCCTGGTGGCCAAGCGCGAGGGTTTTCCGGTGTTATCCAAGGCGCTCGCGGTGATGGGCGCGAACGGCTCTGGCAAGACCAACGCCATCAAGGCGCTGGCGTTTCTGCATTGGTTTATCGGCCACTCGTTTCGCGCCGAGCCGGACGAGCCGATCCCTGTCGAGCCGCATTTCTTTGCCGAGAACGAGCCCTCGGAGTTTGAGCTGTTATTCGATACCGATGGCACGATCTATCGCTATGAACTCACACTGACGCGCCAGCGTGTGCTCCGCGAGGCGCTCTACCACAAGACCAGCCGCGCCTTTACCAATCTCTTTCTCAGGGACTGGGTGGGCGGTGAGTACGCGTACAAACAGCAAGGCTTTGGCCTGAATGCGCGGGAAGCGAAGAAAGCGCGACTGAATGCCTCACTGATCTCCACCGCGGCACAATACGACGTCCCGCTTGCCCGACGCTTCGCCTGTTTGCCGGTCCATACCAATGTCGACGTGCTGGGTCGCATCCATGCAAGCCGTTCGGATGTGTTGGCAGCGGCAGATCGCTTTCTACATTCATCAACCGCGCAGCAGCGCATGGAGCAGTTGCTGCGTCGATGGGATCTCGGCTTGGCGGCTGTCGAGATCCAGCAGAAGACACTCACGCTCGATGACGGCAAGGAACGCGATGTCGCCATTGCTTACGGCGTGCATGTCGATGGCAGCCAA
>Ga0180436_10006098_pt1 | contig 10527 bp, 8 predicted proteins | sample SS_ome_2_FD_132434 | JGI IMG/M metagenome (GOLD analysis project Ga0180436, IMG submission 132434) | Hypersaline lake sediment archaeal communities from the Salton Sea, California, USA - SS_3_S_2 metaG | ecosystem: Environmental > Aquatic > Non-marine Saline and Alkaline > Hypersaline > Sediment...
AATACCGCCGCAAAGACCGGTCCCACACCGGGAATACGCGATAGGTCCACCATCGCGACCAGCCGTGCCAGATCCTCCGCGAGGGCCGGGATCGACGCCTGGTGGGCGATCGCCTCCACGGTGGTGCGGGAAACCTTCGATCCCGTGTCGCCCTGGAGAGCGGTCGCGACCGCGTAGAGATCGTACCCCGAGTTGATACCGATCTCCGCAAGAGCGTCCACGAGATCGGTGGAGATGGCGAAGCGGCGAAGCGGGACCGGTTTCGGCAGCCAGGACAGCGCCTGCCGTCGCAGGATCGTCAGATATTCGCGGGAAATCCCGGTCTTGTCCGCGAGTTGCTGGGCGGCGCGAATCGTCTTTACCGCGCTGACCAGCCCGTGCAGGGTGGTGATACCTACCGCCGCCAGCGTCAGGAAGCGCGCTTCCTGCTCCTCCAGAAGGATCATTCGACCCGGCGCAAGGTTGTCCTCCGTAAGCGTGTCGAAAAACTCTCGCAGCGAAATCCGTGAAAGATCGAGATAATAGGATTTCATTCCATTATTATATCCTGTTTTTGCGAGAATCGTTTGCCCTTTTTTCCGGAGACGCGTATCATACGCGGGTGAAACGACGCTATGCGCACATACTCGTCGACCTGGACAACACGCTTCTCGATTTCGGCGTGTGTGAAAAACGAATTCAGGAGGAGATGGCTCGGGAGTTCGGGTATATGCCGAGGACCAGGGACGGCCAGGACCTGACGACGGCATATCGCGCGATCAACGGAGAGCTCTGGCGCGCCTACGAACGCGGTGAGATCGCCACGGAGGAGTTGCAAATCGAGCGATTTCGCCGCCTCATCGATCGGCTGGACGTGACCGCCGCGGTGCGGCCGCCGGAGGCGTGGTTCCTGAACATGCAGTTTATCAAGCGTCTCACCGCATGTGCGGAGCTCGTTCCGACGGCGGATCGAGTGGTACCGGACCTGGCACCGATCGTGGCGATCACAAACGGCTTTCCCGAGGTTCAATATCCGCGTATCCAGGCGAGTGGACTCGCGTGTTGGATCGACCGGATCTTTATTTCCGAGGAGATCGGCGCCGCCAAACCGTCGTCCCGGTTCTTTGATCATGTTCTCGCCGAGCTCGGAAACCCCGATCCGTCGGAGTGCGTCGTTGTAGGAGATTCCCTGACCTCGGATATCGCCGGCGGCGCCGGTGCCGGTATGGACACGATCTGGTTTGATCGGAGCGTCGCCCTGGGAAGTCACGCTGCGCACCGCCCGGAGGGCCTGGAGCCGACGTGGCGGATTACCTCGCTTGTGCAGCTGCGGGATATCCTGCTGGTCTGAGGCGCCGCCGCGATAGGATAGGATTAAGAGCGCCGGTGCGCCGTGCCGATACTGAGCGAAGAGGGACAGATGCGGAAGCCGATTCGAATCATGACGTTACTCGTTTTGCTGATCGTTCTCGTTTCCGGCGTCTGTGCCCAGGATCTGCCTCCCGAATACGAGGATCGCGTTCGCGACCTGGTGGAGCGCTTTGAAGAAGCGCGACGACTTCTGCGGGAGCAGATTCAGTTGAACGCCGAGCTCTACACGCAGGAGGAGATCGACGCGGTAGTGGCGGACCTCGAGGAACGGCTGGCGCAGGCGGAGGCGCGGACGGCCCTGATCGAGCGGGAGTACAAGGCGCTTCTCGACGCGTTCAAGGCGACGGAACAGGAGAGCCTCCGGTACAAGGAGGAGCTTGCGCAAACGCGAGCGGACCTTGGTGCCGAGATCGATACGCTCAATGCGGTAATGAACACGGCGGAGTTGGAGGATATGATCCAGGTGGGGCCCACCTTTTCCACCGAGGGATCCCTCGGCGTTGTGGGTCTCGTGAACCTCCCGGGAACCAATCTGAGCCTGCTCTCACAGCTCGACTACGCTCTGCGCGAGCGTGATGCCCGGACGATATTCGGCGTGACCTTCAGCTTTGTCGAACAGGGTACGCTTGTGGAATCCTGGGAACGGTTTCTGGCTCGTCGGCGAAACCGCCGGGACGAGACAAAGGCGCCGGAACCGGATACTCCCGAGGAACGATAGATAGCGATCTCATTCCCGTGGTACAATCCCGCGATTACATACGAAGCGGAGGATACTCGGAATGGATACAAAGGCAGTTGAAGCGGTAGCGCTCTCGATACGAACCCTCACGATCGATGCAGTACAGGCTGCAAATTCGGGACACCCCGGAATGCCCATGGGTATGGCGGAACTGGGGGCGCTCCTCTACGGTGAGATTCTCAAGCACAACCCGGAGGACGCGGCGTGGCCGGACAGGGATCGGTTGATTCTCTCGGCGGGTCACGGCTCGATGTTTCTCTACGCTCTGCTCCATCTGAGCGGGTACGGCCTGCCGCTGGAGGAGATCAAAGCGTTTCGACAGGTCGGTTCGCGCACGCCGGGCCATCCCGAGTACGGTCACACCGTCGGCGTGGAGACCACCACCGGGCCCCTTGGTCAGGGCCTCTCCAACGCTGTGGGCTTTGCCATCGCCGAGCGGATGCTCGCGGGGCGGTTCAACACGACGGATCACACGATCGTCGATCACTATACGTACTCGATCGCCGGTGACGGGTGCCTCATGGAGGGCATCACCAGCGAAGCAAGCTCCCTGGCGGGGCATCTCAAACTCGGGAAACTGATCGTTTTCTACGATCACAACCGGATTTCCATCGAGGGTTCCACAGAGCTCGCGTTCACCGAGGACGTGGCCGCGCGCTACGAGGCGTATGGATGGCAGGTGCTTCGGGGTGACGCCTACGATCCGGAGGGTATCCGTGGGCTTGTCGCGACGGCGAAGAAGGAAACGAAGAAACCGTCCCTCCTGATTCTCAGCTCCACCATCGGCAAGGGCTCGCCCAACAAGGCGGGAACGCACGGTGTTCACGGTGCAGCTCTGGGCGACGACGAGGTGGCGCTTACAAAGAAAGAGCTCGGCGTCGATCCGAAGGAGATGTTCTACATCGATCCTGTCGCCCGTGAGTTTTTTGCAGCGAGAAGACAGGAGCTTGCCGCGGACTACGCCGCCTGGAAGAAGACCTTCGACGCCTGGGCCGACGCAAACCCGGGTCTTCTCTCCCAGTGGAAGGAGACGGTAGAGGGCGGTTACACGCAGATTCTCGGCGATATCGGCATGCCGAGCTACGATCCGGGCTCGTCCGTGGCAACGCGGAAAGCCGGTGGTGCGGCGCTCCAGGCGGCGGCAAAGATGCTCCCTCACCTGGTAGGCGGTTCCGCGGACCTGGCGCCGTCCAACAATACGGCGATGCCGGAGTATGGCGACTTCGGACCGGATACCCCGGAGGGGCGTACGCTGCACTTTGGCGTCCGTGAACACGCCATGGGGGCGATTGCCAATGGAATGGCGCTTCACGGGGGACTGCGCCCCTTTGTGGCAACATTTCTCGTCTTTGCCGACTACGTCCGACCGTCGATCCGCCTGGCGGCGCTCATGCAGGCACCGGTAATCTACATACTCACCCATGATTCGATTTTTGTGGGTGAGGACGGCCCCACCCACCAGCCGATCGAGCACCTCGCCTCGCTCCGGGCGATCCCGGGGCTGCGGGTGCTCCGCCCGGCCGACGCCGAAGAGACCAACGAGGCCTGGTTGATGGCGCTGGAACACCAGGGGCCGACGATTCTCGTCCTAACGCGGCAGGGACTGCCCACGCTGGATAAGGCCGACGCAGACTGGCGCCGCTCCATGCGCTCCGGTGCGTACCTGGTGCGGGACGTGGCCGATCCCGAGGCGGTGGTGCTCGCCACCGGCAGCGAGGTCTCCCTGGCGCTTGCCGCCGCCGAGAAGAGCGGTCGCCCGGTGCGGATCGTGTCGGTCCCCTCGGTGGAGCTGTTTCTTGCGTCGGATGCGGCGTATCGCGAGAAGCTCCTCCCGGCGGGCGTTCCGGTGATATCCGCCGAGGCGGGTATCGCCCAGGGCTGGTCGGATCTGACCGGCTCGCGCGATCGTGTTTTTTCGATCGATCGATTTGGTGAGAGCGGTCCCGGCAAGGAGGTGGCCGCCCACCTGGGCTTTACCGCCGATCGCCTGGCGGAACTGATTACCGCAGTCTGATCGCCGGATACGGCTCGGACCGACTGCATGGGAGTTGTTTTCGCGCTTCTCGCGGCTCTATCGTACGGCACGGCGGATTTCGCCGGTGGCTACGCGAGTCGCGAGAACCCTGTCTCGGGAGTGCTGATCGTCTCTCAGCTTTTCGGGATCGGCCTTGTTCTCGCGTTCGTACTTCTCGATCCGGTTCCGACGAGCCTGTTGCCCGGCGATGTACTGTACGGCGCCGCCGCGGGCGTGGCGGGGCTTGCCGGTCTCGGACTCCTCTATCGGGGGATCGCCACCAACGAGATATCGATCGTTTCGCCGGCAGCGGCGCTCTTTGGTGCTCTTGTACCGCTGCTCTTTTCCTTTGGCGTCGGCGAGCGATTGAGTTCGCTCGCGCTGACGGGGGTAATCGTGACGCTTCCGGCGATCGTGATGATCTCCTGGGAAGGCATTCCCGAAGAGCTGCGGGGGCACCTGGCGTCCCGTCGGGACGCGTGGATCACCGGCATCGCCGCGGGATTCTTCTTCGGACTTTTTTTCGTCTTTATCAGTCGTCCCGCGGATACATCCGGTATGTGGCCGCTCGTGGTGGCGCGGGGTACCTCGATCCTGGGCGTGTTTCTGTTCCTTCTCCTGCACCGGCGCCCGCTCCGGGTGCGCGTAAAACTCCCGGTGGTTATTGCGGCGGGTATTCTCGATATGGCGGCCAACATCTTTGTCGTACTCGGGTATCGGAGCGGTCTCGTGGGCGTCGTGGTCGTGATAACCTCGATCTACCCGGCTCAGACGGTTCTTCTGGGACGACTCGTTTTTGGTCAGCGCGTGGGGCCGGTTCGTCTCGTCGGGATCGTCGTTGCGATCGTCGGTGTCGTCCTGATGTCGCTGGGCTAACGGACCTGACTGCGCTCCGGCGCGTCGTCGGTATGAAACTGCTCGCGTCCTCCGGCGATCGTGCGAGCGTCTTCCGTGGGTGTATGGTTCATCAGCGACCACTGCCCGTAGTACCAGTGGCGCTCCCCGCCGTCACTATCGATCCCCTGGATCGGCCGCGCGGAAAATTGAAACACCGAGCAATTGGACGCGAGTACCAGCGGCATCCACGGGACCGGATGGTCCGGGGTAGCGCCAAAACTCGTCTTGACGATCCATTGCATCATGCCGCCGTGGGTGACCGTGAGGACCGCGCCACCGCCGTTCCCGTTGGCGATCGCGGCCATGGCGCCCCAGGTCTCCAGCGCGCGCTCCGACAGTGATGAAACGCTCTCCGCGTCGGGTACCGCCTCCCAGCTGTCGATGATAAAACGCCGGTACTCCGCGGGATAGGCTTCCTTGATTTCTCTGATCGACAGGTTGGTGAACACCCCCGTGTCGAGTTCGCGGGCCGACTCGATCTCCCGAGGTTCCGGGTACCCCGCGCGGTCACTGATTATCCGCGCGGTCTCGATCGCCCGGAGCAGGGGAGAGCTCACAACGGCACCGATCTCGATCTCCATCTCCGCAAACCAGTCCCCGGTTTCTTCCGCCTGTCGGCGGCCCCGGTCGGTAAGGTGCCGATCGAGGTGCCCCTGCATTCGACCTTCTGTGTTTCCCTCGGACTCACCGTGCCGGACGAAGTAGAACTCCGTCGGCGCCGCAAGACCCGCCATTAATGTCGAAAAACGGTCCACGATTACTCTCCAGTTTTGATCAGTAGAACAGGACGATATCGCCCTCGGGGTCGTTGTCGGTGTATTTGATCATCAGCGTTTCCGTGTCGGGCTCGTAGTGGCGGCCCTTGATATACAGTTCAAAGGTCGGATCGTTGCGCCACTGCAGACCGAAGAGTTCCATGGACTCAAAGGGCGGAACTCCCTGGATGATCACGTACTGTGTCTGGTTCGGCACAACGTCCAGGGTGAAAGCGTACCGATCAGGTCGAATATCGATCGATCGAACCTCCGCGATCGTCCAGATGTAGGTCCCGGAACCGATCTGTTCGTACAGAGGGACGATCCGCGGGTACGAGGGATTGTCGGAAAACACCGTATAGAGTTCCTCGGGGCCAAAGGCGCCCTCGTTTCCCTGGATGCCGTCCTCGTTGAAAAAGAGCAACGCCGGCAGGAATCCCCGCTCGTCGGCGAGCTGTAGACCGGAAAGAACGAGATTTCGCCCGATCGTTATCAGCAACTGGTTTCCGGTCTCCTGACCGTAGGTCTCGATCAGGTCGCCCGCCCGGATCGAAAGCAGAACGTCGATTTCGCCCGTCGCCGTCTCGACAAAAAAGAACTCCTCGAACTGGCGGATCGCCGGAAACATCCGTTCTTCGATGATCGGAAGAAAACGGGAAAACGCCTCGCGATCGGGAACATCCGCATCGATCGCCGTCGCCAGCATACCGATCGCCGCCGGAATCTCTACGGTCCGAAAGTCGACGGTGGCCGCAAAATCGATCACGTCCTGATAGAGCGCCTCGTTGCCGCGGTATGCCGCAAAGGGAACGAGATCGATCTCGCGAAAGACCGTGGGGTCCTGCGACGCGATACGTCGAGCCAGGGTCGCGGCGCGCTCACGATCAGATTCTACGGACTCCCTGGTAACAATGCGGAGATCTCCCAGAAACGGTGCCGACAGGATCCCCACCTCGTCGGGATGCAGGTCCGCCGCACGGCGCATCTGGTTGAAGGCAGCGGTATACTCGCCCCGCCGCCACGCCTCGGCAAGGTACGCTACGAGAATCTCCTCTTCGAAGCGCGGCGAGGTGTCGCGCATCGCCCAAGTACCGGAGCCTCCATTGTACCGGTCGCGTGCCCAGCCGCGGTATCCCAGGTCCAGGTACGCATCGATCGTCTGGCGGTAGTATTGATCACCCACGGTTCGCCCACCGCTGCCGAACGCAAACTCGATGATGTTGGTCTGTTCTTCCGAAACTTCGGCATACCGAATCATCCGGCTCGTACCGTCCAGCGGTACGAGAATCCGTTTCTGATCGGTGGCGAAGACCGTTCGGGGTGGCGCCGAGATAAAGAACTCCGTCTCGTCCCGCAGAACCCGCACCGTTTCCGGAGCACCCGGATCAAACGACAGCGGGCGGGTATCCTGTTCGAAGTCGTAGGGGATTAGCATCTGGCCACGGACCGGCCATTCCTCTCCCGGCACGGGAATGACGTGGAGCTCCGTCGATTCGCCCTCGGTCTGCTCGAATCGGAGGCGACTCCCGTCGGAAAACTCGATCTCCAGCGTGGAGTCGATGATCTCGTAGCGCCGCGGTTCGAGCTGAAGATCTCGCTGTTCTTCATTCGCGAGTACCAGCGGGTCCTGCTCGGAGAAGAAGAACTCCACTCCCCGAAACAGCACCCGCGCCGCCGTGATCTCCGTACTTGTCTCGTCGTCCCCGGAGACCAGAGTTCCGACAAATCGGATGTCGCCGACGGAGCGCCGGACCGTGAGTGTTCCGGAGAATTGAAGGAAGAGGAGTCCGAATATAATCGCGATGTACAGGATCGGTAGGATAAAGTACCGACGGATCTTGCGCGTATGCACCGCCAAAATCTACCAGAGCGCGGATGTTATGTCAGCTACGCGACGCAGCTATTCGTCCGGGACAAACCAACCGCGCTGTCCATCAAAGCTCAGTTCGCCCTGATTCGGGTACATCGAATCGATAATTCCTCCACTGCGAACCGTTTCCGGCGTCTCCTGTCGAATCTGCGTCCCTGTCGGCCCCGGATACAAAACCACCAGGGTATCGGAAAAATGGAGCGCCAGGTGAAGCTGGTGCGTCGCCAGGAGAATCAGGTCCACCGGTCCTTCGTGAACAAGATCGCGCAACAACCGGAATATCGCGGTCTGGTGCGGGGGGTCCAGGTGCGCCGTCGGTTCGTCCAGGACGAGTACCGACGGTTCCTGCGCCAGGGCGCGGGCGATCATTACCCGTCTCCGTTCCCCGTCGCTCAGTTCTCCCACCCGGCGTGACCGGATCGCTTCGGCGCCGCAGAGCCCCAGGGCGCGTGATATCGCCACCTCGTGTCCGCCGCCGCGTCGGCCGATCGCGCGGTCTCGCGCCTCGCATCCGAGGGCGACCGTTTCCTCCACCCGTAGGTACCCCGGTATCGCGTCTCGGGAGAGAACCACGGCGATCTCCGCCGCCCGGCGGCGTCGCGGGATCGCGCCACCGCCGTAAAGGGGACGCCCGTTCAGGTCCACGGTACCCGACAGGGGCGCGTGGAGTCCGGCGATCGCGTGGAGGAGTGTCGTCTTGCCGGCTCCGTTTGCACCGATCAGTCCCACCATCGTTCCCCGAGAAAACTGCGTATTGATCGACTGCAATACCGGCGTCGACCGGTATGCCAGTGTCACGTCCCGGATCGCGATCACAGCGACAGTCTCCCGCGACCGGAGCGCAGCAGCACAACCACGATCACGGGAACCCCCACTAGCGAAAGAACCGCGTTGAGCGGGAGGACGCGATCGCTTCCGGGAAGGCGACTCACAAGGTCGGCCGTTACCGCAAGGCTCGCCCCGATGAGCGCCGTGGCGGGGACAAGAAAACGGTGCCGGGCACTTGCGGCGATTCCCCGAGCGATATGCGGAACGGCCACGCCCAGGAAGGCGATCGGTCCGCAGACGGCGGTACAGAGGCCCACGAGAACGCCGGCCACGAGGAGAAGCGTTCTTCTGAGCACGCGCAGATCGATTCCGCTGCTCTCGGCGTAGAGGTCCCCCAGGAGAAGCGTATCCATCCGCGACGCCAACGCCCGGAGAAGGACCGTGGCGCCTATCGCTGCCGGCGGGAAGGCGATGTGCGGCCAGGCGGGCGCGACCGCAAAAGACCCAAGGCTCCAGTTGACGTAGCGCTGGAGTCCCTCCGGATCGGCCCCCGCCATCAGGACCTGCGCCAGAGCGGAGGCGGCGTAGGAAAAGAGAAGCCCCAGAACCAGGACCAGCACCGTTTGCTCCAGGTATCGATCCACCGTGAGGATCAGGGTGAGTACGAACAGAGCCCCCGCCGTGGCGGCCAGAACCGTCGGTGTTGCGATCCGGCCCGCCACCGGGCTGAGCATCACCACCGCCACGCCGAGCCCCGCTCCGGACCCGACCCCCAGTACGCCGGGTCCGGCCAGGGCGTTCCGGAATACCGTTTGCATGATGAGTCCCGCCAGGGCGAGCATGGCGCCGCCGCCGAGCGCCACCAGGACCCGGGGAAGGCGGATATCAAGAAGAATAATGGCGTTGACGCTTTCGGGATCGAGGGTTCCCGCGACGGCGGCGATCACCTCGCGAATCGGTACCGCTACGGACCCGATCGTCAGCGATAGCCCCGCCAGGAGGAGCGGTGGCAGTAGCAGCGGAAGCGGCGAACCCAGTCTCACGGGAAGATGCTCCGGTAGTAGAACAGTCGGTGATCCGGCAACAGTTCCGGATGAAAGATTCGAATCAGATCGGCCAGAACGATTTCGGGATGTGCTGCGCCGGACTCCCAGAAGTCGTTGGCGCCGGAAGCCCGTTCCCTCGCGCCGTAATGGTAGACGTGCCCCGACGCAAAGGGCGCCATCGATGCCAGGCGCGGGTCCTCCGCGATGAGGTCTCCCGGGGTGTTCCACCCGGCGTTGAGGTTGATCCACACCTCCGCCGCGGCGGCGCGGAGGACCACCGTCTCGAAATCGAGAAACTCCGTTGCCGGAGCGTCCAGGTCCTCCCAGAGATACCGACCTCCGGCGTCCTCGATAAACTGCGCCACGTAGCTGTCCGCCGGCGGTACCGGCCACTGCCCGCGCCAGGGTGCGTTAACCAGGACCCGCGGGCGCCGGTCCGCCGGTATCCGTCGCGTGAGGTCGCGAAGTTGCGCGTATCGGGCACTCCGCTCCTGGAGGATCGCCTCGGCTTGCGCCGTCCGTTCGGTGAGGGCGCCGACAACCCGGATCCATTGGAGGCGGGCCAGGGGTGTTGGTTCGCGCCAGTCGGCAAGTGAGATCACCGGAATTCCCGCGGCATCGAGTGCCGCCACCGTTGCGTCCTCCGTCCCCACCGGGGAGTACAGGACCAGGTCCGGCCGAGCGGCGATGATCCGCTCCCGGTCTATTCTGGCGCCGCCGCCGACCTCCGGGAGGAGGCCCTCCTCGATGCGCGAAAGAATCTGTCGGTTGTAGATCCGGCGACGGTCGTCCACCGCCACCAGTGTGTCCAGTACTCCCAGGTCTTCGAGATGGGGGAGGATCGAACTGGAAAGCACCGCGATCCGGCGCACCGGAATCGTAATTACCGCGGCGTACGATCCGTCGTCGACGAAGGGGGCGTTGTGGCGAACCAGGGCGTATCTCTCCGCGGTACCGCCCGGGGACCCGTCACGAACCTCCAAGATCGTTGCGTGATCGCACTGCAGGATCTGAAATCGTGTCGCCTCCTGTGCAAGAACCTGCGGAATGGCAAGGAGCGCCGGAACAAGACACAGTATCATGCGGCT
>Ga0180436_10006099_pt1 | contig 10525 bp, 7 predicted proteins | sample SS_ome_2_FD_132434 | JGI IMG/M metagenome (GOLD analysis project Ga0180436, IMG submission 132434) | Hypersaline lake sediment archaeal communities from the Salton Sea, California, USA - SS_3_S_2 metaG | ecosystem: Environmental > Aquatic > Non-marine Saline and Alkaline > Hypersaline > Sediment...
TCCCGCCACGGAAACCGTTCCGTCCGCGAGCGTGTGGCGCAACGCATTGTCGAGGAGACTGTCGAAGACCCGACCGAGAGCATCGGGGTCACCCCGGATGGTCCACCCTTGAGCACCTGTGTCACGCAACTCCACGTCGACCGCCCTGGCCTACGGCGTCATGCCTTCGACGAACTGGCGCAGAAGGCTGTGGAGCTCCACATCCCTGAGCTGCATCTCAATCTGACCAGCATCGAAGCGGGCCAGGAGGAGAAGGTCGTCGACCAAACGCCGCATTCGTCCCGCTCCTGCGTGGATGACGGTGGCCGCCCGCTTGAACCTTCCCGGTTCGGCCGCCGTTCCGTCCAGCAAGGCCTGAGAGAAGCCCTGAATAGACGTGAGGGGCGTCTTCATCTCGTGGGAGACGGTGGTAACGAAGTCCCTCTGGACGTGTCGAGTAGCCTCGACCCGATCGGTGATAGGGTTGAAGGTCCGGGCTAGCGCGCGGACCTCCCTTGGCCCAGAGACTGGCGCCCGGACATCGGTCTCCCCTCTGGTCAGAGCCTGGGCCGCGGCGGACACCCGGGTCAGCGGCCGGGCGACAGACCGGCCGAGGACGAAGGCGAGCAGTGTGGAGAGGACCATCGCGGCCAAGCCGGCCCACAGGAGCGGAACCAGCAGGTTCTCACGGGTTTAGGCCGCGGCCAGTCAACCAGATTCGCACCTGGAATCCAGCTTGCTCCAGGTACATCTGACTGGGCTCCACGATGTGGGCCTCGTCATCCACCACCAGGATTGTCTCTCCGGACGTCAGAAACACGCTCCTTGGACCCTACGGACGCACCGGGCAGCCTCGACACAAAGGGGAGGCCCACCACCCCCATGGCGGCACTCACAGCGAACGCCCAGCGCAGGCTCAGCGCATCCCCGATGAGCCCGATGACGACGATGACGCCCGAGCGAAGGACGAAGCTCAGCGCCATGTAGAGACCGTTGGCCAGGGCACGGTTCCCCGGTAGCGATTCCTGCACCAACGCCATGATGACCGGACCGACTGACAGGCTGCCGACGCCAAGAAGGAGGAGCAAGGGGATGCGCATCCAACCGTCCACCAAGAGGAACGCGCCCATCAACAGCGGTGTGACCAGGAACGAGAGAAAGAGGATGGTCCGCCGGCCCACACGATCACTCACCGATCCTCCGAGGAGTGCTCCCCCGACCCCGGCCGCCTGAAGCAGCGAGAGAGAGGCCCCCGCGGCCACGAGACCGGAGCCCCCTTCACTGAGGAAGGTGGGCAGATAAGTGGTCAGCGCCGACACCACGAACGAGCGCACGATGATGACGCCGGTCAGTGGAACGAGGAGCGGCCCCAGGCTGTGCAGCGCCTCCCGCCACGGAAGCGAGTCCGCTGAAACGGCGGGCCGCCCAGCCACGTCACGGAGCAAGAGGAAAAGGACGACGGACGTCAGCAGCCCGGCAACCATCACCAGCGGGGTGGATGGCACGGTCAGGAGCTGGATCGCGCCGACGATGACAATGGGACCAAGCGTCCTGCCAAGCTCGCCGCCAACCATCCAGAAGCCCATGCCCCGCCCCAGGTGTGGCCCGGAGAGCCGGCCGGCCATGACCGGCCCCACCGAATGGATGGAAGCCGAGCTGAGCCCCGCCAGCAAGAGGAAAAGGGTCAGCGCCCCGTAGCCGGGGGCTACAGGCAGCAAGCTCATGAAGGCAGCGGACACGGCCGGTGCCAGGATCACGAGATAGCGTAGGCTCACCCGATCGGCGAGATGACCGATGACGGGCTGGAGGAGTGATGGAACCTGCAGGAAGACGTTCAGCAAGCCGGCCTCGGTCTTGGAGAGCATCAGGGTGCTGATGAAGATGGGCATAAGTGATGGCAGAAACGCTGTGTAGATGTCGTGCACGCCATGCGCAGCGCTGATGGTGATAACCCGTCCGGTGCGGAAATCGTCCGGACTGGTGGGCAGGTCTGTCGACGGGTTTTCGCAGGGACAGGGATGAGTCAACGTGAGCCTCCGTGGAGATGTGCGGTTGTTGAATGAGCCGTCACACGTCGACGCGCTCAGCTCAGCATCAAAGCCGGGCAAATAGATCTGTCTCAGGTTCCTCGGGCCATCCGACGGTCGAGTGCGCCAGGACGTAGTGCTCACGGGAAAACCCGGGGTCAGCGAGGACCTCCTCACGGGCATCGGACCAGCGGCTCTCCCGCCCCACCTGGGTCGCATGACATTGGATACCGTGCAGCTTCTGGTCCACGCGGCCCCTAACGTCGATCGTGGCCGTGATCTCCTCTGACGGCCACCCTACGAAGCGGAAGGGTACGCCGTCCATCATCATGGCCGTTGGCTCGCCTCGATCTGCACGGTCCCGAATGAAGGACTCGGGCATGACCCGGTAGTAGCACTTGCTGACGAGATGCGGCTCGCAGGTTCGGTCGACGTGATGAGGAAAACAGTTAGAGTCGGCAGCCATCTCGATGGCGATGGTGGTCCAGCGATGGACGGCGATGTGATCGTAATGACCGTAGATCCCCTCGGGACCAAAGGTAATGATCACCTGCGGTTTGAGTTCGCGTATGAGACGGACCACTTTTCCGACGGCCTGGCCCTGATGGATAAGGGAGAGGAGGCCGTCAGCGTAGTCGAGGAAGCGCGGAGGGTGGATGCCGTAGATGTCACAGGCACAGCGGAGTTCCTGCTCGCGCACGAAGGGTAGATCGGCGCTGGTAGCGAGATCCGGCTCGGCGATTTCGCCGGCCTCACCGCGGGTGGCGGTGACCAGGTAGACGTCGCAGCCCTCGGCCGCGTACTTGCTGAGGGTGCCGCCGGTGCCGAAAGCCTCGTCGTCGGGGTGAGCAAAGACTGCCATCAGCGTTCGGTTGGACAAGGTCATCCTCCCTGTTTGATCCTCCAAGTGGCGGCAATAATAACACAGGGACAGAGGGTGGTCAAAGACCCGGTGGTTGTGCTAACCGCGAAGCGCGCTCGAGACACGAAGAAGGCGATATACGCACAGACTATGAGCGTCACAACTCAGCCACGGGTCCCCCAAGAGGCTGCACGCGGGCACGCTTCTCACCCATCCGCTGCCAATTCGGCCCGGGGCGACACCGGGGCTCCAAGAGGGAAGAAGGCCCGCAATACGAGACAGCCCCAGGGAGTCGGGCTCCCTGGGGCTGTCTCTCACGTCGAGACGGATCTACGACAGCGTTCCGACGAGCTCCGTCTCCCGACCGTTGCTGCCCGCGCAGATGGCCCCGATCTCCAACTCCCTCTCGAAGGCAAGCCGGAGCACGTCGTCGACGTGGTCGACCAGCTCGAATTTCAGCTCGTCCCGGATCTCCTCCGGCACGTCGTCCAGATCGACCTCATTGGCCTTGGGCAGGATAATCGTCCGCAGGCCCTGGCGGTGCGCCGCCAGCACCTTCTGTTTGACACCGCCGATGGGCAGCACACGCCCCTGCAGCGTCACCTCACCCGTCATACCGACGTCATCGCGAACCCGACAACCAGTCAGGACAGAGACCAGCGCCGTGACGAGGGTCACGCCCGCCGACGGGCCGTCCTTGGGGATCGCTCCCGCCGGCACGTGGAGGTGGATCGTCTTGTCCTCCAGTGCATCGGCAGCAAGCCCCAGGCGCTCGAGCTCCCCCTGGACGAAGCTGAGCGAGATGCGCGCCGACTCCTTCATGACGTCGCCCAGTTGCCCGGTGAGCAGGAGCTTGTCCTTGCCCTCCATTGAGCGCGCCTCGACGAATAGGACCTTGCCGCCCGTAGGCGTCCAGGCCAGCCCGGTGGCCACACCTGGGAGCCCGGTCCGCAACTCAGCCTCGTCGCGGTAGCGCGGCTTGCCCAGGAAGTCTCGCACCTTCTCTTCGTCGAGCACAGTGACGTCACCATGCCCGTTTCCCGGACCCCTGGCGACACTCATAGCCACCTTGCGCAGCGCTCGGCCGATTTCGCGCTCAAGGTTGCGGACGCCGGCCTCGCGGGTGTAGTCGCGAATAATCGCCCGCAGGCCGTCCTCAGCGAAAGCAACCTCATCACGTTCCAGGCCGTTGACCTTGACCTGTCGCGGCACGAGATAGCCCTCGGCGATCTGGACCTTATCGTATTCCGTGTAGCCATCGATCTCAATGACCTCCATCCTGTCCTGCAGCGCCGGAGGGATGGTGCTCAACGTGTTCGCCGTCGTGATGAAGAACACGTCGCTCAGATCGAAATCGAGGTCGAGGTAATGGTCTCGGAACGCATGGTTTTGCTGCGGATCGAGCACCTCAAGCAGGGCGCTGGCAGGGTCACCTCTCCAGCTCGAGCTCACTTTGTCGACCTCGTCCAGCATGAAGACCGGGTTCCGCGTCCCGACGCGCTTGAGGGCCTGGATGATCCGACCGGGCATAGCGCCGATATACGTCCGGCGATGTCCGCGGATCTCAGCCTCGTCGCGCAGTCCCCCCAAGCTCATTCGGGTGAAATCCCGCCCGAGGGCGCGCGCGATCGAGCGGCCCAGGCTGGTCTTGCCCACACCAGGCGGCCCCACGAAACAGAGGATTGTAGAGGCGTATTCTTCCGGTCGCTCGACCTCCCGGTCCCGGTGCAGCTTCCGCACGGCAAGGAACTCCAGGATGCGCTCCTTCACCTTCTCGAGACCGTAATGATCCTCGGCCAGGACCTCCTCAGCATGGTTGATGTCAAGGTCGTCATCGGAGAGTTCGTTCCAGGGCAGCTCCAACAGCCAGTCGAGGTAGGTCTTAATGACGCCGACCTCGGCGGACTGGGGATGGAGCTGTGCCAGGCGGTCGAGCTCACGCTCGGCCTCCTTCTGCGCCTCCTCGGGGAGGTCAGCCTCCTCGAGCCTCTGACGATAGATGTCGGCCTCGGAGCCTTCCTCGCCCTCTCCTAACTCTTTCTGGATCGCCTTAAGCTGCTGACGGAGGAAGTACTCACGCTGCGTCTTCTCCATCTCAGTTTGGGCTTCCTCGCGGATCTCCTCGCTGACCTCGAGGACCTCCAGCTCGCGCTGCATGATCCGCAGCAAGGATCGCATCTGGGCGGTCAGGTTCTCGCCGGAGAGGACCTCTTGAGCCTGTTGGACATCCAATTGGGTATTGGACGCCAGGGCGTACAGTAGGACGTCCGGCTCCGCCACCTGATCGAGCATCTCGATCGCCTCTTCAGGCACCTGCGGGAAGTAGGAGACCATCTGCCGCGCCATACTCAACAGCTCTCGCCGCAGCGCCTCGATCTCAGTCTCGTTGCGCAGCTGCTCGCCAATGGGCTCCACGTGCGCCTGCAGGTAAGGCTCCTCAGCCGTCCACTCCTCAACACGAACCCGAAGCAGGCCCCGGATGATAATCTGATACTCGGCCGTCTCGTCGTCCTTCAGCTTCACGACCCGCTCGACGCGCGCCAGGGTCCCGACTTTGTAGACCCCGTCGAAACCAGGCTCCTCCACCGACGGATCGGTCATAGCGGCAAGCACAAGCAGACGCTCGCCATCAAGCACGTCTTCCAGTAGTTGAACAGAACGCGGAATGCCAATTGCCAGCGGCAGCACCGTATGAGGGAAAGCCACCACGTTGCGCAAGGGCAACACCGGCAATTCGTGCGGCAGATCACCGCTCGGCATGCGCTTGTCTTCCTTTTCTTCGATCAGCGATTCCAGCATATTAGCACCTCAAGTTTGAGACAGGAACGTCTCAGTTGCGCATGAATGGACCATGCGTACGCGATAGGGATTATGCCCGGTCGGTATAGGAAAGGGATTGGCGCGGGATTAGAACCGTATTAGAGCCCGGTAGGCACCGTTAGCGACGAGGACACTGCTCAAGTCGGCGGGGTTGAGATTCGCTCATCGGTCCTGGCTGGGTATTGATTGTACCCGCAACGTCTGTGTAGGCCAGGGAACGGCAGGCTGCAGCCAGACCGGCTGCCCGGCAAGGACTTGCCGGGCAGCCGGTTCGGGGCCCACCACGTCAAGCGCCTGCGGCGCCCCGTTTTGGCTCCACGAGGTGCCGAAGGCGGTCGATATAGGCTCTCGAGCGGGACTGCTTCAGCCAGTCTCGGACGTGTTTGTAGCCGTACAGACGCAGCATCGGCACGGCGAGGATGTCCTGCAGGCGCGCCCAGGACTCGTGGGAAAGCGTCTCGCGCAGCATCCCCAGAAGATCCGGCCAACGGTCCGGCAGGAGAGAGAGGACCGCAACCCGCGGAAGCTGGAGCCGCAGACCGCGCTCCCGCCAGAGGAGGCTGATGAGAAACGGGAAGTTACGTGTGACGTTGGAGAGGAAGAGGCCCAAGACATGCCCCACGGAGTAGAAGCGGGCCATCGCGCGGCACGTACCCATCTGCAGTTCGTAGGCGCTCATCCGCTTGGGTTCGACGACACAGTGGTGGCCGTCGTACATAGTCAGGTCATCAGTCAGGAGGCGGTCCTCCTCCTTCATGCGCTCGTAGAAGGGCGTGCCAGGGCAAGGTGTGAGCATAAGGAACTGCAGCGTATCGATTTCGTTCTCCAGCGCGAAATCCACGCTCCGGTCGAAGATGGTCTGGTCATCGGTATCCGCCCCGAGGACAAACATCCCGTGCACGTGGATGCCATACTGATGGAACGCCTCCATGCTTTGTCGAACGTCCCGTACGTCCTGGTGTTTGTTGTAGGCATCCAGCGTGGCCTGACTGGCAGATTCGAACCCACAGTACACCATGTTGCACCCGGAGTCGCGCATGAGGGTAAGCAACTCGTGGTCGAACTCCCGAGTGTGCTTGTCCTTGAAGACCGCTTCAGCCCGCATCTGCGCGGACCAGGGCGGGGTCAGGTCCCGGTCGATCATGCCCTGCAGCAGGGCCCTGGTGCGACGCTTGTCGACCACGAAGTTGTCGTCGTAGAAGAAGACAGCCCCCCGATCCCGGTAAGTCTCCAGCTCGTCGAGCACGTTCTCAATGGAGCGGGACCGAACCCGGCGACCGAACATGTGAATCACCGAGCAGAAATCGCAGGCAAAGGGGCAGCCCCACTGGGTCATCACGGGTATGTTGGTCATACGCTCATGCCCGACGATGAGATCGAGCGCCGGAGCAGGCATGTCTTCAAAGGCCTCTGCGGGACATGGCGCGCGATCCGGATTGTGAATCGGTTGACCAGATGCGCCGTGGTACGAGAGCCCGGCAATGCCGGTCACGTCATCCCCAGCCTCGAGGGCCTCGACGAGTTCCAACGTCGTGTCCTGCCCCTCTCGCCGCACCACCAGATCGCAGTGCTCGAGCCCCTCATCGGGCAGGAAGGTCACGTGCGGGCCCCCGACGACGGTTGGTATCCCCAAGGCCTTCACACGGGCCGCCATCCGATAGGCCACAGGGGTCGTAGCGGTGGTCGTGGAGAAACCAACCAGATCTGCCTGGGCGATATCCTTCCAGTCCACCGGCGCCAGGGTTTCGACGTAGATGCGCACATCGTGTCCGTGGTCAGTCAATACGCGGCCTATGAGCGGAAGGCCCAGGCGGGGCAGCAGCGCTCGGTCGAAGACGTTGAGTCCGGGAGCCTTGGGCTCGATCAGTCGAATCTTCACAGCATCCTCCTCTCGATCTCTTGTTTGCGACAGCGGCGCTCGATTCCAAGAATCGGCGCTCGGTTGGAGGGCGACCTCCCCGGGTCAAGGACCACATCCAATTCGACAGCATGGTCCCAGGTCGGTTGAGGTGTTCCCTCCGAGGTGGGGGCCGACGGCCAGGCGCTGATACAGTACGACGCCCAGCCAGGTATGCGAGCGACTAAGACCAGACCTCCTGGAGCGGAGGTCGCGGGGGCGCTGGGCCGCGGGTCCGTAGGCCCAAAGGCCGCCGAAGGCCGCGGATGAGTTAGCCCCGCTGGATCTTAGACGTTCCCCAGGCTATGAGATCAAACAGGATCGGGCTCGGAATGGGAGGTACAGCGAGGAGTGTTGATCGAACCTCGGTGCGCAATAGAAACGCAGGCGTTTCCGCGACGGGGAAGACGCGCCAGCGTAGCCGTTGGCTTCGCTTCTCGAAAGCCACCGTAAGAGAAATCCTATGCACATCTCAAGCACGGCTTCGACAGCTCTGTCCTCGTGCGAGCCTCTCCTCTTCGAGGACTCGTCGTTGCACAATCTCCTGAGCAGACGAGCGAGGGAGAGATCGAGATGAGGGGCAGCACGCCTTAAGGCGCGCAGTCGCTGCCGCCCGTCGAGTATCAGGGCTCGGGCTATCTCCTCCGGTTGAACGGCCCCACCACCGAGGTGCTGCGAGAGGCCGACGACCATCTGGAGCAAGACGATGGGTTGCACCTGGGACAGCTTACCCAAGGGCACTTTCCCCCCCAGCGCCCGGAGGACATCTGCTTTGCCGCTCAACGAGACCATAATGCGGCTATTATAGGAGCAGGTGATGGGAAGTCAAGCAAGTCTATCTCGGCTGGCCCGCCATTGAGGCGGTGGTGCCTCCGCTGGCGCGAAAGCCGGGGGCCAGAGCCCGTTCTTGAATTCTCCGTCCATTAGTGTATAGTGCACGACGATCTCGACGCCGTCTTGACCGGCGGCGCAACTGCCCTCACCCCCTGACGTATCCCGTAGGGGGATGGTCGTTGGAGGGCGGGAGAACACCGACGGGACGGTGCGCACGGGCTTAGGACCGCTGCGACGGTTCGCACCCCTGGACGACGCAGGGCGCTCGTCACGGTGGAGAAGGGATACCCCCGTCGGGCCGTGGAGGCCGAGGCGGCTCTTGTCCTGCGGGCGGCTGAACTCAAGACGAAGGAGCCGCACCCTGGCGGCACGGTCCTCGTTCTGCGCCAGCAGATAGGCGGCGCCTTGCGGCTGGTCGGCTGCCAGCCAGCGAAGCAACTACGACAAGACCGTTTCTTGCCTGTCCGCTGCGCGCGGAAGGGACAACTGCGCCAGCTTGAGTTCATTGATGAGGCACAAGGGGGTGCCATCAACCTCCATCTGAGGATGGACTCCGGGATCGAGGGTACAAGGTTGAGTCCCCCCTCCTCGCAGACGGGGGATGGCTGGATGAGTTCACCACGAGAAAGCTGCGAGGCCGGGCCAACCCTTGTGGAGGCTCGTCTCCCGCTTTGCGCCTCAACAAGGCACTTACGACCAGACCAGGGAGCGGAACAGCCCATAACCATGAGAACACCATTGGGACAAGGAGGCAAGATGACAGAGGACTCGCTGTCGGCGAGAGCAGAAGCTTACCTACGTAGACTATGTACCGGGGCGCTGGACAGGCGGGTAGGATCCCCGGGCAACCGTGCCGCGACCGACTTCTTCTCCGCCACGATAGCGGGCTTGGGATTCCACGTCGACTCGCCATCATTCGACTGCATCGACTGGTGCGAGGGAGGCGCTCACATATCGGTCGGGGGCACATCGTTCGACGTGTTCGTCAACCCGTACTCCCTGGGGGGCTATGCACGAGGGCCCTTGGCAGTGGTTTCAACCCTCGACGAATTGGAGACCGCCGACGTCGGTCAATGCGTTGTCCTGCTGCGCGGAGACCTGGCCCGAGAGCCGTTGATGCCCAAGAACTTTCCTTTCTACAATCCGGATAGACATCAACGGATCATTGCGTTGCTGGAGGTCAAGATGCCTCAGGCTATAGTTGGGGCGACGTCACGGAATCCGGAGATGGCTGGCGCGGTCTATCCGTTCCCCCTCTTCGAGGATGGCGATTTCGACATCCCCTCGGTCACGATGACGGAGGAAGAGGGCGAGCGCCTGGCTAAGCACAGCGGAGAGGAAATCTCGCTCGAGATTCGCGCTCTCCGCAGTCCCGCGCGCGGCTGCAACGTCGTGGCGCGAAGGGGCGACAACCGTCGCCGGGTGGTCGTTCTTGCGCATGTCGACAGCAAGGAAGGGACACCCGGGGCCCTCGACAACGCGAGCGGGGTGGTGGTCCTGCTTCTGCTGGCCGACCTCCTGTCGGACTACGAGGGAGGGCTGGCGATCGAACTCGTCGCACTGAACGGCGAGGACTACTACTCCAGTCCCGGACAGAAAGTGTACCTTAGCCAGAACGCCGGCAGGTTCGACGAGATCATCCTCGGCATCAATCTGGACGGCGCCGGCTACAAGTCAGGCAAGACAGCATACTCTCTCTACGGCTGTCCCTCCGAGCTTGGCCGGATGCTGAGAGAGACGTTATCATCCCAGAGGGGCCTGGTTGAAGGGGAGCCCTGGTATCAGGGGGATCACGCTCTCTTCTTGATGAACGAGGTACCGACCGTGGCGATGACCTCCGAGCGCATGACGGATGTCCTCGCCCGCGTCGTGCACACGCCGAGCGACCGACCGGAGATCGTGGACGCCCGCAAGCTCGTGGATGCGGCTCTGGGAATTCGTGAGGTGCTGATGAGACTGGAGCAGCTGACATAGACCGAGACCGCGTTCCTCGCAGGAGCCCCCCCGACGATTCTGCTGATGTCATCGTTATGTACCACTCGGACGAGATTGTGTTCTGGTCAGTGGCAGGGCGTGTGGCAGCGCACCGGCGGCGCTGGCTACCGA
>Ga0180436_10006100_pt1 | contig 10524 bp, 7 predicted proteins | sample SS_ome_2_FD_132434 | JGI IMG/M metagenome (GOLD analysis project Ga0180436, IMG submission 132434) | Hypersaline lake sediment archaeal communities from the Salton Sea, California, USA - SS_3_S_2 metaG | ecosystem: Environmental > Aquatic > Non-marine Saline and Alkaline > Hypersaline > Sediment...
GGTTTCCTCAAAGGAAACCGTACCTTGCTGCTCAATGTCATTACGAGGACCCGCCTGAATACAAATCATCGAGCGGACTCCGAGCCAAGACGAGGAGGTAGACGAGATGCTCTTCGTCTACGGCCTTTCGACGATGCGCAAAACCTCCGTTCAGAGATTTGATATGCTACTGTCATCGCGAGGACCCCGAATACAGAGAAGGGGATGAAGCAAGCCACCATAGAGGAAAGCTATTAGATTAACAGAAGAGTAACATGCGAGATGTAGCTCCCACTTGAGCGCTAAGGACTAGTGTGATGGAGAGAGTGCAAGCCATTAGGTTCCTACGATGCCCGACGGTTAAAACCGTGGGCTAGCTAAATCCAAGCCTCCCTCAAGGGAGGCTTCTTTATCAACTGATTTTGTCATTGCTTCGTCCTTCACTACTTTCATGCCCCGCAATGGATGTACGAGAAATTTACTCCATCCGATATACCACTCCCTACTGCTTGACCAATACTACCTTACTGGTTAAAAACAACTCCCCCGTATCTTGCCTGAAACCAACCCCCGCTATATCATAAATCTACATGTTACATACAGAACAATTCTTCGATTTTGCAGCCCAGATCGGGCTCACAAAACACCTTGGCGGGCAGGAAGCCACCAAGGAATTAGTAGATCGCACCCGCATCACTCCCCTGTCTTATGTACTTGACGTCGGATGCGGTGTGGGCACAACAGCCTGCCATCTGGCACGCTGTATGGGCTGCCGGGTGATGGGCGTGGATATCAATCCTCTCATGGTCGATCGTGCTCGAGAGCGAGCCAGGAAACTGAAACTCACTGACCTGGTGGAATTCAAGCAAGCAGATGCCGTTGATCTCCCTTTCGATAATGACTCATTCAATGTAGTGATCACTGAATCTGTGACTGCTTTTCCTGAGGATAAAGCCAGAGCGATCCGTGAATATTATCGTGTTGCGAAACCTGGAGGGTTTATTGGCCTGAATGAGTCCACCTGGCTGAAAACACCAGTACCCGAGGAGATTTTGGCCTGGGCATCCCAGGATCTAGGCGCTAATGTCACACCCCTGCAGCCAGGGGAATGGGTTGAATTAATGGAAAGAGCCGGGTTGGTGAATATCTTCCAGCGTACCAGCGCTATCAGCACGCGAGACGAATCTCGGGGCCTACTGGAACGCTACGGTTGGGGGGGGTTCATCGGATCCATGGTGCAGGCTTTAGGCCTCTATCTACGCAGCGCAGATTATCGCGAATTCGTTAAATCGATCCGAGAGGAAGGTTTAACTCCGCCTGATTTAGATGAATACTATGGTTATGGTATCTATATAGGAAAGAAAGAACTGTTTAACCATCACTAACGGTTCACGCTCATATTCTCATTCTGACCCTGAGCGCAAGCGAAAATTGTCATTGTGAGTTTGGATTCGAAGAATCCCGACGAAGTAAGCCACCATAGAGGAAGGCTATTAGATTAGCAGAAGAGTAACATGCGAGATGCAGCTCCCACTTGAGCGCTTAAGGGCTTCTGCGATGGAGAGAATGCAGGACCAATAGATTCCAACGATGCCCGACGGTTGCCCTCACCAGGGTCCTACGGAAAACCGTGGGCTAACTAAATCCAAGCCTCCCTCAAGGGAGGCTTCTTTATCAACTGATTTTGTCATTACGAGGATGTGTTCGAAGAATCCCGACGAAGTAATCTTTACTACACTCTACTGAATATATTGAAATTCCTATATAGCCATAGAGAATAATCGGACCCGGATATAATCTGTAAACCCTGCTGCTATCCAGATCAATTTACCTGAGATTTCATCGTTGGTCGCTGCCTTCCTACCATGCAATAACAGCGATCTTTGTGCGCTCAAGAGCGAGTGGCAGCTCGCCCTTTACACCTTACCACTCACGGTTCTCCTACCGTCATCGACTCCATCATCTGGTCCAGCAAACCGAGGGGAGGTAAAAAAGTGTTATCCGCTTCAGCATTCAGCTGAGCTTCAGTTTCCGCTACGTAGTCTTCCCAGTTCTCCATAAAAGCCTGGTCCATCTCGACCAGATCTGCATGCGGAAGGGAAGGATGAGTGGCAGGCAGCATGGCACTGATAAAATACTGCCCATCGTCTGTAAACCCCTGGAAGGTATAAAACATCATCGGCCGGCCCAATGGAGAAAGCGCCTGACCATACTGGGTCAGGAAGCGGATACCTTCCCCATTCTGAAATTGCAGATATTTGACATTACTCTTATACATTTGAGCTGCGTTGAACACATCTCCCACTCCAGCGCCTTCCCCATCCACTGGTTTATTTGCCAAGACTACAGCTAACCCATCCAGGCGATCCCCCACACCAGGATTGATGGTTTTGAATTCACCTACTGGATAGATCTTAATGCGGGCGTCCAGAAAAGCATCATTGATGATCCAGCTATTGAACCGGTACTCGCGATGTTCCGGGACGCTCCACCAGGTATTCTCATCGATCATTGCCGGTTCGACCCCAGCCACAATATTCTCTGCCAGGGCGTCGTTAAATACGAAGCTGACACCGGCATATATGAAATTCGGTTCCGGAGGACTTGCCGTTACAGTAGGATGTTGGGTTGGTGGGGTTTCAGCAGTAGGTTGCGAATCGCTTTCCTTAGCCGCCAAAGTGGCTGCCACTGAAGTGGCAATGACATTTTCCGAATCCTCTTCAGGCCCAGAATTCTGGTTGCCAGTGACCACACAAGCCAATGAGAGAGAGAATAATATGCTTATGATGAGAACTATCCCGGATCGCCTTGATGACATGTTTTCCTTCCTTCGATGTTGAATACATGTATTCTAAACGACTTCTCTAGCTTTTGTCATCCTGGTCATGGTCAGATAATAGAGCCCAAAATGAATATGACCCCTGTGCGCTCAAGTGGGAGCGCCAGCTCTCACTTATTCGGAATCGGGAGAGCTGATGCTCTCCCTCGAGCGCAGACGAAGAGCATCTCGTCTGCCTCCTCGCCTTCGCTCGGAGTCCGCTCGATGATTTGGGTTCAGCGCACCCTCATGATGACAATCACAAGCTACGGTCATTGCGAGGAGGGAGCGCCAGCTCGTACTTATTCGGAATCGGGAGAGCTGCCGCTCTCCCTCGAGCGCGGGCGATGAGCATCTCGTCTGCCTCCTCGTCTTCACTCGGAGTCCGCTCGATGATTTGTGTTTTGACGGTTTATTATGCTAGGGTTAAGGTTTCTTTTGATGTAAACCTCCCTTCAGGGAGGTTTGGGTTTAAGTAGCCTTCGATTTTAATCGTTGGGCATGTGGGGGCTAGTGCTGTTATTGTGGATAAGTTCCTGACCAGGGGAGATTGCTTCGCCAAAAGCAGGCTCGCAATGACAGTGGTTTCTGAGCGCTCAAGTGGGAGCGCCATCTCGCACTTATTTGGAATCGGGAGAGCTACCGCTCTCCCTCGAGCGCAGGCGAAGAATCCATAGAAGGTTCATATGCAAGGAGCGCTGGCTTTGGAAGTGAAGGGTAATATATACCTCACTTTACAACTCACGCCTTACATTTCCCCCCACAAGTACCTTAGTCCCCCAAAACATCCCCCACAGATACGGGAAATATGATTTTCCTCTTAAAAGCCCCCACATCGTTGAAATCCAAAACGTTTTGGTATATCATCAAAGTATAACTTAAACGTTTTGGGTCAAAGATCTCTCCCACTTATGTCAGTTACCCTCAAAGATATTGCCCAGCGGGTCGGAAAATCCGTCACCACCGTCTCCCGCGCACTCCACGATTTCGATGATGTCAGCCCGGAAACAAAGGCTGAGATCCACCTGATTGCCGAAGAACTCGGCTACATTCCCAACATTCACGCCCAACGGCTCCAAAAGCAAAGAACTGACACCATCGGATTTATCATACCTACTTTCGGGCCACGCTTTGCGGACCCTTTCTTCAGCGAGTTCCTGGCCGGAATTGGCAACCAATCCACCAAAATGGGCTTTGACCTTTTGGTCTCAACCCGCCCTCCCGGTACCATGGAACTGCAGGCGTATGAGAAAAACACTCTCAGCCCCCGTGTGGATGGCTTTATCATCGTCCGCACCAGGCAGCAGGATCAGCGTATCAAGTTCCTGTCCCAGAAGCAGATTCCGTTTGTGGCTTTCGGACGAATGCTGGATCACGATGATTACGCTTATGTGGACGAGGATGGCAAATACGGCATGGAATTGATAACCTGCCACCTGGCAGATCTGGGGCATAAACGCATCGGCTATCTGGATGCTCCTGCAGAGTTCATGTTCGGACATTACCGCCGGCAGGGTTTCCTGGCAGGCTTAGAAGACAATAATCTTGAGTTGGATGAAAGCTTGATAGTCACCGGAGACATGACTCAACGGGCTGGATACCAGCTGGGTATTGACCTCTTGTCCAGAGAAGATCGACCCACAGCCATTGCGGCCTGCAATGACCTGATGGCTCTGGGCGTTATCAGCGCCGCCCAGCATATAGGATTGGAAGTTGGAAAAGATATCGCGATCACCGGCTTTGATAACATCCCCCTGGCCGAACACTGCCATCCCCCACTGACTACAGTCCATCAGCCCATTTACCAGATTGGCGAAATGGTTTGCGCAATGTTAATTAAACAAATCCGCGGCGAAGTACTCGAGCAGGATCAGATCATCCTGCAGCCATCTTTGATGGTTCGGCAGTCAAGTATAGGAAACGCGACAAGTAAATAACATAGCACCAAAGGAGGTGATATTCCCACACAAAACGTTATTAGAAGGATCAAAGTAATTCGTTCACCATTATCCAAAAGGATGGAGGAAAAATATGAAGAAGTTTTCTATCATTATGGCGATCGTTCTTGTTGGCGCGATGTTCCTGTCTGCCTGCCAGCCAGAAACCATCGTCGAAACAGTGGTTGTCGAAGTAGAAGGTGAGACAATCACAGAAGTCGTGACTGAAGAAGTCATGGTCCCTTCCAAGACCCTGGTCTTCTCCTCACGCCTGTTCAGCCCCCCCGCCGAGCAGCTGTTCTTCATCAATGAGATCATTAAGCCTTTCGAGGAAGAGCACGGAATCACCGTCAACTTCCAGATCATTGATGACCAGACCCTGCTTGACCGCGCTGAAGTTCAGCAGACCACAGACCACGTGACCACCGACATCGTCGTTGCTCACAACAGCCGCATGCCCGAATGGATCGAGGCCGGCTGGGTTGAGGATCTGACCGACGTGGTTGCCAGCTGGGATGACCGCACATTCAGTGAGGCATTCGTAGGCGACACCAACAAAGACGGGGCGCAGTACTTCCTGCCTGTCGGCGCTGATGTATACCTGCTCCTGGCCAACAACAAAGCCCTGCCCTACCTGCCCGATGGCGTAGAACTTGATGCTATCACCTGGGATCAGTATGCTGATTGGGCCGTCGCAATCGCTGAAGGCGAAGGCGAAGGTAAAGTCTGCATCACCGGCGTTCCCATGAAATCCTGGATCTATATGTTCGGCGGCACCGGCCTCTCCTATGGCGCTGGATTCCCCGACGCTGGTTCCGAAGGCGCTATGGCTGCCTGGAAAGTTTGGGAGAAAATTGGTTTGGCCGGCGGCTTTGTGCCTTCCGTCCTCAATGTTGATAGCTGTGTAGACCCCATGCAGCGCGAAGAATCCTGGCTGACAGTATTCCACAACGCCCGCGCTGGACAGGTTTACGCCTCCAATGAAACCCAGTTCACCCTGGCCCCCGCTCCCGGCGGCCCCAATGGCATCGGCTCCATCGCCGGCGTCAGCGGCTATGCAGTTATGAAGGGTTCCGCCAACTACGATCTGGCGATTTCCTTCCTAGAGTACCTCACCCGCCCCGATGTCCAGGTTAAACTGGCCAAGGGCACCGGAGGATTCATTCCGCCCGTGGAAGAGGCTCGCGATTACCTTGGTGACGAGGCAATTGACGAGGTCATCAACAAGGCCGTTCTGGTCCTCAACAATGGTGTCGTTTCCGGCGTTCCCGCTGGCAACTACCAGGATTGGGGTGCAGTAAAAGCCTGCTTCGATGATGTCTTTGAAGACACCCTGCTGGCTGGTTTGGAAGTTACCCAGGAGCGCATCGATGCTGCTGAAGCATGCATCGTCGCCCTCGAGAAATAAGTCAAAGTAAGAAAATGATCGGACAGGACCGGTTTCCCGGTCCTGTCCATCTTAGAAAAGGATCTCCTATGACCGCTGCCGCTGCCTCTCCGGCAAAAAGGTTTCGTGATTTCGGATCAAAAGCAATCCCCTATTTATTGATAGCTCCCGTTGTCATCTATTATATTTTCTTCTGGATTCGTCCAGTTCTGATAACGGTTATCCAAAGCTTCAAATCCGCTGCCGGAACTTTCACATTTCAGAATTATGTCATGGTGTTCACTGATCCCAACTTCATACCTGCCCTCCGGAACACCGCAATTATTGTTGTTTTTTCAGTTACCCTGGAATTCCTGGGTGCCTTATTCCTGGCACTATTGATCAATAGGAAATTCTTTGGCTCGAGTTTCTTCCTCTTCATAGCCATGATTCCTATGGCACTGCCGGCCGTGGCAGTCGGCGCAATGTGGCTGACGGGTTTCACAGCTCACGGCTGGATCAACAGCCTTCTTTATTATGTGGGAATTATCGCCGAAGGTGCCAAGATCTACTGGCTGGCCGGGTCGGAATGGAAGCTTCTGGCTCTGATCATCGTCATTGATGCCTGGCAGGTAATCCCCTCTGTGATGATCATTCTCCTGGCCGGATTGCAGAATATACCTGAAGAGACCATTGAAGCCGGGTATGTATTTGGAGGGGACTACATTACCGTGCTTCGCAAAATTACCGTTCCTTTGCTTGGTCCAACCATCCAGACTGCGATCATTTTGAGGTTGATTTCAGCTATCCAGATCTGGTTGGTGATCGTGCTCCTGGTCGGCTTCTCGCGTATGCCTGTCCTTGTGGAACGGATCGTTTACTTCCATGAAGAAGTTCCCGCTCTGGATATCAGCCCCTTGATGGCCAGCGGATATACCATTATTGTTTCGGTGATCGTTTCCCTGGCGGCTCTGCTCTATCTGAGGGTCTCTGGCGCCTTTGGTGGAAAGAAGGAGGCTGCCCAATGACCACGAAGCCCGCAAAGATCAAGAAACCCATCAAACTATCAAGGTTGATCAGCAAGACCATATTCTATATGTTCATCGTTACGCTTTCTGTAGCGATCATACTTCCAGCCTTTTTCCTGGTATCACTTTCCTTCTTAAGCACCCGGGAAGCGTATAACTATCCACTTCCTCTGCTGCCAACATTGAAAACAGAATACTCAATGACATTCGGTGATCGCGGCTACCTGATCAGTGTTTATGATAATTTTGAAGAGGAATACCAGACCGTTCTGGATACATCTGAGACTGAAAAAATCACCGTTTATATGAGAAACCAGCTCGGCACACCCTACACCATCCCTGAGATCGAGGAGCAGATCGCTAAACTCGAATCCGGGGCCGAGGATCCGGTCTATTTCAGTGCCCGCAAGAATATATTCCTCAACTATATATCGTTCTTCCAGATATCCCGGGATGCTGTACCGGCCTTATTGCGTAGTTTCCAGATAGCTGGTCTCACGATCCTGGTATCTCTGACAATTGGAGGCATGGCAGGGTATGCTTTTGCCCGCTATATCTTTCCCGGCAGAGATGCACTCAAATTCAGTGTCCTTTTTGTGCGCATGTTCCCGGGAGTGGCCATCGCCCTACCGATGGTGATCATCCTGGCCAATATGGGTTTTTATGATAAACCGATTGGACTTGTCCTTGTTTATTCAGTTGGATCTATCGCTCTCACGATCTGGATCACTGCCAGTATCTTCATGGGAATCCCAGAATCGCTCGAAGAAGCCGCCCAGGTCTTTGGCGCAACTAAGTTCCAAACCTTTTTGCGAGTTACTTTTCCCCTGGCGCTGCCCGGATTAGCGGCAGCAGCCATGTATGCCTTCTTAGGCGCCTGGAATGAAACTGTGTCAGCCATCATTCTCACCCAATTTAATCCTACCTTTCCCGTGGTAGTCTACCAGGCTCTACTTGGCGCAGTAGGAAATGTTAACCTGGCGGCAGCTGGTGGTTTAGTAATGGCGATACCCTCTTTGATATTTACCTTCATCATCCGCAGGTATATCCAGCAGATGTGGGGCGGCGTGACCATTTAGGAGAAATATTATGGCAACCTTAAAAATGCAAAATGTCACCAAACAATTTGGCCGAACTGTGCTCGCCGTCAAGGATTTTAATCTTGAGGTTGAAGAGAAGGAATTCCTGGTCTTACTGGGTCCCTCCGGCTGCGGAAAAACCACCGCCATGCGCATGGTCGCAGGCCTGGAGGAGGTCACAACCGGAAATATATTCATTGGAAACCGCGAAGTCACTGAGCTGCCTCCTCGTAAACGCAATGTCAGCATGATCTTCCAGAATTATGCTGTCTGGCCCCATATGACTGTCTACGACAATATCGCCTTTGCGCTGAAACTTAAGCACACGCCCAAGGATGAAATTGACAAGATCGTTAAGGAATCTGCCAGTCTGGCCAAGATCGAGATGTTATTGGATCGTCTCCCTTCACAGCTTTCAGGCGGTCAGCAGCAGCGCGTGGCTGTATCCCGGGCTATCGCCGTGGACCCTGATATCTTCTTAATGGACGAACCGCTCTCAAACCTGGATGCAAAATTGCGAGTTTCCATGCGCACCGAACTTAAGGCCATTCACGACAAGGCTGGAGCAACTACTGTCTTTGTGACTCACGACCAATCAGAAGCCATGAGCATGGCGGACCGGATCGTGATCATGAAAGATGGAGAGGTCATTCAAGTTGGCTCGCCGGATGATGTCTATCACCGCAGCCGCACGATATTTGTGGCTGATTTCATCGGCACTCCACCAACCAATTTCTTCGATGTCAGCATCCAAAAGGAATCTGACGGCACCCATCTCGTGAACCCACACCTCAATCTCAAGCTAGAACCAGAGATGGCCAAGTACTTAAACGGCTACAATAAGGATCATCTTATCCTCGGAATCCGGCCAGAGAATATCCTCCTGGTCGACGAGGCCAAAGCCGCCCTTTCCGCCAGCTGTCTTGTGTCTGAACCCCAGGGTTCCCATCAAGTCGTTGCCATCCAACTGGATGACAACATCATCAAAGCTGTTGCGCCTGCCGCACCAAAGATCGCAGCCGGGTCGAATGTTTACCTCGACTTCAAGCAGGCTACAATGCGCTTCTTTGATCCAGATTCGACCCTGGCGATCAACGACTGATTTATACAGGTATAGATCCAGACGGAATAATTTGAGAAGCTATGCGCCATCAGATCCGCTTTACACTGGAAAAGATCAGTCACCGTCTAGCAGAAATCGAGGGACTGGTTTATCAGCAGCGAAAACCAATCCCTCCTTTTTTGTGCAGGGAGCTGGATCGACCTGGACTACACCAGGATGAAATAGCTGGTCAAAATTCAGATTGGATAGAAGTCCCCCCTGGTAGCTACTGGATCACTCCCCGAAAAGATTTCGCTCTTAAATCAAAATTCATCGTCCCGTCCGGTTGGAGCGAAACCAACCCTGCAGCTCTCTATTTGCCAATTGGTACAGCAGGCGATTTTTCCCATCCCGAAGCCCTGGTGTATATCGATGGAAAACAATATACATCCTGCGACCGGCATCATCACGAAATTCATCTACCCGATGAATATCGTGACGGCAAAGAACATACTTTGACCCTGATCGGTTGGAGCGGCATTGGCGGAGCTACCGTTGGTGATTTGAGCAATAGACTCAAGATGGGTTTCTGTGAAGTAGTTCAAGTTCACCCTGAAACACGCTCCTTCCTGGCGACTGCCCGGGTGACTGCAGGGATTGCAAAACATCTCGACCATCAAAACCCGGCCTATTATCAATTAATAACTGCTCTCGACGAGGCATTCAAAATTGTTGATCTACGACTTCCTGTTGGTGATGATTTCTACAGCTCAATACCTGATGCTCATAAAAAACTGATTGAAGGTATAAAGCACGCAGGTAGCGCACTGAATGTAGACCTCACTGCCGTGGGTCATGCTCACATTGATGTTGCCTGGCTCTGGACCCTTGGACAAACCCGTCAGAAATCTCGCCGCTCTTTTACTAATGTCCTGCGACTAATGGAGCAGTTCCCATCTTTCATTTTTACACAGAGCCAACCCCAGCTGTACGACTACCTGATCGAAGATGATCCCGAGATGTTCCATGAGATCAAAGAGCGTGTAAAAGAGGGCCGCTGGGAACCAATTGGCGGCATGTGGGTGGAAGCAGACTGTAATATTTCTGGCGGAGAATCGCTGGTCAGGCAGTTCACCCTGGGACGGGAGTTCTTCATAAAGCACTTCGATCCCGAAGCAGAGTCTCCAGTACTGTGGCTGCCGGATGTTTTTGGTTACGCCTGGAACCTACCCCAGCTGATCAAAGAAGCCGGGTTGGAATATTTTTTCACCATCA
>Ga0180436_10006101_pt1 | contig 10522 bp, 7 predicted proteins | sample SS_ome_2_FD_132434 | JGI IMG/M metagenome (GOLD analysis project Ga0180436, IMG submission 132434) | Hypersaline lake sediment archaeal communities from the Salton Sea, California, USA - SS_3_S_2 metaG | ecosystem: Environmental > Aquatic > Non-marine Saline and Alkaline > Hypersaline > Sediment...
AGTCGCCCGGTGATCTCGTGTGTCGATGATACGAGTCTCTGGACGTATGCGGGCGTCGTCAAACCTGTTCGGTCACCGCCGTGCCAACGTCAGAACGAATAGGCCAGGCCGATCATGTTGTAGAGATTGTAATTGTCCCCCGTGCTCTCGGTGTACTTGGCGCGATAGGAGATGCCGATGTGGCGGCTCAGGTAGGCGGTGACCATCCCGGTAACGTTGTTGTAGAACTCCTCGGCCTCGACGTCATAGTAGAGACCGTACTTTGCCTGGACGTCGAGAAAGCGACGCACCGAAACGGACAGGTTTATTCCGTTCATCCAGAGGTATCCGCTCTCATCAACGGTGAAGTCCTGTTCGATATTCGGTGTCGGGCCGGGGATCTCGATCGTCACCGTACCGTCTCCCGACACGGTCTGGTAGCCGACGCCGGTCCACGGCAGGAGTGAGAGCCGAACCGGACCGGGAATATTAAAATACTGGCCCACCCGCAGATAGGGGATCGAGATGTTCTGGGTGTACTCGGTGGAGGTGTCGTCGAGATTGAGGCGGATAAACTCGTAGCCGCCGCCGAGGACAAAACTCCCGATCCCGAATTGCAGCGGATAGGCGTCCGCGATAAAGTGGTTGCCCAGCACGGTACTGTCGTTGACGTTCCAGGCGTAGTACAGAAAATCGTTCACCTGAAACCGGTTGAGAAGAATCACCTGCGCGTACAGGCCGGCCATGGGGCCGCTGTCTTTGCGGACCTCGTCGTTGAGTTCTGTCTGGTTGGTGAGGAGGCCTCCATAGGCGGCGGAATTGACGATTACCTGCGAGAACGCCGTTGATGCCGCGAATACAACGATCGCGACGGAAAGAGCCAGTCGTTTCATAGGTTTCTTAAAATACGTACCGCCCGTCGCTATCGTAAAGGGCCGGGCCCTCGCGCTACCCGCTCGCCTGAAGCTGCTCCAGATACGCCCGGTAGAAACGGTCCACCATCTCCGCCTTCTCGCCGGGGTGTTGTTCGATCCAGGTGCCGCCCAGGTAAAACCAGGCGGCGGCCCCCGACGCAACGCCCCGCATCACAGCGGCGCGCAGGTCCAGGAGGGGGGCTGCCGGCGACACCCCGCTACCGGTCGCGGCCATCTGCATGGCGATGTCCGCCAGGACGCCCCCGGCAAAGTTGTCGCCGCAACCGGTGGTGTCGCGCTCGCTGGGAGGCACCTCTCCCGCTCGGCGGCCGACCTCGGCGGATACGGGCAGCGTCCCCGTCGGGCAGGCCGCGAAGCGACCGCGGTCCGCCCGAAAGTGGATCGGGGCGCCGCCGTCGGTGACGACGGCGGCGCCGGCGCCCCACTCGGCAAATCGCGCCAGCGCGGCGGCGGGCTGATCCTCGCCGGTGAGGCGGCGCGCCTCCTCGCGGTCCACGATGAGGAGGTCGATCAGGGGGTAGTCGCGCTGACCGTCCCCCAGGGGCCAGAGCTGGTCCGGGGCGCGGGACTCGTTGAGAAAATCGTAGACCGTGGCGACGATCGTGAGGCCGCCGCGCCTCCGCACTTCCCGGAGGGCCGCACCAAGCTCCGCGTGGAGTGCCGGTACCAGGGCGGTCCCGCCGAAGTAGACGATCTCCTGGTCGAGAATCTCCCGCGGTATGTCCGCCACGCGGTACTCACCGGCGACGCCGATCCGATTGACAAACGTGCGCTCCCCCGCGCCATTGGCGGCGGTGGGGTCCGAGAGGACGATCGTATGCGGCGTGGCGCCGGGACGACGCCGGTAGTCCCCGGTCAGGAGAGGCGTCCGTCCGACGATATCGGTCACGACGGCGCCGTACTCGTCGTCGCCGTAGAACCCGGCAAAACGGACGGGAATTCCCAGGGGCGCCAGCACCTGTGCCGCGTGCACCAGCGGCACCACTGCGGGTCCGCCCAGGTTCTGCGCCGGGGCGGTAGCGCCGCCCACCTCCTGCTGGATCTGTTCGAGAGAAACGCCGCTGAACGACTCCAGGTGTTCCGCAAACACGAGCTTTCCCGGGGCGAGTCCTCCGTCCCCGGGAGTCCGCGAGGCGTAACGATCAAACGTGGCGGACTCGATCGTCGCGTCGGGATAGAGCACGTCCAGGAGCGAGCACCCCACGCCGCCGATGCCGATGACACTCATGGTGCAAACACGCTCCCGTATTCGGTGCAGAGGAGCCGGTACGGCGGTTCGTCCTCTTCGATCGACGGGAAGCGCCCCACCGGGTCGAGGAAGCGGTTGTCCGTGGCGTCGTCGTTGACCGCGCTCACCTCGCCGACGATACAGTCGCCGTTCTCAGCCCAGAAACTGTGGTAGAGATAGGGATAGAGGGTGATGCTCTGTCCCGGCGCGAGGCGCACCTCGTCGCCGGCGCGGCACTCCGTGCGGATGCCGTCACGGTAAACGGTGAACGGCTCATCCGTGAGTTCTTCGCTCGCGCGATCAGCCATCTGCAGTCGCAGTACCAGCTCGCCGCCGCCGCGATTGATGATGTCCTCGGTCTTGCTCCAGTGAAAGTGCATCAGCGTCACCTGCCGCTCTTTTACAACCATGAGCTTCTCCGCGTAGGGGATCGGGTTGGCGGTACTGTTGGCACCGTTACGTACGGTAAACAGCAGCAACCCCTTCTCAGCGTACGTGCCGAGGCCAAAGTCCGTCAGGTCCCAGCCGAGTCCCGCGGTGGCGATCTCGCCGCATCCGGCGGCGTTCCGGCGCCACTCGTCGACGGTCCAGTGCGCCCACTCCGGGAGCAGTAATCCCGCGTCGGCGAATCGCGTCTCGGCGTCTTTGATGTGTGTGTTGATCTCGCTGCGTTTCACGTGGTGTACCTCCGTCCCCGAGATTATCCGGCGAAGGCGGTCAGTTTGCAAGCGACACGATCACGCGGGTTCCGCCATCAGACACAAACCGGATCGTCCCGCCTACCTGTTTCGCCAGTGCTTTCATGATACTGATCCCGACGCTGGTGGTTTCCGTATCGATTGCTGTGCCGTTCCCGTTATCGCGGATCTCCAGAACGCGAACTCCGTCGCGGAGGCCGAAGAACAGGGTGATCTCCGGTTCCACGGCGCCGGTGAACGCGTGCTTCATCGCGTTGGTCATCGCTTCGGTGGCAACCAGACCAAGCGCGATCAGCTCGGTCGGTTCCAGAGGACCCGGCTCGATATCGTACCGAATCCGCAATCTCGGGGCGAGACTCGAGTAGATGTGTGTCGTGTACCCGCCGAGGGTTCGAAAGTAGTCGTTCAGATCTATATTTGCGACGTCCGTCGTTTCGTAGATTTTCTCATGGAAGACCGCCATTGAGTAAATGCGAGTCTGTATCGAGTCGATAACAGTTCTCGACTCCTCCGAGTCCGCCGTATCCCGCTGAAGGTTGAGCAGGGAGAGAATCAGGGCCAGGTTGTTTTTGACGCGATGATGAACCTCCCGGAGAAGAACCTCCTTCTCCCGGAGCGACCGCTCCAGGTGCCTCTGTGTTGCTCGTAGACGTTCCCGGTTGTGCAGGAGCGCCAGGAGCATCGTCGATAGCGCGATGATCGCGAACAATCCGACGAAGAACTCCGCCCGATACTCCCGATACACCGACTGCGGGGCGTGCAGTACCTGGCTTTGCGGCGGCAGCATGCGACGGGTAATCTCGAAGCGTTGCATCTCGCGCCAATCAAAAACCGGAACATTGGGTGAGCGGTTTACTATCGGGATTGCGCTCGTCGGAGTACGTCCAACGAGTATCCTCCTCATAATCCGCGCCGCCGCGGACGTCTGCTCGTAATGGCTGATGAGAATCCCACCGAGAATCCCATCGCCCATTCCGTGGTACCAGAGATGAAAGAGCGGCCGATCGAGGTCCTCCGTAATGATCGCCAAACCTTCCCGAAACAGCACCGTCTCTCCCGTCGCGTCGTGGTAGACGGACAGAAGGAGCACCGCGTCCTCGTCGCCGAGGGCGGCCAACCGTTCCCGCAGCTCCGCAAAGCTGAGCTCCTCGAGAGAAAGCTCCGTAAGGCGCAGGTCCGGTACCGCCTCCGCCGCATCGTAGAACGTCGTGAGATCGCCCTGGCCGCTGGGCGTACCGTCGGCGATCGCCCAGACCGTGGTTACATTCGGGAACAGGTCCGCAATTACGCGAAGCGTCTCCGCCATGGATACCGCTTCGACCACGCCGGAGACCAAGGGGTCATCCTCGAGCGAGTACGCGTACTCCAGGTTGTTGACGCCGCTGAACACGATCGGCGCACCCGGAAACAGCTCGTCCCGGTGGCTCATCGCGAATCGGAGCGCGTTGTCATCGGCGGTAATAACGCCGTCGTACGGCGGGAGCCGATCGATCTTCTGGCGCAGATGCGTTTCCGTTACCGCGTAGTACTCCTCGGAGGTAAATCGCTTGGTATCGAGAAACTCAAAGTCGATCTCGAACAGCGCCGGATCGAGAACGGACCTGACCCCCTCGATCTGCCGAAAGAAGGTGGGAAACGCCGGGTGGTACGACTGAAGAACGAGGACGCGGATAAGCGGCGGGTGATCGATCGCCGCAAGCCACGATCCTGACGCGAGCAGACAGACGGTTATCGCGAGTCGCGGCAACAGCCGGCGAACCCGAACGGTCATACTACGAAGTATATGAAGCGGAACGGTCCGCGCAACCAACGATGTGACGCGGGTATACCGGTACAAGTTTGCTGCGGACCTGTGGTACGCTCCTATCGTCTGAACGGAGGAAAACATGGACAGTATACGTCACTTGCTCGGCTCCAACCGAATCGTGCCGGTGGTTAAAATCGAGGACGCGGCTCGCGCGGTGGACCTGCAGGCGGCGCTCGTTGATGCAGGAATTACGATTATCGAGATCACGTTCCGAACCGATGCCGCTGCCGCCGCGATAGAAGCGTGCCGAGCGTCCGCAGGTTCCATGGTGGTAGGGGCGGGCACCGTCCGCACGATCGAGCAGGTTGACCGGGCGATTGACGCAGGCGCGGAGTTTCTCGTTGCTCCCGGGTTCAGCCGGATTATTACGGAGTACGCGCTGAAGAAAGGGGTGCCACATATTCCGGGGACTATCACGCCGACGGAGGTCGAGATGGCTACGGAGCTCGGTCTGGATGTCCTCAAGTTCTTTCCGGCGGAGCAGGCGGGCGGTCCCGGTTTTCTGAAATCGCTCGGCGCGGTCTATCCGGGAATCGGATTTATGCCCACCGGCGGCGTGAACGCGGGCAATATCAAAGACTATCTTGCGCTTCCCAATGTCCTCGCCTGTGGCGGCAGCTGGATGGTTAAGCCCGAATGGATCAACGCCGGTGAGTTTGGCGTAATCCGAAAAACCGCCGCAGAAGCTCTCAAGGCGATATCCCAAACCGAATCGTAAACTCCGGGTGTGGCTCCCTCACAAGCTCGATCTCGCCACCGATCTGGCCCACCAGTGCGCGGACGATCCGGAGGCCCAGGGTATGCGGGTTGGCAAAATCGATATCCGCGGGAAAGGGCGCGCCCGAATTGGAGATCGTGAGCCGGAACATCCCGGCATCTCCCTCGCTCCGCGCGTCCACGGTGAAGCTGCCCGTTCCGTCCCTGGTAAACCCGTGCTTGCGCGCATTGGTGGCAAGCTCGCTGACGATGAGTCCCAGCGGTACCGCCAGGGAGGTGGGTATGGACGCACCATCCGTACGGATATCGGTCGCTACAGAGCCGTTTGCCGATCCGGAGGGCGAACGGAATACGCCGGTTACGATTCGTGTCAGGTGATCGTGGACGTCGATCGAACGGACGGATTCGGATTGCTGCAGTTGTTCATGGATGATCCGAATTGCGTCGATCTGCCGTTCGATGTCGCTCAGATCCGCGGCGTCTCCGATCTCCCGCTGCTTGAGCGCGATCAGGGAGCGTACGATCGCCAGGTTGTTCTTTACCCGGTGGTTCATCTCCCGGAGCAGAAGCGCCAGGTCCTGAGACGTTTTCTTGAGCTCTGAGAGATCGTTGTGGGCACCGAGCATGCGGATCGGTGTTCCCTCGTTGTTTCGGATCGCCATGCCGCGGCACCGCACCCATACGTCGGAGCCGTCGCGGTGGGTATATCGAACGACTTGATCGTACGGGTGGTTTGCGTCCGCCAGATGCTTGTGGAAATTGTCCAGCACCAGCTGCAGATGCTCCCGGTCGATTATATCCTGCCACTCCGCAGGGTCGTGGCGCTTCTCGGGGGGATCGAAGCCAAAGAGCTCCCAGAAGCGCGGGCTCATCCACTCGTTCTCCGGGTGCTCCAGATCCCAGTACCAGATGCCGTCCAGGGAGCCCTCCTGGAGAAAATCGAAGATTCGCGGGTCCGTCCGGACGAGCTCGTAGAGCTCCCGTTCCAGATAGTGCCTGTGAACCTGTTCATGCGCATAGGGAGCGATCTCGATCGTCGATGTGCGCTCGCGGAAGTACGCGGCGAACTCGGTATCACCGTTTCGTCGAACGGCAATCGCCCGTACCTCCGCCGGGAACGTTGATCCATCGGCTCGACGGATAATGGTGTCAAAGCGGGCGATTCCGTTCCGGATGATCGATTCCATTCGTGCCTTCGTGTCTTCCGGCGTCTCCGTCACGTCCAGATCGGTTACTGTCATCGAACAGACCTCGTCCTCGCTGTAGCCTGTCAATGTACAGAGCGCAGGATTTGCGCTCAGAATGCGTCCCTCCGCGGAGATTCGGCAGAATCCGTCCATGCTCTCCCGGGCAACCGCGTCGTACTCCGCCTCGAGCTGTTTGCGCTGCGTCTGATCGGTATAGGCGGCGATGATCAGCCCCGAGGGGAGTCGGAATACGTAGTTCTCGTACCATTGATCGATCCGATCGTCCCGGTATCGACGGAGCGGGTGGCGTCGGGGCGTGCCGTTGCGGTGGACCTCCTGCAGCACCTGGAGGAGCCCGAACTCTTCGACGCCGGGAAACGCCTCGGTTACCCGTTTACCCCGGATGTGGTCGATGGCGACCTCACTGAGCTCGAGGCCCTTCTTGTTGAGATCGACAAACTCAAAGTCCTCCCCGTCGTCGATAGCGCGATAGATCGCTACCCCCTCGTCGAGATTGTTGAATACCTCCCGGAAACGCGTCTCGCTCTCGGCCAGTGCCGTTGCGTGGGCATTGACGGCTATGTTCGCATCGTGGAGACGAAACGCCATTCTGATCGACGCGTCGATGACGGTGCGGGCGCTCCCTTTGAGGATGTACCCGTAGGAGGTGATCGCCTCGGTTCGTTCCACGATCTCCGGCTCCGTATGACTCGACAAAAACACGATCGGAAGATCATGGGACTCAAGGATACGGGAGGCGGCGATCGTGCCGTCGGGCTTGCCCCGACCAAGGTCGATGTCCATCAGAACCAGATCGATGGGATCCTGTTCTACCGCCGCGAGGGCCTGTTCCGCGGAGCTCGCGACGATCACGGCGTATCCCAGTTCCGTGAGCATCATCGATTCGCTCATCGCGATCAGGGCCTCATCCTCGACGAGGAGAAGGGTCTTACCGGTCATCTTCGAGTTCCCGTGCGGAATACAGCACCGTCGTACACATTCCGTTCTCCTCAAGGATCGGTACGAGAGTTTCCTCCAGGCGGACGGGCCCCAGCGGTGAGGGCATGGACGAGAAATATCGCTGCACCTCCTTGGTGGTTCGTACCCGGGTAAACCTCTTCTTGAGTAGATTGTTGGTTTTGTGATCCAGGCCGAGAGCGACCGCGGCATCGCAGAAGCGGGCGTTCACGAGAGTTTCTCGTTTGATCGCGATCCCACGGCGGTTGAGGGCCTCCAGGTACGCCCGGTTGACCTCCAGAATCCGGTAGTCGCTCTCGTCGGCAACAGAGATCAGCGCGTAGGGATCACGGGCGTATTCGAACATGGCCGACATCCGCCGTTCCGATTGGCGGAGCTGGGAGATATCCTGGACGTTGACGATGCGGTGTCTGATTTCGCCGTCCCCGTTGCGCACGGCCGTAACGTCAATGAGTACCGGGAAGGTGGAGCCGTCCTTGCGGAGCTGCACCGATTGCCAGGTATGGTGTCCGATCTCGTGGGCGATCCGGATAATCTCGTCGACCTTTTCTCGTTCCTGCGGCGGGAATATGCTGACGATCGGTTTGCCCGTGAGTTCTTCCACGGTGTACCCGTGCATCGCCGCAAAGGCCGGATTCATGCGCTCGAGAGTGGTGCCCGTGGCGTCGCCGATGACGATGCCCCACTGGGCGTGTTCAAAGAGATCGGACCAGAGTCGGTCCCGTTCTTCCTGGGCGCGTCGCTCCGAGATATCCCGCCCAACGCCGAAGAGCCTCTTTGTCCCGTTGAGGATAAAGAATATCCCGTTGATCTCCACCGGGAAGACCGTGCCATCCTTGCGGCGGTGATGCGACTCGAATAGCAGTGTGGCTCCCTCGGGTTTGTTCCTCCAGAACTCGACAAAAGTCTTTGACGGGTAATTGGGATCGATATCGTCGATCGTCAACGAAAGCAGCTCCTCCCGAGTGTAGCCGGTCATCTCGCACGCTACTGCATTGACGTTGAGAACGGCTCCTTCCTCGCTGAGCAGGTACACCGCGTCGACGCTGTTCTCCATGAGGTTGCGGTAGAGCGCTTCATTCAGCGTGAGGGCCCGGTTGGATTCAAAGAGCTCGAAGGCCATGGCGATCGACTCGAGGAGGACAAACTCCCCCGCGTTCTTGAGGACGTATCCGTAGCGAGTAATGCCCTTGACGCGGTCCACCATCTCTTTCTCGGAGTGGCTCGTAAGAAAAACGATTGGTACCTCCCGCTGCCGGAGGATCTCGGTGGCCGCCTCCGTTCCACCACAGCGATCGCAGCCGAGATCGATATCCATGAGGATCAGGTCGATCTCAGGATCGACGCCTGCCGCGATCGCATCCTCGGCGTTATGGACAACTCGGGTATCGTATCCGTTGTTTTTGAGGAGACGCGCCTCGTACATCGCGATAAGCGCCTGATCCTCCACGATGAGTATCGTGGGGCCGGAGGGTGGAGCGGCGGCCTGCATACAGGAAGTGTAGTTCATGTTCTGTGTATCTGCAAAAATCATCCCGCATCATTTCCAACGGTCATGTCCAGCGATCGTAGAGCGAGGCGTAGTGCCGCGAAACAACGTCCAGCCGCGCCGAGAGGCGCCGGGCCCGCTCGAGATCGTCCCGTTCGTAGGCTCTTGTGAGGTCCCGCTCCAGAGTCGTTCTCTCCTGTTCCAGGTCGAGGAGGCGCTCTTCGATCGTTCGCTCCGTCCCGGGCGTCCGGGCCCGTGGTGGGGCAGTTGGGGCGGCGCCGACCCCTCCGACCGTGTCGCGACCGGAGGCCGTGCGCCACGCCGCCGCGTACCCCGCCGCCGCGCGCCCCGCCGCGTACCAGTAGTCGGAGAATCCGCCGTCATAGCTTTGGAGCGCGGTTTCCTCAAAGGCGATTACCCGGGTGGCGATCGTATCGAGAAAATAGCGGTCGTGGCTCACCACGAGGACCGTGCCGGTGAAGCGGAGGAGCGCTTCCTCTACGGCCTCCCGTCCGGGGATGTCCAGGTGGTTTGTGGGCTCGTCCAGGATGAGCAGGTTGGCGCCCCGCACCTCCGCGAGCGCCAGCTGCAGCCGGTTGCGTTCGCCTCCGGAAAGGGATGCGGCGGTGCGATCGAGATCCGCGTAGGCGAAGAGATAGCGCGACAGGAGCGCAAACACCCTGTCCCGCGACCCTCCTCCCGCGCCGGAGATAAGATCGACCAGCGTGGTTCGTGGCGACGCCACCTCCTGGTGCTGAGCACAGTACCCGATGCGCATGCTCGGACCCACGCGAAGATGCGGGTCATCCCAGGCTCCCCGCTCGACGATATCGCCGAGCAGGGTGGTCTTGCCGCAGCCGTTGGGACCGACCAGCGCAACCCGCTCACCCGTACGGATCAGCGCGGACGCGCCCGCCAGGAGCGTGCGGTCGCCGATCTCTCGCGTGTAGTCGCGGAGTTCGATCGCCACGTCCGAACGCACCGCCTTTGCATCGAGTCTGATCGCGGCACGCGCCTCGTCGAGGTCGGGTCGTTCCCGGGCGGTATCACGGGCCATGCGGAGCTGGGTCCGGCGCGCCTTGAGGCGCTGTCCGATCGCGGGGTCCGGCACCGACCGGGCGAGCTGCGCGAGATAGGCTACCTGTTTTTCCAGGCGTTCCAGATGCTTGCGGTCGGCTCGGGCGTCCGTCGCGCCCTTGACCGCCTCGCGCAGTCGCGCCGCCCGATATGCCGAATAGTTACCGCTCCAGCTCGTAAGCGCTCCGTCGCGCAGCTCCAGTACGCGGGTGGCAACGCGGTCCAGCAGATACCGGTTGTGCGACACCACCAGAAGCGCCGCGGGCAAAGAGGCCAGGGTCTCCTCGAGCCAGGCGAGTCCCCAGAGATCCAGGTGGTTCCCCGGCTCGTCCAGAATCAGGAGGTCCGGACGCGTCGCCAGCGCCCGGGCGATCTGGAGGCGGTTCTTCTCGCCGCCTGAGAGCGACTGAACGTTTGTATCGACGGC
>Ga0180436_10006102_pt1 | contig 10522 bp, 3 predicted proteins | sample SS_ome_2_FD_132434 | JGI IMG/M metagenome (GOLD analysis project Ga0180436, IMG submission 132434) | Hypersaline lake sediment archaeal communities from the Salton Sea, California, USA - SS_3_S_2 metaG | ecosystem: Environmental > Aquatic > Non-marine Saline and Alkaline > Hypersaline > Sediment...
ACTTCCGCACATAGCCCGGCATAAGGCGGAAATACATTTCGTGCTCGACGCTCTTCCGCAAGCGAGGCAGTTCTCGCTTCACATCGCCGCCATCGCCATAAAGACGCTTCTCCTGGTCCTGAATGGCCCTGACCTGTTCTTTCGTAAGGCGGCCATCCAGTTCTCCGGCGATTTGGTCGGAATCATCGCCGGATGCCACCCGCTCCATGTATGTCTTGATAGATACCTCGCTGAAGATGCGCCCGATACTGTCGAATACCTTGTCAGACTTCAGTTGCTTACGGATTTTCTCCAGCTTGTCGAGCAAAGTCTTCAGAACCCGACCTTCTTGTGTAGCGGGAGCTACCAAGTTCAGAATGATCACAGGATCGTGCTGCTGCCCATATCGATGGATGCGGCCCATGCGTTGTTCGAGCCGAGCAGGATTCCAGGGCACGTCGTAGTTGATCATGATCCAGCAAAACTGGAGATTCACACCTTCTGCGGCTGCATCCGTACAAACCATGAAACGGGCACCGCCCTGTGATGCAGGCAGACGAAACCGCTCAATCTGCTTTTGGCGTTCCGTATAGTGCATGCCGCCGTGGATTTGGGCGATCTGCTCAGTGTATCCCATGCCGTTCAGGCGGCGAACGAGAAAGGCAAGGGTGTCGCGATGTTCCGTGAAAATGATGAACTTCTCGTGCGCATACCTTTCCTCAACGAGTATCTCACGCAACTTGTCGAATTTTGATTCGGTCCCACTTTGATGGACGGCATCGGCCAAATTGCGCAATTGGATAACCTGCTCTTTCTCAGCAATCAGGTCTGCCAGGGAAGCGGCGATCACGCCTTGGAGGAGAGCGTCTTCGGCGACCTCATTTTCTTCAGCGCCGTTCTCGGTGTCCTCTTCATATGCCGACTTCGACTCGAAGACGTCGTCATCCTCCCGAATTTTCCTCTGAAGCGTCAGAAGTTGCTCAATAGTAAGACGCCCTGATTGAATATCATCGATGATCTTCTCGAGTTTCTCAATGCGTCGTTCGAAGGAGCAGAGCAGAGCGTAGGTGGAACTTGCCAGACGACGCTGGAATACACCCATCGCGAGACGGGCAGCCGATTGGTTCAGCACCTTGGCTCGGTTGTAAACATAGCGCAGATATTCCGTGGTCTCGTCGTACAATCTCTGTTCGCTGATCTCTCCCTGCGACAGCGCATATGCGAGAGTGTCAGACAGGCGTTTGGGATATAGAGGTTGCCCATCAAAGCGCACCATTTCTTCCTTAGTGCGACGGATGAAGTATCGACGACGTTGATCTACGGGGAATTGATCAAAAGCATCGGGTGTCGTGAACACTTCAGGTTCGAGCAATCGCCAGAGGGCGTAGTAAGGGAAATTCTTGCCCATATGTGGCGTAGCTGTCAGGAGCAACAGGTGGTGAGCATGCCAAGGGAGATACCACCCCCGCTCACCGTTCTCTGCTCCCGCAATCGCCTCCGCGAGTTTGTAGCGCTCAGTCTTGCGGATGCGGAAATCATTTCCCCGGTCGCAGGAGAGTTTGTGTGCCTCGTCGAACACCACCAGTTCATACGGCTCGACCTCTTCGTCGCTCAGTCGGGAGAAGACTTTCTCTCCCGCCAGCGTGTCGATACTGACGATAACTCGGTCGCTTTGGGGACCGATAAACGGATTGCCGATTCGCGCCTCGCTTCCACTGACAATCTCGAAGGGTAGACTGAAGAGCGAGCGCAGCTCATTCTGCCAATTTCCAATCAAGCCCGCTGGCGGAACAATCAATACGCGCTCAAGCAGTCGGCGGGAAAGCATCTCCCGGATGTAAAGTCCCGTCATAATTGTTTTTCCGGCCCCTGCATCATCAGCGAGCAAAAACCGGAGACGCGATTGCTTCAGCATATGATCGTAAACCGCTATCCGTTGATGCGGAAGCGGATCGATACTGGCAATTTCTGTGGCAAAGGCAGGGTTCGCAAGATGCCCGAAAGATAGACGCTCACCCTCGACTAGAGATCGAACGAGATCTGGCTGGGCTGCGAAATCGATGACAGGAGGCTTGTCGTGGTATGGCGGGGGCTCAGGCTCCGCCACTTGATCAGCTGTACCGGTTTCACCCGCAACCTCCAGCAACCGGTTCCAGGATAGCTGCGAGGGCTGAGACTTCCCATTCTCCCACCGATTGACTGTTGGAAAAGAAACGCCAAGACGTTCAGCGAGACTGACCTGCGTCAGCCCCATTCTTGCGCGAAGGCGCTTTATCTGCTCGGCGCAGTTTCTGGTAGGCTTTAGATTCATGCGCAACTCTCCTGCTGACTAAAACAGCTTCTGAGTTGAAAATATATCAAACGATATATCGCCCGTCAAGCACCACGCGACACATAAACCCAATAGCTTTGCGTGGAGAGAAACCAACGATCCAGTTTAGGCCCACGCGGTGTTCAATCGAGTGGAATCTAGGCTTGATACCATTGTATAAGTCCAAGTAGGAAAAGCCTCTTCGTGGGATCTTTCGGCCATCCCTATAACTCGCCGGCACGCGCTTCGCTCACCCGGCCAGAAGCTCTCTAGATCGTCGATGACTAGAAGGTTGTTGGCGGAGTGGGGAAGCGCGATGAATTCGCCGTTGACGAATTCTCAGTTGCCGGAAGGGGGATGTCAATGGTGTTTTGGCAAAATCAGTCTCGGTTCCAAAATTCGATCTTGGTCGGGCCTCAGACGAAGAGCATGCTCGTCAACGTACCCGCATTGTTGGGGCTTCTGTGTTTCCTGGACGTTTCCTGATTTCTCATGGTCAGCCCTCTTTATCCTCTTGAAGGATCGTCAAGTTGCAGATTGCCAGGCTTTCCTTCCGGCAGCGATACTGGAGGGATTTCAAAACTGTAGGGAGGAAAGTGAGCATGAAAAGGGCTTTAACCGCCCAACGCGAACACCATTTCCGTGACTAAACGCTTGCGTTTCCATCTCTTGCAACCTATCATCTGCCATATGGAACGCTTGAGAATCCGCCAAAGTGAGAAGGACTAACTGAATAATGTCCAAAGAAGTTCCTAATCAAAGCGCCAAGGCCTTTCCTGTCGGCCTCGGACTGACGCAGAAATGGTTCGCAGCCAAAGTCGGCGTCGCCGTCCCGACCGTCGACCGTTGGTAAAACGCCAAAGGAACTCCCTCGCCATTGCCCAAACAGCCCAAAAAACTTTGGCGAGAGACGCAAAACATTGAAGATAGGACGAAAGCCAGGATGGATACAGAAGTCAAACCCTACTTGGTGAGCATGCAAGGTCTACTGCAGGATGCAGCCCACTCACTCTGCCATGCTTTGGGAGAGATGTTGCCCATGCTCGGCTCAGATTGGTGGAGCCGTCGTGTCTATGGCAAACTCTCGTTTCGGCAACAGAAGGCCGTAGAACATAGAGGCATCGACCATCTGGAACAACTCGACCTTGCCGCGCTTCTACGCGTTCTGGATCAAAACTGGTTCGAGCTTGCACGATCACAAAACTGGCCCCACGAGGGCCGCAATTTCGTTAAGGAGATGCAGACGGTCCGCAACCGATGGGCGCACGTGCAGGTAGCGGAACCATCGCGTGAAGATATCTATCGTGATCTGGATACGCTTCAGCGTTTTCTAATTCTCCTTTCCCCCGACCACCCGCTTCTATCGGAGATTCAGGGCGCAAAGGAAACCGTTTTAAGTAAGCCACCATCTCCGTCCGCTAAAGCTACGCTTCAGCAACGGGCCGCTCCTCAGCCAGATCGGCAGACGACATACGCCCCCGGGGACGTCATTAGGCTGCGTACCAATCCCTCAAAATCCGGCGCTATTATCTCTGCGATACCAGGTGAAAAAGAAACCCGCTACCAGGTTTTCCTCGACGGTGGGAAGGCCACTTATTACGAAAGCCAACTCATTCCGGGCGACTCCAACGGCGAGTCGATGACTGTTGCGTCTCTGCGTGAATTCCATGCCCACCTGACGGCCATGCAGCTGCTACACCCGGGCATATCAAACCTCTACTCGCTCCAAGCCGCGCGTATCGAACTGATCCCCTATCAGTTCCGTCCTGTATTGAAGTTTATCCGTTCCGACCGGCCACGCTTGCTGATCGCCGATAGCGTCGGTGTTGGTAAGACGATTGAAGCCGGATTGATTCTTCGCGAACTCCAGGCCCGCCGAGATATCCGTCGCGTACTCATCGCCTGTCCCCGCCCACTTGTTGCGGAGGAGAAATGGCGACGTGAAATGAAGCGATTCGACGAACGTTTTGAGCATCTCGACGGACCTAAATTACGACATTGCATCTCTGAGATGGACCTCGACGGAGAATGGCCCCAACGCTACGAGAAGGCCATCCTTCCCTTCTCCCTCCTGACCGATGAAATCCTGCATGGAAACCGCAAGAGACGGAAGGGATTACTCCAACTTGACCCTCCACCACAGTTCGACCTCGTGGTCGTTGACGAGGCCCATCACATCCGCAACTCGAATACGCAACGCCATGAGGCCATTCGATTCTTTTGCGAGAACGCCGAAGCCGTCGTCTTTCTCACCGCGACTCCGATTCAGATGAGTGATAACGATCTTTTCGTGCTACTGAACACCTTGCGTCCCGACATCATCATCGACAAGGCCAGCTATGAGGCCATAACCGAACCGAACGAACACATCAACCAAGCCTCTCTCTGCGCACGCCAGGGTGGCCCTGACTGGGCCGGAGAAGCGCGTGAAGCCTTGACGGAGGCCGCCGAAACGCCCTGGGGCCGTTCGGTGCTGCGAAATGATCCTCGTTTTCAGGAAGTCTTTGATTCTCTCGCCGATGCCGGTGACGACCAGACTGTCCGCGTACATATGATTCAAAGCATTGAGCAGTTGCATACACTGTCTGGCCTGATGAACCGCACACTGCGCCGCGATATTGGCGAATTCACCCAGCGCAAACCTGAGACGGTGACAGTCGAGTTCACTCCCGAGCAAAAGAACTTGCACGATGCCGTCATCGCCGCCCAGGCCGCTGTCTATGCCGAACTGTATGGAGTTCAATCGGTCCGGTTCCTCCTCACTATTATCCGCCGACAGGCGGCGAGCTGCATACAAGCGCTGGCCCCATTCCTCCAGGACATCCTTTCGCGCCGATTTGAAGAACTCGATTGGCTGAGCGTGGAGGGGGAAGATGACGACGGGATTGACATCGACAACGACCGCGCGGCACCGACGATTCGTCAACTCATTGACAATGCTCTGAGTCAGGCTGAAGCCCTGCCATGCGATCCCAGAGCCGACCCCAAGTTCCTTGCCCTGAAAGGAATTCTCGATGAGAAACAAACACTCCCAAATAATAAAATCATGCTCTTTAGTAGCTTCCTACACACGCTCACCTATCTCTACAAGGCACTTCAGGATAACGGTTTCCGCGTTGGGCTGATCCATGGCGGCGTGGGCGACGACAACCGCGTCGCACTTCGTGCGCGATTTGAAATGAACCGTGACGATGCCGAAGCCCTCGATGTGCTCCTCTTCTCCGAGGTCGGTTGCGAGGGGCTGGATTATCAGTTCTGCGATTGCATGGTGAATTACGACCTGCCCTGGAACCCGATGCGCATCGACCAGCGCATCGGTCGTATTGACCGATGGGGGCAGACCAGTGAGGCTGTGGCTATCTACAACCTAATCACACCGGGCACCATCGACGCCGAAATCTACGAACGCTGTCTGATACGCATCGGGGTCTTCGAGCGCGCTCTAGGAGCCAACGAAGCGATCCTGGGCGAGATAACCCACGAGATTACGAGCGTTGCCGAAAACCTCTCCCTGTCTCCGGCAGAACGCCAAGTTAAACTGGAACAACTCGCAGACAACAGCATTCGGCTTGTAAAGGAACAGCAGGATTTAGAAACACGCCAGACCGAACTATTCGGCTTGCGTATGCCTGCCGATCAGTTCAGGCGGGATATCGAGGATGCTTCCAGCTACTGGCTCTCAGCCCTCTCGCTTGAACGTCTGATTGTGGAATACCTGCGCGGTCGTGCCGGAAAAGAAGAATCCCCTTTGTCCGGAGATGGACCGAAGAAACTCCTGCGTCTGGATCGCAAGGCTCGCGAGGCCCTGCTAAAGGATTTTGGGGTCATCGAAAACCGTACTTCTCCCATCGCCAGGGATTGGGAAACATGGCTCAAGGGCAACGATCCAAACCTTGCCGTCACCTTTGATTGCGCCTTGGCCTCGAAGGACCGGACAATCTGTCTCATCTCTCCCATTCATCCGTTGGCCGTCCAGGCTGCCCGCGCCATCGGAGATGACGGTGATGGCGCGCCCGTCGTTGGCATTCGTGTCGCTACCGATGTCGTTGCACCGGGCGACTATCCTTTTGCCATTTACCAATGGCAGTACCACGGCATTCGCGACGACGTCGAGTTCCGGACTGTCACGACTAATCCAGCCCTTACCGGCGAGTTCCTGCGATTGCTGTCCGACGCCGAGGGATTCGAGGTTGCTCCCGAAACGATCAATGAAGAAACGCGCAACGCCCTAGAAATCCGTCACTACGAGGCCTGGTCTGATGCCCGCGCGGGACATATCGAGAACACCCAGCGCGTCGCCGAATTCCGCCGTTCAAGCCTCGAAACCAGCCACAAGGCCCGCATAACACTTCTTGAAACCAAACTTGCCGAAACACAAGACGGCAAAATCCGAACCATGAAATCCCGCCAGAAAGAAAATGCTCAAGCCGATTTCGATCGCCATATGCGAGAAATCGAGGAAGCCACGCAGAAAGCCGATATCATCACCCACCCCGTTGGGTGGGGGATGTTGCGGGTGGAGGTAACCGCCAGGGGATAGAATAGCCATGCCTGAAACGATCGAGTCCATCGCTCAGAAACGCCGAAAATGGGTCGAAGTAAACCAGGAGAATGGATTTGAGGCGGGGCTTAAACGTCTGCTTACGGACCTCTATCCAGACAATGCCCATTTCATTTTTGAATTGCTACAGAATGCCGAAGACGCACGAGCGCAAGAGGTTCGGTTCATTCTGCATGAAGATCGTGTCGAGTTTGAGCACGATGGCGACCGGCTCTTTTCGATTGCAAACGTGGATGCCATTACCAGCATTGGATTTAGCTCCAAACGAGACGACGCAACCAACATCGGAAAGTTCGGCGTTGGCTTCAAGGCGGTGTTCGCCTACACGGAAACACCTGAAGTCGAATCGGGCAAATTCCATTTCAGAATTCTTGATATGGTCGTGCCGGAATCGAATGCGCTTTCAGGAAGTCGATCCAGGGACAAGCAAACGCGATTTATCTTGCCGTTTGATAATCCCAAGAAAGAGCCGGACCAGGCAAGAAAAGAAATTGAAAGATTGCTCAAGGCTCTTGACGTGACGACCTTACTCTTCCTTTCGCACATCCGTAAGATAGAGTATCTTCTTCCTGATTCATCGCTTGGCTATATTGAACGAATCGGTATTGGCAATAACCGCTTTGAAATTCGCGTGCAACAGCCGAACCACAACTTCCCATCGTCCACATGGTTTATGAAGTTCGATAAGGAAGTGCAGGTTGAGGACGGAGAGGCTGAGATCGAAAGCCAAAAGGTTAAATCTTGTCGCATTGCCATAGTCTTCGGGTTAAGGCCGATCGAAGCGAAAGTGGGAGTCAAGGAAGAGAAAGGCGGCGATGGGAACACTATTCCCGAATTGGAACTAATGCCAATGGACCCAGGACGAGTGTGTATCTACTTCCCGGCGGACAAAGAAACCTCCAACCTGCGATTTCATCTCCATGCGCCTTTCGCCTCGACGGTCGCGCGTGACAGTGTACGCGATTGCCCGGAAAACAACGTCTTGCGAGATCACCTAGCCGATCTACTGGCCGAATCGATGTCAACCATCCGCGATCAAGGTTTACTGACGGTGCGTGCGCTGGCGCTATTGCCCAACGACAAAGACAATCTATCGAAATTTTTCAAGCCAATCATGGACCGGCTGGTTGCGGAATTTCGAGAAGAGAACCTCGTCCCAATGAAGCGTGGCGGCCATGCCGCAGCAGACCGTATCTTTCGGGGCACGAAGGTACTCTCGGATCTTATCGACGATGAAGACATAGTCGTACTCCTAGGTGAAGAATATGTCGCCCCGATATGGGCGTCCAACCCATCCCAGCGAAATCAGCGTGAGGATAACTTCTTGTCCATGCTTGGCATTGAGCAATGGGACGTCGCCGAACTCGTGAAAGCCTTGAGCGAGGTGAACAATGACGCACTGGGGCGATGGATGGGCAGCAAGGATGAAAAATGGCATCAGAACTTTTACGAAATCCTGATGGATTACATAAATGCAGCCCCTAAATACCCTTCTACTGCGGCAGCGGAAAGAATACTCACTATAAAAACGCTTAGTATTGTTTGGTGCAGTGACGGTATCTATCGCAAGGGAAGCGATTGCTATTTCCCAACCGAGGTGGTTGAGTTCGACGACAAGTTCCCACGAGTTGCGAAGGGCGGATATTTTGCGGGTAAAGATGAGAACAAGAAGGCACGCGAATTCCTTGCAACGGTTGGCGTTCACGCGGTGGATGAGAAAGCGGAGATCGAATACATACTCAAAGGACGATACTCCCAAGAAGCGGTAAACAAGCAGCAATTCAGACCTGAGTTAAGCGATTTGGCACGATTCATTGAATTTTCAGAAAAGAATCCCAATGACATCAAACTGTTCCAAGGCCACTATATTTTCAAACTTGAAAACGGGAAATGGGGAACTCCGCAATCTGTTTATATCGATGCGCCGTTTATGGATACAGGCCTTCGTGAGTGGTTTGAAGCGCAGGAGGATACGAAGCAGAGCGCACTATCGAGGGAGTATGAAACATGTGGTGTCAAGCCTGAGCAGATTGGCGAGTTTGCCAAAAATCTTGGCGTAATCATCATGATGCGGATTGAGAAGACCTCGGTTTCAACCGGTCACCCGGAATGGTCCGAGTTACGTCGTCTTGGGGGTAAACGTTTCACAGGTTATGGAAGAGACGAAGACTACCACATTCCGGGTCTGGCAGAATTTCTTACCAGTCCTTCAGTTAGCAGAGCGCGGCTTGTGTGGCGAACGATGAAGGAGTCGTGCGCCGACTATTCTTGCCAGTATTTGAAGGCAGACTATGGACGAAACGCTTCCAACATTGCTTCTGGGAAATCGACGCTAGTGCATGATTTGCTGCAAGCCGAATGGGTTCCGCAAGATCATCCGAATCAGACTGAATTCGTCCGGCCTCGTGACGCAGTCGCAGAGATGCTCCCCAAAGACTTTGAATTTCAAACCGGCTGGCAGTGGTTGAAGACTCTTGAGTTTGGGGAAGGTGTCAAGGAGAGAAGGGAGGCACGCAGAAAGGAGAAGGAGCGCCAATCACAGGAGTACAAGCAAAAAGAGCAGGTTTTAAAAGAAGTCGGCTTCGATTCACCGGAAGAGGCCGAAGAAATGGCCAGGCTGAAGAGGGAGGATCCCCAGGGATTCCAAAGGTGGAGGGAAAGCCGGCAAGCGAAACCCGCGTTCCCGGATCGGGCCTCTGCTGATCCAGAGCGACGTAAAAGCAAGGCTATGGAGAAAGCGGCTGGCGCTCCTAATAAGCTGTATAAAAAGCGGGAGCGTAGCGTCCGAACCAGCCGTACCCAAGGCAAAACTGAGACAGACGAATACCTTCGGGACCTCTACACGAATAACGACGATCAATTGATTTGCCAGATCTGCCGGGAGGAGATGCCCTTCCGAAAAAAGAACGGTAGGCACTACTTCGAGAAGGTCGAGGCCTTCGATTTGCGGGATGAATACAGCGCCAACCACCTCGCGCTTTGCCCGGTTTGCGCGGCAAAGTACGACGAATTCGTGTTCCATGGCCCCAACGAAGCGCGAGACAAACTCCTGGATACCTTTGCCCAAATGGGCGATACCCTTGAGTTGCCCGTCACACTCGGCGAGGAATTCGCAACCATCCGCTTCGTCCAAAGCCATGCCATCGACCTGCGGGTGGCTATATCAGAGAAGTGAACCGAGTGTTCGCGCGGAACCTGAGCGAAGGTGGAGAAGCCATCCAGAGCCGATCCGATCGCTTCACTTTCGGGCCAGTCAGCAAGTCTTATCAATTCAGCTGTGGGCTTTATGCGGATTCTCTAATCTGGGGGAGTGCCTCTATAGGACTCACCAGTATATGATGGCCATACTCGGAACCAAAATAACACTGGGCAAATCGGCACCACTGAGGTGTGGATCTTAACTGCCGTAGCCAATGCTTGTATAAGATAACCAATCACCCCCGGGTGTCCCAAGTTTCTTCCTGTACGATCCGGAGAGGCCAGGGGCTTGACTAATGTCTCAGCTCGCAGATGAAAATCCCTACCCCCGGCTCAGCCTGATCCTCACAAGATCACAGAAAGTGTGCCAGGAATCGGGAAGCATATTTACGGTGCTGCCTGCTGAGTGGTTCCAGACCACCGGTTCCTCCACCACTCTAAGCCCTGATTTGACCGCCCGGTAGAGGATTTCC
>Ga0180436_10006104_pt1 | contig 10520 bp, 11 predicted proteins | sample SS_ome_2_FD_132434 | JGI IMG/M metagenome (GOLD analysis project Ga0180436, IMG submission 132434) | Hypersaline lake sediment archaeal communities from the Salton Sea, California, USA - SS_3_S_2 metaG | ecosystem: Environmental > Aquatic > Non-marine Saline and Alkaline > Hypersaline >...
GGACCAGGAGCTCCGCCCCCGGCAACAGCAGTTCCTGCATGCGGCCGGGGTTGGGGAGCGACGCCGTGGTGGGGCATCCCGCTACCGCGATCTCCACGACGAAGCGGTTGGGACGTGACTGGAATGTCGCCGATATCAGGGTGTGATCCATGCGATGGATGCCGTTACCGCGCCGGCGGTAATTGCGCCGGCGGTGTTTATGCCGCCGGGGTTCCGCCGCGGGGCGTCGCGCCTACATCGTCCCGGCAAGACTAAGCAGTACGCCCGCGGCGACCGCCGAGCCGATCACGCCGGCCACGTTTGGTCCCATGGCGTTCATCAGGAGGAAGTTTTGCGGATTCTCCTGCTGGCCCACCTTCTGGACGACCCGCGCCGCCATGGGGACCGCCGAGACGCCGGCGGCGCCGATCATCGGATTGACCTTACCACCGGAGAGGACGTACATCAGTTTGCCTAGAAGGACCCCCGCGGCGGTGCCCACCGAGAACGCCAGCAAACCGAGGACGATGATAAAGATCGTCTGCATCGTGAGAAACTCCTCGGCGGACATCTTGGAACCCACCGAAACACCAAGAAAGATCGTGACGATATTGATCAGTTCGTTCTGAGCGGTCTTTGACAATCGTTCCACCACACCGGCTTCGCGAAAGAGGTTCCCCAGCATGAGCATGCCGATCAACGGTGTTGACGCGGGAATCACCAGAGCGCTCACAATCATTGTGACCACCGGGAACACGATCTTCACCCGCTGCGAAACCGGTTTAACCTCAGACATCACCACCATTCGTTCCTTCTTTGAGGTAAGGAGGCGAATGATCGGTGGCTGGATCATCGGTACCAGCGCCATGTATGAGTATGCCGCCACCGCGATCGGGCCGAGAAGGTGGTCCGCCAGACGCGAGGTGAGGTAGATCGCCGTGGGTCCGTCGGCGCCGCCGATGATCGCGATGGAGGAAGCCTCGGCAAAGGTGAAGCCCAGCGCTCTCGCTCCCAGGAGCGTACCGAAGATACCAAACTGCGCGGCAGCTCCCAGAAGAAAGGTCCGCGGTTTTGCCAGCAGTGGACCAAAATCCGTCATCGCGCCGATTCCGAGAAAGATCAGCGGCGGGAAGATTCCGCTTTCGATCCCGAAGTAGAAATAGTGCAGGAGTCCTTCCGGTCCGTTGAGGTCGGCCAGGGGGATGTTGACCAGTACAGCGCCGAAACCGATCGGTACAAGCAGGAGCGGTTCGTACTTTTTGGCGATACCGAGGTAGATCAGTAATACGCCTACGGCGATCATGACGATGTGTTGCCAGGTGATCGCCGAGAATGCCGTGGAGTTCAGAAACCGCAGCAGGAGTTCAGTCATCCGGATCTCCTATCCGACCTTCATAAGCGGCTGACCCTCTTTAACGGTGTCACCCGGTTTGACGTAGACCTCAGTGACGGATCCCGCGCTCGGACTCGATATCTCGATGTCCATCTTCATCGCCTCCATCATGAGGACCTGCTGACCGATCTCCACAGCGTCGCCGACGCCCGCGAGGAGTTCTTTAATCGTCCCAATCATCGGTGCCGTAACGGTACCCGGACCCGCCGGCACAGCTGACGCGGTCGCCACGGGTGGCGCCGCTCGAGCAGGTGTCGCAACGGCGGCCGGCGATGGACCCGGTGTATGTGGTGCCGGGGCCTCGGGAACGGTGTCCTCCACGAGCTCCACGGAAACCGTATGGCCGTCACGGGTAACGGTAACGGTGTTGCCGTTCCGCTCCGCGGTGATATCGACGATTTCGCCGTCGATTTTCATTCTGATCGTTTTTTTCACGATGGTTCTCCTATCGACGGGTTTCCCGGTGTACCCAGGCCAGGGCGGAACGACGGGAGTCCATCGCCTCCTCCATGAGAAACGCCGCCACGGCGGCGATTACCCAGTCGGACTCCGTTGCGGCGTGAGCTTCCATTCGGACCGGTCGAATCTCCTGTGCCGACGCGGTGGACGAGGACGAGTCGTCACGCTGCGGCTTTTCGCCGAAAGAGCGCTTGATAATCGACATCATCACGCTCAGCAACCAGAGAAAGCTGAAGACTATCGCCATTCCGAGAACCGCGGACAAAACGCTGTATCCGAATACCTCGATGTTCATACGGTGCCTCTCAGAGGGGAATATTTCCGTGTTTCTTCCCGGGACGGTCTTCCTGTTTGCGGGCCACCATCTCCAGGGATCGGATCAGCTCGATTCGCGTGTAATGAGGATCGATGATATCGTCGATGAACCCGTAGCCGGCCGCGATAAAGGGGTTCATCACCGTCTCCTTGAACTCTCGAATCTTCTCGTCCCGTTTGCCCGCCGGGTCTTCGGCGTCGTTGATCTCCTTGCGAAAGACGATATTGGCGGCTCCCTCGGCGCCCATTACCGCGATCTGCGAGGTGGGGTAGGAGAGAACACGATCGTATCCCAGTGCTTTGGAGGCCATCGAGATAAAGGCGCCACCGTAGGCTTTGCGGATGATCAGGGCGATCTTCGGAACGGTCGCTTCGGCGATCGCGTAGAGAACTTTTGCGCCGTGCCGGATGATGCCGTCATGCTCCTGGTCAACTCCCGGAAGAAAACCGGGAACGTCCGTGAGGGAGATGATCGGAATATTAAAAGAATCGCAGAAGCGCAGGAATCGCGCCGCCTTATCGCTGGCATCGATGTCGAGTACCGCAGCCAGTGTCTTGGGCTGATTGGCAAAGAACCCCACTGTGCGTCCCGCCAGACGGGCAAATCCGACCACCACGTTGGCGGCGTATTCCTCCTGCACCTCGAGAAAACTGTCGGTATCGGCGATGTCACGGATAATGTCCCGAACATCATACGCTCGGCGTTCATCATCGGGAAGGATCTCGAGGATCCGCGGATTTTCGCGATCCACGGGATCGCCGGTATCGACGATCGGAGGCGACTCCGTATTGTTCGGCGGAAGGTAGCTCAGAAGGCGACGAATGAACGCCCAGCATTCGGTCTCGGACGCGAAGCGGAAATGTGCCACGCCGCTCTTGCGGCAATGAGCGGCGCTCCCGCCCAGCTCCTCGTGACTGATCTCCTCACCGGTAACGGTCTTGATCACGTCGGGACCGGTGATGTACATGTTGCTGATCCCGTCGACCATGAAGACAAAATCGGTGATCGCCGGCGAGTACACGGCGCCACCGGCACAGGGACCGAGGATCACACTGAACTGCGGAACGACCCCCGAGGCGAGGGTGTTGTTGCGAAATATTTTGGCGTAGCCGTGAAGCGAGAGCACTCCCTCCTGGATCCGCGCACCGCCGGAGTCGTTGATCGCGATAAAGGGTGTCCCCGTCTTGAGAGATAGACTCTGTGCTTCGGCGATTCGTTCGGCCTGCATCTCTCCCAGTGATCCCCCGAGTACGGTAAAGTCCTGGGACGCCACGAAGACCTGGCGACCATCAACAAGACCCGCGCCGGTTATAACGCCGTCGCCTGGAAAGCGCTTGTTCGCCATACCGAAGTCGGTCGATCGGGGTTGTACGTAGCTCTGGTGTTCCACGAAGGAATCCTGGTCAAAAAGCATTTTCAACCGGTCCCGGGCGGTGGCTTTGCCCTTTCCGCGTTGTGCTGCTATGCGAGCCTCGCCGCCACCCTCGAGCATGCGTGCGCGGGCTTCTTTGAACCTGTCGATGAGCTCCCTGTTACCGGCCAATCTGTGCTCCTCCTGTTCTCGTATATCCCATTATAGTGAATGTACCGGCTAATGCGTTCTCTCCGGTGAAAAAACAACCTTTTCTTCGTGGAGTGCGTCGATTGTCTCCGTATCGTACCCCAGCAGATCAGTGAGAACTTGGCGCGTATGCTCGCCGAGAGCGGGAGCAGGGCTATAGACTTCTCCGGGCGTCTCGGACATCAGAAACGGCGAGCCCGCCATCGTCACGTCTCCTACGCCGGGCTGGTCGACCTGGACCATCATCCCTCGGTGTTTGAGATTGGGATCGGTAACGACCTTGTCGATCGTGTTGATTGGCGAGTTGGGAAGACCCGCCTCGTCAAAGAGGCGGAGCCACTCGGCGCCGGGGCGCTTGAGCAGCTCCTCCTGGATGATCGGAATCAGCCGATCCCGATTCTGTGTTCTGAGATCGTTGGTCCGGTACAGCTCGTGGTCGATCAGGTCTTCTCGTCGGAGGACGATGCAGAACGTTTCCCAGAGGCTGTCGTTTCCTATGGGGGTGATCACGTACGTACCGTCGCCGGTAGCAAATCCCTGAAACGGCGTGATCGTGGGATGCGCGCTTCCGAGCGGTCCCGGAATGTCACCGCTGGTGGTGTACCGGACGATCGCGTTCTCCAGAATGTAGACGAGACCGTCCACCATGGAGATATCCACGTGCTGGCCACGACCGGTTTTGTGCCGGTACTCCAGCGCGGCGAGTATGCCGATCGCTCCCTGATGACCCGCGACGATATCCCCCACGGAGGATCCGATTCGCACCGGCGGACCGCCCAGGGGTCCGGTGATGCTCATGATGCCGCTGTACGCCTGGGCAACCATGTCGTAGGCGGGTTTTCCCGCGTACTCCGGGAGCGCGTCGTGCCCAAATCCGCAGATCGAACAGTAGATCGCCCCGGGGTTGATCTCCTTGATTCGATCGTAGCCGAACCCGAGTTTGCGCATTGTGGTCGGGCGGTAGTTCTCCACCACCACGTCCGCTTTGGCGATGAGCTCCTTCAGGATCTTTTTGCCGTTGTCGGTTTTGAGATTGACGCAGGTGCTGCGCTTGTTGCGGTTGATACTGATGAAATAGCCGCTCTGTTTTGCGCCGGGATTATCGGTCTCCTCGATAAAGGGGCCGAACGCACGCGAATCGTCGCCGATCGGGGGTTCGACCTTGATCACGTCGGCGCCGAGGTCCGCCAGAATCATCGTGCAGAACGGTGCCGCCAGTACGTGGCTCAGGTCCACCACCAAAATACCGTCCAGTGCTTGTGGCATGCAGTGTTCTCCCTTGCTGAGTGATATCGATGGGAAGACGGAATGTCGGATCTTTGTTGACGAAAAAAGTATAGGTTCGGCCTCGGTATCCGTCAACCATCAGGTTGAGTGATCATCGCAAGCTCTCCGTCCAGGTCCGCCTCGGAGCGTACCAGTCGGCCGTTCCGTGCTTCATGGACGCGATCATTTTCGCGGAGAACCAGAGAGTATTCGACTCGGGTCTCATCGTTTGTGAACTCGTCGAAATACATCGGCACGGAATACCGTGCCCGGATCTCGAGCATCGCCACAGCGTCGTCGCGATAGAAATAGAAGTGTTGGTCTTTGCGGCCGGTCTCACCAAAGTACCGGATCACCGCCCGGACGATGCCTCCGTCCCCGTCGGTGTAGACTTCTCGGTGGGCGCCCTCGGTAGAGTAGCCGAACAGATCGGCCTCCTCGCGGGTGTAGGCGGACCAGTCGGTCTCTTCCGCAAACCGGAGGACCGCCGCCAGTGTGGGATCGATCGTCTCGGAAAACAGATAATCCCAGAGATCGCGGTCCACCACGCCTGCCGGCTGGATCCCGGCACCGCTGGCTCCAAATCCAAAGATGCGCCGGAACGCCTCGACGCCTCCCGCGGTCTTGGGGCCGTACCACCCGTCGATCTCGCCCACGGAAGAGATGCCCAGATCTACGAGGCGTTCCTGGAGCAGCTCCACGTCTGCACCGTGAATCCGGGGCGACTGCAAGCGCAGGGTTCGTGCAAAGGTCTGGGAGAAGAGCTGCGTCGGGAGGATAAGCAGCAAAAGCAGGAACAGCGTGGTCAATACCGCGAGTCTGCGGGCGACGACGCGCGTGCTGCTACACGTGACTGCGGGTGGAACTGTTGTTTTCATCGGCGAGAAGTATGCCGCGACGGCGTGCGGGGCGTCTATAATTTACATGAACCGGTATCGGCCGGTCCGGGCGTGTCGGGTGGCAAAGGAACGGGCTTTCCCGTACGCTAAACCCATGAAAACGAAAACTCCCCGATGGCGTTCCGGTTTTATCGCAGTTCTTCTCTGGTCGATCGTCCTGCCGCTCGCGGCCCAGGAGGCGGTGCGTGTGGAGGTTCCGCTGATTCCAGCCGACGTGGAGGAGTTTGTGGCGCTCCGCAACGAAATCGCGGTGACGCCCGAGGGTGGCGCGGCGATGTTCGTGGCGGCGATGAACGCCTATGCCAAGGATCCCGGCCTGGGCATGCGCCTTTTTACGGCTATTCTCGTCAACGATGGATCGATGCTGCGGGACGACCCGGCGGGCTACGGCGGCAAGGCACCGGGCAACTCAGCGAGTTACCTGATCCGTCGTCTCGACGATGCACCCTGGGTGGCCGCCTCCTACTGGATCGGCACTTCCCCGGATAACGGCTACACCGTCCCCGAGGGCAATCCGCTCACCGCCGCGGTTTCCCGGAATCCCTACAGCGAGGTCTCGGAGACGGAGATACGCGTCTTCGTCCACTGCACCGGCGCCGATTCTCCTCGCCCGATCCGCCTGGAGCGCAACAACCGCGGAGTCTGGAAGGTCGCCGAGTTCTCGAGCCTGGTAGTAGGGGTGCGGCCGCCGGTGGAGATCGTGGACGATGCACTGTAAGATCAGCAGCGCGGAGAAATCATGGCAAGTATATTCGATCTGAACCTGTTGCAGCTGGCGATCATCCTCGCCGCCGGTGTCGCCGCCGGATTTATCAACACCCTGGCGGGGGGCGGCTCGCTCCTGACGATTCCGGCACTGCTCTTTGCGGGGATACCGGCCAATATCGCCAACGGGACCAACCGGGTCGCCGTGGTGATGCAGAGTGCCGTTGCCGCCGAGAGCTTCCGCCGGAAGAAGGTTTTTGTCTTTCGGGACTCGCTGCCGATGCTGATTCCCGCGTTTATCGGATCGATCGCGGGGGCGCTGGTCGCGGCGGAGCTGGATCCACGGATTTTTGACATCGTCCTCGGGGTTGTTCTCCTCATGATGGTGGCGACGCTTTTTGTCAAACCCGCCGCCGTGACGGGCCCCAACGAGGAGCGCCGGCGGCGACCGATTCTCACGATCGTCTCGTTTCTGGCGATCGGCTTCTACGGCGGGTTTGTGCAGGCCGGGGTGGGGTTTCTGCTGATCATCGGGATCACCACGCTCTTTGGCTACGACCTGGTCAAAACCAACGCCCTCAAAATGCTGGTGGTGACGCTCTATTCGCTCTTTGCCCTGGCGATCTTTGCGTTCTACGGCCAGGTCCTCTGGCTCCACGGCCTGGTCCTCGGACTCGGCAACGTGGCGGGTGCCCTCATCGGCGTTCGCTTTGCAATCAAGCGTGGCGCCGGGGCGATCCGCTGGGTGATCGTGGCTGCAGTAGTATTGACGGCGCTCAAGCTGTTCGGGGTGATCGGGTAGTACCCCGTCGGTTGGGGCAACGGGCGCAGTCCCCGGTTGCCGGATGTCTACACGCTTGGCGTTCAACGTAACTAAGTGGTAACATAATGCCATGGCACAGGAAACCTCCGGTACGCGGGATCGTGAACAGACCAAAGAACGACTTATCGAGGCGGCGATCGATATTCTCCGGGAGAATGGCTTTGAGAGCCTCGGGGTAAACGCGGTAGCCGAACGCGCCGGTGTGAGCAAGGTGCTGATCTACCGGTACTTCGGAGACTACAACGGGCTGCTCCGGGTGGTGGCGGGACGGGTGACGCCGCTCGACCCCTCCTTTGCCGAGCGGATGCTCCAGGTGACCGAGGGCGATCCCTCGCCGGCAAACATAATCCGCACCGTGGTCCACGGATTGCACCGCGTCGTGGCGGAGAACCAACTGCTCCAGCAGGTTCTCATCTGGGAGCTCTCCGCGGAGAACGAACTCACCGCCGCCATGGCGAGGCAGCGCGAGGAGACCGGCGTTGCTCAGACGAAAGCGCTCCGCTCGTTTCTTCGTAGCCAGGGCGTCGCCGAGGATCTCGATGTGGATGCGCTGGTTGCGCTGGTGACCGCCGGGGTCTTCTACCTGACGCTCCGATCGCGGCAGGTGGAGACGTTCAACGGGGTCGATCTGCGTTCCGAGGCGGGGTGGGAGCGGATCGCCTCGGCGCTCATTCCGCTTGTTTCTTAAAAATCTTGACATTCAGGGTAACCGATCGGTAACGTTCCGGTGTTACTATATGGTAACAAAACCTGGAGGTTAAGAATGAATCGGATACACCATACCCCGCGGCGGATTACCGTCGCGGTTCTATCGATTGCACTGGTGGCGGCACTCGCCGGTTGTCAGGGCGCTCCCCCGGCGGACCGGGAGGTTCGACCGGACATCCGGACGGAGCTTGTGGAGTGGGCGCGGCTCGCGCAGAACGCCCACAACATGCAGACCTGGCGAGTCGTGGCGGACCCGCGGGACGTCACGAGACTGACGCTGTACCTGGAGCCGTCGCGGATGCTGCCCGAGACCGACCCGCCGGCGCGGCAGGTGACGATCTCGGCGGGGACCTTTCTGGCGGTGTTGGAGGCGCGTGCCGCGCAGCTCGGGTACGAGGCCCGGATCGACCTCCTCCCGGCAGGAGATTACACGGTGGAGCAGATCGCGAGCCGGCCCGTGGCGGAGGTGACGCTGGTGCCGGCCTCGGGGGTGAGGTCGGAGTTCGCCGTGGCGGCGGACCCGGATGCGATCACCCGGCCCACCGTGAAGTATCGGTACCGCCCGGCAGCATTGGACGCCGGGACGATCGACCGGATCGAATCCTACGGTACCGATGCGATCAGGATCTCCGTCGTCACCGAGCCCGCCGAGGTAGCCTGGATCAATGAGCTTTCCGTTGAGGCATTTACCCTGGAGATGGAGAACGAGCCGACGATGCTGGAGAGCTACGACAACACCCGGATGACCGGCAGGCAGCGGCGTGCACAACCCTGGGGCCTCTCGTACACGCAGAACTTCCCGGTTCGTACTCTGGTCGCCCTCGATGCGATCTCATCAATCGCGCCGCAGAAACCCGAGGCGTACGCCCGAACCGGCATCAGGATCTACGAGAAGGCTATGGAGGAGATCAACGCCTACGTGGTGATCGTCACCGACTCAAACGACCGGAGGACGCAGGTAGAGGCGGGGATGCGTCTGCAGGCACTCTGGATGGAACTCCACGCGGTGGATCACGTGGGACTTCCCAACTCGCAGGCGCTCCAGGAGTATCCCGAAATGGCGGAGCTCTACGATCGCGTCCACCAGCGCTACGCGCCGGAGGGCGGCACCGTCCAGATGATCCTGGCGGTGGCGCAACCAAAAGGCGGCGTCCACCGGTTCAGTCCACGTATCGCCGCGGAGGACCTGATCGTTACCGGGGACTGATCGCTCCGGACACGCGATTGACGGCAGTTCGACTCGGGCGCATAGTAGAAAGAGGAGACTGCCGTGGAAAAGCGCCATTTCACGAGAACCGGCTTCATCACGGACGGAACGATCCGCATCGGGTCTCGGAGCGTTCCGTTCACCCTGATCGACGTGTCTCTCAAGGGTGCCCTCATCGAGCCGAATGAGCCGCAGGCCGTCCCGGGCGATTCGGACTGCGAACTGGCGATCCGACTACCCGGTTCCAGTATCACCATCACCGCTCTCGGAATCTGCGTCCACAGCGAGGCACGGCACCGGGGGATTCGCTTCACCTCGATCGACGCCGACAGCATGACCCACCTCCGGCGGCTCCTGGAGCTCAACACCGGCCGGGGCGACCGCATTACACGGGAACTGTCGTTTCTCGTCGAGGAGGAATAGTCGGACGCGCTCCGGATTCACGTTTTGTACACGATAGTCGAATCGATTCTACACGATACGTGAAGACACACGCGAAAACTGCCATGGCCGATCTCGTTTTAACGTCCTGAACTTGGCATGAATATTTCTTATTCCTCCGATCAGGAGGACACGAATGAAAAAACTAATGAATGTGGTGATTGCGATTCTCGTAGTGGTGCTCGTACTGGCGGGCTGTGACGAAGCCGGTACCGCCGACGAAGCGCTCGATGGGACGATCGATGTGATCGGATACGATGACGACAGTAGCTGGCGCAACGACAACGTCGCCTCCTACACAGAGGTCGAGTCGGCGGATCTCTCGCTGGACCAGCAAGTCGCCGACGTACAGGCGATGATTGACGCGGTCGCGGCCAATCCCGAGGCTATCGGGTTTATCGAACTGGAGGGGTACCTCAACTACGGTCTTACCGGTACGGACGGCGTAGCCCTGGTGACGGTGGACACGGTGGCGCCGACGATCGCTACCGTTCAGGATGGGAGCTACCCGCACTATCTCAACCTGTACCTCGTCTGGGATACGCCGCAGAGCGACTTTGCCCAGGACTTTGTTGAGTTCGTCACGTCGGATGTCGGCCAAGCTGTACTGGAAAACGCGTTTATTCCCATCGCGAGTCCGGGATCGTATACGGCCGCCACGGGACTCGGTACCGGGTTCACTCTCGGCGGCTCGTCCACCGTGGGCGGCGTCGCGAACCAGCTCATCGAGGCGTATGAAGGTACCGACGCTCAGAACAGCGCA
>Ga0180436_10006107_pt1 | contig 10513 bp, 7 predicted proteins | sample SS_ome_2_FD_132434 | JGI IMG/M metagenome (GOLD analysis project Ga0180436, IMG submission 132434) | Hypersaline lake sediment archaeal communities from the Salton Sea, California, USA - SS_3_S_2 metaG | ecosystem: Environmental > Aquatic > Non-marine Saline and Alkaline > Hypersaline > Sediment...
AAATGAAAGACCAGCTTCTGCAGGAAGAAACAGAACGGCAACATCAGGGCCATGTAGAGAACGATGGCCTTGAGCATGTCGGCGTTCATCGTCCGGATCTGATCGTACGCCTTGACCTCGTTGCCCAGGGCCGTGTAGTTCGCGAGCAGGAAGCCGTTGTGGTCGTGGTCCGCCTTCTTCTGTTCCATCTCGGCGAGCGCCTGCCCGCCCTGCTCAAGGAAGTCGGTCACCAGCTCGTTGGAAACGCCCTTCATGTTGCTCAGCCGGTCCCGGTTCATCACATCCATGTCGCGGGCGGCCTGGGCGAAGAAATCGGGGCCGAGCTCTTCGGGGCGGAAGAACCCGGTCCCCTCCGGCTCCTCTTCGGTCGAATTGAGAACCGCCCGCCTGTCGTTGGTGAGCAGAAGCAGGCGCTCGGGCTGGTACTCCTCGTCCTTTCGCCAGATGGAGACGGACGCCGGCCCACGGGAGATGTGCGACTTGGCCTCGGACAGGCAGGCAAGCCCGTGGGTGCTGTACTTCTGCGCCGGCGACTTCATGGCGGCGCTCATGGGCCAGTATCGCTGGGCGAGGATCGCCGCGTCCGACACGAGCGTGGGGTCCGTTCGGTCGTAGACCGGAAACTCGGTGCAGGGGAACACCGGCAGGGTCCAGCTCGGCAGGCGATATATGTTGGTGCTGAGCTGTTTCGACTCCTGCACGCGGCCCTTGTCGATGTCGTACAACGCCTTGTCAAAACCCTCGTCCAGCTGGTACGCAATCGGAGCGAATTGGGAACTCTCGCGTATGGCGTAGAGGACGGCGGTTCCGGTCGTGTCGGACATCGTGCGATAGCAGTTCACCACGTCTCCGTCGACGAGGAATGGGGGGCTACCGTTCGTGGTGTAAAGAGAGATGAGGCATCCGGGGACCGCCGCATCGGGCACCGTCTTCCCGGAGAATTGGTCGAACGTGAAGGTGCGGAACATCGTCGACCACAGCGGCGCCCACCAGGGATTCGGCTTGCCCAGGATGTCCGATGCGGTGATACCGCTGTCATCCAGGACGGCTTGCAGGTAATGCAGGACCCACCTGTGGAGCCGCAGCATTCGACCGGCGTCGAGGCGATCGAACGTGTCCGCGGGGCTGAAGGCCGCACCGTGGTTCACGAAAACACTTCTCAGACTGAAGGCCGGCGTCTGTTGGGCCGCGTGGAAATACGGCGCCGGCGACACGGTCGAATAGAAGAAATACTGCTCCGTCCGGCCGCCTTCCCGGCTCAACGCGTCCACGAACGGGCTCGGCTCCGGGTTGGCTTTTCCGTGGATGCCCTCGGCTATGGCCGCGGCCGCTTTCCCGAACTTGGCCTGCCAGTCGCCGCCGATGTATGGATTGAATGAGCAGAACCCGAAGCGGTCGCTGTTCCAGTTTACGTCGAGGTTGATGACCATGGACACATTCATCTTGCCGAGCGCGGCCCGCACCGAGTCGTTGGCGGTGTCCAGTTCGAGGACGTTCCTCAATTCCCTGCGGCGCTCGCCGAAGTCCTCGACCAGGGTGTCGCGGTACCCCTTCAGTATCTCGCGCTGCACGTCGTTGGCCGCAATCTGCCGGTAATACACTCGGTTTCGACCGATGCCGATGTCGAGCTTGTTGAAGAGGACCAGGACCTTGGTCAGGTCCTTGCGGCGGGCCTGCATTGCTTCCAGCAGTTTCTGCTTCTCGTCCGGGTCCATCTCCTTGTTGTTGGACACCGCCATCTGTCTCATCTTGAGGCGGTTCAGGTTCCGCATCGCCTCTTCCTGGAGCTTCTCCTTGACGGGCCGCCGCTTGCCCGTGCTGCCGTCCAGCTTCGACCGCCAGCTCTCCAGCAGTTTTTCGTCGTCGAAGACCGTCTTGACGCGGTTCGCCCACTGTTTCATCTCGGCGAAGCTCAGGTTTCTCAGGGCCTCGACGCGCTTGATGTCTTCCTTGAGCATCAAAGCCGCCTGGTCGTCGGTCGCAAGCTTGGCGACGAAGCCACTGCTCTCGTCTTTCAATTTCTTGATGACGGCGTCGATGGCCGCTTGATAGTCTTCCTCGGTGAACGGGGCAAGGTCGAGCACCGGCTCGATGTCGAGCGGGGACAGTTTCTCGAGCTCGGCCTCAGTGAGTTCGGTCAGATAGCCGCCCGCCTCCCTGGCCGCAATGGCCCGCTTCCTGTCCACGATGTTCCACGCGTTCAACGAACCGAACAACAGCCCGAGCAGAAGCAGTGCGGCCGACCACATGTAGCCCTTCTTCATTCGTGCGTCGACCCACCGGCCCGTCACCGCCCCGATAGCCGCGAGCAGGACAAGGACGATCCAGCCGACCGGGCCGACGAGGGCCGCGTAATCCCCGAACGACAAGCTTTCCGTCGCGGCTTCCACCCTTGCCTGTTCGGCGTCGCGCTCGGCCTCCTGCCGCGCGTCGAGCTGCCAGAGCACCTCCATCCAGCTCTGGAGATCGTCATCGGTGAGGTCAACGTGCTCAAGCTTGAGAAGGCGGTACATCTCCGTGTAGAGCCGCATGATCCTCATCTCAACCGCGACGGTGTACCTGGTCTCCTCGACGGCGTTCTGGTCGGCGAGCAGGTGCCACGCCAGCATGCGCTCGCCCAGGAAATTGTCCGTGTGGGCGTTGACCGCGGCCAGCATCACCGACCGGCGAGGCGGCGCGGCCTCGAAGGCGTCGAGCATCTTGAGCAGGAGATACAGGTTCCCGGCCGACTGGCCGCCGAACGCGCGCTCGGGCACCGCCGAGTTCGCGTCCATCGGCGCCGTCAGGACCACGACTTCCTTGCTCAGCTCGGAATCGCTTCCCGGAACAAGAACCCAGACGTCGCGCAGCGCCTCTATCTTCCACCGGGAGGGGACGGACCGGACCAGGGCCTCCGGCGCGGTGCCACGCTCACACGCCGCCCTCAGCCGGGCGCCGTCCTCGGCCGACACGAAGAAGCGCGGCACGCCCATCTCGGTGTTGTATATCTTGGCGTAAGAATCGGCGTAGTCGTAGTGGCCGCGGCCGATGAAGATGAACCCCTTGATGCCGAAACGCAGAAGATCGACCCACCGGTCGCCGCAGTCGAACTCCATCAGCGCGACGGCCCCGTCCAGGTCCGTCCCCGCCACGCGCCCCAGGTCGTCATATTCGCCGCGCGCCAGATAGACGAGCCGGGTAGTGAACTCCGGCTCGGAGAAATTGCCGGGCCGCATCAGCGTGGGATGCATGGCCTGGAGCGCGACAGACGCCCCGCCGGCCAGTTGTATGGAAGTCTTGCCCGGCAGAAAGACCGGGGCGTGGAACCGCACCTCGCCGGTAGCAAAGCCGCTGTCACGGAAGCGGCGTGCGACCTTCTCCTCGAGGGCCTTGTTGGCCGGCATGCCCGGCGCGCGCGGGCCGGCGCCGAATATGTCGCGCATCTCGGCCAGCATCGCGCCGGCCGCATCGGCCTCGCCCTCCCCGCACCTGGCGGCCGGCGCACAGAGTGCGCAGGCAAGCATCAGGCAAAGGAGGCACAGACGTCGCACATGTTCCAACGGGGCAGACCTTTTGATGCCGAGGGGATTCGCACCCTCGTGGGTGGTGCTTCGCGCAACCTATTCGACGACCACGGAAAGGACGTTGCGCTTCATCAGCATCTTGACGAACGCCACGACCCCCAGCTCCGCCTCGCGGTGGCTCATCCGAAAACGCTTCTCGAAAGAACGGATGATATCCATGACCGTCTTGCGGCGCTGGATTTCCTTCACGACAAACGTCCCGAACTCGTCAAGCTCGTATTTCCGTTCCGACACGGCCGGGCGAAACCGCTCGAAGAATCCGTAGCCACGTTGTATCTGCATCTTGAGCACAAACGTCCCGCCGGAATCCTCCACGACCTTCACGTTGTCGTGAAGGACGGGAACCCCCGCCAAGGACCGGCGCCGGTCGACGCGGCCCTTGTCCCTTTTCTTGAGCAATCCCATGCCGCTACGGCCTCTTCTCTGCGCGGGACAAGTCCTGTTACCCGATATTGCGCAACTGACTTGCACCACCGGGCAACCCCGATATAATACAGTCTCGCACAGGTCTTGCAAGAACAGAATCGGACAAACGCCGGATGGCGGACGAAACAAAACAAGGCGAGATCGTCATCCGCGCGATCGACGTCAAGCGCTACTACTACGGCAAAGGCGGGAACGTCACCAAGGCCCTCGACGACATCACCGTCGACGTGTATCGCGGCGAGTATCTCTCCATCATGGGCCCGTCCGGCTCCGGCAAGTCCACGCTGTTCAACATGATAGGCGGCATCGACTCGCCGACGGAGGGGATGGTCTTCATCGACGAGATAGACGTCGCCCAGCTCGATTCCTACGAGCTCGCCTGGATGCGGTGCCAGAAAATCGGCTACATATTCCAGACCTACAACATCCTCCCCGTCCTGACCGCGCTCGAAAACATCACGCTCCCCATGACCTTCGCCGGCCTGGCCCCGGACGACGCGCGCGACAAAGGCGCGGAAATCCTCAGGCGAGTCGGGCTCGGCGACCGAATCTTCCACCGGCCATATGAGCTCTCGGGCGGACAGCAACAACGGGTCGCCGTCGCACGCGCCATCGCCAACGACCCGGTCATCATACTGGCCGACGAGCCGACCGCGAACCTCGACGTCAAGACCGGCGAGGAGATCATCGACCTCCTGCGACAGCTCAAGGACGAGCGCGGCATCACCGTCATCTCGGCGACGCACGACATGAAGATGCTGGACGTCTCCGACCGGATCCTCTGGATCCGGGACGGCAAGCTCCACCGCCTCGAGGAGCGGCGCAACCTCAACATCAACGTCGGCGGAATAGGCGCGGAGAAATAACCGTGGCAAACAACGCAGCCATTCCGGAACAGGTGCACATCCCCTGGATAACCGCGTCCATCATAAGCTGGGCCGGGCTCAAGCGCCGCCTCCTGCGCTCCCTCATCACAATGACCGGCGTGATCCTCGCCATCGCCTTCCTCACCTACATGCTCACCGTGCAGAGCGTGACCGGCTCGCTCGTCAAGCTCAACGACAACGAGCTCAATATCCTCCTCCAGGACGCCGGCGTCGACATCCTTGCCGGAACCAGCACCGACCGCCTCACGCTCCTACTGCTCGGCCTGTCGCTCCTGACCTGCATGGTCGGCATCGTCAACTCGATGCTGATGTCCGTCACGGAGCGCGTCAAGGAGATCGGAACGCTCAAGTGCCTGGGCGCTCGGGACCTCTTCATCGTCCAGACCTACCTCATAGAGTCGTCGCTTCAGGGCATCTGCGGAACACTTCTCGGCCTCTTTCTGGGGAGCATCGTGGCGATAGCCACCCTCCTCAAGGGCTACGGGCACTACGTGTTCGTCAGCTTTCCCGTCTTGTCGGTCGCGCAGTCCCTGGCGATTTCGTTCGTCTGCGGGTCGCTGATCTCGGTTCTGGCGGCGATTGCGCCCGCATACATCGCGGCCAAGAAACAGCCGGTCGAGGCGCTGAGGGTGGAGGAATAATGGCGGAGCCGCTGATCTCAGCACGGAACGTGAGCCGGGTCTATCGGATGGGCTCGGAAGAGGTCCATGCCCTGCGCGACGCGACGCTGGACATCACGGGCGGCCAGTACGTCTCGATCATCGGCCCCTCCGGCTCCGGCAAATCCACCTTCTTCAACATCGTGGGCGGGCTCGACAGGCCGACCTCGGGCGACGTGTTCGTCGAGGGATACCGGCTGGCCGACCTCAACTCGTCCCAGCTCGCATGGTTCCGGTGCCACAAAATCGGCTTCATATTCCAGTCGTTCAACCTCATCATGACCATGACCGCCCTTGAGAACGTCGCCATCGCGCGCGTCTTCTCGGGCTCTTCACTGCACGAGGCAAAGGACCGCGCGGCCGCCGTCCTCGAGCGCGTCGGACTCGGCCACCGACTCCACCACCTGCCCTCGCAGGTCTCGGGCGGACAACAGCAGAGGATCGCCATCGCCCGCGCCCTCGTCAACGAGCCGCTCATCATCCTGGCCGACGAGCCGACCGGCAACCTCGACCTGCACACCGGACAGGAGATCATCAACCTTTTGGCCGAGATGAAGCGCGACCTCGGCATCACGGTCATCACCGCGACGCACGACATGAAGATGCTCTCCGCGTCCGATACCGTCGTCGAGCTCAGAAGCGGCGCCATCGAGCGCGTCGCAACCAGCGAAGAGATGAACATCACCGTCGGCACCATCGACGGCCATACCGTGATGTAACCCTCGCTCGAGACAAGCCCCCTCCCCGACCGCCCCGGAAATTATGCCCGCCGCCAGTTGGCGCACAGCCCGAACATGGTGTATACTTGGCGCAGGGTACATATGGGGCAGACCGCCTTACCGAGGGAGGGAATTAGCATGCCAGAGGAACTTGTTCCGTTCGATCAAGCCGCGGCAGAGCTCGAAATGTCAACCGAAGAACTGGAGGCCGTCGTCGTCCAGGGAGAAGTGCGCTCGTTTCGGGCCGACGGCGTTCTGTTGCTTTACCGCGCAGACGTTCTCGAGCTGAGGCGCAGACGACAGGCCGAGCTCGAGACGAAGCTCGAACGAGGCCATCTCACGTTCGCCGAGGCGCTTTCCGAGCTCCAGATGGCGACGGCCGAACTGCGCGCCCTTGTCACCGAGGGCGAGCTCCGCGCGTTCCACCAGGCCGGCGGACTGGCGTTCCGCCGGACCGACGTCCTCGACCTCAAGAAGACGCGCGACCAGATGCAGGAATAGCCCGCCGAGAGCGGCCGTGCGCCCACATGCGCGGCCTTCGCGAGGAGTGCGGGGGCGAGACGTTCCGGGAGTATGCGCACCACAGCCGCGAGCAGATCAACCAGGCGCGCAAAGAGGACCGCGCGGGCGCAGGGCCGCCTGCCGGTCTTCGAAGCGGGGAATTCAGTCGGTCGAGGGAGCGACCGCGGGCTTCGGCGGGCGAATCAACATGTCGATGCCGACAAGGCGCTCGAACGCCCTTTTGCGCGCGTTCGTCGGCAGAGGGTCGAGCCATGCGACCGGATCGCGCCCCTCCGGCACGTCGAGCAGTTGGCGAGCCCGCGCCAGGCGGTCGAGAACCTCGGGGGCCCGGGGGGCCTCCATGTCGCGGCCGGCCGCGGCAAGCTTTTCGAGCTCCGCCATCACCGGCGCCAGCCAGTGTTCATCGTTGGGCAACGCCTCAACCCAGGCCCTGGCGACGTCCATGCTTTCGGGCGCGACTTCATCGACGAGTTTGGGCGGCGTCAGGCGAAGCAGGTTCACGGCGGTGACCGCGGCGACCTGGGCGGCGGCCGGCCCGCCAAGCCACTTCGAGAGGTTGTACTTCAGGCGCTTGCCGCTCAGGTGAATGAGCCACTGCGAAAACAGCACGGGCGGCGCGGTCACACGGCCTTCGCCGATCCGGGCGAGCACGTTGTCGAGGTCGAGGGAGCCGGTGGTGCGGATCATGGCGAGCATGGCAAGCCCCTGTGCGTAGCGCGTGACGTCGACCGGCTCGCCGGAGTGGCGGCGGCGGGCCGTGATCGGCTCAGACCCGAGCAGGTCCAGCCACGCCTGCGCCATCGAGGCCGTGTCGTCCGAACACTGCTCGCGGACCAGGTCGATGTAGGCGTCGGCCTGCTCGGCCCGCACGGTGCTCGTGAAAATCGACTGGTTCACCCACTCGATGGTCATCGTCCGGGCCCGGATGCGGACCGGGACCATGTTGTTGGCGTCGAATCCGTCGAGCAGGTCTATGGCGACGGAATTGAACCTGTCGTCGCCGTCGTGCAGAGCGCGCGAGAGTTCGCCGATGACTATCGGGCGCGTAAGCCCTCCCAACGTTTCCTGGATGCGTTGGATTCCGGCGATGTCGGAGGGAGAGCGCTCGGTGGAGGCGATGATGGCGCGCATCTGCTCGACGGACCGACGGACCTCGTCCCGAGTGGCCTGTTGCTCCGCCTCGATGCGGGCCGAGTTCGCGGTGAAACAGCCGTTCAAGAAAAGGGCCGTGCAGATTATCCCGAGGGATAATCTGCACAGCCCGGCGTCGCGTCTGGTCACTTGGTGGCCCATTCCGCAGAACCCCACATCAGCTCGGGCTCCTCGGCGTCGAACCCGGCCTCGAGCGCCGGAACGTCCGTGTCCGCGGCGGGGTTGGCGTCCAGGATCTCACTCTGGTCGAACACCACTTCGTCCGGCCTGAGCGTGTCCGAGGCCGTGCCCCAGCCGAGCGAGAGGGACTTGTACACCATCTGGTTCTTCACCGTCGGCTTGATGGTGATGACGAGGATCGTCTCGCGGGCCTCGTCGCTGTTGTAGCTGAACAGGTACTCGCCCACCACGGGGATCGAGCTCAGGAGCGGGATGTACCGTTTCTCCTCGACCTTTGTCTGCTTCTCCATGCCGCCGAGGGTGAAGACCTTGCCGGGCGTCAGCGTCGCCGTGGTCGTTGCGCGGCGCTCGGCCATGATCGGCATGTCGGTCGTCGTGTAGCCGGTCAGCGAGTTGACCGTGACCGTGATGACGGCGCTCAGCGTCTTTACGCCGATGGTCGGCGTCACCGAGAGGTAGATGCCCTCGGACTTCTCGCCCGTCACCGTGCCGGGATCAGTCGCCGCGGTGAGTTGGTTCGCATGCGGCAGGCGGGTACCCCAGACATCACTCCGGTCCGGGCCGCCCGGCTGGTTCGCCGAGGTCTGTTCCTGTAGCTGTGCCCAGCCGGTGTTGCCGAGAACGGGCACGTCGGGCAGTTGGAGCACGCCGTAGCCCTGGTATGGGATGCGCTTGAGCGAGCTGATGACGGCCGGCAGGCCGTTCTGGGCGCTGATGCGGGTGTTCGTGACGACCTTGGCGAGCCGTTCCTCGGCAAGGTAGTTGACGAACTGCGCGAGCGCGGGTCCGCCGACGCCGAGCAGGGTCTGGAACCCGTCGGTCGCCGTGCGCCTGGGGATGGAGCCGTCGTTCATGACGATGCCGCCGGTGAGCATGTGCTTCCAGGCGTCCCAGTAGAGGCCGATCTTGTCAGTGTCGTTCTTGTCGATCTCGTAGATCTTGACCTCGAGCTCGACCTGGGGCGTGGGGACGTCCATGAAGCGAACGACGGCGATGTCGCGGCTGAAGTCGGACGCCGAGTCGCGGAAATAGATGGTGTTCGTCGCCGCGTCGATGGCGCTGTTGCCGTCGCCCGAAAGCTCGGTCGAGCGGAGGATCGTGTTGACGTCGGCCGCGCTGCGGTGCTGCATGCGATAGAAGTACCGCGTGTCGCCGGGGCTGGACGTAACGCCCGGCAGGTCGAAGGCCGTGATGAGCTGCTCGATGCCGGCAAGCTGGAACTGCGGGCAGACGACCTGGATGAAGTTGCGCTCCTTCTTGGTCACGGGATCGGTGTACTTGAGCGTCCCGACCGCGCCGGCCTCGGGCGTGACCGCGTTGCGCACGTACGGGATGACCTCCATCACCCGGGCGTTCTTGAGCTCGAACACGCGGGTGACGTAGTCGTTCATCTGCGACTTCTGGTCCGTGCGCAGGACGCGGAAATTGTCGATGCCTTCCGCGACACCGCGGTTGAACCTGATCTCCTCCTCGCCGTCCGCCGCGAACAGAGTCCCGCCGGCCAGCACAAACATTGCCGCCGACACAAGCGTCATTCTCCACTTCGTCATCTGCGAGAGTCCTCCAACGAGTACACGCTCCATTACCGGCGCCTGCAACTCGCAGGCGCCACACGGTACGAACCGCCACAAAGACCGGCTACACTGCCTTCGGTTTCGGGTGCTTGACCATCGCGATAATCACAGCGGCTACTATGCAAAGCCCGCCGCAAATGGTGAACGCGAGCGGAAAATTACCCAAGTCGCCCAGCTTGCCGCCAAGCACCGGCCCGAAGATGCCGCCGACGCCGTAGGCCAGGAACACCCAGCCGTAGTTCTGCCCGACGTACTTGGTGCCGAAGGTGTCGGCCGTGATGGTCGGGAACAGGGCAAAGTTGCCCCCGAAGTTGAACCCGATCAGCGCCGCGCCGAGGTAGAGCAGGCCGGGGGCTCCGGCCATCCATTGGAAGCAGATCACGAGAACGCCCTGCGTGGCCAGCATGATGAAAATCGATGCCTTGCGGCCGAGCTTGTCGCTCAACATGCCCCACGCTATGCGCCCGATCCCGTTGGCAAGGGCAAAGAATACGCCCATGGCCGTCCCGGCAATGGCGCTGGCCTCGAGAACAGTAAACCCGGCCTCGCGCAACGCCGCCATCGGAAACTGCTTCATCAGCCCGATGCTCATAAGTCCGGCGCTGGCGCCGAACGCAAACGTGAGCAGGATCATGTAGAACTGCGGGGTGCGGAGCATTGCGCCGCTGGTGAAGTCGACCGCGCCCGCGACGTGACTCCCGTCCTTGCTGGGTTGCGGCGGGACGTAGCCCTTCGGAGCCCAGCCGGCTGGCGGGAACACCATCCAGATGCCGCCTATGACGACGGACACCAGGAAGACTATGCCGTAGACGATGAACGTGAAATCGATGC
>Ga0180436_10006108_pt1 | contig 10513 bp, 5 predicted proteins | sample SS_ome_2_FD_132434 | JGI IMG/M metagenome (GOLD analysis project Ga0180436, IMG submission 132434) | Hypersaline lake sediment archaeal communities from the Salton Sea, California, USA - SS_3_S_2 metaG | ecosystem: Environmental > Aquatic > Non-marine Saline and Alkaline > Hypersaline > Sediment...
CGCCTGCATCTCGACCGTGCCTTCGAGGCGCAGGAGCGCAGCGATCGCACCGGCCACGGCATTGGGTCGGGACTGCGCGGACACACGCAGGGTGGGCATGCGGACCTCCGAATCGGGGTGGAGGAGGTGGCGAAGTCGTCGGCCAGGACGGAGCAGAGTGCTTCGGCGGTCGGTTGACACCCAGGATAGCACCCCGTATACTCCGCGGCGATGATCGCGTCGCCGACCGCCCACCCGGCCGCCCTGCGGCTACCTGCGGAGGGGTAACGGGATCACCGCTCGCGGTCGACCACCTGGACCCCGTCACGGTCATGGACCTGACGGGGTCTCGTCGTTGAGGGTCGCCGCGGCACGGCGCACGAGCCGGCCGTCGGCCGGGCACGGCGCACGGGAGGGCATATGAGACGAGGGTTCGCGTGAACGGCGCCGCTGCGGTGCTCAAGGCGCTCGAACGGCAGGGCGTGACCACGGTGTTCGGTCATCCCGGCGGCGCGATCATGCCGATCTACGACGCGCTCTACGACTCGCCGATCCAGCACGTCCTGGTGCGCCACGAGCAGGCCGGCGCCCACGCCGCGGACGCCTACTACCGGGCGAGCGGTCGCGTCGGCGTGTGCTTCGCCACCTCGGGTCCCGGGGCCACCAACCTGGTCACCGGGCTGGCCACCGCGTACATGGACTCGTCCGCCGTGGTCGCCGTGACCGGCAACGTCCCGCTCTCGCTGATCGGCACCGACGCCTTCCAGGAGGCGGACGTCACCGGCGTGACGCTCCCCGTCACCAAGCACAACTACCTGGTCAAGGACGTCCGCGACCTGCCCAGGATCTTCGCCGAGGCCTTCCACATCGCCCGCAGCGGACGCCCCGGCCCGGTGCTCATCGACGTGCCCAAGGACATCCAGCAGGCGGCCTTCGACGGCGATTTCGACGTCGAGATCGACCTGCCCGGCTACCGCCCGACCGTCGTCGGCAACGCCCGCCAGGTCCGTCGCGCGGCCGAGGCGATCCAGGCCGCCCAGCGGCCGGTCCTGATGGTCGGCGGCGGCGCCCAGGTGGCGGCCGACGAGGTGGAGGCGTTCGCGCGCCTCACCGGCATCCCGGTGATCACGACGCTCATGGGGATCGGCGCCTACCCGGGCGGCGCACCGCAGTCGCTGGGCATGCCGGGCATGCACGGCACCGTGACCGCCAACCGGGCGATCAGCCACTGCGATCTCATCGTGGGCGCCGGCCTGCGCTTCGACGACCGCGTGACCGGCAAGCTCAGCCGCTTCGCGCCGAACGCCACGATCGTCCACATCGACATCGACCCCGCCGAGATCTCGAAACTCGTCAAGGCCCACGTCCCCGTGGTGGGCGACCTGCGCGACGTGCTGCCGCGCCTCACGGAGCTGCTGGGGCCGCTCGAGCTCGGCGACTGGTGGGCGCAGCTCGACGCCTGGAAGGCGAGCTACCCCGAGCGCTACAAGACCGACAAGCCGCTGGTGTCGCAGGAGGTCATCGCGCTGTTGGCGCGCGAGACCGGCGGCGACTGCGTCGTCACGACCGAGGTCGGTCAGCACCAGATGTTCGCGGCCAGGCTCTTCCCGACGAACCGCCCGCGCACCTGGATCAGCTCCGGGGGCCTCGGCACCATGGGCTTCGGCCTCCCCGCGGCGATCGGCGCGGCCTTCGCGCGACCGGGGGAGACCGTCGTCTGCGTCGCCGGGGACGGCAGCGTCCAGATGAACATCCAGGAGCTGGCCACCGTCTACAAGCACCAGCTGCCGATCGTCATCGCGATCACGAACAACGGCATGCTCGGCATGGTGCGGCAGTGGCAGGAGATGTTCCACGCGCAGCGCTACTCCGAGGTGTACCTGGCGGACTCGAACCCGGACTTCGCCAAGCTGGCGGAGGCCTATGGCATCGACGGCTACAACGTCTTCGACCGCGAGACGGCGGCGAAGCTGGTGCCCGAGGTGCTGGCGCGCAAGAAGCCGGCGCTGATCAACTTCGTGGTGTACGAGTCCGAGAAGGTGTTCCCGATGGTGCCGGCGGGCGCCGGCGTCGACGAGATGATCATCGGCGACCAGGAGGCCGACGAGGCGGAGGGGGTGTCCGCGTGAGCGTCCGCCGGCACGTCATGTCGGTCACGGTGCGCGACCAGCCCGGCGTGCTCGTGCGCATCGCCGCGCTGTTCGCCCGCCGCGGCTACAACATCGAGTCGCTGTCCGTGGCACAGACCCACGAACCGGGTCTCAGCCGCACCACCTTCGTGGTGACCGGCGAGGACGCGACGATCGAGCAGATGCAGAAGCAGCTGCAGAAGCTCGTCGACGTCATCAAGGTGATCGACCACTCGGAGGGTCCCTACGTGGACCGGGAGCTCATGCTCATCAAGGTCGCCGTGCGCAACCCCGACGACCGCGTCGAGATGCGCCAGATCGCCCAGGACTTCCGCGCCCGCATCATCGACGTCGCCCGCGACGCCCTGGTCTTCGAGGTCACGGGCGACGAGGCGAAGACGGACGCCTTCATCGAGCAGATGCGCACCTTCGGCGTCCTCGACCTCATCCGCACCGGCCGGGTGGCGCTCCCCCGGACCGCCCCCCGCAACGGCGCCGCCGGCGCCCACCTCGCCGCGGACGACCGCGCCGCCTCGCGCACGCGCGCCGCCTGACGCGCCCCTAGGAGAACCCCCGATGGCCACCATCTACTACGACGACGACGCCAACCTCGCCCACCTCGACGGCCACACGATCGCCGTGATCGGCTACGGCTCGCAGGGGCACGCCCATGCCCTGAACGCCAAGGACAGCGGCCTGGACGTGGTCGTGGGGCTGCGGCGCGGCTCCGCCTCCTGGGCCGAGGCCGAGACGGCCGGCCTGCGGGTGGTCGAGGTCGACGAGGCCGCGGCGGCCGGCGACCTCGTCATGGTCCTGCTGCCGGACGAGGTCCAGGGCGCGGTCTACCGGGAGCGCATCGCCCCGCACCTGCGGCCCGGCAACGCGCTGCTCTTCGCCCACGGCTTCAACGTGCACTTCCACCAGGTGGTCGCGCCCGACGGCGTCGACGTGTTCATGGTCGCGCCCAAGGGGCCCGGCCACCTCGTGCGCCGCACCTACACGCAGGGTGGCGGCGTGCCGTGCCTGCTCGCCGTCCAGCAGGACGCCACGGGGACCGCCATGCAGCGCGGCCTGGCCTACGCCAAGGCGATCGGCGGCACCCGCGGCGGGGTGCTCCTCACGACCTTCCAGGAGGAGACCGAGACCGACCTCTTCGGCGAGCAGGCCGTGCTCTGCGGCGGGGTCACGGCGCTCATGCAGGCAGGGTTCGAGACGCTCGTCGAGGCCGGCTACCAGCCCGAGGTCGCCTACTTCGAGTGCGTCCACGAGATGAAGCTCATCGTCGACCTCATCTACGAGGGCGGCTTCGAGCGCATGCGCTACTCCGTCTCGAACACGGCGGAGTACGGCGACTACGTCACGGGCCCCAAGATGGTCACCGACGCCACGCGGGCCGCGATGCGGGACGTCCTGCGCGACATCCAGCAGGGCGTGTTCGCCCGCGACTTCCTGCTCGAGAACCAGGTCGGCCAGCCGCGCCTCAAGGCCCAGCGCGCCGCGACGACGGCCTCGCAGGTGGCCGAGGTCGGCGCCCGCCTGCGCAAGATGATGCCGTTCATCGGGGGCAAGGGCCAGTGAGCGCCGGCGGCGTCGGGCGGGGGCGGCGGCTAGGTCGGCCGGGCTGACCGCGTCGGCCCACCCGGGCCGACCGCGTCGGCCCGGCCCGGCCCGACCCTGTCGGCCCGGCAGGACGCCCGCCACGACCCGAACCCGAACCGGCCGCGACCGGCCCTCCCCGGAGGCACCCGCATGTCCCACATCCGCATCTTCGACACCACCCTGCGCGACGGCGAGCAGACGCCCGGCGTGGCCCTCAACACGGCGCAGAAGATCGAGATCGCCCGCCAGCTGGCACGCCTCAACGTGGACGTCATCGAGGCCGGCTTCCCGATCACCAGCGCCGGCGACTTCGAGGCCGTCCAGCGCATCGCCCGCGAGGTGCGCGGTCCCGTTGTGTGCGCGCTCGCGCGGACGGCCCGGCCGGACATCGAACGGGCCGGTCAGGCCATCGAGCCCGCCGAGGCCGGCCGCATCCACGTCTTCACCTCGGGCTCGAAGATCCACCTCGAGCACATGCTGCGCAAGAGCGAGGACGAGGTCGTCGCCGCCACGATCGACAGCGTCCGCTACGCGCGCGAGTTCACGGACGACGTCCAGTTCTCGGCCCAGGACTGCACCCGTAGCGAATTCGACTTCCTCGTGCGGCTCTACCGGGCCGCCATCGAGGCGGGCGCGACCACCCTCAACGTGCCCGACACCGTCGGCTACGGCATGCCCGACGAGTACGGCGGCCTCATCCGGGCGCTGATCGAGGCCCTGCCGCGTGCCGAGGGGCTCCACTACTCCACCCATTGCCACGACGACCTCGGGCTGGCGGTCGCCAACTCTCTCGCCGCGGTCGGCGCGGGCGCCACCCAGATCGAGTGCACCCTCAACGGCATCGGCGAGCGGGCGGGCAACGCGTCGCTCGAGGAGGTCGTCATGGCGCTCGAGACGCGCAAGGACTTCTGGGGCCACCACACGCGCCTCGACACCCGTGAGCTCTACCGCGCGTCGCGCATGGTCAGCATGTTCACCGGCGTGTCGGTCTCGCCCAACAAGGCGGTCGTCGGCGACAACGCCTTCGCGCACGAGTCCGGCATCCATCAGGACGGCGTCATCAAGGCGCTCGAGACCTACGAGATCATGTCCGCCGAGACCGTGGGCCGCGACGCGGGCGTGCTCGTCATGGGCAAGCACTCGGGCCGCCGCGCGTTCCGCAAGACGCTGGCCGAGCTCGGCTACGCCGAGCTCGACGACGACACCATCCAGACCCTCTTCCGCCAGTTCAAGGACCTGTGCGACCGCAAGCGTCACGTCACCAGCGACGACATCCGCGCGCTGGTGGACAGCGAGACCGCGCGCGTCGCCGAGACCTACGTTCTCGAGGCGGTGCAGTTCCAGTCCGGTACCCGCATGACGCCCGTCGCCACCGTCCGGCTCGCGACCGACGCGGGCACGATGGAGGAGGCGGCCACCGGGGACGGCCCCGTCGACGCCGTCTACCACGCCCTGGAGCGCATCGCGCAGGTGCCGCTGGTGCTGGAGAGCTACGAGATCCGCAGCGTGGGCAGCGGCAAGGACGCCCTCGGTGAGGTGACCGTGAGGATGGTGTCCGACGGGCGTACGCTGCACGGTCGCGGGCTGTCGACCGACGTGGTCGAGGCCTCCGCCCGCGCCTACGTCGATGTCCTCAACAAGCTGGCGGCGGGCGTGGGTCGCGAGCGCCAACCCCTCGCCACGCCGTGAGCGGGCCGCGCGGGAGCCTCGCCGGGGAGCGGGTCGAGATCTACGACACCACCCTGCGGGACGGCACGCAGGGCGAGGGCGTGAGCTTCACCAGCGACGACAAGATCGCCGTCGCCCAGAGGCTCGACGCCTTCGGGATGGACCTCATCGAGGGCGGCTGGCCGGGCTCCAACCCGAAGGACGTCGACTTCTTCGCCCGCATGCGCGACGTGCCGCTTGCGCGCGCGCGGCTGACGGCCTTCGGCTCGACGCGACGGAAGGGCGTGGCCCCCGAGGACGACGCCAACCTGCGCGCGCTGCTCGACGCCGCCACGCCGGTCGTCACGCTGTTCGGCAAGTCGTGGCCGCTGCACGTGCGCGAGGCGCTGGGCGCCGGCCTCGACGAGAACCTCGCGATGATCGCCGACTCCGTCGTCTTCCTGCGCGCGGCCGGTCGGGAGGTCGTCTACGACGCGGAGCACTTCTTCGACGGCTGGCGGAGCGACCCGGCGTACGCCCTGGCGACGCTGGAGGCCGCGGTCGCCGCCGGGGCCACCACCGTGGCGCTGTGCGACACCAACGGCGGCTCGCTCCCGGACGTCGTCGCCGAGGGGACACGGGCCGCCGCCCGGGCGCTCGCCGCGACGGACGCCGGCCGCGCCGTGCGACTGGGCATCCACCCGCACGACGACGCGGGCCTGGCCGTCGCCAACGCGCTCGCCGGCCTCCAGGCGGGGGCCCGACAGGTGCAGGGCACGGTCAACGGCTACGGCGAGCGCTGCGGCAACGTCGACCTCCTGACGGTGCTGGCCAACCTGGCGCTCAAGCTCGGCGCCGACCAGCCGCAGCCGCTCGGCGACCTGCTCGCCCTGTCGCGCTACGTGGACGATCGCGCCAACCTCGAGCCCAACGTCCGGCGGCCCTACGTCGGCGAGGCGGCCTTCGCCCACAAGGGCGGCATCCACGTCTCGGCCGTCAACCGCCGACCCGACACCTACGAGCACGTCGCGCCCGAGGCGGTCGGCAACCAGCGGCGCGTGCTGCTGTCCGATCTCTCGGGCCGCGCCAACGTGGTCGCCGTGGGGGAGGGCGCCGCCGCCGCCGTGGGCGCCGGCCGCTCCGCGGTCGGCGACGACGCCGCCGGCGAGCTCGTGGCGCGCCTCAAGGAACTCGAGCACCTGGGGTACGCGTTCGAGGACGCCGAGGCCTCGTTCCGGCTTCTGGCCCGCCGCATGCGCGGCGAGCACCGTCCCTTCTTCGACCTCCACGGCTACTCGGTCTTCATCGACAAGCGGGTCGGCGACGAGGCGCCGCGCTGCGAGGCCAGCGTCCGGCTGTCGGTCGGCGGCGACGCCGCGCACACCGCGGCGGCCGGCGACGGCCCGGTCAACGCCCTCGACCGGGCGCTGCGCAAGGCCCTGCTGCCCTTCTACCCGACCCTGTCCGAGCTGCGCCTGGTCGACTACAAGGTGCGCGTCCTGCACGGGCCCTCCACCGGCACGGCGAGCGTCGTCCGGGTACACGTGGAGACGACCGACGGCCACACCTCGTGGGGGACGGTGGGCGCCCACAGCAACATCATCGACGCCTCGTACGAGGCCCTGCTCGACGCCATCGAGTCGAAGCTGCTGGCGGATGGGGCCACGGTGCCGACCCTCGCCGACGCCGAGCGGGAGGCCGTCGCGTCGCACGGGTAGGCATGCATTGCCACCGAAACCCGTGCATGGTTCCTCGCCTTCGGGTCGGAACCGCGCGCGGCGACCCACCATGCTAGCGTGCCCGCGCTGGCCCCGTCTCCCTGGAGGTTGCGTCCTGGAGCGGCCTTCGGTCTTGTCATCGCGTTGACACCTCCGCGCGGCGGCTGCTAGACTTCGCGCCACGCCCGGGGCCTCCCGCTTCCCGGCGCATGAGGTTACCGTGGCGGGCGACGCCCGCAGCGGGCGCGACGCGAGCGTCGCGGTCCCCGCCACGGGTGCGTGCCCGCACCCCCGAGCCATCCCGCCACGCCCCCGTGGGGGACCGAACGTGTGGTCCCGCCCGCGAAAGGACCGCATGCCCGAGTACTCCGATATCCGTCGAGCGGCCTGGCCCGCCGAACGCGACGCCTGCGGCGTCGGCTTCATCGCCGCCCTCGAGGGCGGCCCGCGCAGGGCGGTGCTCGACCACGCGCTGGCGGCCCTGCGCAACCTGGCGCACCGCGGCGCCGTGTCGGCCGACGGACGGACGGGCGACGGCGCCGGCATCCTCACGCAGATCCCGCACGCGCTCTTCCGACGCGAGCTCGCCGCCCAGGGCATCGAGCTGGGCGACGACCGCGACCTGGGCGTGGGCTCGTTCTTCGTCGCCAACGATGCGCCGGTCGACGAGATCTACGCCGCGATCGACGACGAGATCGCGGCCAGCGCGCTCACCGAGCTCGCCTGGCGCGATCCCCCGATCGACGATGGCGCCCTGGGCGCGCAGGCGCGCGCCCGCCGACCGATCATGCGCCAGGTCCTGGTCGCGCGACCGGCCGGCCTCGACGACCTCGGTTTCGAGCGCCTGCTGTACCTGACGCGCAAGCGCATCGAGCGCCGGCTGCGCGCCAGCGGGCTCGGCCGCGCCTACGTGCCGTCGTTCTCGAGCCGCACGATCGTCTACAAGGGGCTCATGGTCGGGGACGCGTTGGCGACCTTCTACCGCGACCTCGCGGACCCGGACTACGTCACGGCCATCGCCATCTTCCACGAGCGCTACTCGACGAACACGATGCCGCGCTGGTCGCTGGCGCAGCCCTTCCGCTTCCTGGGGCACAACGGCGAGATCAACACGCTGCAGGGGAACGTGAACTTCATGCGCTCGCGCGAGCCCGTGCTCGAGAGCGGCGTCTTCGGCGAGGCGATCGGCGACCTGCTGCCCATCGTGGAGCCCGGCGGCTCGGACTCGGCCGCCCTCGACAACGCCTTCGAGTTGCTCACGCTCGCCGGCCGCGACCCGCTGCACGCGCTCGCCATGCTCGTCCCGGAGGCCTTCGAGCACGACGACGCGATGGACGCCGAACTGCGCGGCTTCTACGAGTACCACGCGACGCTCATGGAGCCGTGGGACGGGCCCGCCGCGTTGGCCGTTTCCGACGGCCGCTTCGCCATCGCCTCGCTCGACCGCAACGGGCTGCGCCCGCAGCGGTACCTCATCACCGACGATGGCCTGGTGGTGGTGGGGTCCGAGGCCGGCATGGTGCCACTCGCGGACCGTGCGGTGGCCGAGCGCGGCCGCCTCGGGCCCGGCGCCGTCCTGGCGGTGGACGTCGAGCGCGGCGAGCTGCTGCGCAACGCCGACGTCAAGCGCCGGCTCGCCCGGCAGGCTCCCTACCGCGCGTGGGTCGACCGCCACCTGGTCCCCGCCCCCGGGCCCGCGAGCGCCCCGCCGCAGGCCGGCCCGCGGGTGGGCGAGGCGCTCGTGAGGGCGCAGAAGCTCTTCGGCTACGGCAGCGAGGACATCGACCGCATCATCGCGCCGATGGCGACCGGCGGCGACGTGCCCGTCGGCTCGATGGGCGACGACACCCCGCTGGCCGTCCTCTCGGCACAGCCGCAGGCGCTCTACCGCTACGTCAAGCAGCGCTTCGCGCAGGTGACCAACCCGCCCATCGACCCCCTGCGCGAGCGCCGCGTCATGTCGCTGCACACCGTCCTCGGTCCCCGCGGTCCGCTGCTCGACGAGCGGCCGACGTCGTCGGCGCTGCTGCGCTTCGACGGCCCGGTCATCGACGAGGCGCAGTACGCCTGGCTGCTCGCCCATGCGCCCTTCGGGCCCACCGTGCTGTCGGCGCGCTGGCGCGTGGAGGACGGGCCCGAGGGCATGGAGGCGGCGCTCGAGGCCCTGTGCGACGACGCGGTGGCCGCCGTCGAGGAGGGCCACGGCATCATCGTCGTGTCGGACCGCGGCGCCGACGCCGAGCACGCCCCGATCCCGATGCTGCTGGCCGTCTCGGCCGTCCACCAGCGGCTCCTGCGCGTGGGCCGGCGCACGCGGACCGCGTTGGTCGCCGACACGGGCGAGGCGCGCGAGGACCACCACGTCGCCTGCCTCATCGGCTTCGGGGCCGCCCTGGTGCACCCCTACCTGGCCTTGGCGACGGTGCGCGAGCTCGCGAGCGACGGACGCCGGGACGCGCCGCCCGTCGCCGACGGGACGGCGCGGGAGGACGGCGACGCGGCCGTCGGCCGCTACCTTGGCGCGCTCGAGAAGGGGTTGCTCAAGACGATGTCGAAGATGGGCATCTCGGCCGTCTCGAGCTACCGCGGGGCGCAGATCTTCGAGATGATCGGGATCGCCGGCGACGTCGTCGACCGCTACTTCACCGGCACCCCTTGGCGTGTCGGCGGCGCGGGCCTCGAGGCCTTCGCCCGCGACGTCCTGCGCTTCCACGCCGAGGCCTACGGCGAGGACCCGGTCCTGCGCGACCGCGGCATCTACCGCTTCCGCAAGGCGGGGGAGTACCACGCGCTCCACCCGCTGGTGTTCAAGTCCCTGCACAAGGCGGTCCGCACGGCGGACGCCGACGCCTACGCCGAGTACGCGCGGCAGGTGGACGAGCGCCCGCCCACGGCCCTGCGCGACCTCCTGGAGCCGGTCGCGCTGGGCCCGGCGGTGCCCCTCGACGAGGTGGAGCCCGTCGAGGCCATCGTCCGCCGTTTCTCGACGCAGGCCATGAGCCACGGCGCCGTGTCGCGCGAAGTGCACGAGACGCTGGCCGTGGCCATGAACCGGCTGGGGGCCAAGAGCAACTCCGGCGAGGGCGGCGAGGACGAGGCGCGCTACCGGCCCTACGAGCGCGACATGCCCGAGCTGGGGCATGGCGGCTGGTACCCGCGCGCCGGCGACCTGGCCAACAGCGCCATCAAGCAGGTCGCCTCCGGCCGCTTCGGCGTGACGGCGGGGTACCTGGCGTCGGCCCGCGAGATCGAGATCAAGATGGCCCAGGGCTCGAAACCCGGCGAGGGCGGGCAGATCCCGGGGCACAAGGTCGACGAGGAGATCGCCCGCATCCGGCGCAGCGTCCCGGGCGTGACGCTCATCTCGCCGCCGCCGCACCACGACATCTACTCCATCGAGGACCTCGCGCAGCTGATCTACGACCTCAAGCGGGTCAACCC
>Ga0180436_10006109_pt1 | contig 10512 bp, 6 predicted proteins | sample SS_ome_2_FD_132434 | JGI IMG/M metagenome (GOLD analysis project Ga0180436, IMG submission 132434) | Hypersaline lake sediment archaeal communities from the Salton Sea, California, USA - SS_3_S_2 metaG | ecosystem: Environmental > Aquatic > Non-marine Saline and Alkaline > Hypersaline > Sediment...
AAACTCTTGACTGAGGCAATCGTTTCGCTGCGCTACTACTGGACCACTATTAATAATGAACTACGCCTGTTCCTGGCATTTCGTACCAAGGCTGCCACTGAAAATACTTTTGTTTATCGTGATGCAGCCAAAGCAAAACTGACCGAGCTTATGGAGTTAAGTGAATTTTTCACTTTTGAACAGGAAGATGCCATGGAGCAGTTTAATGATGGCATTGACGAGTACTGGGCTAATATCGATCAATTATTCGAAATCCATAATGCCGAAGACTGGCGCAGCGATGCGTTTTTACTGCGCAAACGCGTTGCACCGGCCCTTTTTGCCATAGGTCAGGAAATCGAAAAACTCGTCAAATCACTGCAAAGTGACAGCCAGAAGGCGGCTGATATTGCTGCTGCCTCTTATACCAGCCAACAGACGCAACTACTGATTGCCTTTGCAGTCATATTCATGATTGTGCTTGCTCTTGGACTGCTTTTGTCCCGCAATATCAGCAAGCCTGTACGCCAGGCCGTCAATATAGCCAACCAGATTGCCAACGCAAACCTCAATAACAAAATCAAGGTCGACTCAAAAGATGAAACCGGTGAGATGCTTTCTACCCTGGACAGAATGCAGACCGATCTGCGCAACCGCATCGAGTCGGACGCCAAAACCGCTGCAGAAAACCTGCGCATCAGGCAGGCGCTTGATAATGTTTCAGTCAGTGTAACCGTTTCCAATGACAGCAACGAGCTTATCTATGTTAACCATGCCGCACAGACGCTTGTTAAAAGCCTGGAGGCAGGCATTCGCAGTATCCATCCGGAATTCAGTAGCGATCATCTGATTGGCGACAAGGTATCAAACTATATTGAAGATGCTGATTTAAAGGTTGCATACCAGAGAAAACTCAACCAGCAGGAAGAATATGACACGGTCATCGCTTCCAGAAACCTGCATTTAATTACCAGTCCTGTTTACGATGACAGCGGAACCTACCAGGGAAGGGTAACACAATGGAATGATGTGACAGATGCCCTGCTGGCCGCTGAGCAGGAACGTGAACGCATTGAATCCGAACGCATTGTTGCCGCTGAAAATGCCCGTATTCGCACAGCACTTGATAACGTCAGTTCCAACGTTATGCTTGCCGATTCCGAACGTAATATCATTTACATGAATAAAAATGTAACGCGTCTGTTTACCGAGGTGCGCGAAGATATTCAGTCGCAGTTACCAAACTTTGACCCCGAAAAGCTGCTGGGCGCTAACATTGACCAGTTCCATATAAATCCAAATCATCAAATCCAGATACTTGAAAACCTGGCGGACACTTATGAATCTGAACTGAAAATTGGCGACATTACAATGAAGATCATCGCCAATCCAGTGATGAGTGAGGATGGCACGCGCCTCGGCACCGCGGTCGAATGGACTGATCGCACCCAGGAAGTGGCCGTGGAGAAAGAGATAGACTCCCTGGTAGACGCTGCAAAAAATGGTAATTTGAGCCAGAGAATCGACGTGTCGAATAAAAAAGGCTTTTTCCGCCAACTCGGGGAAGGCTTTAACGCCCTGCTTAATGAACTATCAAGTGTATTTTCAGACATTGCACAGATCATGAGCAAAATGGCCGACGGCGATTTATCTCAAAGCATCGATAAACAATACAGCGGAACCTTTGGTGAAGTAAAAGACGATATTAATAAAACCATAAAGCAACTGCACCAGATACTGTCAGACGTGACTGAACTGGCAGGAGAAGTCTCTGACACCTCAAATGAAATTTCCACTGGCAACAACAGCCTCTCCTCACGAACCGAGCAACAGGCCGCCAGCCTCGAACAAACCGCATCCAGCATGGAAGAACTGACCTCTACAGTCCAGCACAATGCGCAAAATGCCCAACAGGCCAACCAACTGGCTTCAACATCCAGACAGTCTGCTGAAAAAGGTGGTGCCGTCGTTGCCAATGCAATATCGGCAATGAACGAGATAAGCACCTCTTCAAACAAGATTGCCGAGATTATCGGCGTTATCGATGAAATTGCTTTTCAGACCAACCTGCTGGCATTGAATGCCTCGGTAGAGGCAGCCCGCGCAGGCGAACAGGGAAGAGGTTTCGCGGTGGTAGCCACGGAAGTCAGAAACCTTGCTTCCAGGTCTGCAGAAGCAGCCAGAGAGATTAAGGAGCTGATCCAGGATAGCCAGAAGAAGGTGAACTCGGGTACAGAACTGGTTAACCAGTCAGGGCAAACCCTGGAACTGATTGTAGATGATGTTAAGAAAGTTGGTGATATCGTCGCTGAAATTGCTGCATCCAGTGCCGAACAGTCTTCAGGTATTGAACAGGTAAACAATGCCGTGAACTCAATGGATGAACTGACCCAGCAGAATGCTGCCCTAGCCGAGGAAACGTCCTCGGCATCAGCAAGCATGTCAGAGAAATCAAGGCAAATGGCCGGCCTGGTTGGCTTTTTCAAGCTGTCCCAGGCAGCGATGGGCAGCATGTCTCAGGAGACACCAACAAGCGTCGCTTCAAAACCAGTTGCTGTGCAATCAGTTGCTCCCAGGACTGGAGAAAGCGACGAATGGGAAGAGTTTTAAAGATACTTAAGATTTAAACTTCTTTATAAATCTCGGCACCCTGTTGGAGGAACTCTTCTGACTTTTCTTTCATGCCTTCTTCGACAGCTACATCAATGTCCTTGAACTTGTGGGAAGCCGCATAGTCACGGACATCCTGGGTGATTTTCATGGAACAGAAATGCGGACCACACATGGAGCAGAAATGAGCAACCTTGGCTGAATCCTTGGGGAGGGTTTCATCGTGCATATCCCGTGCTTTTTCCGGATCCAAACCAAGATTGAACTGGTCTTCCCAGCGGAATTCAAATCGGGCTTTTGATAACGCGTTGTCACGTACCTGCGCGCCGGGCAGCCCTTTAGCCAGGTCAGCGGCATGAGCAGCCAGCTTGTAGGTAATGATGCCATCACGCACATCATTTTTATCAGGTAAGCCGAGATGTTCTTTAGGTGTCACGTAACACAACATGGCTGTACCGTACCAACCAATCTGTGCGGCACCAATGCCTGAAGTGATATGGTCATACCCCGGCGCGATATCGGTTACCAGCGGGCCAAGCGTGTAGAACGGCGCTTCAAAACAGTCACGCAATTCTTTTTCCATGTTTTCCTTGATCATCTGCATGGGCACATGACCCGGGCCTTCAATCATCACCTGTACATCATGTTCCCAGGCGATTTTTGTAAGCTCACCCAGGGTTTCCAGTTCACCAAACTGTGCCGCATCGTTGGCATCTGCCTGGCATCCGGGGCGCAGACCATCTCCCAGTGAAAACGCTACATCATAGGCTTTCATGATTTCGCAAATTTCCTCGAAGTGGGTATAGAGGAAGTTTTCTTCATGGTGGGCCAGGCACCATTTTGCCAGGATAGAGCCGCCACGCGACACGATGCCGGTGACACGCTCTGCTGTCAGCGGTACATAACGCAACAACACGCCAGCATGAATAGTGAAATAATCAACACCCTGCTCGGCCTGCTCGATCAGTGTGTCACGCATGATTTCCCAGGTCAGGTCTTCAGCCTTGCCATTGACCTTTTCCAGCGCCTGGTAGATGGGCACGGTGCCGATAGGCATTGGCGAGTTGCGTAAAATCCATTCTCGGGTTTCGTGAATGTTTTTACCGGTGGATAGATCCATCAGGGTATCGCCACCCCAGCGAGCCGACCAGGCCATTTTCTCGACTTCTTCTTCAATGGATGAAGTCACTGCCGAGTTACCGATATTGGTATTCACTTTTACACGGAAATTGCGGCCAATAATCATCGGCTCCAGTTCCGGGTGGTTGATATTTGATGGAATGATGGCCCGGCCTGCGGCTACTTCAGAACGCACAAATTCAGGCGTCACTTCATCAGGAATATTGGCACCGAAGCTCTGCCCGGCATGCTGTTTGAGGTATTTCGTGTAACGCGGGTCAGCACGCATTTCATTAAGCCGCTGATTTTCACGAATGGCCACAAACTCCATTTCAGGCGTAATGATACCCTGACGCGCATAGTGCATTTGCGTGACATTTTTACCTGCTTTTGCCCTACGTGGAGCACGGATATGTTCAAAACGCAGGTGCTGCAGAGTTTCATCAGTCTGGCGCTGCTGCCCATAGCTGGAAGTAGGACCATCCAGTTGTTCGGTATCTTTGCGCTCTTCGATCCATTTGGAACGCAAATCGGGCATGCCTTTTAGTAGATCAATGGAAACAGACGGATCGGTAAAGGGCCCGGAAGTATCGTAAACCGTGATTGGTGGATTTTCTTCCGGCTCGGCCGTGGTTGTCGTTGGCGACTGGGTGATCTCGCGCATCGGCACCCGGATATCAGGACGGGAACCCTCAATATAGATTTTTTTGGACCCGGGAAACGGACGGGTTACGTCCTCGGACAGGCGGTTGGCTTTTTCGATAAAATCTTCAGGTATTGCGCTCATTTTTTCTCCTGCGGCAAGGGATTGAACGCAAAACAGGTATGCATTCAGCCTCCCTACGCCAGTATTGACTGGATCAGGTTCCAAGGGACTATCTCAGCCTGCATATCTCAGGCACCCCTGGCTGACTTAATATTCTGTCACGTTAAAGGATGAATCGTGAGTTTTCAACAAAAATCCCTCAGATCGCTTATGCACGGGTTCTCATCATTATTTCCGGGGCGCTGTAAATACATCCCTGTACGCTCTTCCTCGGCATCCATGCCTCGTAATGCCCGGAAACAAGGAAACAGAACCCTCACTTCTTCCGCCCTACAGGTTGGCTGTCTGTTTCAGGCAAGACCGTTCGGCCACAGGGATGTGGCCGAGAGCCTCCAGGGAAGGATCCACGGCGCGTCTTGCCGAAATCAGACAGTTAGCCTTAGCCACCTCTTTGACGAAAACACCGAACAGAGTAAAATCCACCCTGAATTTTAAAGAAAGAGCGAGACCCGCATGACTGATAATAGCTACGAACAGGCCCGTTTTAACATGGTGGAACAACAGGTTCGCCCCTGGGAAGTAATGGACCAGCGGGTTTTGGAGGTCATGCAGGAATTACCGCGGGAAAACTTCGTCTCCGATGAATACAAGGGACTGGCTTATGCCGACATCCAGGTTCCATTGGCAAATGGTCATCACATGCTCAAGCCTGTCATTGTCGGGCGCTTGCTACAGGCTTTGAATATCCAGCCAACAGACACCATACTGGAAATCGGCACCGGTAGCGGTTATGTAACGGCGTGCCTTGCCAGCCTAGGTAAACAGGTGACCAGCATCGAGATTGATAACGACATTGCCACACAGGCGGCTAAAAACCTGGCAACGCTTGATTTAGACAATATCACCCTGCAAGTAGGTGATGCCATTCACTCCATCCCTGATAATGCACCTTTTGATGTCATTGCCGTGACGGCCAATATCCCTGAATGTACCAACATTCTGCCCAAGGAACTCAATGACGGTGGACGCCTGTTTATTATTACTGGTGAAAGTCCCAATATGGCTGCACAGCTCATTACCCGCATTCATGGCGACAATTTCAGAACAGAAACCCTGTTTGAAACAGAAGTAGAAACACTTGAGAGCATTCCGGAAAAAGAAGCTTTCAGCTTTTGAGTTTGATCTGCTAAATCCCTGACTACCCGAATAGCTGTGCCTATTTCGACTCTTGACCAGCTAATTCCGGAAGCAGCCCCTGATTTTGGCAGTCCCCTGGAGTTATTGCGCGTCTGCCATGAAAAAATCCGCCAGCATTGTCAGCTGCTGGTTGATCTGTGTAATTACCTGGAATCACATCCTCCCGATGAGGATGCACGCATCACCTGTGAAAAACTCTATCGCTACTTTTCCGTTTCGGTGATTTACCATCACCAAGACGAGGAAAAGGACCTGTTCCCTCTCCTGCTGAGTGCGCCCGCTCTCAACCAGGATATCACTGTGCTTATCAGTAAACTGAAACTGGAGCATTACGAGATGGACAAGCTCTGGCTGAAGTTTGCACCTGTTTTAAAAACTGCCGATCTTGTCACTCTTGCCATTATGACCGATCAGGCACGGACGCTGCAGTACAGCTATGAGCAACATATCGAACTGGAGAATGCAGCGCTTTTGCCAGCCGCAGAACAGCTTTTGACAACGCATCAGTTACAGAAGCTGGGTCAACTCATGAAAGCCAGGAGAAATTAATCAAGTCCTGCAATCAGGGAAACCAGTTTGTCAGTAGCGCCACGGTTTTCCTCGACCAGTCTGCGCGCATTTTCACCGTATTTCGCTCGTTCACTGGCATCTGACAACCAGGTAACGACCTGCTCAGCCAGGGCAGCGGCATCATCGACACGCAGTGCCGCCTGTTCGCATAGCAGCATTTCACTGATGGTGGCAAAATTATACATGGACGGTCCAAACAACACGGGTAATCCGAATGAAGCTGGCTCAAGCACGTTTTGACCGCCTGTATCCACCAGGCTGCCACCGACGAAGGCAACGTCGGCCACCTGGTACATCATGGGTAATTCCCCCATGCTGTCACCAAGAAAAATGTTATGTTCCTCGCTACAGATTCTATTAGAGGAACGGCGCATCAATGTAAAACCGCGTTGCTCACAAAGCTGGGCAATTTTATCAAAGCGCTCAGGATGCCTCGGCACCAGAATCAACAATGCTTCAGGTATTTTTTCACTTACCCGAGCATGAGCAGCGAGTACAGCTTCTTCTTCGCCATCACGGGTACTGGCAGCGATCCATACTGGCCTTCCACTTCCAATCAAGCGCCTCATCGCTTCAGCCTGTTCCCTGACAATGGCGGGTTGGCTGACATCAAATTTCACACTACCGGTGATGTGCATATGAGCGGGATTGACGCCGACTTGTTTAAAGCGCTCGGCATCATCCTCGCTTTGCACAGCGACAACGCGGATTGCCTGGAATACCTGTTGCGTAAAATGCCCGAAGCGCAGGTAACCACGCAACGATTTTTCAGAGAGTCGTCCATTGGCAAGAATGGCCGGAATCTGCCTTTGCTGACAGGCCATCAACAGGTTAGGCCAGACTTCAGTCTCCATCATGATCAGTTTCTGTGGATTGACCTGCTTGAGCCACCTGTTGATGACCAGGGGAATATCATAGGGAAAGTAATAATGAATGACATCATCGCCGTATAACAGTTTGACGCGTTCCGCTCCCGTTGGAGTGGTTGTTGAGAAAACAACAGGGTTATGCGGATAGCGCTGATGCAATTGTTTTACCAGTTGTTGTGTAGCCTGTACTTCACCTACTGATGCAGCATGAATCCAGATGGACTGCTGCAACGGTGAGCTCTCAAAAATACCGAAGCGTTCCAGCCAGCGTTGCCGGTAACCCGTATTCAAGCGGCTTTTCCAGAACAGGCGCAGGGTAAAAAATGGCGCAAGTAAAATGATGAGTATTGTATAAAGGTATCTCATGACAAAACGGCATTGATATCTTCAACATTGGAGCGCAGATGTTGGGGATTGATGGTTCCAACAATCATGCTCGATACACCCGGCTGCCCAAAAACATACTTCATGGCATCTTTTACGTCATGCTGACCGCCAACATGACCGCTTTGCAGTCCCTTTTTAATCAACACGCCCTTATTAAGATTTGCAGCTGCCTGTAAAACAGGCAGTTCATCATTGTAGGTAAGATTACAGGTTGCCATGACCACATCCATCTGCTGCACAACCTGCAGGCCACCTGCAACGGTTTTGCTGGACATGCCGTGAGACCTGATCAGTCCGCGCTCTTTTAAAGCTTCAAGCGCATCGTAGACACCTTCTTCCTTCAGGATACGCAAGTCATTACCATCTGAATGAATCAACACAACATCCAGATAATCCGTTTTCAAGGAACGCAAACTTTCCTCGACGGTTGTAATGGTGTAGTCGAAACTGAAATCAAAATGCGACTGGCCATCAAAGATTTCACCCACCTTGGAGACTATTACCCAGTCATGGCGGGCAGTTAACAGTTTCCCAAGGCGTTGCTGGCTGCTGCCATACGCTGGAGCAGTATCAATCAGGTTAATTCCCAGCTCACGGGCCAAAGAGAGAATATCCCTGACCTGTTTATCATCAGGCAAATCGAAAGCCGATGGATATTTCACCTGCTGGTTACGACCAAACTTGACGGTGCCCAGGCCCAGCGGACTGACCTCAATACCGGTACTTCCGAGGGTTCGTAATCTCAACGCCCTAACTCCATTGCGTGTTCAGCCATGGCCATGATGCCAATTCAGGTACTGGCCAGTCCGGTCTCTGTGTCCCCAGATCAGAGGTTGTCACTGCTGGTGCTTTGAGCTTGCTGATAACCTCGGATGCAACTCTGGGAGCAAAGGCCAGCTTGGTAGGCCATGCCGTGATGACTGATTGATGTTCATCGACATAACAACTGTCCGGACGCTTGTTGCCCGGTGTTTGTATTTCAGCACGATTCAACATCATGGCTGACCACTTGCATTGCTGGAAATCCATCCACGGCAAAACGGCTTGCAGTTCCTTTCGACAGGCCTGGATCTGTTCTTGCCGATTTCGCTGAATTCCGGTTTCGGCAATATTACCGCCGATATACCAGCAGGTTTCACCATCAAACCGGGTACTGGTTATGGTCAACCGCGGATTGGCGCTGGCGCTGAGACAATGCGCATACACAGGCGGCAGCTGTTTTGATTTGAGCAAGGTCATATGTACCGGGCGTCTTTGCATCAGTGGCGCACGTCTTTGTAACTGCCTCAGTAACGATTCATTACCTTCCCCAGCTGTCAGAACAACTTGCCTGGCATTCAGTTCCAGGAAAGCGCCTGTTATTTCATCCTGGCAATTCACACGATTCGGCTCATCAGCATTCAGGATGACTTTGCCCTTGAAACAGAAACGCCTGAGCTGTTGATATAATTCAGACATCAGCGATGCGGTATTTAATACGGGCTCATTTAACTGATAGACGACGCCATCAAAAGCCGCATGATTGAAGGGCGCCGGATATTCTGCCCGGTTCATCTGGGTCATACGATCTTCCATCAGCTTTCCGGCAAAAAAACCGGCTACTTTTGACACTGCACTGCGGGTTGACCACAACAACTGGGTTCTGGTGTGTACTTCAACAGCCGAAAGATCAATTTCACCGCTACCTTCAAGGCACTCATTCCAGATACGCGGCATGTCTCCAATAGCTTTGGCCGAATCTCCGAGCTTTCCACCAAGGGCATACTTGCTACCTCCATGAATAATACCCTGTGACGCAATACTTTGAATTCCACCTATGTATGAGGATTCAACCAGCCAGGCGTCATAGCCTGACTGGCGCAGCCTTGCCAGTGTCCAGAGCCCAGCAATGCCACCCCCGATGATGACAACATCAACATTTGTCATCCCTTATCCCGGATTGACTTAACGATTTCAGTGGTTGATATGCCATCAACATAAGTCATGATGGCTACCTGACCACCATTCTCACGCACACATTTTGCACCGGGAATTTTATCAGGATCATTATCTCCGCCTTTAACCAGCAGATCAGGCTTGAGTTCACAGATCAAACGTTCAGGTGTTTCCTCGCTAAACGGTAACACCCAGTCTACACAGCCAAGTGCTGCCAGCACTTTCATACGATTATCGACCGTATTAACCGGACGATCGTCACCTTTGAGGGCTCTCACTGTTTCATCAATATTGACGGCAACAACCAAACGATCACCGAGACGACTGGCCTCTTCCAGGTAGGTTACATGGCCTGCATGCAGGATATCAAAGCAACCATTGGTCATGACAATAGTCTCACCACGATTACGGGCCACCGTCATGGCATCGAGCAGTTCCTTTTCAGTCACTATGCCACGATGCACAACCTGCTGATGTGCCACTTCAGCCTTGAGTTCATCACAGCTTACCGTGGCTGTACCCAGCTTGCCGACCACGATACCAGCCGCCAGGTTTGATATCTGCGTGGCAGCTTCTAGAGTCATACCTGCAGACAGGGCAGCAGCCAACACGGCAATCACTGTATCACCGGCACCCGTTACATCGAACACATCCCGTGCCTGGGTCGGCATATGGCGCGCCACCTGATCCTCTTCAATCAATGTCATGCCCTTTTCACTGCGGGTTATCAGCAGATTTTTCAGATCATGTTGCTGCATCAACTCTACGCCGGCCGATTCAAACGCCGCATCGTCGCCACACAGACCAGCAATGGCCTCAAATTCAGACTTGTTGGGCGTCACCAGCGTCGCTCCCTGGTAGCGGGAAAAATCATTACCTTTGGGATCAACCAGAACCGGCTTGCCTGCCTGGTTGGCCAGGTCAATCATCAGTTTGCTGGCTGACAGGGTTCCCTTACCATAATCAGACAACACCACGACATCGTGATCTGCCAGTAGACCCTGGTAAGTCGTCATCCAGCTTTCAGGCAGGACATCCGGAAACTGGTCTTCAAAATCGAGCCGAAACAGTTGCTGGTGC
>Ga0180436_10006112_pt1 | contig 10508 bp, 12 predicted proteins | sample SS_ome_2_FD_132434 | JGI IMG/M metagenome (GOLD analysis project Ga0180436, IMG submission 132434) | Hypersaline lake sediment archaeal communities from the Salton Sea, California, USA - SS_3_S_2 metaG | ecosystem: Environmental > Aquatic > Non-marine Saline and Alkaline > Hypersaline >...
GTATGGGCTGTCTTTGAGCGCGGTGTCTTCGATCAGGAGTCAACCCTGCTGACATCAGACGTACTCAGTCGCTTCTGTTACTCAATTGTGTTCCTGTTCGTAATAGGCATATCCGCCAGGGCCTGCTATGCGGCCGGACGGGGTTACGAAGTCCTCTGGATTGTCGCGGTTGGCTTGCTGTTCAAGTTTGGCGGGACTTACTTTGCGGAAAACGGCGCCGAGATCGCGGCGGCCACAGCTATGACCCACTTTCTGATCGCGGGCGGAATGGTGACAGCCGTTGCGAGAAAAATCGGTGCGAACCTGGGACGCCGTCTAATGGCGGATGTCCTCCGAATCGGGGCAGCGGGATTGGTTGCGCTGCTAACTACATTTGTGGTCATGCCGTTTTATGATCCAATGCACGGCAAAGGTCCCTGGGCGAACAGTGAACTCGGCCTTAAGGTTGCGGCGGGGCACTTTTCGCTAATACTGATTGCCATCTTCGTGGTGCTTGCCATCATCGGCCCAAGGGATATACTATTCGGTATGATCGGTTGGAAACGAAAAGCCAAACCGGAGAACGGAGATGCCTAAACGCCGCATCGCCATATTCGGATACTCCGATTCAGTCCACATCCAACGCTGGGCCGAGGGCTTGCAGCGGCGCGGCAACGAGGTGCGTGTCATCTCTTGCGGTGGCTCGCCAATCGAGGACATCGATACGGTCGTCTTGTCTAAGTTCACTCGGCTTTCTTATCTCACTCAGGGTGCCCGAGCCAGAAGCGCCGCGGAGGAGTTCCGACCGGACATCGTGCACGCCCACTATGCCGCTAGTTTTGGCTGGTGGGCCCGCAAGTTCGACTACTGTCCAACCATCGTCTCCGTATGGGGTTCCGATGCCGTCCAGGCGGTCGACTCGGGCTGGCGCCGCTGGATGTTACGAAAGGTGCTCACATCAGCCAATCTCGTTACCGCCACTTCCCGCTATCTGGCAGGAGTTACGCGCGGGGTTGTTCCAAGTCTGGTCGGCAAAATCGAAGTAGTCCCGTTTAGCTCGGAGTTTCCGAAACAAGCCAGACCCGAGCCGCTGGAAGATCCGATCAAGATCTGCTTCATCAAAGCGCACAGTGCAGTGTATGGCCCGGAAGTTCTGATTGAGGCAATGGCGCTTGTTCACAAGCACTTGCCCGAAGTTCGACTCTCGATAGCCGGGCAGGGACCATTAACGAGCAGGCTCACAAAAATGGTTGAGAAACTCGGTCTCGAGAACCACGTCGAGTTCCCGGGGCAGATCGATTTCCATAAACTTAGCGACTACATACAGGATCACCACATGATGGTCATGCCGTCGCTGGCTGAGTCTTTCGGGGTTGCTGTACTCGATGCCTCGGCATGCGCGCGTCCGGTGATCGCCTCCGATGTCGGTGGGGTGAAAGAAGTCCTTCGAGATGGCCGAACAGGATTGCTGGTGCCTCCCGGTGATGTTGAGTATCTTGCAGCAGCGATTCTAAGGCTCGCGTCCGAACCAGAGCTGCGTCGCGGCCTGGGCGAAGAGGGGAGAAGGTTCGTCCTGGATCGTTATTCCTGGGACAGCTGTCTCGACAAGATGACGGCACTGTACGAAAGGTTGATTGATGGCCACAAGAAAGCCTAAGATCAAGATCCCGCTCTTCGACCTGAAACTCTCCGCGGCGGCTAAGCGTGAGGTAGCCGATACGCTCAACTCCGGGTGGCTGACAACCGGTCCCAAGACCGCCGCACTTGAGAAGTCGGTCGCTGCGTATCTGAAGGCCAAGTACGCGGTCGCGGTCAACTCCGGTACGGCCGGACTTCAGTTGCTGTTGACCGCAATCGGAGCGGGGCCGGGTCGTGAGATAGTGACTTCGCCCTTTACATTCGTGGCTACCGCCGAAGCGATCCTGGCAACCGGTGCCACGGCCGTCATGGCCGACATAGATCCAGACACCCTTAATATCGACCCGGCTGCGGTGGACCGCCAAATCGGAGCCAACACTTTGGCCGTAATGCCGGTGGATATCGCGGGTCTGACCGCCGAATATGAGTCGTTGCGGAAGATTTGCGACCGTCACAATCTGCCCTTGATTGCCGACTCAGCCCATTCTATAAATGCCCTTTATCGTGGCAAGAGCGTAGCCAAATGGGCAGACGCCGCCGTCTTGTCGTTCTATTCGACCAAGAACCTCACTTGCGGAGAAGGCGGTATGGTTGTCTCACAGCATAAGATGGTGATCGATCAGGTGCGTTCGCTGGCCAACCATGGGCTCACGAGCAACGCTTTCGGTCGGAAACAGAAGGGGGGATGGAAGTACGATGCCCTCCGTCCTGGGTTCAAGGCCAACTTGTCCGATGTTCACGCCGCAATTGGCCTGGGACAGATGACCCAACTTGAGAAGCACTTTCGTTCTCGTCAGAAAATTGCAGCTCGATATCTCAAAGGGCTCGCTGATCTGACGGATTACCTTGACCTTCCGGTAGAGCCGAAGAATAGCCGCCACGGCTGGCACCTGTACATAATCCGTCTGGTGTTGGATCGACTTAAGTGTGATCGGGACAAGTTCATTCGCCTAATGGCCCGTCGTGGTGTCGAGTGCGGCGTTCACTACCAACCGCTCTTCTCGCTGGGTTACTACCGGAGACACCTGGGAATGAATCCCGCTTCCTTGCCCCATACGGAGTATGCCGGTCGAAGAGTCGTAAGCTTGCCATTCTACCCCGAACTAAGGAACGCCGAGGTCGACTTCGTCTGCGAAGCTGTTCGTGAGATTGTTCTTCGTGAGCTAAAAAAGCGCTAGTAACGTTCGGGGGCTAGCAGGTCGATCTTGCTGCTGGCGTTGATATCAAGCTCCTCTGTGTCCTCGGTCGAGTCCTTCGGCTCGTCCGGCGGCTTGGTCGCAACAATCAGGGTGCGGATGTATTCGAAGGCTTCCTCGCGAGTGGAGAATAGATTTTTCTCAAAGTCCGGAGATGACTCGCTCGCCAGCATTACCGTTACCCGAGTTATCTGATAGCCGTAGCGTGCGAAGCCGTTGGGTTCGAGGTATCCCTTAGCCATCTTCTGAGCTCTCGCTCCATAGGCCTGAGCCAGGTTGGTATCTATGACCAAGCCTGACAGGTCTACAACAACGTAGAAGCGGTCTCGGTCCAGTTCGTCAAGCTTGGATTCGACAGTGACGAACAAGTCCTCAAGCCTCTCCTCATTGGAGATGTGAATCTCGCGAGTGGTCGAAACGTGAAGTATACCTTCGCCTTCAAAGTAGTCGAGTCTTAGCCTTTGAGCACAATACGTCATTTTGAGAGCATCCCCGTTTTGCTACCTACTCAATCCCATAGGTTATCCTACTTATCGACCGAACTCCAATACGGATGAGCCCTATGAAGAGGGCAACTCACTCGTTGTTGGGTTTCTGAACAGCTGGTCATCGGAATTGCTCAGGGCAATCGCGATGCGCCTTGACGCGTGGATTACACTGAGGCAGGTCTACTAGTCGCATTCGGGTGCCAGAAGGTCAATCTTACCGGCACTTCTTGCCTTTATCAATGACCTGATGTACCGAAACGCTTCCTCCCGTGTTCCGAACATGCCGGTGCCCAGGCCGGGGTCGGATTCGTCGGCAATCATGATCGTGACACGAGTTATCTGGTAGCCGTATCTGGCAAGTCCTTCCGGGTACAAGAAATGTTCCGAAAGAATGGCAATCTTCTGGCCGTAGACTTCGGCCAGGTTTGGCTCAATCGAGAACTTGGAGAGATCTACGATCATGTACACCTTCTCCGGGCCAAAGCTCTCAAGTCTCTCCTGGACGCATCCGCACAGGTCGTTTAGCTTCTCTTCGGTGTTGATTCTGAGGACCTCGGTCGCCGAGAGATGGACAATACGTTCTTCCTCAGCGAACTCGACTAAGATCTTTCCGGAGCACTCGGACATTTGCTTTTTCCCCGATTTTTTTGCACAGCCCAGCGGTCTATTGCATCATGTCGACAGAAAGTGAGTCCTTCTAAACCTTCTTGGGTCGGATAATCCTAGCTCTGCTTCTCCAACTCTTGTCTATGGAGAGAATGTTTAGTATTAATGAACTATGCCCGCAAACCTGCCACCACAATACTACGAGCTTGAGCGCGAGTATCGAGCCGAACGCGATCCCCGCGAAAAGCTTCGTATGGCCGAGGAGTTGCTGCGGATAATGCCCAAGCACAAGGGCACCGATAAACTTCAGGCCGATATGAAGACCAAGATCGCCAAGCATCGCAAGGAGATTGCCGGAGGCGGAGCCAAAGCCAAAGGTGGCGCCAAAACCGGGACGGCTCACGATCATATTGAGAAAGAAGGAGCCGGGCAAGCGATTCTGATCGGACCTCCCAACTGCGGCAAATCCTCGCTGGTGGATACTCTGACGGCAGCCAAACCACTCGTGGCCGACTATCCTTTCTCTACGCGCGAACCGCTGACCGGCATGATGCCGTTCGAGCATATCCAGATTCAACTGATCGATACTCCACCGATCTCCCCCGATAGTTTCGAGAACTATCTTACCGGATTAGTTCGCAACGCCGATTTGGTAGTCCTGGTCTGCGATCTCGATTCAGAGACGATGCAGGCCGATCTCGAGTTTGTCCGCGAGAAACTGGAGGAGAAGCGGATTATCCTCACCTCCGATCGGGATGTCGAGTTGGAAGATCCCCGGCTTTGTCCTCGCCACACCATAATCTGTGCCCACAAGATCTACGACGACGAATCCGGCGAGCGCATGGCAGTCCTGGAGAAGATGTTCGAGGGCTTCACTTTCGTGAAAACCTCGATTCTCGACGATGACCTCATGGACGGTTTCAAGCGATGCCTCTTCGACGCTCTCAAGATAATCCGCGTCTATACCAAGCCGATTGGCAAAGAGGCCGACTTCACCGACCCCGTGATTGTCCCTATCGGCAGCACTGTTGAAGAGGCCGCCACGGCTTTACACCGCGACTTCGCCCTGAAACTCAAGTTTGCCAAGATCTGGGGGAGCGGCAAGCACCAGGGTCAACGGGTCCAACGTGACTTCGTCCTGGCCGACGAAGACATCCTGGAATTCCACGTCTAGTCTACTCGTATTGATCCGGGGGGAGGTCGGAGCGGTCCATTTCGTGGCACCAGGAGACTTCCTCGCAGAAGGGGCACCGCAGCCGTTTCTTGCCACTGTAATGTGGGCTGGAGATATTGACGGCGGTTGAAATCGCGAAGCCGCGCTTGCAAAGATCACACTGATAGGCGGTGTGGCGTGAATGATATCGAACCAGGAACCACAACCCGGTGTATACAGCCAGCAGAAGTACTGACGCCCAGGCCAATGTGACAGACCAGCCATTGCTAGAGATCTGATAGCCGATCAGGGCGAAAGGCACCAGAACGATCGCCAGAAAGAGGAGTCGAGCGTTTAACATCTTTCCCTGCACTTTAGATTGCTGATTCCTAATCGTAATACCCGCAGCATGGCGCTGTATTCGATTTGACCGAGCAGACAGCCGAAAGTTGCAGCTTCTCTCCTTGCCGAGCCGCAATTAACCTTGACTGAGAGGTATGTAGACCCAAAATTACGATCATGGAACGCCCCCCGCATTATGACTACCGAGATGTTCTTTGGGCCCCGGCCAAAGCGCTGACGGCTAAGCGAATTCTTACCATGACCGTGTTCATCGGAGTCGCGTTTGTCCTGTTCGATGCTTTTGTCTACCTGGCGCTCGCCTTCGAGGGCGAGAATCTCAAGTTCGTTTGGGGCGCCTACAACATCTTTCCGTTTGTCAATTTCCATCTTGAGAGCCTGGCAGCTTCGGCGGTTTATGCCATCGGTGCGCTGGCAGCCTTGCTAGCCCTGATGCTCGGATTCCTGGCGGTAGCCGAGATGGACATGGAGCAGATTCGTGGCAACCGTTTCCTTACTTTCCAGGAAGCCACCCAGTTTGCACTCTCCCGTTTGGGGCAGATGCTCGTGTCAGAAATCACTATCGTGGCTTTCCTGGTGTTTGTCGCGGTCGTGTTTGCCCTCATGGGGCTAATCAGCCGCATCCCCTTTGTGGGCGAGTGGCTCTATGCCCTGTTCTTTGCCGTGCCTGGTTTCATCGTCGCCATCCTCTCCGTCTTCACCATTGCCGTGCTGTCGGTGTCGGTGCTCCTGTTGCCGGCCGTGGCCGCAGCGGAACGCAAGGGCGAGGCTTTCGGCGCCATTTTGGAGACCTTCTCGACGGTCATACGCCAGCCCTGGCGGTGGTTGGGATACACGGCCTACTCGCTGGTGGCCGCCAAAGTCTGCGGCTTCATCTATGCCTATTTCTGCTATCGCGCGGTGCAGTTCAGTGTATTCTTTGGCAAGTTTGGCGGCGGCGACCGGGTCGAGGGCTTAGTTCGTTCCGGACTGTCGCATCTTCCGGCCAACTCGCAACTGGTGCGGGATATGTTCAATATCTTCCCGGGAATCGATTTCGGATTCACTATCGCTCCCTGGTTGTATGGGGGGAGTGCCGAGCCGGTCGGTTATGTTATGTCGTTTATGATCCTGCTGATATTCATGTCGATCTTTGGCTACATCGGTTCGGTGCTGGCCACGGCGCAATCGCGCGCCTATATGGTCATTCGTTTTGTCAAGGATGACTACCGTATCCACGATGAATCCCCCTTGTTCTTCAACGAGGAGCCGGTCAACCCGGTGATCACGGAGGAGGACAAGGACTCGGCTGGCTAGGACCCCATGCGCATAATCCGCTCAATCAAGCAGATGCAAAAAGCCTCCCGCGAACTGGCCGCGAAGGGCAAAAGGATCGGTCTCGTCCCGACTATGGGATTCCTACATGAGGGCCACCTATCGCTGATCAAACGAGCCCTGAAGCAATGCGATATCGTCATTACGACCATCTTCGTCAATCCGGCTCAGTTTGCACCCAACGAGGATCTAGCTATGTACCCCCGCGACGAAAGGGGAGATATCGCCAAAATAGAAGCCGCTGGGGGAGAGATAGTGTTTATCCCCAAGGCGAATGAGATCTATCCCGATGATTTCCAGACTTATGTCGAAGTGGAAGAGCTGACCCAGGAACTCGAAGGCAAAAAACGTCCCACTCACTTTCGCGGTGTCACGACAATCGTGGCTAAACTGTTCAACATCACCCGCCCCGATGTGGCCGTGTTCGGCATGAAAGACTTCCAGCAGGCGGCAGTACTCAAGCAGATGACCGCCGATCTTGGTTACCCGATCAAGTTCGTGATTGCCCCGACCGTGCGTGAGAAATCCGGCCTGGCCATGTCTTCGCGAAACAAGTACTTCACAGACGAGCAGAAAACAGAGGCGCTTGGTCTGTACTACTCGCTCAAATCGGCCAAAGCGATGATCAAGAGCGGTGTGAGGGACGCCAGGAAGGTTGAGCGCGAAATGCGAGCCGTGATCAAATCGCATTGCCGAACCGCCAAAATCGACTACATTGCTTTCACCGATATCAACACTTTGCTGCCCCACAGCCGGGTTTCGAAAAGCACCGTCTGCTCATTGGCCGTACATATCCACGGTGTCCGCCTGATCGACAACATGAAACTCGCCTAGCCGTCCTTCCGCATCTCCGATAATCCGTATTTTGCTGTTGACGGAACCGTTCAGGAGATTACATTAGCCGCCGACTGCAAAAGTAAAAGGGATAATGCGAAAACGCGAAAAGCGAAATGGCTGAAAGAACTAACATTACAATCGAGTCTCCCGGCGTCAGTTGCGCTGTTGTAAAGAAGGACTACGACGGTTGGAGATTCTTGTTGCTCCAGAGAGCCGAAACAGAGTCCTACGGCGGTAGCTGGGGATTCGTCACCGGCTCCAAACAAGGCACTGAAACTGTCGCTCAGGTGGTCGCCCGCGAGGTGCTGGAAGAGACCGGCATGAAGCCGGAGTCGATCTGGGCTACCGAGCACACGATCCAATTCTATGAGCCAGAAGTAGATAAGATCTGGGTACTGCCAACCGTAGTGGCTGTCGTGCCGACCGATTTGGACGTGAAGCTCAATTACGAGAATTGCGATTTCCGCTGGACGGCGCCTTCCAAAGCCAAACACATGGTTTCCTGGAAGAACCTGATGCACTCGATTGACATGATTGTCGACGAGTTGGAGATATTTCCGGCCAAGAACTGGGTCGAAATCCATCCCTAGGCGGGAACCGCGTTACAGCGCAATATGTTGTAGCGGACGAGAAGACTCGGCAAGGTCTCAAAGGTCTTGCCAAAACCGGCTGTTTGCCTATATTACACGGCTGACATCGAACTCTTAACGGACGACGCTGAGATGTTGATTACGGTCTGTAAATCCAAGATTCACCGGGCCACGATTACCCAGGCCAACCGCGATTATGTTGGTTCGATTACGATCGACACCGACCTTATGAAACGCGCCAACTTGATCCCCTACGAAAAAGTACAAGTCGCGAACATCGCCAACGGCGAACGGTTCGAGACCTACGTAATCGAGGGAGATGCCGGAAGTGGCGTAATCGGTCTCAACGGCGCGGCCGCCCGTAAGGGTGAAATCGGCGATCTGATTATCATTATCGCCTATGGCCACATGGATCCCGCCGAGGCCGAAGGATACTCCCCGGCGATTGTCCATGTCGATGAGAAGAACCGACCGGTTGAGCTATAGTCTGACATTCTCGACGCGCCCTCTACCAGCCACTTTCAACCGACAAACGTAGATTTGGAGATAGAATGAGCCTTCCTCGATCGGCTGTTGTGCTTGCCGCCGGAAAAGGCAAGCGGATGAAATCAGAACTCCCTAAAGTCCTCCACGAAATCCACGGTCGCCCTATGATCCATGTGCTCCTGGATACCCTCCAGACGGTTCAGTTCGAGCGCATCGTGGTAGTTGTTGGCTACAAGGGTGAGATGGTCGAAGAGACCCTCGCCGATCGCGGCGTTGACATCGCATGGCAGCACTCCCAGGATGGCACCGGCCACGCTGTGCAGATGGCCAAACCGCAACTAGAGTCTTTCGAAGGTACTACTCTGGTAGCGCTGGGAGACGTCCCGTTCTTGTCGGCAGCGTCGATTGACCGTCTGCTGGGTATCCACGAATCAACCAAAGCTGCCGCAACCTGCCTTTCTGCCTATGTCGATGACCCGACCGGCTATGGACGAATTGTTCGCCAGGGCGACTCGGATCTACTCAAGGAAATCGTGGAGCACAAGGATGCCTCGGACGAGATTCGTCAGATCAACGAGATTAACACGGGTACTTTCTGCTTCGATAATCAGCTCATGTTCAAGGCCTTAGCCGAAGTAAGAAACGACAATGCCCAGAAGGAGTATTACCTTCCGGACGCCGTTTCTATCCTGGGAAGCCAGGGACATCGAGTGGCAGTGACCGCTGCCGAGAATCCGGACGAGTGTTTGGGAGTGAACTCGGTCGAGCAGTTAAACCTTCTGGCCTCGAAGTTCGTCAAATCTTAGGATGCCTTTTTGCGTCCGAGAGTTGTTTTCTACGTAGAACTTAAGGAGGCAACGAACATAGGCCGATAAGGCTGACAGGAACCGGAATTCCTTCTTTTATGTTGACCTCGTAGAAGGTGTTTGATAACTTAGTGCGAGTAGGTAAGGAGCCCACCGTCATGAGATTTATTGCTACATTCGTTTTTGTTGTTCTGCTTTCGGTTACGGCCTCGGCTCAGATGGCCGACGAAGCCGATCTGAATAGAATCGAACGTGACAATTCTCTGGGTGTCTCGGCTACCGAGAGTCCCTTCTCGTTGCTCGATTTCTCTCGCATCAAATGGTCGCACTCTTACTCTGTCTCGTACTTCACGGGCGGATACGGATCGGGCACGCAGGGCCTGTTTAATACCAGCATGTTATACGAGCTGTCGCCGAAATTGTCATTGTCGCTTAACCTGGGTGTTGCCCACAGTGGTGGAGTTTTCAAAGGGGATGGATCCACCGCCAGCTTCCTTCCGGGATTCACACTCGACTATCACCCTTCGAACAAGTTCCGGATGACGTTCTCGGTACAGACTTATCGCGGTTATATGAACCCATATTATTATGACAGGAGCAGCCACTGGCTAAATTCTATAGGTCCCTGACAGGGAGATATTGATTTTCCGGTTCCCGACCTGCTTTCCCCAAGAAATCCCTTAAATGCCGAAAAAGAATAGATCGAAATCATCGCCCGCCAGGAGCGGCGGCGCTTTTGCATTCATAAAACGGACTTTTTCCGGCAGCCGCGTGCTGGAAATTGTAATCGCAACCGCCTTTATACTGGTGGTGTTATGGGTAGTCTCGATTTCGGTAAGGGTGACCGGCGATGTCTCACGGACGCAGGAAACGCCCGATCACACAGTCCGGCTGCAAGTTCTAAACGGTTGCGGGGTAAGCGGTTTAGCCGCCGCGACAGCCGACAAGTTAGCAGATTATCGCGACAGCGATCTCGAAATAATAGTGGTAGAAACCGACAACTTCGACACTCGAGAAGTGGCCGGTTCGATGGTCATCTCGCGCGAGGAAGACAC
>Ga0180436_10006116_pt1 | contig 10504 bp, 10 predicted proteins | sample SS_ome_2_FD_132434 | JGI IMG/M metagenome (GOLD analysis project Ga0180436, IMG submission 132434) | Hypersaline lake sediment archaeal communities from the Salton Sea, California, USA - SS_3_S_2 metaG | ecosystem: Environmental > Aquatic > Non-marine Saline and Alkaline > Hypersaline >...
GTGCGATGCTGGCCCGGCTGCCATGTGGGCAGTGACAAAGGCATGTATCCGGAATATCCCCTGATGGACGACAAACCGATTTTCCAAACCTCTACCATCAATAATATGCGGGATTCGCATAGTGCCCAACAAGATTGATGGCAAACCTTGTATGAATGGTGGAGAGGGAGCGAAAGAATCCCGGAAGACGAGAGTAAAAAGCAAGGTCTGGGTCGTAGGAAGTAAGGAGTAGGGAGACCGGCTGCCCTGCTTACTTATTGCTGATAAGCTACCTCTTAACTGTTTTCTCTTTTCTAATAACTTGAGCGGGACCGACATCTGAAACCAGAGAAGAGTGACAGCTTTAAAGCAGGATGTTATCCGGGGTTACAGCGCTGAGGGCTTTTCGGTATTCTCCAGGTATTGGTCGTATAGTTTCTGGTTGTCTTCTTCGGCGATGATGTCCGGCAGTTTCTTAAGGGCCATGTCAATGGCATGGTCGATCATTTCCGCCCGGATATCCGCCTGGGCAGCCTTCATTTGGCTTTCAACTTTTCGGCGGGCGCTTTCCAGCATGAGCTTGCTCTCCTTGCGGGCCCCCTTGATAATGCGCTCCTTTTTGGCCTTGCCTTGGGCAATGATGCGCGCCTGGAGTTTTTCAAGCTTTTCCTGACCCTGATCACGGGTCTTGAGGATTTCATCGACCCTGGCCAGGATTTCTTCTTTTTCCTTTTCCACGACCCGGATCTCGTTTTTTACGTCCTCGCTCTTTTCCTTGAAAAAGTTGACCAGGGGTTTACGGGCATACCTGAGGATGAGGAACACCAGCACGGCAAAATTGATCCAACGCAGCACCAGGTCGTAGGTGGGCCGCCAGTCGCCTGTGCCGTCTTCAGCCAGCACCCCCTGGGGGATCACCAGGCACAACACAGCGATCAGCGGCCCCGCAGCCGCCAACGCCCGGCACCATTGCAGCACCATGTGGTTATGGCTCTCCCTCATGACATTAGCCTCCGATCCAGCACCTTTTCCATGACACTCAAGGAAAGCTTATCTGCCTCGGCAACAATCGTCTTCCTGGCCTCCGCTATCTGGGCATCGATTTCCAGTTGGGCTTTGGCGCCCATTCCGACAATCTCCTCCCGGGCCGTGGCAATGATCCTGCCGGCTTCCTTGCTGCCCTGGTTTTCCATTTCCTTGATCATCTGCAGCCCCGCCGTTCTGACAGCGGCGTCTTCGTCCTGGGCCTCCTGCATGGTTTGCCGGAGTTTTTTTTCAGCTGCCTGGATGTCCATGTGGATACCATCCACGTAGCTCTCCCGCTCCCTGATGGTTCTCCGAAGCGGACGAAACATGACCCGGTTGATGACGAAAAGAAATATCAAGAAGGAGATCAGCTGCACCACCAGTGTTTCGTTGATGCTGATCAGGGCTACATTACTGACAATCTCCATGGTTTACCCATCCTTGACCGTTAAACAACAAACAGCAGCAGCAGCGCGACAACCAGAGAATAGATTCCCGTGGATTCAGAAACCGCCTGGCCCACGAGCATGGTCCGGGTCAACAGGCCCGCTTCTCTGGGGTTTTTCCCGATGGCTTCACAGGCTTTGGCGGCAACCATACCTTCGCCCACCCCCGGACCGATGGCGCCCAGCCCCATGGACAAGCCAGCCCCGAGAAAAGCCGCTGCTTTAACAATATCCGCTCCTTCAATAGCCATTTTTCATTCCCTCCAAAACATTTGCTACGCAACTGTTTTTCTACGCGGCTTCCGTCTTCGTTCTGCCAACTTCGCCGGACAGGTCGCCGCTATTTTAATTTTGTTATTGCCGTTTCAAGCCTGTGGCAGCGCAACGCCGAAATTGCGCATTTTGCACCGCCACTGTCACACTACAAAAATAAGAACCAATGCCACCACCATGGCATAAATCGCCGTAGACTGAGACACCGCCTGGCCCACCAGCATGATGCGCATCAGCTCACCTGCTCTTTTCATATTCCGGGCCACCCACCTGACTGCGCCTTCGGCTGCCATGCCGTTGCCCACCCCGGGGCCGATACCCCCGAACCCCATACAGAGACCAGCCCCTAAGAGTGCCATGGCGGCCTGAATTTCATAGGATTCCGGAAAGCGTTTGAACAACAGGATAAAACTGACCAGAAGGCCGAAGATGGACGGCGTCTGGGCAACTGCCTGGCCCACGAGCATAACCGTGGTCACATTGCCCACCGATTCCGGCTGCCGGGAAATCCCTTCACAGCTGGCACCGGCTGCCAAACCACCGCCGTACCCGGATCCGATGGCGGCCAGTCCCGTACTGAATCCCGCTCCTATCAGCGCCGCCCAGGTGGGCCCCAGGGGAGCCTGGGTAAAATTCATGAATACCAGCATCAGGGCCACCACCATGGAAAAGATTGCCGGCGTCTGGCAGACAGCCGATCCGATCAGCATGTTGGTGGTTAACCGCGAGGTGATATCCGGTTGCCGGGCGATGCCCACACAGGCCTGTCCACCCGGGAAACCCGAACCGACGCCGGATCCCACGGCGCCAAATCCCATGCAGATACCCGCCCCCAACAAAGCGGCCCCATTCAGGAGATTGTCCACGGGAACACCCAGAAACAGCATCAAAATGGCAACCACCAGGGCAAATATGGAGGCCGACTCGGCCACCGCCTGGCCCACCAGCATATTCTTGAAAATATCCCCGGACAGTTCCGGATTTCTGGATACCGCACCGTTGGCTTCCGCAGCGGTATAGCCTTCGCCGATGGCCGCGCCCACGGCACCCAGCCCCATGGCCATGCCGGCCCCGACAAAAGCGGCGGATTTAACCAGTATCTGTGTCTCGATTTCCATAGGCTATTTTACCTGAACCGAAATATAGACAACCGTCAGCATGGTGAACACAAAGGCCTGGATGGTTCCCACGAAAAGCCCGAAAAAAGCGTTCAAAAGCGGCGGCAGTACAATGCTGTAGGTAAGGTGCGACACCACCAGAATGATGATCGAGCCGCCCATGATGTTTCCAAAGAGCCGAAAGGAAATGGAAACAATTTTGGCCAGCTCACCGATCACGTTCAGGGGCATCATGAAAAACATGGGTTCTAGATATTCCTTGGCATACGCTTTGAACCCTTTTGTCTTGATACCGGCGTAGTGGGCAATGGCGAATCCCATCAACCCGAGGCTCAAGGGGGTGTTGAGGTCCTTGGTGGGTTCCTCCAGGTGGGGAATGATGCCCAACCAGTTGGCCACCACCAGGAACATGAACAAGGCGCAGATCAGGGGGCCGTATTTTTTGGCCATCTCCCTGTCCAAGGCATCCTCGGTCAGGTCGTAAAATTGATTGACGAACAACTCCCCAAACATTTGCATGGACTGGGGGAAAATGCCCCGCTTACGGGTGGACAATATCCCCACCACCACCAGTATGGCAAACACAATCCAGGTCATGAGAACAACTTCCAGATTGATGGTGATGTTGTGCCCCAGAAAGGGGATAATCAGTTGATGTATCCTGCCCAAGTCATCCATGGTTTATGTTCAATCCTGTATCCGGTTTAAGCGCTGCCTTGAAAGCGTTTTACAAGGTAATCCCCCATGATCACGACCTGTACCATGAACAACCCGCAAACCGTGGTGGCAAAGTCGAGCTGTTCCATTTTAAGCGCGAGAATTAACGGCACGGCTAAAATACCGTGGCGGATTACGATAGCACCGAATGATATAAAAGATGAGCGTTTTCTGGACGGCCCCACGATTAGGGGCAGAATTTCGCCCATCAGCACAAAATTCAGCACACTGAAAATCGATCCCAGAATCAATCCCTTGGCCTGGGCTTTATAGCCCAAAAGGATAAACACTATCCCCGTGAAAATAGCCGCCATCATGGCGGTCGTGCCATAGCGTTTTTGGGTATCTGCTATTCCCGTACTCATTCAGTCGTTGTCTTCCATAATTTCAATGATTTGACGGTAGACCACATTGCCCCCCCCTGCAATGCCGAGCAAGATGAATACCACCGTCAAAATACCGCCGGTGCCCAGCCAGCGGTCAAGATAAAGTCCCACAAAAAAACAGAAACAGATGCACCCCGCCATGGTCAGCCCGATCTGCATAACCACGGACAGGTTTTCAGCCCATGCCCTGTTCTTTTTATAGTTGAAGAACATGCTGTCCAGCCGATTTTGACAAAAAGCCTTCTAAGGGATTTAAAGCAAATTGTCTGATAACATATCAAATCAATTTTGCAACGATTTATTGAGCGTTGCAAGCAAATTTAGAAAATCGTTGAAACTTCGGGCTGAATATGCTTTTTTGGCCACTGTTCCCCGAATCTTACAAACAGGTCAAGGAGACGTCTCCATGAGACCTCGGATAAAACATGTGTTCGGCACATTATTATGCCTTCTTGTTTTTGCTTTTCCCGTTTCAAGCGCAATTGCTGAGACGCCTGCCAGCGATCATGCGGCTGTGGTTCACAACGATTCCCATGCCGACGCCGAAGATAGTCATGGCAGCCATGGCGGCGGGCACGGGCATTTGAATCTTGGGGAAATATTGCCGCTCTGGAGCTGCATCCCCTTTGCCGGCATGCTCCTTTCCATTGCCTTGATGCCGCTGCTGCTCCCCAATTTCTGGCATCACCACTTTGGCAAAATCTCCGCTTTGTGGGCCGCCATCATGGGCATTCCGTTTCTAATCGCCTTCAAGGGCGGTGCTGTATATGAAATCCTGCACATCATTCTCGCCGATTATGTTCCCTTTATTATTTTGCTGTGGTCGCTCTACACGGTGTCAGGCGGCATCCTGCTGAAAGGGACCCTCCGTGGGACCCCCATGGTCAACACGGCCATGCTGATCCTGGGAACGATTTTGGCATCGTGGATGGGCACCACCGGCGCCGCCATGTTATTGATCCGCCCCTTTCTGCGCGCCAACAACTACAGAAAAAGCCGCACCTTCATGGTGGTGTTTTTCATCTTTCTGGTGGCCAATATCGGCGGATCCCTTACGCCTTTGGGAGACCCGCCGCTCTTTCTGGGGTTCCTGCACGGTGTCTCCTTTTTCTGGACCTTTAAAATCATGCCGCACATGCTGTTGATGGCCGTGCTGCTCCTGGTGATATATTTCGCCCTGGATACCTATTTCTACCGCAAGGAGGGTGCCACAGCCCCCAAGGAAAGCGGCGACAAACAACCCTTGAAGCTGGAAGGAACCTATAACTTCCTTTTTCTGGGAGGCGTTGTGGGCGCGGTACTCATGAGCGGTGTGGTGGATTGGGGAGAAATCACCACGCTGGGCATTCACCGGGCAACCCAGGACTGGGTCAGGGACGGGCTGTTGATCGCATTAGGTTTCGCCTCCCTTATAGCGACACCGACAAGGCTTCGCGAAGACAACGATTTTACCTGGTTCCCGATTGTCGAGGTGGCTTATCTCTTCATCGGTATTTTCATCACCATGATCCCCTGCCTTTTGATCCTCAAGGCCGGGTCCCAGGGCGCCCTTGCGCTCCTCATCAATGCCGTGGAAAAGCCGTACCACTATTTCTGGATCACCGGTGCCCTTTCAGGCTTCCTTGACAATGCACCCACATATCTCACTTTTTTCAACACGGCCCTGGGAAGTTTTTATGCGGACCTCACCGAAGCCCAGGCCGTCCCCCTGCTCATGACCGAAAAAGCCATATATCTCCAGGCTATATCGGCAGGGGCGGTGTTTTTCGGCGCTTGCAGCTATATCGGCAACGCCCCCAACTTCATGGTTCGCTCCATTGCCGAGGAAGCCGGTACGCCCATGCCCAGCTTTTTTGGTTATATCTTTAAATATTCCCTGGTATTTCTGGTGCCGGCCTTTGTGGTCGTATCATTCATCTTCTTTTAACCATTCATTAGAAACAGGCCTTGTTTTATAAAGCGTTTATACCAAATAGATATGAATAGAATGACTTCATGCCGACCCTTCTGAACAATATCAACCTTGCCATCGTCGGCGGCGGCAGATTCTGCAAAGCGCTGCTGGCGGCGATTCTTAACGGCACAGACGTTGACTCGGCCCCCAAAATTCTCGGGGTCGCCGATGTAAACCCCTATGCCGTGGGACGGCTCTATGCTAAAAAAATGGGTATATTCACCACCGATGACTTTCAGGAACTCTACAGCCTGAAAGACCTGCACCTGATCATCGAAGTGACCAAAGACATCTCCGTTGGAGAAGAAATCAAGCACACCAAGCCGTCCCATGTCCAGTTCATTGATTTCTTTGAAGCACGATCCCTGCTGGATCGCCTGCATATCAGGAACAAAAAGCAGGATGTCCTCGAAAAGCTTCAAGCCCTTCCGAATGTCACGGACGACATTAAGGGCATGTTTGAAGAATTCTATTCATTCATCGTGGAAACCTCCAGGCGCAAAGACACCCACACCCAGATCGATCGCAAGGAACTGATGGCCGGCGGGAAGTCTTTGGCCCAGATTATACAGGGCAGCACCATCCCCACCTTTGTCCTCAACAACACCCACACCGTCACCCACTGGAACAAGGCCTGTGAAAAGCTGACCGGCTATTCTGCCGATGAAATCGTCGGCACCCAGGATCAATGGAAACCCTTTCGGTCGAAAAAGCGCCCCATCATGGCCGATCTGATTCTCGACGGTGTCAGTGAGGAGGAAGTCTGGCGCTACTATGGAAAGAAGTGGAAGCGCTCGGACCTGATCGAGGGGGCCTTTGAAGCGGAAGAGCATTTCGCACACCTGGGTGAGGACGGCAAGTGGCTTTTTTTCACGGCCGCACCCATCACCAACGCAGCTGGAAAAGTCATCGGCGCCATTGAAACCATATGGGACAAAACCGAAGAAAAAAAAGCCCAGGAAGAACAGGAATGCAGTCACATCGAGCTGGAAGAAAAAGCCCGGGAACTTACCGCCAGCCAGGAGACCATGGCCCAGATCATTCAGGGGAGCACCATTCCAACCTTTGTCATTGATAAAACCCACACCATCATCCACTGGAACAAAGCCCTGGAAAAAATGACCGGGTGCCGAAGTGAAGAGATGATGGGTACCAACAAGCAGTGGATGCCCTTTTGGGAAAACCAACGGCCCTCCATGGCGGACGTCATCCTGGACCAGATTGACGAAAGTGAAATCAGAAATCTTTATGGGACCAAATGGCAAAAATCAGCTTTGATTGAAGGCGCCTATGAAGCCGAGGTTTTTTTCCCCAACCTGGGTGAAAACGGACGCTGGTGCTTCTTTACCGCCGCCCCCATCCGCTCTCCTGAAGGAGATATCATAGGCGCCATCGAAACCCTGTGGGACAAAACCGAAGAAAAAAAAGCCCAGGTGGAACTGGACCGCCACAATCGGGAACTTGCCCAGCAGGCCAGGGCCCTTCTGGCCAGCGAAAAAGCCCTGGCGCAGATTATTCAGGGCAGCACCATCCCCACCTTTGTCATCGATAGAAACCACATGGTAACCCACTGGAACAGGGCCTGTGAAAAACTGACCGGTTTCTCAGCCGACACAATGGTGGGGACCAATCATCAATGGAAACCCTTTCGAAAAGAGGAGCGGCCGACAATGGCCGACCTGGTACTGGACGGTGTCAGCGAAGAAGAAGTCTGGCACTATTACAGCACCCAATGGAAAAAATCAGAGCTCATCAGGGATGCCTATGAAGCCGAGGAGTTCTTTCAGCGCATCGGCGAAGAGGGCAAGTGGCTTTTCTTTACGGCCGCGCCCCTGACCGATCCGGACGGCAGCGTGGTGGGCGCCATTGAAACACTCTGGGACAAAACCGAGGAAAAAAAGGCCCAGGAGGAGCAGATCCGGCACAACCGTGAGCTGGCCACCCTTTGTTCCATATATGCCACCCTCAGTGCCCCCCTGAACCTGAAGGGCAGAATCAATGCGGCATTAAAGGAAATGAGCAATATTTTTTCCTTTGATGCCATCTGCGTCTTTGCCCTGGAACCCGATGGAACCTATCAGGTGAAATACAACTTCGGTTCCCTGGATACGGGTTGCCGGCTGGGCAACTCACCCGGTAACACCAGTTTCGTTTACCGTGTCGGCCAGATTGGCAAGATGGAGCTTTTCGAAACCCTGGATGGCCAGGAGGATGATGAAATAAAACACCTTGCGAAACTCGGCCTGAATTCCCTGGTGTATATTCCCCTGGTGGGTAAAGAAAACCGCGCCATGGGCGTGATCAGGGCCGCCAGCCGGAAAACCATTCACTACCACACCGAAGAAAAACAGATCCTGGAGCTGACCGGCAACCGCATCGGCGTGGCCCTGGAAAATGCCGTTCTGCAGGAAGAAATCAAACGGCGGGCCAATTTTCAAACCAAGCTGATCAACAGCTCCAACAACGGCATCGTGGCCACTGATGCCAACTGGAAAATCATGCTGTTCAACCCCGAGGCCCAGCGCTTGTTCGACTATGCCCGGGAGGAGGTTGTTGGCACCATGGATGCCCGGAAGCTCATACCGGAGGGAGCCATTACGTCCATTGAAGAAAAAGTGGAAAACCCTTTGCTGGGAGAATTCTTTGCCTGGAAGGAAACCATGATCAGGTCAAAAAGCGGTGAACAGATTCCCGTCAATTTTTCAGGGACACCACTTTTTGAAAACGGAAAAATGATGGGCAGCGTGGTCTTTTTTCAGGATATCCGGGAAATCAAACAACTGCAAAAAGAGCTGCTCAATTCAGAACGGCTGGCTGCCGTGGGCCAGACAGTGGCCGGGATGGCGCATGGTATCAAGAACATCTTGAACGGCTTCAAGGGTGGACGCTACCTGGTGGATATCGGCATTGACAAAAACAACGTCGATAAGCTAAAAAACGGTTGGGATATGATAAAACGCAATATCGAGCAGACCTCGGAACTGGTCATGGATCTGCTTTCATATTCCAAGGAGCGGGAACCCGATTACAAGGCCTGTTATCCCAACGATATCGCCGATGATGTTTGCGAGCTGGTCAAGGGCAACGCCCAGGATTATGAAATTGACATCATAAAGGAGTTTTCAGACAAGATCGGCGAAGTGATTTTAGACCCGACCACTGTTCACCGTGCACTGCTGAACCTCGTCAGCAATGCGATTGACGCCTGCATTTTTGACGATAACATCGATAAAAAACACCAGGTTCTTGTCCGCACCGTCCGGGAGGGCCGGCACGTCACCTTCGAGGTGGAGGACAACGGCAGTGGTATGGACGAGGATGTGAAAAAAAAGCTGTTTTCTTCCTTTTTCAGCACCAAGGGCGCCAAGGGAACCGGTCTGGGATTGCTTGTCACCCATAAGCTGGTGGAAGAGAACCAGGGGGACATCGATGTAAGGTCAACGGTTGGGGAGGGGACCACGTTTATCATCAGGCTTCCCGTTGCGGCTGAGGCGGAACAAACAGGTACGACGTCATCCGGGTAGCGACCGGCAGACGAAACGCCTAGATGACATAAACGCCATTGCAGATCGTTGGCGTTAACATACGGATGGTGCTCCCGGCCCGGGGCACCACGCTGATAACACATGGGAGGACGTCATATGAGTCAAAAAAAAGTTCTTGTCGTTGACGACGACCCGGATGTGAGATTGTTCAATACGACCGTCGTGGAAGAAAACGGTTATATTCCCATCGAGGCCACCAACGGCGAAGAGGGGTTGAAAAAGCTCAAAGAGGAGAAGCCCGACCTCGTTATCCTGGATGTGCTCATGCCCCGGCAAAGCGGCATCCGGCTTTACCGGGAACTTAAAACAGACAGCGCATTCAAAAATGTCAACGTCATCATGCTGTCGGGAATCGCCCAGAAAACCTTTCTGCGCTCTCAAAAGGCGTTGACCGAATTTGGCGGGGAAGCTGTACCGGAACCGGAAGTATATCTGGAAAAGCCGGTGGAGCCTGAAGAACTGGCAGCAGCCATTAAAAAATTTCTGGAATGATACCTGTCGACAATTAGGCATTGCCCGGAAATCCGTTGGCTGTCTTTTGAACCCTGCCGGTTCCACATCAAAAGGGAAATCCGGAAAAGGTTGCGATAAATGGATATTCAAAAAGTCTTGTTCGTAACAAAATTTGAGGAACTGTGGTTTGATGCACTCGAATCGCTGATGGATTTGAGGCAGGTATCCTTAAATCACGTTGTATTCCTCAATGTCATTCAGCGTGAGAAAGTGGCCCTGCACCGGGGAAAAGGATATGAAAAAAAGGAAGAGGTGCGGCTGCGGGAAATGGCCAACATCCGGTTCATCAACTGGGCGGAAAATCTTTTCGAACAGGGGCTGGAAGTGGGAGCCTATATCGTTGTCGGCAGCCTGGTCCAGAAAGTGATCATGGCTGTTGAAAATGAAGACATCGATCTTGTTGTCATCGGCAACCTGAAAAAGGGTAAAATCGAACAGTTCTATGCCCACTCCGACATCATGGAAATCATCAGGCGGTCGGGCATCCCTGTATTGGTTTACAAATACAAGTCCGGCCCGGAGGCCGGTGCTGAAAAACCGTTTGAAA
>Ga0180436_10006118_pt1 | contig 10503 bp, 9 predicted proteins | sample SS_ome_2_FD_132434 | JGI IMG/M metagenome (GOLD analysis project Ga0180436, IMG submission 132434) | Hypersaline lake sediment archaeal communities from the Salton Sea, California, USA - SS_3_S_2 metaG | ecosystem: Environmental > Aquatic > Non-marine Saline and Alkaline > Hypersaline > Sediment...
AGACCGAACTCCTGGAAGTAACTCTCGAGCTCGCGAGATCCGCCCGGCAGCGTCTCGACCTCCTCGTAGCCGATCTCCGCCGCCCTTTCCAGCGCCTCCCGCGCCCGCCTCGGCAGCAGGCGGCGAAGCGTGTAGAGCTGCAGGCCGATCGCCTTCGAAAACGTGTTGGCGGCCCTCAGTCTTCCCGGAAAGAGCGCGGACCCCGCGCCCCCGAGCAGACTACGCCGCGTGAGCATTGCCATTCACCTTTAGAGTTCCCGAAACGCTCCGCCGATGCAACTCCGGCTAAGATCGTTCTAGAGAGCGGCCATGGACGATCTGCCCATCACCGGCGCCATCACCATTCCGTCGAGCGAGTTGCGCCTCTCCTTCGCGCGCTCCGGCGGGCCGGGAGGCCAGAACGTCAACAAGGTCGAGACCAAAGTGGAGATCCGCTGGAATCCCGGCGCCAGCGCGGCCCTGGAGCCCGCCGACCAGGAGTGGCTGGTCAGCCGGCTGTCAGGCAAACTGACAGCCGATGGGGATCTGCTCATCACTTCGAGCCGCACCCGCGACCAGACCCGCAACCGGGAGGACGCACGCGCCAAACTCGTCCGGATGGTGGCGTCCGCCCTGGAGCGTCCGGAGCCCCGCAAACCCACCGCGCCGGGCAAGGCGGCGGTGCAGCGCCGGCTCGATGAAAAGAGGCAGCGCGCGGAGATCAAGGAACGGCGCCGGCAACAGGCCCCGGAATAGACGGCGCATCCAGGGGCATTCGATGAACGGCCATCCCCAGGGTTCAGGCCTTCGGGTGAGCCTTGTCGTAGACGGCCATCAGATCCTCCAGCGAGACCTGTGTGTATTTCTGTGTCGTCGCAAGCTGGGCGTGTCCGAGAAGTTCTTGAATCGACCGCAGGTCGGCCCCTTCACGGAGCAGGTGTGTCGCGAAAGCGTGCCGAAGCGTGTGCGGATGCAGCGAGGGATCTCCGCCCAGCAACGTCGCGTAAGACTTCACGATATTCCGGATCCCCCGGTCGGAGAGCCGGCGGCCCCGGTTGTTCAGGATCAGGGCCCTCTCATCCCCCGAGGGTTCCCGCTTCTCCAGATACGACTGGATCATGCGCGCCGTCGTGGACGGCATCGGAACCTGCCGCTCTTTTCTTCCCTTCCCGCGCGCCCGCAACCAGCGTTCGGAAAGGTCGAGATCGTCGACGTCAAGCCGGGCCAACTCGCTGACTCTGAGCCCGCAACCGTAGAGCAGTTCGAAGATCGCGGCGTCCCGCTCGGTCGAGGCGCGCTTCAAGCCGTTCTCCGCAACCTGATCGAGAAGCCGGTTCGTCTGCTCGGCGCTGGGCACTCGCGGCAGCGTCTTCGGCATCTTCGGCGTCCCGATGAGCTTCGCCCGGTTCACATCGATAACGCCGTTCCTCACCAAATGCTGCAACAACGAGCGCACCGAGGCCAGTTTGCGCCGGATCGTCACGGGCGAAAGGCTCCGCCGGTAGAGGTCCCCAAGCCACTCCCGCAGATGGATCGTCTCCAGGTCCCTGGCGCCCGGCGGCGCTCCGCCAGGCGGCGTGAGATAAGCGACGAACTGCCGCAGGTCAGCCGCGTAGTTGCGGACGGTGTGCTCCGACGCGTTCTCCCGCTTCAGTTCGGCGAGGTACTGCCGGATGTGATCGCCAAGCTCAGACATCGCTCTTCAGATGCTCCTCCAATGATGCGATGGCCCGCCGGCAAACTTCAGCCCGCCGTCCCTTCTTGTCGCGGCGGAACCGCTTCCGCGTCTCCTCGTCGAGCTGCGGCAGCAGGTCGAAGGTGATGTTCGCTGGCTGATAACCCATCGGATCGGCCGAGGAGACGTAATGGCACAGCGAACCCAGCGCCGTCTCCCGGGGCAACAGCCTGGCCCGCCGGCCTGCCGCCACGGCAACCGCGTTGCGGCCGGCCACCAACCCCGTAGCGATCGACTCGACGTAGCCCTCGACGCCCGAGATCTGGCCCGCGAAGAAGATCCGGGCGTCTTTCCTGTACTGCAGCGTCGGCGTGAGCAGCGCCGGGGCGTTGATGTACGTGTTCCGGTGGATCTGCCCATAGCGCACGAACTCGGCGTTCTCGAGCCCCGGGATCAAGCGGAAAACTCGTTTCTGCTCGCCGTACTTGAGGTAGTTCTGGAATCCGACCAGGTTGTAGCTATCGGCCCGGGCGTTCTCCTGTCTCAGTTGGACCGCGGCATACGGCCATCTTCCCGTTCGCGGATCGGTGAGGCCAACCGGCTTCATCGGCCCAAAGCGGAGGGTGTCCTCGCCGCGTCTCGCCAGTTCCTCGATCGGCAGGCAGGCCTCGAAAAACGGAACGTCATCGGCTATGTGCGGCGTGTGGCTCTGGGCCTCCAACAAGGCCGCCAGGAAGCGCTCGTACTGCGGCCGGTCGAGCGGGCAGTTCATGTAATCGCCTGTGCCGTCGAGGGACTTGTCGTAGCGCGACGCCCGGAAGGCGACGCTCTTATCGACGGAATCGGCCTCCACGATCGGCGCGATGCTGTCGTAGAAGAAGAGCCGGCCGCTGCCGGTCAACCGCGCGATGTCCTGCGCCAGAGCGTCACTTGTCAACGGTCCCGACGCGACAATCGTGATCCCGCTCCTCGGGATTTCGGTCAGCTCCTCCCGGCGGACCTCGATGTTCGGCTCCAGCTCTATGGCTCGCGAAACCTCTTCGGCGAATACCTCCCGGTCCACTGTCAGGGCCTGCCCGCCCGGCGCCCGCGCCGCCCCGGCAACCCGTAACAGCAGTGAATCCAGGCGCCGGAGTTCTTGCTTCAATACCCACGGCGCCGAGTCTTCGGACTCGCTCTTCAGCGAGTTGCTGCACACCAACTCGGCCAGCCAACCGGTCTGATGAGCGGGCGACCGCCGGTGCGGGCGCATCTCGTGGAGAACCACCCTGTGGCCCGCTCGAGCCGCCTGCCAAGCCGCTTCGCAGCCCGCCAGCCCGCCGCCGATGATCTGGATTACTTCGTTGGAGGTTTGTTCCACCGCCGCCACTCAATCGCCGCTATGAACCCGCAAGCAACGCGCCGCGGTTCGCTCATAATCACTATATGGCATCCAGCGGCGTCCATCGACGGGACGGGTTCCGGGCGGGCGCCATGACGGCCGGTTAGTTTGCGGAGAAGGCTCCGGCCTCCGCGGGAGCGCTGGCTACGGCGGCGCCCAGACTCTTCAGCTTCGCCGCAAACGTGGTGCGCTTCAGCCCGAGCATCTCAGCGGCCTGCTTCTTGTTCCCGCCGGTCTTCCTCATCGCCTGCTCCAGAATCGCTCGCTCGATCCGTCCCACCGTCCGCTCGTAGTCCAACCCGTCGTCAGGCACGGCGACAACCGGCGCCGCGGCTGTAGTTTCCGGTTTCGAAACGCGAATCGACGGCAGCGGAAAATCACTGGCATACAGCGTCGTCCGGGCGCCACTCAGCGCCACCGCCATTTCGACGGCGTTCTCCAGCTCCCTAACATTGCCTGGCCAACGGCAATCCTGGAGCCGGCCAAGCGCTTCCTCCGAAATCTCTCGCGGCGGCAGCTCTTCGTGCCGGCAGACCTTCTCGATGAAGTGCTCGGCGAGCAAAGGAATGTCTCTCGCACGCTCCCTCAGTGGCGGCAGTGACAGTGGGACGACATTCAGACGGTAGTAGAGATCCTCGCGGAACTTGCCCTGCCGGATTTTCTCCACCAGGTCCACGTTCGTAGCCGCCAACACCCGAACATCGACCTTCACGGTTTCCGAGCTGCCTAACCGCTGAAACTCCCGCTCTTGCAGAACGCGCAGCAGCTTCGCCTGCAAGTCCAGCGGCAGGTCTCCAATCTCGTCCAAGAAGATCGTGCTGCGGTTCGCCTGTTCGAACCTCCCGACGCGGTTGGTGACCGCGCCCGTGAAAGCGCCCTTCACGTGACCGAACAACTCCGCCTCGAGCAGATTCTCGGGCAACGCACTGCAGTTCACCGCCACCATCGGCAGATGCGCCCGCGGACCGGCCATGTGAATCGCACGCGCCACGATCTCCTTGCCCGTCCCCGTCTCCCCGGTAATCAGCACCGTGCTGCGGCGCCCGCCGATCAAGCGCACCACCTCCAATACGTTCTGCATCGGACGGCTTTCTCCAATCAGGAACTTCCGCCAGGGCTCGAGCGAGGGCGAGCCCGCTCCCTGCGCCACGCGTTGCTCCCGATGCCTGGCCGCGGCGGAAACCAGCACATCTTCCAGCGCCTCCGGCCGTATGTCGGAGCCGAACACCTGATAAGCGCCCATCTTCGCCAGGCGCACGGCATCATTGAGCGTGACGCGCGCGTCCACCAGAATCAACGGAACGAGCGCGTTCACCCGCTTTATCTCCTCCAGCAGATCTTCCGCCGGCCAGTCCATCTGAGGCATGAAAGCAAGCACCGCATCATACTGGGACCCCTTCAACTGCTCCAGCGCCTCCGGGACGCTTCCCGCTCTTTCGACCGCAACCGCATCCATTCCGGCCATCAGGCCAAGAGCGTGTTCCGAACCTTGCGCGGGAATGAGGGACAGGAGTCGAATTGCCATATCGTCGTTCTCAGATGAGCGTCGGAAGATCGGTGAGATTCACTGTTTCTTCTCCCTCGGCCTGCCCATCTATCGGCTGCGACTTGGGATTCTTTAGAACATTCTCTACCTACTCCCGTCCCTTAGCCTGTCTTATACTAGGGGAATGCGGAAGGCACTGATTTCCCTTTTATTGCTATCGTTTACGTTTGTATCCTGTTCGTCAGAGACTCTCAGTACGGTTGTCGCACCATCCGTTGACACGATCTCCGCTGACTCTCTCAAGCAACTCCTCGATTCCGACCCCGGCGTGCTCTTCATCGATGTCCGCTCGAACGGTGAAATTGAGCGCGACGGCACCGTGGAGGGCTTCATCCATATCCCGATTGGCAGCTTGGAACAGCGCTATTCCGAGATTCCGAAGGACAAGAAGATCGTCGTTGCCTGCAGCCGCGGCGTGCGCGCGGCCCGGGGAGCCGCCATATTGCAGAACCACGGCTACGAGAACGTCCTCTCAACGGGGCTGGCCGAGTACAAAGCGAAGGGCTACGAGCTCATCTATCCGAAGTTGGCCCAATAGGATTCGCCGTCCGCTATTCCGGCAGTTCGTCTTTCTGTGGTTCGGGGAGCCAGAAGCTGGCCGCAAACCCGATCACGTAGACCGCCGTTCCCACGATGGCGGCCGCATAGGCGAGTTTCACAGCCGGTGTGCCGCCGGGCGTGATATTGGCGAGTTGCGTCGTAATGAACGCGGCTCCGGTTCCGAACATCCGGCCGCCCACGTTGGCCGCGAATCCTTCGCCCGTCCCCCGCAGGTGCGTTGGGTACACCCTTGGCAGGTAGTTGCCCCAATAGCTGAACTGCGCCACCGTCAGCAGCCCGACGAGAAGGATGCCGGCCTTCAGCATCGTCAAGTCGCTCAGAGCGGCATAGAGGAAGACCACTGGGACCAAGACGAGCCCCGGAACCTGGAACATGCGCAGCAGCCTTCTTCGGCCGGCAATCACGACGGCGAGCGCCGCAAAGGCCAGTCTGCCGGCGAGACCGCCCATCTCCTGAAAGAACTGAACGCTGCTCACCGTCTGCTCGATCTGCGTCCGCGCCATTCCGGCCAGTTCCGGCAATCCGGGCACGATCCGCGGCAGGTGCTGGATCGCCCCGAAAGCGGCGCCGTAGCTGCACGCCACCATGAGAGCCGTGATCAGTGTGGTGCGGCGGTAGGCCGGCTGGAACAGCGCCGCGATGCTAGGCCGCCGCAGCGTCCCCCGCTCCTTCTTCTGCTTCCAGACGGGCGACTCCGGCAGGAAAGGCCGAATCACCATCAGCGGGATGGCCGGTATCAGTCCCGACATGAGCGTATACCGCCACGCCTCGTGCCCCCCGCTCACCTCGGGCAGCAACTCCCCGTAGGTGACGGACAAGTAGTAGGCTCCGGTCACCATCAACCCGCCGACCGACGAGAAAGCCTGGGTGTAGCCGAGCACCGCTTCGCGTTGCTTGGCGTCCGGAAAAAGTTCCGCCAGCCAAGCCACGGCGGCGACGAACTCCACGCTGACGCCGATGAAGGTCAGGCACCGGAAGAACAGCAACTCGCCGGGAGACGTTGAAAACCCGGCCGCGAACGCCGAACCCGCATAGAGGACGATGCTCCACACCAGCACCCGCCGCCGCCCCAACAGGTCGGTCAGGTATCCGCCGAGGAGGCCGAACACGCCGCCGCAGACAGCCGGCACGTAGAACAGCATCCCGATCCACTGGTTGAACTCCGGAGAGCCTGGGCTGACGCCGGCCAACTCCAGCATCGCCGGCCGCACGATCAGCGGAAGCATCAGCAGTTCATAGATGTCGAATGCGAATCCCAGCGCCGCCACGGCGCAGATGAGCCACTGCGTGGCCGTGAGACGCAACGGTGGATGAGCTTGGTTGGAGTCCGTCATTGCAGTGCATTCCCCGCCCGATTGCCGTTCCCAGGGGCGTCGCTTCCCGCACGTGCCTTCTATCGTAGCAGGGATGCCTCCCGGTCCTGTCCGGCGGCCGCCGCCAATGCGCTATTCTTTGAAAAGCGTCAAGCAATTGGAAGAGTTGGAGATTGACATGCCTATCAAGGAAGATCTACTGGAGATCCTGTGCTGCCCGAAGTCGATGGAGCGTCTCGAAGTTGTCCCACCGGACGGGGTAGCCAGCATCAATGAGCGCATCGCCGCTGGCCAAGTGAAATACGAGAGCGGTTCACCGGTCCAGGATCCCCTGCAAGAGGCGCTCATCACGGTGGACGCACAGAGGATTTACGCCATCAAGGACAGTATTCCCGTGATGCTCATCGACGAATCCATCCCGACCGCGCAACTCGGTGACGAGTTAACCGGGCAGCTTGCCCCCACCTCCAGCTAAACGGCGTGCGATGTCCGATCCCGGCCCCTGAACCCTCGCCGGCAAAAAACACAAAATTTAAGACCCGATTCTCTCGATGCCGGGTATAATACTTGCCCGGAGGGTGAGAATGAGAATTGGCGCCTACCAGTTTGGATCGCTGAAGATCGATGGGGTCGCGTATCACACGGATGTCGTCATCGATCGGGGGGAAGTCAGGAAGCGCCGGAAGGGCCCGTCGAAGCAGTACACCGACCAGTGCGGCCACACCCCGCTGTCGGCGGCGGAAGAGATCCCATGGGATTGCCAGCAACTGATAGTCGGCACTGGCGCCATGGGCGAGCTTCCGATTATGGATGAGGTAAGAAGCGAGGCGAAACGGCGTAAGGTGAAGCTGGTTCCGCTCAAGACGCAAGAGGCGGTCCGGGCGCTGAAGGCCAAGCCCGCCCACACGAACGCAATCCTGCACCTGACCTGCTAACGGCGCATCCTGCTTTGGGCAAGCCCGGCGTGAACGCTACCCGCCGAAGCGAACAAGCGAGAAGATCGCCCTGGCGCCTCCGAACGCCCAGCCGGACATCACGTATCCGAGGTTCGTGAGCGAGAAAGCCACAATGACGAGAAGGAACCCAAACCGGGAGATTTCGGCATAGATGGCCGGAGGAACGCGCGCCGCCAACAAGAGCTTCGAGCCGTCGAGCGGCGGAACGGGCAGCATGTTGAAGATCCCCAGGTAGAGGCTCAGGAAGACCCCGTGCGCGCAGTACTCGGCAAGAGGCGCGGCGATGTCCGCCGTGGCCACGGAGATCGCGGCCAGAATCACGGCGAAAACGACGTTGCTCGCCGGCCCGGCCAACGCCACCAGCGCCAGGCCGTTCAGCCCGCCCCGCAACTTGAACGGATTGGTGTTGACGGCCTTCCCCCATCCGAGAAATCCACCGGCCATGAGGGAGGTGAGTGCGGGGAGAATCAGCGTCCCCAGCCAGTCGACGTGCGCCAAGGGATTCAACGTATCCCGGCCCTCGAGCCGCGGCGTGTCGTCGCCAAGTTTGATCGCCGCCCAGGCGTGGGCGAACTCGTGGGGCGTCGTCAGCAGCCACAGGAGGGAGACATTGAGGATCGCAGCTTCCAGGTTCATTCGGTACTCCCATTATTCCATGCGACGCTCCATGGGCCGCTTGTGACCGCTCAGGGCCCGCCTGCAGGCCCTGAGGACCCGCTCGCCGGGAGACCGTCGAACGCCGGGGAGCTTTGAGCCGAGAATAGGAACAGGCCATATGGAGCGACTGACACGGACCTTTCTCGCGATCCTTCTCATATTTTCCGCCGCCGCCGGGCAGGAGACCGGCGCCATTGAGGGGACCGTGCTTCTCACCGAAACCGGCGGGCACGTCCATGCGGCCACCGTTCACCTCGAAGGACTCGACCGGACAATGCTAGTGAACGATGCGGGGGAGTTCCGTTTCGATGACGTTCCACCAGGGACGTACGAGCTTACCGCTCACGCGGCGAGCACCTTCACGGAGGAGCACCGGATGGTCACCGTGGAGCCCGGACAAACGGCTTCCGTCAGTTTCGAGCTTGCGCTCGCGGTGCTGCGGCAGGACATCACGGTAACGGCTAGCGGCGTCGCACAATCCACCCTGGAATCGTTCCAATCCGTCGAAACGAGAGACTCCTTCGAACTCGCGCAGGAGATCGCTCCGGCTATCGGAGAGACCCTGGCCAACAGGCCCGGAAACGGAATCGCCAAACGCAGTTTCGGACCGGGGACGGAACGCCCGATTATCCGCGGCTTCGACGGCGACCGGGTCATGATCATGCAGGACGGCGTGCGCACGGGCACGCTCTCATCCCAGTCCGGCGACCACGGTGAGATGGTGAACAGCGGAGCCTTGGACCGCATCGAGATCGTGAAAGGCCCGGCGGCGCTTCTCTACGGAGGGAGCGCGGTGGGCGGCGTCGTCAACACCATTAGCCGCCACCACGAAATCCACGAGCACGCCCACCAGGGGCTCCGCGGCTTCCTGTCGGGCTCCGGCGGTTCGGCCAACGCCTTCGCCAGCGGCTCGGTGGGCGTCGAGTACGGCGCCGGAAAGTGGATGATATGGGGCGGCGCCTCCGGCCAGAGCAGCGGCGACTACGGCACGCCGGAAGGGAAGGTTCCAAACTCGGACACCCGGCTCTACAACGGCTACGGCGGCATTGGCTGGTACGGGGATAGGACCTTCGTCAGCTTCAGCGCCGGATATGACACGGGCGTCTATGGCGTCCCCTTCGCCGACGAGATCCATGGGCATCATCACGAAGAGGAAACCGGAATGCCGGAGGACCAGCCGGCGGAAGATGAGCCCGGCGCCGAAGAGGGCGGGCACGAGGAGGAGTTGACCCGGGTCGAGTTGGACGCCAGGCGCCAGAACTACCGCCTGAGCTGGGGACTGCGCAACCTTTCCGGGGCCATCGAGAACTTCGCTCTTCGACTGAACTACTCCCGCTGGATGCATGATGAGATCGAAAACTTCGATGACGGCGGGACCGCGATCGGGACCGAGTTCGACAACAAGCAGTACATCTACCGCGGGACCTTCGAGCAAGCGAAGCGGGGCCGGCTCTCCGGGCGGTTCGGCTTCTGGGGCATGTTCCGGGACTACAACGCCGTGGGCGAGGAAGCCCTCTCTCCGCCGGTGGACCAGGCGGCGATCGCCGGCTTCGCGCTGGAGGAGATCGAATTCGAGCGGATCAAGTTCCAACTCGGCGGCCGCCTGGAACACAACAACTTCGATCCGGGAGCGCGGGTGGAGTTGGGGCACGGTCACGAGATCGTGGAGCCCGAGACCGCGAGAAAGCGCTCATTCACCGGAGGATCGGCGGCGGCTGGCGTCCACATCGGGCTATGGGAGGGAGGCGCTTTCGTCTCCAACTATACGCACTCTTACCGGCCTCCGGCCTTGGAGGAACTGTACAATTTCGGCCCTCATATTGGGAACCTCGCCTTCGAAGCCGGCGACCAAGATCTGGATGCGGAAAAGGGCAACGGTTTCGATCTCTCGCTCCGCCATGCGCGCCGCCGCTATCGCGTCGAGGGCAATTTCTACTACTACGATTTCTCCAACTTCATCTTTCCGTTCAACACGGGCCAGGAGGAACACGGACTGCAGGTAATCAAGTACATCCAGGCTGACGCCCGGTTCCTGGGCACGGAAATGAACGCGGACTTCAGTCTGGTGGAGGACCTCTGGCTCAATCTCGGCCTCGAATACGTTAGCACGGAGAAGAGGGATACGAGCACGAGTCTTCCCCGCATTCCGCCGCTGCGCGGGAGAATCGGTTTCGACTGGGGTTGGAAAGGCCTCGAGGTGAAGCCGGAACTCGTTCTGGCCGATCGCCAAAGCCGCACCTTCCCCGGAGAGACGCAAACCGCCGGCTACGTGGTCGCAAACCTGAAGGCCTCCTACACCTTCAACCGCGGCCGGCTCGTGCATCAGTTCGCCGTCAATAGCTTCAATCTCGGCGACACCCTCTACCGCAACCACTCGTCCTTCATCAAGCACCTGGCCCCGGAGATCGGCCGCGGCATCCGGTTCACCTACCGGG
>Ga0180436_10006119_pt1 | contig 10501 bp, 7 predicted proteins | sample SS_ome_2_FD_132434 | JGI IMG/M metagenome (GOLD analysis project Ga0180436, IMG submission 132434) | Hypersaline lake sediment archaeal communities from the Salton Sea, California, USA - SS_3_S_2 metaG | ecosystem: Environmental > Aquatic > Non-marine Saline and Alkaline > Hypersaline > Sediment...
CCATGGCGGTCATGGATACCACATTTTATTATTGAAGGTATGATATTTGGATTCTCCACTGCCTTGCCGGTGGGACCCATTGGCGTCCTTATGTATTTGCCGCAGTCTGCTGGAAGGCTGGTCCGCCGGACTGCTCACCGACATGGCGGCTACCTGTGCCTGGAGATTCATGCTGTCATCCCTGGCAAACATCTTTAACACGCGGTTAAACCCCTCTGCCATGACCCGGATCAACCGCTGTTCCGGCGTGGTGCTCACCGGCTTCGCCTTGCTGGCGGTTGTCGGGCGGCTTTTTCCTCAGTGATTCATGGTGGTGGATACCCAAAAAACAAGCAGATTGATGCATGTAGGAACGTAGGCTGGGCTGAGTTTGGCGTAGCCCAGCAAGAAGCAAAAAGAAGCGAGTAGATAACCGTTGGGCTTCGCCGGGCTCAGCCCAACCTTCAATAATCTACTATTCTTGGCCGCTCTGGATCACCAGCAGGGCTTGGGGAACCTGGGTGCGGGTCTGCGCCAGGCAGGCATCGAGGTCCTCCATGGAGATTCCGACCATCTTCCGGGCGTTTTCAAATTCGGAAAAGCTCCAGTGGTCACTGCTTTTGCGGCCCCGCAGAAACACGGAACCCTGGTTGGCCAGGTAGACCACACCGGTGGCGGTTTCGGCCTGCTTGTCAGCCATGGGCAGGCGGGGCGCGTGGTGGTGGGCAATGGGCCGGATGATGGTTTCGGGAAACTGCCAGTGGCGGGCCAGGGCTTCACCCACCTGGGCGTGGGTAATGCCCAGGATCTCCTCTTCGGCCTGGAGGAAAGAGTACCCTTTTTGCGCGATGAGGGTGTCAATTTCGTGATAGCGGTCGCGTACATAGGTGCTCAGGACGATTTTGCCGATATCGTGCAGCAGGCCGGCCGTGTAAATCAGGGCCGGATCGGCAATGTCGATTTTTCGGCCCAAAGCCTCCGCCAGCAAGGCGGTGGTGACGGAATGGGTGAGCAGGTCCTCGCTTTCCAGCGGATATTGGGCATCCTTGCCCCGTAGATAGGAGATGGCCCCGCTGAGCATGAGCAGGTTAATCAGCTTGTCGGCGCCCAGATAGGCCACGGCCTGTTTGAGGGAGGATATTTTTTGCGGCAGTGAATAATAGGCGGAATTGACCGTGCGCAGGATATTGGCGGTGATGCCGGGGTCGTATTGGATGATCTCCACCACGTCGCCGGCACTGCTGTCCGGTCCGCGCAGGGCCTGAATGGCCTTGAGGGCAACGGTGGGGAAGGGCGGGATGGTATTGATGGTGCTGAGAACATCTGCACTGCCCTGGTTCATGGTGCCCCTTTTCCTTATATGCGTTTGCTAACTGACTTAAAGAATCGTGGTCATAGTGGTCATAAATGATCGCCGTAATAATGACCTTTGACGGCAGGTGATTCCTTGGGCAGCCGGAGGCTGATCTGATAATCGGTATAGCGTGCCGGTAGGGGTTCTGCAACCTGAATTATGCCGAAGATCGCCGGTTAGCCGGGTAACCGGGGAATGGCGGCCATCTATGGCCCCGGGTATTTCCTTAAATAGTGTTCGTCCAGAAATGAGGATTTTTTCGTGTGGGCAAGGCGGATGCCAGGTTTAAACCGGAGGAATAGCTCCGCTATTTTGAGGATTTAAATCATGGCAGCCAACTTAAGCCCACGCGGAAAAAGACCATTTATGGATGGGCACTAAATAATGGTTCAGGGAGTAATCAACCGGCTGGAACGGCATGCCCGGCACGTACCGGAACGGAACCGGGCGGCATTGGAGAGGCTCAGCACACCGACAATATGATCCAGGTCGGGATCATGGACAAATAAACGCTGGATATCCAGAACCAGCATTTGCTGGATGGCGTCCGCCAACAAGGCCCCGGCCCCGCAGCTCAGTACCGGACGACCCATGATGGAATCGGCCGGGGCCGTGGTATCTGTATTGCGCCGGTAAGCGTGCATCAAATCCGATTTGGAAATCACTCCCTGGGGCAGGTTGGCGTCATCTTCGATGAGCACGGCCCCGAAGCCCTTAGCGGATAAAATTTCCATGATGCCGGTGAGCGGGGTCCCCCGGGGACAGGCTTCCACGGACGGCGTCATGACGTCCTTTACATGCAGACGGTTCTCAGGCGAAGCATGCTCCGTTAGCCGGGACGCATGACGGCCTTTGCTGCAGGACCGGCAATAGCGGTACAGCAGCCCCAGGACATCGCCGTAATCCACCACGCCGATTACAGCGTGAATCTCAGCCCCCAGCACATAGAGCTGATGGATACCATTTGATTGCATGGCATCCAGGCAGGTTTCCAGGCCATCATCACGAAAACAGGAAAGGGGCGGACCGGCCATAATGTCGCCCAGCGCCGCCGACAGGGGCAGGGTCGCGTAATAGGCGCCCATGAGATCCGTTTTGGTGACCACTCCCCGGGGGCGGTCGTTACTGCCGGTTACCAGAAGGGCATTGGATTTGAATTTAACCAGTTTGCGTATCCCTTCGCCGATGGTCGTTTCAGCAGGCTGCCGGACAACCTGCCGGCGCATGGCCTGGGATACGCTCAATCCGGTGAGTACGCCGGGTTTGCGATGGGTGGGCATGGTTGCGGGGACTCCTTTGGGACAGCGGCATTCACTGGAAACGATGCAGCAAATGGTGGAACACATCAGAAACGTAGACGATGCCTAACACCTGTTCAGCGGCAATTACGGGCAGACGGCGGATATGTTTTTTGATCATGATATCCGAGATGATCATGAGATGAGTGGTCGGGCTGATGGTCACGACATCGGTGGTCATGATGTCCTCAACAGGGACGTCCTTGACCCGTTTCAGGAGATCGTTAAACAGTTTTTCGAAATCCATATCTTCCATTTCGCCCCAGATATGGACATGTTTGGGCTGCATAAAAAGCAGGATGTCGTAGATGGAGAGCATGCCTACCAGATGGTCGGCGGCGTCGGTAACCATCAGGCCGAATATTTTTTTGCCCTGCTCCCGACTTACTTCATGGAAAGCCCGGACCGCCGCGGCAATGGTATCCCTCGGTTGCAGAGTGCGAAAACGGGTGTCCATGATGTCCTGCGCCAGCATGCTCGCTGTACCCCCTTGTTAAAATGGACCATGGGTCTGATTTTACTTCAGGAATGGACCTATTGTGGCACAATAAGAATCTCTTGGGTAGATTTTTTCTTTTAAGCACTGTAAATTGACAGGCTAGTTCAATAGTGCATCACATTTGACGGCCCGGGCATACCCTCAATTCGCACCCCGGGGGAATGCTTAACCCGTCTCAGGTAATCTAATGAAAATTCTCACCACGCCCCACATGGATCGCTGCATCGGCTGTCATGCCTGCTCCCTGGCCTGTTCGCGACTGGTCCACCGACGTCTCTCATGGAATACGGCCGGCATTCGTATTCAATCCTCGGGTGGGTTATCCACCCAGTTCCTGGCCACGGTCTGCATGGCCTGCGAACCGGCTCCCTGTGCGGCGGTCTGTCCCACGGGCGCATTCTCCCAGAGGCCGGGCGGCGGGGTGCGGGTCAAATCGCGCCTATGCATCCGCTGCGGAGAATGTGCCGGGGCGTGTCCGCTGGACGCGATTTACCTGGACCACGACGGGCGGCCCTTTGTCTGCATCCACTGCGGGCTTTGTGTCGAATTTTGCCCCCATGAATGCCTGGCCCTTAAAATCGTAGCCGATTCGCCAAACATCCTGCCCGATGGGTTGCGGCAGCAGCCTGCAAACGGGACTCAGGATGGGGAGGCCGATCTATGATACGGGATTTTTTTCGGGTCATGATCCTTGACCTGGCAGAGGGCCGGGGCCGGATACGTAACATTGACGGCCGCGATCAGGTGGCCGGCGGCAGCGGGTTAGCCGCCCTGCTATTTGGGAAATACGGACTGCCGGAGCAGCCCTGGGATGATCCCCGGCAACCCATTATATTTGCCATCGGGCCGTTGACCGGTTATTTCCCGTTGATGAGCAAGACCGTTTGCGCATTTAAATCCCCCTACCACAACCAGTACGCCGAGAGCCATGCCGGCGGGCGCAGCGCCCTTTGCCTGCGTTTTGCCGATCTGGATGCCCTGGTCATCACCGGACGGGCCCGGCGGCCCAGTGCGGTGGTGGTGGGCAGCCGGCAAATGACGGTTAGGGATGTCCACTACCTGTGGGGCAAGGATGTGATGGCCACAGGCAAGATACTGCGCCGCATGGTGGGTGGTTCCGGACACCGCAGCGTGTTGCGCATTGGCCCGGCCGGTGAGGCGTGTGCCGCCCTGGCTGGGATTAATGTCGATTCCTACCGCCACTTCGGGCGCCTGGGCGGCGGAGCCGTGATGGGCGCCAAAAACCTTAAGGCTGTGGTCATCCAGGGCGATGGTGACTTTCCCTTACCCGGTGGTAAAGCCTATGCCCGCTTGTTTGCCGGAATCCATGAAAAACTCACCGGCACAGACATGATGGATAAGTACCATAACCTGGGCACGGCCGCCAATGTGGCCGGACTCAACGCCCGCCGGGCCCTGCCCGTCCGCAATCTCTCCGCCACCGGCGACCCGGGCATGGACCGGATATCCGGGGAGGCTTTTGCCGAGCACACGTTGCTGCGCAATGCGGCCTGCGCCGGCTGCCCGGTGGGTTGCATCCATATCGGTTTTGTCCGTGAAAAATTCATGGAGCCCAACCAGTACCTGTACCGCAAGGTGGCCTACGATTACGAGCCCATCTTCTCTTTGGGCAGTATGTTGGGCATTACCGATCCCTTTGCAATCCTGGCTCTTTTGGACCACGTGGAGAAACTGGGACTGGACGCCATGGGCGCCGGCGTGGCCCTGGCCTGGGCCACGGAAGCCTTGGCGCGGGGCGTCGTCAGCACAAAGGAAACAGTGGTGCCCCTGGCCTTCGGCGCCCAGGAGGCTTATTTGCTTGCCTTGGATCATCTGGCCCACGCAACCAATGATTTTTACACCGCTCTGGCCCGGGGAACCCTGAACGCTGCAGAACATTACGGCGGAGAAGCATTTGCCTGTGTATTGGGTCAGGAGATGGCGGGGTATGCCACCGGAGAGGTTTTTATTACCGCCCAGGCCCTTGGTTTTCGACACTCGCATCTGGATAGCGGCGGCTATGGTTATGATCAGCAAGAGAACCCCCGGGATGCTGCCAGGGCCGTGGCGTTTTTGGTGGCAGACGAAAAGGATCGGGTTTTTCTGACCTCCATGGCGGCCTGTCTTTTTGCCCGCAAAGTATACTCTGCGGAACTGCTGGGCGAGGCTTTGGATGTCGTGGGTTATGGCTCCCTGGCTGGTGATATGGAAAAAATTGCGGCCCGTATCCAGCGCTTGCGCTGGCAGACCCGCCTGGCCACCGGATATGATCCGGAGGGTGTGGCCATTCCCCGGCGCTTTCACCGGATCAGCACCTGGAAGGGGCCCCTGGATTCAGCTTACCTGGCCGAACTGCGGCACACTTATGCCGGGGCTATTCGCAACCTGGCCGCCGGGTGAATTCGATAGAAATTTGAAATGGGAAAACTCCTCAACAAACTGAAAAGGGTGTGGGATCCCCAGCACCCGCCGGATGAGGTCAAGTCCTTCCGCCACGATCAGGAGGCTGAAGAGGCTTTTGAAACTTTTCCCCGCGGCAAACAGCGGATACCCCTGGACCGTATCTGCGGGAGTGTAGGGCGCTATTACGATTTCGACAGTCACTTCCGGCCCAAGGAACATCTGCAGTCAGATCGCTACCAGGCGATCCTGACGCTCATGAAGGAAGGGCGTCCCATCAAACCCGTACAGCTCTATCAACTCAAGGACGAGTATTACGTTCTGGACGGCAATCACCGCATTGCGGCAGCCAAGGCGCTGGGCTGGACCGATATCACGGCCACCATCGTGGAATTCATACCTTCCGGGAATTCCCTGGAAAGCCTGCTCTATCGCCAGCGTGCCGATTTCAGCAAGCAAACCGGCCTGCCGTACTCCATCACCCTGACGGAGGTGGGACAATACGACGCTCTGCTCGACCAGATCACCCGGCACCAGGCTCATCTGGCCCGCTCCCACCCGGAAAGCGTCTCCCTCACCGACGCAGCTCAGGACTGGTATGAACATATATATCGACCGCTGGTAGCCATCATCCGTAAGGGCAATCTGCTTAAATATTTCCCCAAACGGACTTTAGATGACTTATATGTGTATGTCTCCCATCATCAGTGGGTGGAGGGGCGCAAGCGCAGATACGGTATCGGTATTGACAAGGTGATTCCCAACAACATGGAGGCGTTTCGAGATAAAATGGCGAACCAGGTAGACAAGAATTACCCGGAGATGCTCCGGAAGATTACCGCATTCGTTTTAATGAATGTAAGGGCTCGCAATGAGCGGCGCATCATGGAAAAACTGTTTGCCCTCAAGGAGGTCCAGGAGGTGCACTCCATCCATGGCAATGCGGATGTGCTGATTAAAATCGTGCTCACCCGGGATTTGCTATCCTCGGATGCAGAGATCATATCCAATTTCGTGGCGGATCAGATGCGCCAGATTGCCGGCGTGCTGAGTACGCAAACGTTGATTCCGGGCCAATCCATGATCAAGGATCGTTTGTAAGGGAACACCTGAGTTAGTGTCCGTCCAGAAATGAGGATTTTTTCGTGTGGGCAAGGCGGATGCCAGATTTAAACCGGAGGAATAAACCGATTGTCATCACAGTGCTCGGATTGATTGGAAACCGCCTAAGCATTGCGGCTCTTGAGACTGAATAAACTGATGACAATCGAGCTGTACCGCTATTTCGAGGATTTAAATCATGGCAGCCAACTTAAGCCCACGCGGAAAAAGACCATTTATGGATGGGCACGAGTTAGTTGCGTCGCGGGCGGTCAGATGAGATAGACAGGTCCCGGGATGCCGATTTAAAATTGCCCTTGACAAAAGGGGGAAACTGAGGGAACAAAGAATAGACCGACCTTAGTTTACCATAAATTACATTAGTGGCCTTCTCAACCTGTATCTCCGGCAGAATCCCCCCCTGTACGTATGCGTCGGTACACGAACAACATTGAGTCCCGAATTAGCGTTACCCGCTGATAACGACATATCACCTAACCTGGCGAACGATCTTGCCCTGCCCGTGCACCCTTCCGGGTGCTGAACATAGGTAAAATAGAGGTGGCAAACCGTACATTGCCGGAAACTGCACCACACGAATAGAGACATAGCCCGCGCCCTGGACGCATGGGCCGGGCCGCTCATTACCATCTCTTCGGGAAAGGAGGTTTTAGCCCACAAGCCATTGTCCCAGGGGTAATTTCCATCGAATCAATTAGCGACAAGGAGGGTGATTGATGGATTTTTCACGCAGACAGTTTATGCAAATCAGCGGGGCCGCCGCCGCCGGCGTTGCGGTGGGAACCTTGGGTTTCGATTTGAAACCCATTGAGGCCCACGCCCAAATGTTGAAAACCAAGTATGCCCGGGAGACCACCACCATCTGCTGCTATTGTGCCGTGGGCTGCGGTGCCATTGTACATACGAGCCGTAAGGGGGACGGCCGGGTCATCAACATTGAAGGCGATCCCGGGCACGTCATCAACCGGGGTTCGCTCTGTTCAAAAGGCGCAGCCTTGAAACAGCTGGTGGAGAATCAAAACCGGCTCACCGAGCCCCTCTACCGGGCACCCCACAGCACCGAGTGGCAGAAGGTTTCCTGGGATTGGGCCTTGTCCCAAATCGCCCAACGGGTAAAAACCGTAAGGGATGCCGACTTCGTGACCCAGAACGGCAAGGGCCAGACGGTCAACCGCGTGGAAACCCTGGCATCCGTGGGCAGCGCGGCCATGGACAACGAGGAGTGCTGGTTGTATCAGGCGCTGATGCGTGCCGTGGGCCTGGTGTATATCGAACACCAGGCACGTATCTGACATAGCGCAACGGTTGCGGCTCTGGCAGAGTCGTTCGGACGCGGCGCAATGACCAATCACTGGATTGATATCAAAAACAGCGATTGCATTCTGATCATGGGCAGCAATGCTGCCGAAAACCATCCCATCTCATTCAAGTATGTCACCCAGGCCCAGCAGAAAGGCGCTACATTGATCAGCGTCGATCCGCGGTTTACGCGTACATCTTCAAAAGCGGATATCTATGCCGGGATTCGTTCCGGGACCGACATCGCTTTCCTGGGCGGCATGATCAAATACATTATTGCCAATCAGCTTTATCAGGAAGATTACGTTGCCCATTACACCAACGCGGGTTTTCTGGTGAATCCCGACTTCAAGTTCGATAACGGGCTTTTCTCGGGCTATGATTCGCAAAAGCGCAACTATGACAAAAGTACCTGGAGTTTCTTGATGGATGACGGGGGCGTTCCCCGTAAAGACCCTTCCCTTAAGGACCCACAGACGGTGTTTCAACTGCTCAAAGCTCATTTCTCCAGATATGACATGGCCACAGTAAGCAGCATCACGGGCATGCCGGCCGAGGCAATTGAAAAAATCTACGCCGCATACACCGCAACCGGCGCCGTGGGAAAAGCCGGAACCATCATGTACGCCATGGGCTGGACCCAGCACACCCACGGGGTGCAGAATATCCGCACCATGGCCATCATCCAGTTGCTGCTGGGCAACATGGGCGTGGCCGGCGGCGGTGTCAACGCCTTGCGCGGTGAATCCAACGTCCAGGGTTCCACGGACCACTGCCTGCTCTGGCACATCTGGCCGGGATACCTGAAAACGGCCCGGGCCTCCAACACAACACTGGCGGCCTATAACGAAAAGTGGACCCCCCAAAGCAAGGATTCCCTTTCCGCCAACTGGTGGCAGAACTATCCCAAGTACTCGGTGAGCATGCTCAAATCCTTTTTCGGGGATCAGGCCACGTCCGAAAACGATTTCGGCTACGACTGGCTGCCCAAGGTGGACGACGGCAAAACCTATTCCTGGCTGGACCTGTTCGATGAAATGTATAAGGGGACCATCAAAGGTTTCTTTGCCTGGGGCCAGAATCCGGCCTGCAGCGGTTCCAATGCCGGCAAGGTCCGCCAGGGGCTGACCAAGCTGGACTGGATGGTCAACGTCAACATCTTCGACAATGAAACCGGATCATTCTGGAAGGCACCCGGCGTGGACCCGGGCAGTGTCAAGACCGAGGTATTCATGCTGCCGGCGGCCATATCCGTGGAGAAAGAGGGCAGTATCACCAATAGCGGGCGCTGGATGCAATGGCGCTACGCAGGCCCCAAACCCCTGGGCAACAGCCGGCCCGACGGGGATATCATCCTGGCGTTGGGCGAGGAGATCAAAGCCCTGTACGAAAAGGAGGGCGGCGCCCTGCCGGAACCCATCGCGGGCCTAAAATGGGACTACATCAGCGACGGCGCCTATGACGCCCACAAGGTGGCTAAGGAAATCAACGGCTATTTCCTCAAGGAAACCACCGTTAAAGGCAAAACATACGCCAAGGGAACCCTGGTGCCCAGTTTCGCCTTTCTCCAGGCCGACGGCTCCACCTCTTCGGGCAACTGGCTCTATTGCAACAGCTATACCGAAAAGGGCAACATGGCCGCCCGGCGCAGTGATCAGGATGCGCCCAATAACATCGGGCTTTACCCGCAATTTTCCTGGTGCTGGCCGGTGAACCGCAGGATTTTGTACAACCGCGCCGCGGTGGACCCCCAGGGACAGCCCTGGAACAAAGACCGGTGGGTGATTAGCTGGAACGGCAGCAAGTGGGAGGGCGATGTTCCCGACGGCGGCTGGCCGCCGCTTTTGAACAGCGACGGATCGGCCAATCCCAAGAGTAAGCACCCCTTCATCATGCGCAAGCACGGCCATGGCCAGATATTCGGTCCGGGACGGGCCGACGGCCCCTTCCCGGAACACTACGAGCCCCTGGAGTGCCCGGTGTCGGAAAATCCCTTGAGCGCCCAGCTCAGCAGTCCCACCGCACCGGTTTACGGCACCGAGGCCGATGCCTTTGCCACCTGTGATCCGCGCTTTCCCTATGTGGCCACCACCTACCGGGTGTCCGAACACTGGCAGACCGGCGTCATGACCCGCTGGCAGCCCTACCTGCTGGAACTCCAGCCCCAGATGTTCGTGGAGATGAGCGAGGAACTGGCGGCTTTGAAGCAGATAGCCAACGGAGAGCGCGTCAAGGTAAGCTCCGCCCGCGGAGCGGTGGAGTGCACGGCAGTGGTGTCCAAGCGCTTCAAACCCTTTAAGGTCGAAGGCACCACCATCCATGAGGTGGGTCTGCCCTGGCACTTTGGCTGGCGCTGGCCCCAGACCAGCGTGGAAGAGAGCGCCAACCTGCTGACGCCCTCTACCGGTGACCCCAACACGCGCATTCCGGAAACCAAAGCCTTTATGGTTAACGTGATGAAGGTCTGAAAGGAGGTGAGGACCCATGGCCAAGGCATTTTTCATTGATACAACGGTCTGCACGGGATGCCGCGGGTGCCAGGTTGCCTGC
>Ga0180436_10006121_pt1 | contig 10499 bp, 10 predicted proteins | sample SS_ome_2_FD_132434 | JGI IMG/M metagenome (GOLD analysis project Ga0180436, IMG submission 132434) | Hypersaline lake sediment archaeal communities from the Salton Sea, California, USA - SS_3_S_2 metaG | ecosystem: Environmental > Aquatic > Non-marine Saline and Alkaline > Hypersaline >...
CCCGCCGATCCGCCCGCCGCGCCGGCCGTCGCGCCGCGCCGGATGCGGTTCCGCTTCGACCAGACGACATGACGGAAAGGACGAGATGACCGCCGCAGACGCCCACGAGATCGCCGAGGAAGACCGCCTGAGGGCCGATCTCTACAACTATCTCGGGCTGATCCTCGCCGGCCCGCCGGACCGGATGCTGCTGGACCAGACCGCCGGCCTCGCCGGGGATGACAGCGCGCTCGGCCAGGCGATCACGGCGCTCGCGCGGGTCGCGAAGCTGACCAAGCCGCAGGCCGCGGAAAGCGAGTTCAACCGGCTGTTCATCGGCCTCGGCCGCGGCGAGCTTCTGCCCTATGCCAGCTACTATCTGACCGGCTTTCTCAACGAAAAGCCGCTGGCGCTGCTGCGCCAGGACATGAGCCGCCGCGGCCTCGCCCGCGCCGAGACCGTGTTCGAACCCGAGGACAACATCGCCAGCCTGATGGAGATGATGGGCGCGATGATCGCCGGGCGGTTCGCCGCGCCGGTCGGGCTGGCGGGGCAGAAGGAATTCTTCAACCGCCACATCGGCCCCTGGGCCGGGCATTTCTTCTCCGATCTGGAGGGCGCCAGGAACTCGGTCTTCTACGCGCCGGTCGGCACCGTCGGCCGCGCGTTCATGGAGATCGAGGTCGAGGCGTTCCGGATGAGCGGGGAGTGACGCAGCGATCCGCGGGCCGTGCGGCCCGCGAAACCGGCGGGCAACCGCCATCACCCGGGGATCACGGCACCGAGCGGCCGGACCCCAAGACCGAGAGGAGGGCTCTCATGAAGACGGAAGACGGCGCCACGCGGCGCGACTTCCTCAGGCTGGCGGGAACCACCGCCCCGGCCGCGGCCGTCGCACTTGCGGCGGGCGGCACCGAGGCGGAGGCCAGCGCCCCCGACCTGACATCGGAGAAGATGCAGGACACGGCGCATACCCGCGCCTATTTCGCGTCCGCCCGGTTCTGAACCGGCCGCGACGCGGCACCAAGGCAAGGCCCGGCGCGCCCGGACCCTGTGACACCGGCCAACGGCGACTGGTTGCGTGACGCCCGACTGCCCGAGGCCATGAGCCAAACCAAGCAAGCGATGCCCGCGCGGCAAAGCGAGCAAGGGAGAGAGACACATGCTTAGGAAAAAGACCAACGGGGTTGCGCGACGCCCCCAGCGGGCAAGTATCCTGTCCGAGGCCGCGAACGCCTCGGTCGACCGCCGCGCCTTCCTGCGCGGCTCCGGCCTGGCCATCGGTGGCCTTGCCGCGATCGCCGCCACCGGCGGCACCGTCACCCAGGCGAAGGCCGCAACCGCCGTCATGGGCCAGATCGAGCTGAAGAAGTCGGTCTGCACCCATTGCTCGGTCGGCTGCACCGTGGTCGCCGAAGTGTCGGACGGCGTCTGGGTCGGGCAGGAACCCGGCTGGGACAGCCCGTTCAACCTCGGCGCGCATTGCGCCAAGGGCGCGGCCGTGCGCGAACACGCCCATGGCGAGCGCCGGCTCAAGTACCCGATGAAGAAAGAGGGCGGCGAGTGGAAGCGGATCAGCTGGGAGCAGGCGATCGCCGAGATCGGCGACGGCATGCTGAAGATCCGCGAGGAAAGCGGGCCTGACAGCGTCTACTGGCTCGGCTCGGCCAAGCACAACAACGAACAGGCCTACCTGTTCCGCAAGTTCGCCGCCTACTGGGGCACGAACAACGTGGATCACCAGGCCCGGATCTGTCACTCCACCACGGTCGCAGGTGTCGCCAACACCTGGGGCTACGGCGCGATGACGAATTCCTACAACGACATCCACAATTCCCGCGCGATCTTCATCATCGGCGGCAACCCCGCCGAGGCGCATCCGGTCTCGCTCTTGCACGTGCTGCGCGCCAAGGAGCAGAACAACGCGCCGCTGATCGTCTGCGACCCGCGCTTCACCCGCACCGCGGCCCATGCCGACGAATACGTCCGGTTCCGGCCCGGCACCGACGTGGCGCTGGTCTGGGGCATCCTGTGGCACATCTTCGAGAACGGCTGGGAGGACAAGGAGTTCATCCGCACCCGCGTCTGGGGGATGGACCAGATCAAGGCAGAGGTCGCCAAGTGGACCCCCGAGGAGGTCGAGCGCGTGACCGGCACGCCGGGCTCGCAGCTGCGCCGGGTGGCCCGGACGATGGCCAACAACCGCCCCGGCACGGTGATCTGGTGCATGGGCGGCACCCAGCACACCAACGGCAACAACAACACCCGCGCCTACTGCATCCTGCAGCTCGCGCTGGGCAACATGGGCACCACCGGCGGCGGCACCAACATCTTCCGCGGCCATGACAACGTGCAGGGCGCCACCGATCTGGGCGTGCTGAGCCACACGCTGCCGGGCTACTACGGCCTCGCCAAGGGATCCTGGCAGCACTGGGCACGGGTCTGGGAAGAGGATTTCGACTGGCTCGACGGCCAGTTCGCCAAGATGCCCGGGGCCGACGGCAAGGAAAAGAACCTGATGTTCGAGACCGGGATCCCGGTGTCGCGCTGGATCGACGGCATTCTCGAGGATGCCGGGAACATCGACCAGCCCAACAACGTCCGGGCGATGGTTCTTTGGGGGCATGCGCCGAATTCGCAGACCCGCATGGTCGAGATGAAGAAGGCGATGGAGATGCTGGACATGCTGGTCGTGATCGACCCGTATCCCACCGTCTCGGCCGTGCTGCACGACCGCACCGACGGCGTCTACCTGCTGCCGGCGGCCACGCAGTTCGAGACCCACGGCTCGGTCACCGCCTCCAACCGCTCGATCCAGTGGCGCGAGAAGGTTGTCGATCCGCTGTTCGAATCGAAGCCCGACCACGAGATCATCGGGCTGCTCGCGCAGAAGTTCGGCTTCCACGACCGGATCTTCCGCAACATCGCGATCGAGGACGACGGCGTGACCCCGAACATCGAGGACACGACGCGCGAGTTCAATCGCGGCATGTGGACGGTGGGCTACACCGGCCAGTCGCCGGAGCGGATCAAGCTGCACATGGCCAACCAGCACACGTTCGACCGCACGACGCTGCAGGCGATCGGCGGGCCGGCCGACGGCGACTACTACGGCATGCCGTGGCCGTGCTGGGGCACCGCGGAGATGGGCCATCCGGGCACGCCGAACCTTTACGACATGTCCAAGCCGGTGGCCGAGGGCGGGCTGACCTTCCGCGCCCGGTTCGGGGTGGAACGCAACGGCGACAACCTGCTGGCCGACGGCGTCTACAGCGTGGGTTCGGAAATCCAGGACGGATATCCGGAATTCACCATGCAGATGCTGATGGACCTTGGCTGGGACGGTGACCTGACCGAGGCGGAACGCGCCGCGATCGACGCCGTGGCCGGGCCCAAGACCAACTGGAAGACCGACCTGTCGGGCGGGATCCAGCGGGTCGCCATCAAGCATGGCTGCGCGCCCTTCGGCAACGCCAAGGCGCGGGCGGTGGTCTGGACCTTCCCGGACCCGGTGCCGGTGCACCGCGAGCCGCTCTACACCAACCGCCGCGATCTCGTGGCCGACTACCCGACCTACGAGGACCGGAAGTTCTATCGTCTGCCGACGATGTATGCCTCGATCCAGAAGCAGGATTTCAGCAAGGACTACCCGATCATCCTCACCTCCGGCCGGCTGGTCGAATACGAGGGCGGCGGCGACGAGACCCGCTCCAACCCCTGGCTGGCCGAGCTTCAGCAGGACATGTTCGTCGAGATCCACCCGCGCGACGCCAACAACCTCGGCGTGCGGGACGGCGCACAGGTCTGGGTCGAGGGCCCGGAGGGCGGCAAGGTCAAGGTCATGGCGATGGTGACCGAACGGGTCGGCGAGGGCGTGGCCTTCATGCCGTTCCACTTCGGCGGCCATTTCCAGGGCGAGGACCAGCGGTCCAAGTATCCCGACGGCGCCGACCCCTACGTTCTGGGGGAAAGCACCAACACCGCCCAGACCTATGGCTATGACTCGGTCACCCAGATGCAGGAGACGAAGGCGACTCTCTGCAAGATCTGGGCAGCGTAAGGAGAAGAGAGAATGGCTAGAGCGAAGTTTCTCTGCGACGCCGAGCGCTGCATCGAGTGCAACGCCTGCGTCACCGCGTGCAAGAACGAGCACGAGGTGCCCTGGGGCATCAACCGCCGGCGGGTCGTGACGATCCAGGACGGCAAGCCGGGCGAACGCTCGATCTCGGTGGCCTGCATGCACTGTTCGGACGCGCCCTGCATGGCCGTCTGCCCGGTGGATTGCTTCTACCAGAACGAGGAGGGCGTGGTCCTGCATTCCAAGGACCTGTGCATCGGCTGCGGCTACTGCTTCTACGCGTGCCCGTTCGGCGCGCCGCAGTTCCCGCAGGCCGGCAACTTCGGCTCGCGCGGCAAGATGGACAAGTGCACCTTCTGCGCCGGCGGGCCCGAGGAAACCCATTCGACGGCCGAGTTCGCCAAGTACGGGCGCAACCGGATCGCCGAGGGCAAGCTGCCGATCTGCGCCGAGATGTGCTCGACCAAGGCGCTGCTGGCCGGGGATGGCGATGTCGTGTCGGCGATCTATCGCGAGCGCGTGGTCGCCCGCGGCTTCGGCTCCGGCGCCTGGGGCTGGGGCACGGCCTACGACCAGAAGGACGGCTGATCGCCGGTCCTGCCGCGGGGCGGGCGCTTGCGCCCGCCCCGCCTGCCAACGGGATGGAACGCGGCCGCGACGGATGCGCCGCGACGTCTGAAAAACTGCACGACCTCCGGGGGGGTAAGACCATGTTGCGCCATCTGATGGCTCTGATCACGGCTGTTTTCCTGATCGCGCCCGCGCCGTCCGCCACCGCGCAGGACGCGACGACGGCCGAGACAGACCGCTCCGCCACCGGCGGGGCACAAACGCTCGAAGACATCCTCGCGCGCCAGCGCGGCGAGGTCGTGGACGACAGTTTCCGCCGCAGCCTGATCGGCGACGATACCGCAGCGGGCATCGCGGCGCAGCTTGGCACGCTGGGCGGCGAGTCCGACAGCGAGGTCTGGCGCGCGCTGCGCTACGGGCATGACAGCGTCACGGTCTCGGCCGGCGGCGACGTGGCGCGCAACCTGATCCAGGACGGCGGCATGGCCTGGTACCAGTTCCGCGAGGGGCCGCTGGCGACCTATGGCGGCTACCTGCTCTTGGGCACGATCGCCGCGCTGATCCTGTTCTACCTGCTGCGCGGCAAGATCATGATCGACGAACCCATGACCGGGCGCACCGTGACCCGCTTCGCCGGTGTCGAACGGTTCGCGCACTGGATGCTGGCGGGGTCGTTCATCGTGCTGGGCCTGACCGGGCTGATCGTGATGTTCGGCCGCGCCTTCATCGCGCCGACCTTCGGCAAGGAGGCGAACGCGGTGATCCTGAGCGCGTCGAAGATCATCCACAACAACATCGCCTGGCCGTTCATGCTGGCGCTGGTGATGATCTTCGTGATGTGGGTCTGGCACAACATACCGAACCGGACCGATCTGACATGGTTCGCCCAGGCCGGCGGCATCATCGGCAAGAAGCACCCGCCCGCGAAGAAGTTCAACGCGGGGCAGAAGATCATCTTCTGGTCGGTGATCCTGCTGGGCGGCTCGATCTCGGTCTCCGGCCTGTCGCTGCTGTTCCCCTTCGAACTGCCGCTGTTCGCCAAGACCTTCACGGTGCTCAACGATCTCGGCGTGCCCGGGCTTCTGGGCATGGCGGAACTGCCCACCCAGCTTGCCCCGCAGGAAGAGATGCAGCTGGCCCAGGCGTGGCACGCGATCGTCGGCTTCGTGCTGATGGCGATCATCATCGCGCATATCTACATCGGCTCGGTCGGGATGGAGGGCGCGTTCGACGCGATGGGCAGCGGCGAGGTCGACGAGGCCTGGGCGCATCAGCACCATTCGATCTGGCTCGACGAGGTCAAGGCGAAGGAGAAGGAGCCGCCCGGCGCCTCGGCCCCGGCGGAGTAGCGCGATGCGCTGGTCTCTGGCGACGGCGCTGTGGCTGGCCGGGGCCGTGGCCCCGGCGGCGCAGGAATTCACCACGCTGAAGGGTCACGGCGGGCCGATCATGGCGCTGGCCGTGGCCCCCGATGGCCGCGTCGCCTCGGCCAGTTTCGACAACTCCGTCGGGCTGTGGCAGGGCCGCGCGCCGACCTGGCTGGAGGGCCATGACGCGGCGGTGACGGCACTGGCGATCGGGCCGGAGGGCAGGCTGGTCAGCGGCGGCGACGATTTCGCGATCCGGCTCTGGGGGGACGCGCCGCGCGAACTGGGCCGGCACCTGGGCAAGGTGACCGCGCTGGCCATCGCGCCGGACGGCGGCCGGGTCGCCAGCGGCAGCTGGGACGGCACGATCCGGCTCTGGCCGCTCGGCCCGGGGGCCGAACCGCGCGAGATGCCGGCCCCCGGCGCGGGCGTCAACGCGCTGGCCTATGCCGCCGATGGCCGGTCGATCTATGCCGCGACCACGGCGGGCGAGGTGCTGCGCTACGCCGCCGACGGCTCCGCCGTGGCGGTGATCGTCAGGAACGGGTTTCCGGTGAACGAACTGGTCGTCGGCCCCGGCTGGATCGCCTATGGCGCGGTCGACGGTGTGACACGGGTGATCGAGACCGGCACCGGCGAACCGATCGCCGATTTCACGCTCGACCGGCGCCCGATCCTCGCCATGGCCCATCATCCCGGCAGCGGGCAACTCGCCGTCGGCGACGGACATGGCTACATCATGATGATCGACACGGCGGACTGGACGATCGCGCGGGATTTCCGCGCCGCGCGGACCGGCCCGGTCTGGGCGCTGGCCTTCTCGCCCGACGGCACGGTGATCCATGCCGGCGGGATCGACGACGTGGTGTTTTCCTGGCCGGTGGCGATGCTCGACCGGTTCGATCCGGCGATGGGGCAGGAGCGCAGCTTCCTGCGCCCGGCCGAGACGATGCCGAACGGCGAGCGGCAGTTCATGCGCAAGTGCTCGATCTGCCATTCGCTGGAACCGGGGCCCTCGCGGCAGGCCGGGCCCACGCTGTTCGGCATCTTCGGCCGGCCCGCCGGCGCGGTGCCCGGCTATCCCTATTCGCCGGTGCTGGCCGGGTCCGACCTCGTCTGGACCGAGGCGACGATCGACGCGCTGTTCGACATCGGGCCCGATCACTTCATCCCGGGCTCGAAGATGCCCATGCAGGTGATCGCCGGCGCCGGCGACCGCGCCGATCTCGTCGCATTCCTGAAACAGGCCACGAAAGGGGAGTGAGCCAATGAAAGCGCTCTACATGGGGCTGGCCGGCACGATCGTGATCGCCGTCGCGGCCTGGCTGGTTCTGAACGAACTCGGCTTTTCCTCGGCCGAGGTGCATTCGGGCGACAACGTGCGGCTGGAATAGCCGGCGTACCGGACAACGGAGGCCGGGCCTTGGCCGAGACGGACGAATACGGGCGCACCCTTGCCGGGGCGTCGATCCTGGTGGTCGACGACGAACCCGGCATGCGGCATTTCCTGGCCCGGATTCTCGGACCGCGCGTCAAGCGGGTGGAAGAGGCGGGATCGCCCGACGAGGCGGCGAAGAAGCTCGACACCGCGCAATTCGACCTCGTGATCCTCGACAACGTGATGCCGGGCGGCACCGGGCTGGACTGGCTCGCCGAACAGCGCCGGCGCGGCTTTTTCGCCGATACCATCCTGATCACCGCCTATGCCGATCTGGAAACCGCGATCGGCGCGCTGCGCGCCGGGGCCAGCGATTTCGTGCTGAAACCGTTCCGCGCCAACCAGATTCTCGGCGCCGTGGCCCGCACGCTCGACCGCACCCACCTGCGCCGCGACAACACGCTGTTGCGCCGCGAACTGTCGGCCGACCGCGACGCGGGCAAGCTGATGGGCCACTCGCCGCCGCTGGTCGAGATCCGGCGGATGCTGGACACGCTGGCCCCGCTGCCGACCCCGGTGCTGTTCACCGGCGCCAGCGGCACCGGCAAGGAGGTTGCCGCGCGGCACCTGCACCGGCTGTCACCGCGCGCCGAAAAGCCCTTCGTCGCGGTGAATTGCGCCGCGATCGCGCCCGACGGGTTCGCGGCCGAACTCTTCGGCGTGGTCGAACGGCCCGATCAGCTCAAGCAGGGGCTGATGCTGCTGGCCGATGGCGGCACGCTGTTCTTCGACGAGATCGCGCAGATGCCCGAACAGGTGCAGGCCGCGCTTCTGCGGGTGCTGGAGGATCAGCGCATCCGGCCGGTGGGTGCGGAGCGCGAGATCCCGCTGTCGCTGCGGTTCCTGTTCGCCACCAATGCCGATCTTGACACGGCAGTGCGCGCCGGCCGGTTCCGCGCCGATCTCTACCACCGGATCAACGTCGTGGGCATCGACATGCCGCCGTTGCGGGACCGGGCCGAGGACATCGTCGAACTGGCGGCGCATTTCATGGCGCATTTCGCCCAGACGCTCGGGATGCCCGGGCTCGATCTGAACGACGAAACGCTCCTCAAGCTCAGCCGCTACGACTGGCCGGGCAACGTGCGCGAATTGCGCAACCTCGTGGAACGCTCGGTGATCCTCGGCGCCTTCCCCGAGGATTTCGCGGGCCGCGGCGGCGTCGCCGGGGCGCCAGCGATCGAGAATCTCGACAGCGTCACCCGGCGCCACATCCTGCATATCCTCGACCTGTGCGGCGGCAACCGGGCCGAGGCCGCGCGGCGGCTGGGCGTGTCGCGCAAGACGATCGACCGCAAGCTGGCGGCCTGGGCGGAATGACCGCGCCGGAGGTTCCGCGCGCCTATCCGCCCGGCGCCAGCGCGCCGCGCCGGGCCAGCGCCCAGCCCGCCGCGGCATTCGCGTCGGCGGGCAGCGGTTCGGCCATCTCCTCGGCGAACGCGAGGAAGGCGGCGAGATTGCCGGGGCCGACCGCCGTGATCACCGGCACGCCGGCGGCCAGCGCCTCGCCGATCAGCGGGCGAAAGCCGCGGCCCTCGGCCTCCTGCTTGCCGAACTTGTTGACGATCAGCACCTCGGCCCCCGCCGCCAGCGCCGCGGCCGTCAGCCCGACCGCGCGTTCCAGCCCGTCCGGGTCCAGCCGGCAGCCGCGCGACTGCGCGCCCAGATCCTGGCTGATCCGCACCACCGCCTCGCCGGTCAGGATATGCAGGTCCATGTGGCACTTGCGGTCGGGTTCGCGGTCGACGTTGACCTGCACCGCGCCGGCCAGCGGCACGCCGGCGGCGCGCAGCCGCTCGGCCACCTCGCGGATCGTCCGATCCGCCGCGCCGCGCCCTTCCGAGACGATGTAGCCCAGCATTGGCGTCCCTTGAAACTCCCCCCTCCCCGCATACAAGATAGCCGCAGAACAGGAAAGCCGCCCATGCCCGAAGGCCCCGCGCCCATGCCGGACCTGCCGATCCTGCCGGACCTCGCCAATCCCCGGCTGACGCGCCGGGTGGCCGGCACCGACCAGACCGGCGCCGCGGCCGAGATCGCGGTGGTCGAGGAACGGCCCCTGACGATCTACCTCAACCGCCAGGAGATCGTCACGGCGATGACGATCGGCGATTATCCCGACTATCTCGCGCTCGGCTTCCTGCGCAACCAGGGGATGCTGGGGCCCGACGAGACGGTGACCGGCGTCGACTACGACGAGGAAATCGAGACGGTCGTGGTGCGCACTGCGCGGGAAACCAGCTACGAGGAGAAGGTGCAGAAGAAGACCCGCACCTCGGGCTGCGCGGTGGGTACCGTTTTCGGCGACATGATGGAGGGGCTGGAGGGGCTGACCCTGCCCGCGGCCGCGGTCCGCACCAGCTGGCTTTACGCGCTGGCGCGGCAGATCAACACCACCCCCTCGCTCTACCTCGAGGCCGGGGCGATCCACGGCACCGTGCTGTGCCGGCGCGACGCGCCGCTGGTCTACATGGAGGATGTCGGCCGCCACAACGCGGTCGACAAGATCGCGGGCTTCATGTTCCGCCACGGCGTCGCGGGGGACGACAAGATCCTCTACACCACCGGGCGGCTGACCTCGGAGATGGTGATCAAGACCGCGCTGATGGGCATTCCCGCGCTCGCCTCACGCTCGGGCTTCACCGCCTGGGGGGTCGAGATCGCGCGCCAGGTCGGGCTGACGCTGATCGGGCGGATGCGCGGCGAGCGGTTCGTCTGCCTGTCGGGCGAGGAACGGCTGGTGCGCGACGCCGATCCCGCGCAGGTTCCGGCGGAAGAGCGGCGGCACCGCCGCAAGGGGGCCGGCGGTGACTGACCCGGCGGGCGTGATCCTCGCCGGCGGCCGGGCAACGCGGATGGGCGGCGGCGACAAGGGGTTGCGGCACCTCGGCGACCGGCGGCTGATCGACCACGTGATCGACCGGCTGGCGCCGCAATGCGCCGCGCTGGCGATCAACGCCAACGGCGATCCGGCGCGGTTCGCCGAATTCGGCCTGCCGGTGCTGGCCGACAGCCTGCCCGATCATCCCGGGCCACTGGCCGGGGTGCTGGCCGGGCTGGACTGGGC
>Ga0180436_10006122_pt1 | contig 10498 bp, 9 predicted proteins | sample SS_ome_2_FD_132434 | JGI IMG/M metagenome (GOLD analysis project Ga0180436, IMG submission 132434) | Hypersaline lake sediment archaeal communities from the Salton Sea, California, USA - SS_3_S_2 metaG | ecosystem: Environmental > Aquatic > Non-marine Saline and Alkaline > Hypersaline > Sediment...
ACCTGGATGCGCGCACCGTTCTGAACCAGGCCGTACAGCGACGCCAGACCGTCGCGTTCGGAGGCTGGGGGCGTCTCTGAAAGCACGGGCATGCCTCGCTGCGCCAACTCGCGGACGAGACCGGGATTTTGGTCCCAAGGTACGCAGGTAACCACAAAGGCGGGCGATTCGTGCGCCTGTAGGTCGTCGAGGTTGGCATAGGCTCTGAGGCCCCAGTCTTCCCAGAGCTGCGCAGCCCGCTCGGGTCTCCGTGCGACGACGCCGACCAGGGACAGGCGCTCTGGAAGGCGCTGCGCGATGCGAAAGAAGAACTCGGCGCGCCATCCGGCGCCGACAATGGCAAAGCGTGTGGGCTGTGTCATCCTTCCTCCTCGAGCTTGCGTCCGTCGCGTCCGCCCTGTCCGCCATAGGGCTGACCCGGATGCCAGTCGGGCGCGGCGGGGAGGCTGTCGACGTCTAGCGGAAAGGTGATTTTGCAGCGGTTGGCGGCGGCCAGATAGGCGCCCTCGCAGAGTTCCAGGGCGCAAAGGGAGAGCTCGCCATAGCGGTAATCGGTGTCGCCGGCCTCGATCTGGTCCGCGAGCTGCTCAAGATAGCGCTGGTGGCCGCCCTCGGCGTAGGGTGTGGGCTGTACCAGCATACCGTTGGGGTGCTCTGGATTGCGAAGCAGGTAGGCGCTCTCCCAGGCCCAGAACTCGATCTGGCCCTTGCTGCCGACCAGTCGCATCAGGAAATGCTTGCCGGGGCGGCGGATTTGGACATCGTCACCGGTGTGCATGACACAGCGCACCCGCGACTGGGTCTGTATGTAGGTGACGGCAGTCGTCTCGACCTGCATGCCGTCGCGATAGGTCTGGGTGGAGGCCTCGATTGCGGCCATCACCCAGGCAGGTGGGTCATCGGGAAGCAGATTGACGACAAAGTCGAGCCAGTGGATGCCGGCGTTGATGATATCCCAGCGGTTGCACTGGATCTCGACGAGGTCGAGCTGTCCGATCTCTCCGGCGTGAACGCGCGCGATGATCTCTTCGCCGTGGCGCGCCTTGAGAAGGCCGTGCGGCACCACCATGGGCAGGCCGCGCGCCTTGATGGCCTCCAGGAGCTGCTGTCCCGAGCGGGCCGTGTCGGCCAGCGGCTTTTCACAGAGCAGACCGCGCAGTCCAGGAAGCGCCAGGGCATCCAGTGTGACGGGCAGGTGCGTCGGCGGCCAGGTCGAGACGCAGACGACGTCGGTGGGGCAGTCTGCGAACATGGCCTGGTGGCTGGGATAGAGCCGAATGCCCGGGTAGCGCGCCGCCAAGGCCTCGCGGGCTTGCGGCGAAATGTCCGCCGCGGCGACGAGCTGATATCGCGGAGAGGCGAGCAGAGCGTCGAGGCTGAGACGGCCTCCCGAGCCTCCGCCGACGACGCTGGCGGTAAGCGTGGCTGACATAGGGGCCCTCCTGTGCTAGGATGAAGTGGATGTAGAGGCATTGTACGACAGGAAGGACCGACGTGGAAACCGAAATGCCGTCATGCGACGCGTTCGGCACGGTACGGGGGAGGCGCTGGAGAGCACGCATGGAACGATATGGAGAGACGGATCGACGACAGGTCGCCATTGTGACCGGCGCGAGCAGGGGCATCGGGGCGGCCATCGCGCGTCGCCTGGCGTCAGAGGGATTTTCGACCGTGCTAGCCGCGCGAACGGAGGGCGACCTGGAGGCGCAGGTGCAGGGGATTCGTCGCTCCGGTGGCCAAGCCTGCGCGGTGACCTGCGACATGGCCAGCGAGGATGATCTGTCGCGACTGGTTTCTGAGACCAAGGCGCGCTACGGCCGGCCGGACGTGCTGGTGAACAGCGCGGGGATTGGGGTGTTCAAGCCGCTCGTTGATACCACGACCAGCGAGTGGGATCGGGTCATGGCCGTGAACGTGCGCGGTCCCTTTATCCTGGCGCGACTGGTCTTGCCGCTGATGACGGCCGGTGGGGGCGGCTGCATCGTCAACATTGGGTCGGTGGTCTCCGTCAAGGGGTACGCCAACCAGGGGGCCTACTCGGCATCCAAGCATGCGCTGCTGGGCATGACCAAGGTGCTGGCGCAAGAGGCGCAGGCCTCGGGCATTCGTGTGCATATCATCTGCCCGGGCGGGGTGGACACCGATCTCGTGTCCAGCGCCCGCCCCGATCTGGACCGTAGCGTGCTGATGTCCGCCGACGAGATGGCCGACATTGCCTGGTTCTTGGTCAACCAGCGGGGCAATGCAGTCATCGATCAGATCAACGTGAGGCGCCTGGTTTCGTCGCCCTGGTTCAGCGAGTAGGCGTGCGGTTAGCTCTCGGCATAGTCGATCTCGACATGGACGTTGGGCGCGCCGCGCACGGCGGGATCGCCGCAGCGCCCAGATAGCGTGGCCAGTTCTTTGAGGGCGGCGGCCAATTGCGGTCGCAACTGATAGTCACGGTAGCGCCAGGACCAATTGCCCATGGGATTGCCTGGCTGATTGAGGCGTGCCTCGCTGCCCAGCCCGAGGATGTCCTGCAGCGGCACGATGGCCATCTCGGCATGCGACGTGTAGGCCATGCGGATCATGGTCCAATGGATGTCGTCGCCATCGCTGCCGCAATAGGCGTGGACACAGTGTTGCATCTCACGGTCGAGCGACTCGTACCAGCCGCGGGTGGTGTCATTGTCATGGGTGGCGGTATAGGCGAGTGTGTTGCGCGGCCAGTTGTGCGGCAGATTGTCGTTGGCGGCGTCGGAGCCAAAGCCAAACTGCAGCACACGCATGCCGGCCAGACCGTGTCGCTCGCGTAGCTCTACGACGTCCTCCGAGATCAAGCCCAGGTCCTCGGCGATGATCGGCAGGTTGCCCCCCAATCCCTCGCGCAAGGCGTCGATAAAGGCGTCGCCCGGACCCAGCACCCAGTGTCCGTTGAGAGCGGTTTCCTCGCCAGCCGGAATCTGCCAGTAGCCGGCGATGCCCCGAAAGTGGTCGATGCGCACGCGGTCCACCTGATCGAGCGCCCGTCGGAAGCGCGCCAGCCACCAGGCATAGCCGCGCTCTTTCATGACATCCCAGCGATAGAGCGGGTTGCCCCAGAGCTGGCCGGTCGGGCTGAAATAGTCGGGCGGCACCCCGGCGACGACGGTCGAGGCGCCATCCGCGTCGAGCTGGAAAAGACCCTGGTTGGCCCAGACGTCGGCGCTGTCGTGTCCGACAAAGATGGGCATGTCGCCCAATATCTCGATGCCCATGTCGTTGGCATAGAGCTTGCAAGCGCGCCACTGGCGATCAAATAGAAACTGCAGAAAACGACGGTACCCCAGTTCATCGCGCAGTCGGCGACGCCAACGCTCAAGCGCCTCGGGGCGCCGCAGCGCGATGTCCCGATCCCAGGTCGACCAACCGGCCCAGTTGTGATGCATCTTGAGGGCCATAAAGAGGACATAGTCCTCCAGCCAGGCGTTGTTGCTGGCGCTGAAAGCCTCGATCTCCTGATGAAAGCTATGAGTCGAGCGTTCACAGAGGCGATGATAGGCCCTACGCATGATGTCGTTCTTGTAGGTGATCACATCGCCATAGGGCACGCGGTCGCTGGGGAACGGGGGATCGGGCGAGATGTCATCGTCATCGAGCAGGTCCTCTTGGCGCAAGGGCTCGGGGTCGATGAGCAGCGGGTTCCCGGCAAAAGCGGAAAAGGGCTGATAGGGCGAGTCGCCATAGCCGGTGGGACCCAGAGGCAGCACCTGCCACCAGCTCTGGCCGGCCTCGGCGAGAAAGTCGAGCAGGCCATAGGCGCCGGCGCCGAGGTCGCCGATGCCGAAACGGCTCGGGATGGAGGTGGGATGACAGAGAATGCCGCAACTGCGCATGTTGGTCTCCTCCTGGTGAGGGATTATGGATTGGTGGGATGGTCCGCGATTGACCATTTCCCGCCGCTTTGCAGCAGTATGATCTGACCGTCGGGGAGCGCCACGGCCAAGCCGCGAGCAAAGACCTGGCTCGAGGCCGTCAAGGCGCTTTCCGTAGCCGTGGCCCAGCCCATGCGATCGCGCACGAGCGATTCGTTGCACCAGACCAGGCCGAATCCGCGCTTGGGCTGGAGCATGCCCTCGGGTGGCTCGGCCTCGCAGGCCAACTCGGGCTGCGTTTCGTCCCAGGCATCGCCATAGGCGCAATAGCGCCCGTCGTCGCAGAGAACATAGACGTATGGCCCCTGCTCTTGCCAGAGCATCTGACCATGCTCAAAGGGCTGCATGGCCCAGGCGCCGCTCTCGGCGGCCAAGAGCGGGCAGCCCAGGTCGGCTACGCTCGTCCCGCTGAGCAGGTCGGCAAACGGCGGCTCGAGGTCGAGGCTGCAGGTCGGCGTCGGCGCGAGGGTGATGGTGGGCATCGGGGCCTTGGTCGCGAGCGGAGGGGCGCCCTTGACCGCATAGCGCTCGGGATCGTCTAGCAAGGCATTGATTGCGCCGCGGTCGGCGCTGGCCAGGAGCACGACTCCCCGCTGGGCGTCGACGGTCAGGCTCGAGACGGTACCCGGCACGGGGACCCTGGCTACCATCGTCATCGATTGGGTGTCATATCCCAGCAGTTGCGAGACCTCGCGGCTCTCATAGGCGGCCGGCATGGTCACGATCCAGAGGCGCCCCGTCCTTGTGTTGAGCGCCATGGCCGAAGGATAGCCGTCGAGCGGTAGATAGGCGATTTGCTGGTTATCGTGCGCCTGGACGATCTGCAGGCCATGGGTGCCCATGCGGGTGTTGGTGCAGTACCAACGGTCGAGCGCGGTGTCATAGAGGGCATCGACCAGGCTAAGGCGTCCCGGCAGCCGTCGACGCGGGTCACGATCGCCGTCGAGGGGATAGAGCACATAGCCGCCGTTCGACCCTGGCACGCCGTTGAACGCCTTGGCATAGAGCAGGCCACGGCGGGCATCCTGGTAGACGGCGCTGGGCGGAACGGTCGAGCCATAGCCCGTCTCGAACGCGAGCTGCTCGATCGGGGTGCCATCGGGCGCGAGAACCAGGTCGCCGCAGAACAGCAGGCCCTCCGGAGTAACCATCAGGCCCTCGGCCCCGGGCGAGACGGGCCAGCGCGCCAGAGTTTTCCCATTCTCGGTGTCGAGGACATCGAGTGTGTCGTTTCCGCCGCAGAGGACGGCCAGGCGCGAACCGCCGTCCAGCAGAGCCAGTGCGCTGGGCTGACGGCCGACCGGCCAGCGCGAGAGAAGCGTCCCATCCTGCAGCACATAGATCGTGTCGCAACTGATGCAGGCCGCATAGACCGTGCCCGTCCGCGCGTCGGTGACAAGGTCACTGAGCACAAAGGTCAGGGGCACGACCTCGCTGACCTGTCCGGCATGGGCGTCGTCCGGCATCGTGATACGAAGCAGGCTATCGTTGGCAGTGGCCGTCCAGACGCTGGATGCATCGTTGGTCACGGCCAGGCCACGGGGCATATCTCCGACCACGACGTGGCCCATAGTCTCGAGCGTGGCCCCGTCAAGACGCAGCAGCAGCCCCTCGCTCCACGAGACGAGCAGCAGATCGCCGCTGGTCGGGTCGACGGTCAGGTCGCGGGGATCGCCAGGGCCAAGTGCTTGGGCCACGGTTTCCAGGGTGTTGGCGTCCAGAGCAAGCATCTGGCTGGCGGGCCCAGAGGGATCGCGTGCCGCGACATACAGGCGCGTCCCGTCGGGCGAAAGAGCCAGCGACTGATAGTTGCTGAGCTCTCGCTCGGCCAGAATCTCGCCGGCCGATGGGTCGATGACCAGAATGCGCTGATAGTTGGCCGCATAGAGCCTATCGTCGCTTGCCAGAATGGTCTGGAATCCGCCGGGGGCGTCCAGATCGAGGCTGGCTAGGAGCGAGCCATCGGCGAGCGAAAGCTGGTGCAGCCAACCGTCGACCGTCGCCAGCCAGAGCGTGTTCTCGGCGATGGCCATGGCCGTGACGACCTCGGGCGCGGTCCAACCCTCGACCACGGCTGCGCCCTCGATGACCTCGATGCGTTCGAAGATGGTACCGCTGGCATAGACCCGTCCAGTGCTCGGCGAGGCCACCAGACGCTCAGGGGCCAGTGACAAGGGCACGACGGCGACGACCTGACCTTGGCCCACGACGGCGAGTGCCTTGCTGCCTCTCATGGCCACATAGAGCAGGCCATCGAGAGAGACCATCGCGGCGGCATCGTGTACGGCGGGCATCTCGGGGACCAGGCGCCATTCCGTCAGAGGCGATGTCTCGGGGGACGGCGTCGGGCTCTCAGCAGGCGTGGGGGCTACAGGAATCGGTGACGGTGTAGCGCTGGGCTCGGGATCGGGCGCTGGGATCGGGGCGTCGGTCGGTTGCGGCTTAGCAATCGTCAGGGGCGATACCGGCGTCACGGTCGGTTGCGCCCGTCGGCAGGCGCAAAGCGTGGCGGCGAGTAGGGCGAGCAGCACGACGATGGCGCGAGGCCGTCTACTAGTGGTCATGGCGTTGTCTCCGCGGCAGGCCTGTCTTCCAGCGATGCCAGAGCCGTCTCGATCTCGATCAGCTTTTCCAGGTTGCCGCGGGTGATGGGGTGGGCGGGCAGAAACGGGCAGGGCGTCTCGTTGCGGGTCGACACGTCAAAGGTGCCGATGCGGCGCGCCAGGTCAACGATCTCAGACTTGTCTATGCCGATGAGCGGGCGCAGGATGGGTAGCTCGGCCCCGTAGGAGACCACACGCAGATTGGGTAGCGTCTGGCTGGCCACCTGGCCCAGCGAATCGCCCATCACGATGGCTTGGGCGTTGTGCTCGAGGGCGATGGCGATGGCACGAGCGATGATTGCGCGCTTGCAAAAGAGACAGCTCCAGCGTTCCTGCTCGACGGCGCGCAGGCGGTCCAGCGTAGGGGCGATCACCTCTGAATGGCTCTCGACGATTGGCCGCATACGCCAGCCATAGGCCCACTCGGCCAAGCGCTCGACATTGTCGAGGGCCTTGGCCGCCTCGGCGTCGCTCTGGGAAAAGTGGACGGGGATGACGGTGCAGCCGCGCTTGAGCATCAGCCAGGCCGCGACGGGCGAATCGATGCCGCCCGACATGAGCGCGACCACGCGTCCCTCTGAGCCGACCGGCAAGCCGCCGGGGGCAGGGATGGTGCGGCCAAAGACCAAGGCGTGTTCGCGGGCCACCTCAACGCCGATGGTGACGTCCGCCGCCTTGCTCAAGTCGATGCGCCCTCCCAGCTTTAGTGATATGGCCTCCGCGCACAGCCGGTCGATCTCGGGCGATATGTGCGGAAAGGTCTTGTCGGCGCGACGCGAGCGCACCCGGTAGCTGACGCCTGGCCCGACGCCGGCCTGCTCGGCCGAGGCGAGACACTCGGCCACGATGGCGTCCATGTCACGGCTGACCTGGGCCACAGGGCTGATCGAGACAAGGCCAAAAACGCGCGATAGAGGATCGAGGGCTTGGTCGACCTGGTCGGTGTGGACATAGATGCGTTGGCGAATCGACTCGACGCGCGCGGCCACGCCATGCCGCTTGAGCCCGTCGCGGATGTTGCTACGAAGCCTCTTGATGAACAGCTTGCGGTTGGCGCCCTTGAGCGCCAGTTCGCCATAGCGGAGCAGAATCAGGCCCATGTGTCCCGCCTTTCTTTCGATAGTGATTATAGGGTCGAGCCAGGGGGCGTCAATCAGACGACAGGTTCTGACAAAAGTGATGGACAGGCCCGTGTCCGAGGCCACTAGACAGAGCGGTGCGGATAGCGTATACTTGACCAGCTTGGTGAACATTTGGCAAAGGAGCCACAAAGGTGTTTTACGGTTATTTTAATCCAACTTACTTTTTGTTTGCACTTCCGGCGCTGATTTTGGGTCTGTGGGCACAGTGGCGGGTTCGGTCGGCGTACAACAGGTACCAGCGAGAGCGCAATCGCAGCAACCTGACCGGTCGCGAGGCGGCCGCCATCCTGCTGCGCGACCAAGGGCTGTCACAGATCGCGATCAATGAGATCGGCGGTAACCTGAGCGACAACTATGATCCCCGGCACAAGGTGCTCAACCTGTCGCAGGGTGTGGCCCGGTCACCGTCGGTGGCCGCGCTGGGCATCGTAGCCCATGAGGTGGGGCACGCTGTTCAGGACCAGCAGGCGTACCTGCCGCTCAAGCTGCGAGGCGGCATGGTGCCGGTGGTGCGCATTGGTTCCTGGCTGGGGCCGATTGTCTTTATGCTTGGGCTCTTTTTGGCCATCGAGGACCTGGCGCTGTTGGGACTGGTGCTGTTCAGCGGGACGTTGGTCTTTTCTCTGGTCACGCTGCCGGTCGAGCTGAACGCCAGCAATCGGGCGGTGGCCATGCTGACCGGCTCGGGGCTGGTCAGTCCGATGGAGGAAAAGGGCGTCAGGGCGGTGCTCAATGCGGCGGCACTGACCTATGTGGCGGCCGCGGTGCAGTCGTTGATGACCGTGCTCTACTATGCATCGTTGCTGGGTGGGCGGCGACGCGACTAGCAAGGCAGTGACGGGGTGACGATGACGTCTGATGTGATCAACCTGCTCGACCTATCCTCCGCCGAACTGATGGATCTGATCGTCGACTGGGGGCAACCCCGCTTTCGGTCGGCGCAGATTTGGCGCTGGATCTATCACACGCTGACCGACGATCCCAGCGAGATGGCCAACCTGCCCAAGGATCTGCGCGAGCGGCTGTCGACAGAGACGCGCATCGAGCGACTGGTGCCGGTGGACTCGGTCCACGACGACGAGGACCTCACCGAAAAGGTGCTCTTGCGGGCGGAGGACGGTCATCTGCTCGAGGCGGTGCTGATGCGCTATGCCAGCCGCAACAGCGTCTGCGTCTCTACTCAGATCGGCTGCCCCATCGGATGCCTTTTTTGCGCCACAGGGCACTCGGGCTATACGCGCGACCTGACCACGGGTGAGATCACGGCCCAGGTGCTGCATTTTGCGCAGCGACTGCGCGAACAGAATGCGCACGTCACCAACGTGGTGTTTATGGGAATGGGCGAGCCGATGCTCAACTTTGACGCCACCTGGCAGGCCACTCTGAACATCAACGACCGCGAGGGCTTGGCGCTGGGGGCGCGACGCTTTACGGTCTCGACGGCGGGTCTGGTGCCGGGGATCGAGCGAATGGCCCGCGAGTCGCTGGCCGTGGGCTTGGCCATATCGCTGCATGCCGGCAATGACGAGCTGCGCGATCGGCTGGTGCCGGTCAACCGTCGCTATCCGCTAGAGCGGCTGATCCAGGCGGCGCGGTTCTATATCGAGCGCACGGGCCGACGGGTGACCTTTGAGTATGCTTTGGCGGACGGGATCAACGACGGCGTAGAGGATGCCCAAGAGGTCGCAGCCCTATTGCGTGGGCTCAACTGCCACGTGAACTTGATCCCGCTCAACCCGACGGTGGGCTGTGAGTATCAGCCTTCGTCGCATCAGGCGGTGATGGCCTTTCAGCAAGCCCTGGTTCGCGCCAGAATACAGACCACGGTTCGCCTGCGTCGCGGCGCCCAGATTCAGGCTGGGTGCGGCCAACTGCGCGAGCGCAACCGAGACAGATGAGGATCAACACCATGTTTTCCGCACGTAGCGACAGCCAGGTCAAGATCGCTCCCTCGATACTCTCGGCTGATTTCAGTCGTCTGGGCAGCCAGGTGCAAGAGGCGGAGCAGGCTGGGGCCGATTGGGTACATGTCGATGTGATGGACGGTCACTTTGTGCCCAACATCACCATCGGTCCATTGGTGGTCAAAGCCCTGCGCCCGGTGACGAGCCTGCCGCTGGACGTGCATCTGATGATCGCGTCTCCCGAGCGCTATATCGAGGCATTTGGCCAGGCGGGTGCGGGCAACATCACCGTGCATGTCGAGACATGCCCGCACCTGCACCGCACGTTGCAGCAGATCCGCGAGACGGGGAGTGGCGTTGGCGTAACGCTGAACCCCGCCACGCCGTTATCCATGATAGAGCCGATTCTAGACCAGGTGGACCTGGTGCTGATCATGTCGGTCAATCCAGGGTTCGGCGGCCAAAGGCTAATCCCCCAAGCGCTCGACAAAGTGCGGCGTCTGAGGGCGATGATCGAGGACCTGGATTGCCCGCCGGTGATCGAGATAGACGGTGGAGTGAATCGCAGCACGATCGGCGATGTGGTCGCGGCCGGCGCGGATGTCCTGGTGATGGGGTCGGCCATCTTTGGGGCCGCTGAGGGCATCGGCCCTGCTTTGCAGGCGTTGCGGGAATTGGCAACGAAAAACCGGTCAGCCTAGGACTGACCGGTGGTGTCGCAAGCGAGCTTGCGGGCGCGGACTAGCGAGCGCGGTTGAGCGTTCGCAGGCAGCGGGTGCAGATCGAGACCTTTTTGGGCTTGCCGTCAACCATGATGGTCGCCTTTTGGATATTGGGCTTCCAGCTACGGTTGGTGGCATGCTTGGAGTGGCTGACGTTGTGTCCGAATTGCGGCGACTTGCCGCAGACGCTGCACTTGGCCATGTTTCACCTCTTGTGCGCTCGGGTCAACA
>Ga0180436_10006123_pt1 | contig 10498 bp, 8 predicted proteins | sample SS_ome_2_FD_132434 | JGI IMG/M metagenome (GOLD analysis project Ga0180436, IMG submission 132434) | Hypersaline lake sediment archaeal communities from the Salton Sea, California, USA - SS_3_S_2 metaG | ecosystem: Environmental > Aquatic > Non-marine Saline and Alkaline > Hypersaline > Sediment...
CGCAACCGGATCAAGGTCGAGGAGATCGCCAAGGTCTGGGGTGCGGACGCGCCCAGCTACAAGCGTGGCCTGATGCTGCAGGAGAAGACGGTTCCCTCGCCGGATCAGGACACGATCACGATGGCCGTCGAGGCCACGAAGTACGCCCTCAAGAGAGCCGGCGTCGACCCCGCCAGGATCGGCGCGGTCTACGTGGGTTCCGAGTCACATCCATACGCCGTCAAGCCGTCGGGCACCGTGCTCGCAGAGGCGGTCGGCGCGACACCCGAGTCGCACTGCGCCGACTTCGAGTTCGCGTGCAAGGCAGGCTCCGAGGCGATGTTCGTCTGCATGGGCCTGGTTGACGGCGGGAAGATCGAGTACGGGCTTGCGGTCGGCGCCGACACGTCGCAGGGCGCGCCCGGTGACGCGCTCGAGTACTCCGCCGCGGCCGGCGCGGCGTCCTTCATAATCGGCAAGGAGGACGGGGTCGCGAAGGTCATTGAGACCTACTCGTTCATGACCGACACGCCCGACTTCTGGCGTCGCAGCTACATGCACTATCCGCGGCACGCCGGCCGGTTCACCGGAGAGCCAGCGTATTTCAAGCACGTGAAGGGATGCGCGACGGGGATCATGGAGAAGGTCGGAATGGAGCCCAAGGACTTCACGTACGCGGTCTTCCATCAGCCGAACGGCAAGTTCCCGATGCGTGTGGGCAGGCAGCTCGGGTTCACCAAGGAGCAGATCGAGCCAGGGTGGCTGTCGCCAACGCTGGGCAATACGTACTCAGGGTCGTCCCCGATGGGGCTCACCGCTACGTTCGACGTGGCGAAGCCCGGGGACCGCATCCTGATGGTGTCGTACGGGTCGGGTTCCGGAAGCGACGGGTTCGTCTACGAGATGACCGACAGGATCGACGAGGTTCGCGACGCCGCTCCGAAGACCCGGGAGAAGCTCGAGTCGAACATCAACTACATCGACTACGGCACCTACGCGAAGTACCGCAGGAAGATCCGCATGGGCGAGTAGCCCGGAGAGCGGAGGCTCTCTCGGGTCTGGCCTCCGGCGCGACGCCGAGGCCCGGTATCGAGACACTGTGGGTCCAACTGCAATGACCACAAGACAACCCAGGAGAGAACACATGAGGGAAGTAGCAGTCATCGGCGTGGGGATGCAGAAGTGGGGCGAGCTGTGGGAGAAGCCGCTTCGTGACGTCTTCACGGAATCCGCGATGCTGGCGATAGACGACGCCGGCGTCGACAAGATCGAGGCCATGTACGTGGGCTGCATGTCGAGCGGCCTCTTCTGCGGCCAGGAGCACATAGGCTCGCTAATGGCCGACTACCTGGGCGTGGCGCCCATACCGTCGCTCAGGGTCGAGACCGCCTGCGCGTCGGGCGGCGCGGCCTTCAGACAGGCGATATTCGACGTGGGCGTGGGCGCGCACGACATCGTGCTGGCCGGCGGCGTGGAGAAGATGACCGACGTCGACGGCGGGGGCGCGACGTTCGCGCTCTCTACCGCGGCCGACTCAGAGTACGAGGTCTATCACGGGGTGACGTTCCCCGGCCTCTACGCGATGATGGCCGTCGCCCACATGGACAAGTACGGGACGACGCGCGACCAGCTCGCGCACGTCTCCGTCAAGAACCACAAGAACGGCGCGAAGAACGCGCACGCGCAGTACCCGTTCGAGGTGACGCTGGACCAGGTCAAGAACGCGGTCATGATCGCCGACCCGCTGACGATCCTCGACTGCTCGCCGATCACGGACGGCGCGGCCGCCGCGATCGTCTGCCCGCTCGATATGGCGAAGGACCTCTCGAAGAACGCGCCCATCAAGGTCCTGGGCTCGGGGCAGGCGACCGACACGATCGCCCTCCACGATAGAGAGGACATCGCCTGGCTTTCCGCCGTCGAGAAGGCCGGCGAAGAGGCGTACAAGCAGGCGGGTCTCAAGCCCTCGGACATCGACTTCGTCGAGGTGCACGACTGCTTCACGATCGCGGAGATCTGCGTGATCGAGGCGCTCGGCTTCTTCGAGAGGGGCAAGGGGGGCACGGGTGCTGCGAGCGGCGAGACGCACATGGGCGGTCGCATTCCGGTCAACCCGTCGGGCGGCCTCAAGTCCAAGGGGCATCCGGTCGGAGCCACGGGCGTGGCCCAGATCGTGGAGGTGACGAAGCAGCTCCGCGGCGAGTGCGCCGACCGTCAGTGCCCGGACGCTAGGATCGGGATGGCCCAGAACATGGGCGGAACGGGCGGCTCGTCCGTCGTGCACATACTCGGGAGCGTGTAGCGCCCGCGTGCGGTCGGCCGGGCGGCCCCGGCAGTACGCGGGCCGCAGCCGGACGTGCGAACTCGGACCAATATCTCGGAGGATAACGGATGTCGACATCAGCAAGGTACTGGAGGGAGATACCCCAGCGCTACCGTCTGGAGGCCGCCAAGTGCGTCTCGTGCGGCAAGGTGTTCTTCCCGCCGAGACTGACGTGCAAGGGGTGCGGCGGCCGCGAGTTCGAGCAGGTGACGCTCCCCGATACGGGCAAGCTCGTGACGTACACGGTGATCCGCGTTGCGCCTACGGAGTTCTCGGACCAGGCTCCGTACGCGGTCGGGGTCGCCGAGCTGGACAACGGGGTCCGTCTCACCGCGCAGGTTGCGGACGTCGACTTCGACGAGCTGAAGCCGGGCCTGCCCGTGAAGATCGAGTTCCGGAAGGTTCGCGAGGAAGGCGAGGCGGGCATCCTCTGCTACGGGTACAAGTTCGTCCCGGTGAGGTAGCTCCGCACAAGGCACCCGGGCGCGGGCCGAGGGTTTGCCCGACTGGGTGTCGACGCAGCGACGCGCACGTGACGCGCGTCGCTAAGCGGCGCCAGCGGAGCGTGTAGCGTGGGAGGTCCGCCGGGCGCGCGCTTCACACACGTGGCTGCCGAGGGGCACGCGGAGCGGGCCCAGAAGGGCAAAGCCCTCGGCCCGCGCCCCCGTGAGCGTGCGCGGAGACAACACAACGGAGAGGACGTGTAGATGTACCGTATCGAGAGCAAGGTCGACACGAAGGGCGCCGCGTTCAAGGAGAACACAGACCGGATGCGCGGGCTCGTCGACGAGTTCAGGGAGCGCCTCGACGCAGTGAAGCTCGGCGGGCCGGAGTCGCACCGCGAGCGCCATCACAAACGCGGTAAGCTCCTTGTGCGCGAGAGGCTCGAGAAGCTGTTCGACCCGAACACACCGTTCGTCGAGCTCTCACCGCTCGCGGCGTGGGACATGTACGATAACGAGGCGCCGGGAGCGGGGATGGTGACGGGGATAGGCCGCGTGCACGGCCGCGAGGTCCTTGTGGTGGCCAACGACGCGACCGTCAAGGGCGGGACCTACTTCCCGATGACCATCAAGAAGCACGTCCGCGCGCAGGAGGTGGCGATGGAGAACCGCCTCCCGTGCGTATATCTCGTCGACTCTGGCGGCATATTCCTGCCTCACCAGGCGGGTACGTTCCCCGACAAGGAGCACTTCGGCCGCATCTTCTACAACCAGGCGCGGCTCTCGGCGATGGGAGTGGCGCAGATCGCGGTCGTGATGGGCTCGTGCACGGCCGGCGGAGCGTATGTTCCCGCGATGAGCGACGAGACCGTGATCGTGAAGGAGCAGGGCACGATCTTCATCAGGGACCACCGCTCGTCAAGGCGGCGACCGGCGAGGACGTGACCGCGGAGGAGCTGGGCGGCGCCGACGTTCACTGCCGCATATCCGGCACGGCCGACCACTACGCGCTGAACGACGAGCACGCTATAGCGGTGGCGCGGAACATACTTGAGAACCTGGGCCCTCCCGACCGGTTCGAGCTCGACACGTCCGAGCCGGAGGACCCGGCGTACGACCCGGAGGAGCTGTACGGCGTCGTGCCGACCGACCTCAAGAAGGCGTTCGACATCCGGGAGGTCATCGCGCGCATCGTAGACGGCAGTCGGTTCCAGGAGTTCAAGGAGCTCTACGCTCCGACGATCGTCACCGGATTCGCCCGCATCATGGGCTACCCGGTCGGCATCCTCGGGAACAACGGCGTCCTCTTCTCGGAGAGCGCGCTCAAGGGCTCGCACTTCATCGAGCTGTGCACGATACGGAAGATCCCGCTTGTCTTCCTGCAGAACATCACGGGGTTCATCGTCGGTCGCGAGTACGAGCACGGCGGCATCGCGCGGAACGGCGCCAAGCTGGTCCACGCGGTAGCCAATGCCGACGTCCCGAAGTTCACGGTGATGGTCGGCGGCTCGTACGGCGCAGGCAACTACGCGATGTGCGGCCGAGGTTACGACCCGAGGCTCCTGTGGATGTGGCCCAACGCCAAGATCAGCGTGATGGGCGGCGAGCAGGCGGCGAACGTGCTCCTGACGGTGAAGATGCGCCAGCTGAAGAAGGATGGGCGCGAGATGACGCCGGAGGAGCAGGAGGCGTTCAAGGCGCCAGTCATCGAGCGCTACGAGAACGAGGCGTCTGCCTACTACTCGACCGCGCGCCTGTGGGACGACGGTATCATCGACCCGCTCGACACCAGGAAGGCGCTCGCGCTGGGCATCTCGATGGCGCTCAACGCGCCGATACCGGACCAGAAGTACGGCGTCTTCAGGATGTAGAGAACGAGAGATGGTCGGGCGCGCGTCCATCGGGCGCGGCCGCGCTCCGAGGTCACGCGCGCCCACTACAGGGAGTCGAATGAGCGAGTACAAGACACTGCGAACGAGCGTCGAGGGCGAGGTCGCGACGGTCACGCTCTCACGCCCCGAGGTCAAGAACGCGTTCAACGACGTGATGCTCGGCGAGCTTCTGGACGTCTATCGCGGATACGACGCCGACCCGACGGTGCGAGCTGTCGTCATGACGGGCGAGGGCGACTCGTTCTGCGCCGGGGCCGACCTCAACTACATGAAGAAGACGGCCACTTACACCTTCGAGGAGAACTACCGCGACGGGCTCGTCATCTCTGACGTGATGGAGCTCCTGCACACGCTCAGGAAGCCGACGATCGCGCGCGTCAACGGCTACGCGATAGGCGGAGGCGCCGGCCTCATGTCGGCCAACGACATCGTCATCGCCTCGGAGCAGGCGATCATCAGCCTCTCTGAGGTCAAGATCGGACTCGTTCCGGCGTGCATCTCTCCCTACGTCGTGATGCGGGCTGGGCCGGGAGCGTGTCGCGAGTTCTTCCTGACGGGCGAGCGCATGAAGGCCGAGAAGGCGTTCAGGCTCGGGCTCGTGAACACGGTCGTGGCCCACGACAAGCTCGACGAGGCGGTCGCCGACCTCACGAGGCGCATTGTCTCGAGCGGCCCTGAGGCGCTGAAGGTCTGCAAGGACCTGATAGACAGCGTCTACGAGATGCCTCTGAAGAAGGCCAAGGAGCACACGGCGCGGGTGATCGCCGAGGTGAGAGCGTCGGACGAGGGGCAGGAGGGCATGACCGCCTTCCTGGAGAAGCGTAGGCCGGCCTGGGTGAAGGACGACTAGTCGGGACAAACACGAACGGGTGAGCATGAAGAAGATACTTGTTGCGAACCGTGGTGAGATAGCCGTGCGCGTGGCGAGAGCCTGCCGCGACATGCGGATACCCGTGGCTGCCGTCTACTCCGACGCGGACCGGGCGTCGCTGCACGTGCTCGAGGCGGACGAGGCCGTCAGAATCGGCCCCGCTCCGGCCCTCGAGAGCTACCTGAACATAGACGCGATCATCGACGCGGCCAGGAAGGTCGGCGCGGACGCGATCCACCCGGGCTACGGCTTTTTGGCCGAGAACTGGGAGTTCGCGAAGCGGTGCGAGAAAGAGGGGATCAAGTTCATAGGTCCTCCGTCTGACGCGCTTCACCTTGTCGGCGACAAGATACGGTCTCGCGAGACGATGAAGCGAGAGAACGTCCCCATCATTCCCGGGATGCTCGGCGCGTCGGGCGACGACAGCGAGTGCGAGCGTGCAGCTGACGAGATGGGCTATCCGGTGCTGGTGAAGGCGTCGGCGGGCGGTGGTGGCAAGGGGATGCAGGTCTGCAGGGAGCCCTCGGAGCTCACGAACGCGCTCGAGACGGCGCGTCGGGTGGCGAAGGCCGCGTTCGGCGACGACACGGTCTATGTCGAGAAGCTCATCGAACGCCCTCGACACATCGAGTTCCAGGTCCTCGCCGACGAGCACGGCAACGTCGTCCATCTGTTCGAGCGCGAGTGCTCGATACAGAGGCGGCACCAGAAGATCGTCGAAGAGTCGCCGTCACCCGTGCTCGACCCCGAGACGCGCGCGAAGATGGGGGAGACGGCGGTCAAGGCGGCCAGGGCCGTGGGCTACGCGAACGCCGGCACGGTCGAGTTCCTCTTCGACGAGAACCGCGATTTCTACTTCCTGGAGGTGAACGCGAGGATCCAGGTGGAGCACCCGGTGACCGAGTTCGTGACGGGCGTCGACCTGGTTCGCGAGCAGATACGGATCGCGTCCGGCGAGAAGCTGGACCTCAGGCAGGAGGACCTGGAGCAGCGCGGGCACGCGATCGAGTGCCGCATCTACGCGGAGGACCCGACGAACAACTTCCTCCCATCGTCGGGCACGATCCTGAGTCTTCGCGAGCCCGCCGGCCCCGGCGTGCGACACGACTGCGGGATATACGAAGGCTGGCAGGTTCCGGTGCACTACGACCCGATACTCTCCAAGCTCATCGTGCACGCCGAGGACAGGGAGGCGGCGCGGCTCAAGATGCTGCGCGCGCTCTCCGAGTTCGCCGTGCTGAGCATCGCGACTACGATCGACTACCTGCGCGACATCGTCGAGAGCGAGCCGTACGCGGCGGGCGACACTACTACCGACTTCATAGAGAAACACATGGCGAACCGGCCGGCCGACGGCCCGGACGATAGCGTCGTCCACGCGGCCCTCATCGCGGGGGCCCTCTCCCTCTCGGCGGAGACGGGGAGGCGGGCCGCCGGCAGGCGCCGGGAGCTGTCGCCGTGGGACACACTCGGAAGCTGGACGATCGGGAGCGGGTCCTAGCGGCGAGACGGCGAGCGGGTACGGGCGCGCGGGCATCGCCCGGCCGAGAGTTTTGCCGGCGAACCTCCGCCGGACGCCGGCGAGGCCCGGGACGCGCCGCCCGACAGAGCGCGCCACTATGCGCCGAGCGTCAGTGTAGCGCCGGGCGTTCCGAAAGGAGAGGACTTGGAGTACGAATTCACCGTGCGCGGAGAGAAGCGCAAGGTAAGGCTCGAGGGCAAGCCCCCGAACACCAGGGCAGTCGTCGGAGAGAGCGAGTACGACGTCGACTGGGCGACCGTCGAGGGAGGCGTCGTCTCGATGATCATCGACGGCAGATGCCGCACCGCGCGCGTCGCGAGACGCGACGGGGGGCTCGTAGTGTGGGTCGGCGGCCGCCGTCTCGAGCTGGATGTTGGCTCCCCGGAAGACGAGGCGGTCGCAGGCGCAGCAGGGGGTGGGGCGGTAAGCGGGGCGATAAAGGCGCCGATGCCGGGCTCGGTCGTCAAGGTGCTGGTCGCCGAGGGCGACAGTGTCGAGACGGGCCAGAGCCTCGTGATCGTCGAGGCAATGAAGATGGAGAACGAAGTGCGGTCGCCACTGAACGGGATCGTGAAATCGGTCAACGTGTCGGCCGGGGACTCGGTGGGCACGACCGAGGCCATGGTGGAGATCGAGCCTGCGGAAGAGGGCGGCTAGAGCTACGCGGCTCCGCAAGGGAGAATGTCAGAGCAACACGACGCAACAGGGAAGTCGGCCGGACCACGCGACGCAAGAGGTAAGAGAGCCGGAGCTACCTGACACAACAGGGAAGACGGCCGGAGCTACGCGACGCGAGAGGGAAGAGAGCTGGAGCCACCCGGCACAACAGGAAGGATACCGATGAGCGAGAAGCCCGCACTGAGCGTGTTGTTCACCGAAGAGGAGAATGCGTTCCGCGAAGAGGTCAGAGCGTTCGCGGAGAGAGAGGTGGCGCCTCACGCCGACGAGATAGAGAGCACGAACGACTACCCTAGGGAGGTCCTTCGGGAGGTGGGCCACGCCGGGTACATGGGAGCGATGATATCTCCGAAGTACGGCGGCACCGGCAAGGGCATGGTCGCCGAGATGATCATAGCGGAGGAGATCTCCGCGGTCTCTCCGGTCGTCGACGTGTCGAGGGGCGTGACCTCGGTCTACTTCGCGCCTCCGATCTTCAAATTCGCGACCGACGAGCTCAAGGACAAGTACCTGCCCCAGATCGTCAGGGGTGACAAGATCGGCGCGATCGGCATCACCGAGCCCGATGTCGGCTCCGACACGGCGGGCATGAAGACGCAGGCTGTGAAAGAGGGCGACGAGTACGTGATCACGGGCGAGAAGCGGTTCATCACGAACGGCAGCCAGGCCGACTACATCCTGGTCTTCGCGATCACCGACCCATCGGTCAAGGCCAAGAGGGGGATGACGGCCTTCGTCGTGGAGACCGACTGGGACGGCTTCAGCGTCGTAGAGGACCACGGCCTCATGGGGATGCGCGGGGCGCGGGTCTCTCACCTCAGGTTCGACGGCGTGCGCGTACACGAGTCACAGATGGTCGGCAAGCTGAACAAGGGGTTCGCGATCCTCATGGACGAGCTCGACACGGAGCGTACCTCGCTGGCGGCCGGCGCCGTCGGCTACTCGCGCGCGGCGTTCGAGATAGCGATCGAGCATTCGGTGAAGAGGGAGCAGTTCGGACGGCCGATCCGCTCCTTCGAGGGCATCTCGTTCAAGATCGCTGACATGGTGACCAAGCTGGACGCCGCTCGTCTACTGACGTTGCAGGCGGCTCGGCGGATCGATGCGGGACTGCCGGCCTCCAGACAGGGCGCCATGGCGAAGCTTTTCGCTACCAACGCGGCCCAGGAGATCACGTACGAGGCGCTCCAGGTAACCGGTGGAGAGGGCTATACGAAGCAGAACAGGACCGAGCAGCTGGCGCGCGACGCCCGTCTCATGACGATAGGCGGGGGCACAGCGGAGATCATGCGCTTCCTGATCCAGCGCGAGGTCTACAAGGAGAGAGGCTACTAGCCCGAGGGCGGCGCGGAGCGTTCCAGGACCGGACACGGGCGCCCGTCGACTGCGAGAGGATGGCGATGGCCGGCTCCGGCGATCATAAGAACGGCGAGCGGATGCTCGTCCTCAACCCCGGGAGCACTTCGACGAAGGTCGCGGTGTTCGAGGGCGACGAGTGCGTCTACGAGGCGGCGGTCGAGCACACGGAGCTCGAGCTGGCGCGCTTCGGGCGCGTCTGGGACCAGTACGAGTACCGCAAGGAGGCGATACTCGAGTTCCTGTCCGACCACGGCGTGAGCCTGGGCTCGCTGACCGCCGTCGTCGGACGCGGCGGGCTCTTCAAGCCGACCGTCAGCGGAACGTATCGCGTCAACGGCGAGATGATCGCCGACGCGCGGGCCGAGGTGCGAGGCCCTCACGTCGCCAACCTCGGTGCGGTGCTCGCGTTCGGCATCGCGTGGGACTACGGCATCGAGGCCTTCATCGTCGACCCTCCGTGCGTCGACGAGATGGAGCCGGTCGCGCGGTACTCGGGAGTGCCCGAGATCGAGCGAACGAGCCTGGTTCACGCCCTGAACGTGAAGGCGGCGGCCCGCGCCGCCGCGAAGGAGCTGGGCAAGGATGTGTGCGACGCGAACCTGGTGGTCGCGCATCTGGGCGGCGGGATCACCGTGGCGGCGCTCAGGAACGGCCGCATGGTCGACGTAACCAACGGCCTCTCCGAGGGCCCGTTCACGCCCGACCGCGCCGGGGCGCTCCCGACCGTCGATCTCGTGAGGATGTGCTTCTCCGGGGACCACTCGGAGGAGGAGGTCACGAGGAAGCTCGTCGGGGGCGGTGGGTTGACGGCCTATCTGGGAACCAATAACGCGGTCGATGCGCTCGAGCGCTCTCAGAAGGGCGACGAGACCGCCGGAGCGGTTCTCGAGGCGATGATCTACCAGATCGCCAAGGAGATTGGCGCGATGGCGGTCGTGCTGGGCGAGAACCTGGACGGCATCGTCCTGACGGGCGGCATAGCGAAGTCGGAGATCATCGTCGGCCGGATAGCAGAGAGGGTGAAGTTCCTCTCGCGCGTCATCGTCTTCCCCGGCGAGGACGAGCTTCGGGCGCTCGCGGAGGGCTGCCTCAGGGTGCTGAGGGGCGAGGAGGACGCGAAGACATACCCCGAGACGGTGGACGGGGGAGGCTGCGCCCTCTGAGCGCGCGCGATGTTGCGAGCGATGGCGCTCCTGTGCGAGCGGCGTGCCGCGCACTGTGACTACGGTGGAACTGCAAGGACGGAGGCATGGACGTGAGCTTCAAGAACATCTCGATCGAGAAGGACGGGCTCGTTGCGGTACTGACCGTCGACAGGCCCGACGCGCTGAACGCGCTCGATTCGACCACGATGGGTGAGATCAACGAGGCGATGAGGCAGCTGGGCGAGGATGACGGCGTGGGTGCGATCGTCGTGACCGGTGCGGGCAA
>Ga0180436_10006126_pt1 | contig 10495 bp, 9 predicted proteins | sample SS_ome_2_FD_132434 | JGI IMG/M metagenome (GOLD analysis project Ga0180436, IMG submission 132434) | Hypersaline lake sediment archaeal communities from the Salton Sea, California, USA - SS_3_S_2 metaG | ecosystem: Environmental > Aquatic > Non-marine Saline and Alkaline > Hypersaline > Sediment...
ACCGGCACCAGGGTGTTTTTCAGGGCGTGGCCAAAGTTGACGGCCCGGTTGGTCAGTCCGCGAGCCCGGGCAAATTTGATGTAATCGGTGCGCAGCACCTCCATCATTTCGGAACGAACCAGGCGCATGATCAGGGTTAGCTGAAACATGCCCAGGGTAAACGCCGGCATGATGATGGCTTTCAAGCCGCTGGCAGTCAGGAGCCCGGTGGACCACCAGCCGAACTGGACCACATCGCCGCGGCCAAAGGTCGGCAGCCAGCCGAGCAACACCCCGAAAACGAGAATAAGCAATATCCCGATTAAAAAAGTGGGCAGGGCAATGCCGATGAGCGACACCGCCTGAAAAGCCTTGCTTAGAATGCGGTTTGGATACAATCCGGTGTAAACGCCCATGGGGATGCCCACAGCCAGGGAAAACAGGGCTGCGATCAAGCTCAGCTCCAGGGTGGCGGGCAGGCGTTCCACAAACAGTTCGTTTACCGGCCGACCGAGGTAGTAGGAAATACCGAATTTGCCCTGGATCGTGTTCAGGACAAAGCGGCCGAACTGCACGACGATGGGGTCATTCAGGCCCAGATTCTCACGCAACCGCTCCATGTCGGCAATGCTGGTGTCCTGCCCCACCATCTGGGAAACAGGATCACCCACAAACCGGAACAGGGTAAACGCCACCAGGGCCACCACCAGCATGACAATGATGGACTGATAGATGCGGCGGATGATTAACGCTATCATGCAGAACAGCCTTTTATTTTAATTGTCCCTGAAAAACGTGCTTCTTAGAGACCGTAACACCGAAAAGCAATATACGATGAAAAAAGCCCGGAATCCAGCCTTGTGGGGCCGAATTCCGGGCAGGTTTGCCGTGGGGTCTATTTGACTACAACATGGCGCCATTTAAACTGATTATCAGGGCGCTGCTTGAGTTCTACGTTGTTGCTGGCCCCCCAGGCAAGCGCCTGTTGATGCAGGGGGATATAGGCAATATCGTCTATGGTCATGGCCCAGGCCTGCTCGATCATGGCATTCCGTTTTGCCGCATCGGTTTCGCTCAGGATTTTAGCATTGAGTTCGTCGACGGCAGGGTTGCAGTACCCGCCCAGGTTGAACTTGCCCTCGCCGGTCTCCTTGGGACAGGCATGCAGGAAGTTAAGCGGGTTGTAGGAATCAAAGCTGCCCGGCGTCCAGCCCAGCATGTAAAAACTGGTATCCCGTTTGGGTGCCAATATCTTCCCAAAGTATTGAGATTTGGGCTGGGCCAGCAGGTTGACCTTGATGCCTACCTTGGCCAGCATGGAAACTGCCGCGAGACAAATTTGCTCATCATTGACGTATCGGTTATTGGGGCAATCCATCCCCACCTCGAATCCATCCGGGTAGCCGGCTTCGGCCAGCAGCTTTTTAGACGCTGCCGGATCATAGGGCAGGCGCTTGAACTTGGGATTGCCGCCGCCATTCACGCCCGGTGCCACCATCATGGCCGATGGTTCGGATAAGCCGCGCATGACCTTCTTTTTAATGGCATCAGTATTGATGGCCTGATAAAAGGCCTGGCGTACGCGTTTGTCCTTGAAGGGGTTTTTGCCCTTGATGCTGGAGTAGAGCAGTTCATCCCTTTCCTGGTCCATACCCAGAAAGATGGTGCGTAATTCAGGGCCGACGAGCATACGGGTTTTTGCATTGCTGTCGACACGGTCCATATCCTGAACCGGAATCGGATAGGCCATGTCCACCTGTCCGGACAAGAGCGCCGCCACCCGGGTGGCGTCATTGCTGATCTGGGTAAAAACAACTTCAGTAAGGTTGTGTACTTTGTTTTTATTGTCCCACCAGTTCGGGTTAACCTTGCAGACGGTTTTTACACCGGGTTCCTGGCTGACCAATATAAAAGGCCCGGTACCGTTGGCATGGCGGGTGGCATAGTTTTCTTTTTCTTTGGTGGCGGATTGGGGCAGCTCCGCACCGTGTTTTTCGGTCCAGGTTTTGGACATGATATACCAGGTATCCCATTCCACGTGTAAAATGGGATTGGGTTTTTCGGTGATAAAATCCACGGTGTAGTCATCCACTTTGACCACTTTGGTGTCGGCTGACAACCTGACCCTCAAATCAGAGTCGGGATGACGCAAGCGCGTGGCTGAGAACACCACGTCGTCGGCGGTAAAGGGGGTGCCGTCATGGAACTTGACGCCCTTGCGCAGGTAAAAGCGCCAGCGGGTGGGCTCCATCACTTCCCAGCGTTCTGCCAGAGCCGGTTCAATGGTCAGATCAGGGCCGCGACGCGTCAAGCCCTCATAAACATTGCCATGAAATCCCAGGTGGAACGTTTCATTCAAGTTATAGGGGTCCATGGATTGGATATCGCCTTGAAATGCGAATTTCAGGGTTTTGGCTTCAGCCGGTCCGGGCAGCAGGGTCAGTGCCAGGCCGATGACCAGTGTCGGTACGATAAAAAAAGAAACTAGTTTCCGCATGTTTTCACCTCCATTTGGATGTGGGTTGAAGAATTAGAGACTGCTTCGTTTGCGATCGACTAATTGTAAAGCGTCTATCTGGTCGGGGAGGCCTTAGAGGCGGTACGAATTGATGACGCTCTTTTATCCGAAAACATTCATAAAATAATGAAGAGGCGATGTCAAGCAGCAGATTCGGTACATCATCATGGTGTTTTTGCCGCAGAAAGCGATTTTCTTTACGAGCCTTTAGAAAGGCAGCCACCGATGATCAATATTCTCAGTGGTTGTTGTGCAGTTCGGGGGGGAATATATTGAATTACAGATTCATTTTCACTTTAGGTTGAGATTGCATATTGCCAGTCCCGCGTTTGTTCCGAAAATCATGGCATATGCCTTATTGATTACGCCAGGGGCCTGATTGGTGCGCATGGCAATGGTCTGAATCCTTCCGCTGATGGGTAATTCGTCAAACCCCCACAGCGATGTTTTTCCGGACACAAGGTGCGCCACCTCCAGGTGGTCGGCACTGGGAACAAAAGCATATTGGTTCTTTACGACCAGGTCTATGGGGTAATCGCTGAACAGGTCTCCAATAACAACAGTCCAGTTTCCTTTTTCATACGTGACAATACTTCCCTGACCAACGCCGAACACCGCCTTGTCCGTAATGTCGAAATGGCGGATGGCAGCAATAGGGATGGCGACCTCGCTGAAGGCACCGGTAAGGTAATCGTATCTCAGGACCGTGCCGTTTCCATTTTCCAAGGCGATGAAAACTGCATCCTCGTCAGGAATCGCGACAACCTCGTTGAAGTGAAAGGGCGGCTTTTCCCAGGTGTAATCACGCTGCCAGTAATTTTCCCTGTCGTCATCGCCGGTCGTTCCCCATATCTGTAGGGTGTTCATGTCCAGCATGCCCAGGGCACCGTTGTGGACGTCTGAAAAATTGGGTGTCGCCCACAATTTTCCGTGGGAGGCATCATAGTAGACCCTTTCGCCGTTACAGCTGAAGTCGGCAAAGGCCTGCAGGTCGTCAAAGCCCATCGCATACACTGTGTTCGCCCCCTGGATATAGGTCGTGCCGTCGTGTTCGAAAATCCCACCAATGCTGACCTGCTCGACGACTTCCAGGGAAGTGAAGTTGCCTTCCTCGTCCAGGATGCTGAAGCCGCTGACCGGTGACCCAACCCAAAGGCTGCCCTGGCTGTGCACGTGCAGCACCTGGATATCATTGGACAGGAGCCCTTCAGCGGTGTTTACCGTATTCAGCTGGGTGTAATCGACACCGTCCCAGATGTTGAGCCCGGTAAGGTTACCCACGGTAAATAACTTGTCGTTGGCGGCAAGGGCGTTGTACTGGCCCATTTTTCCATCGTATATCGGATCCTCCTGGAGGGAGAAAGTGCTGCCATTGAACGCCAGGAGAGAAGTCTGTCCATTGGTAATATACAGTGTGCTGTTCCACACAAAGACATGCATGTTGCTTTCGCCATTGTCTCCGTCAACACTACTAGCCTCGCACACGTACTGGAAAGCTGCGCCATCCCATCGGTATAGATCAAAGTCGTTTTCATCTGCCGGTTTGTGAAAAAAGTCCTTGATCAGGGCATAAATCTCGCCGTTGAATTCAAAAAATTGTTCAACGTATCCGTTTTGAATCCTTTCGAAGACATCATTGTTCTGCCGGTAAATGCCGTCTTGGGTGCCGGCCCAAATAGTATCGGTACTGTCCTGGTAAAGGCACCACACAGGATGGTCAATCAATTGAGTGCTTCCCGATAGGGCAGCATCTATTATCCACAGACCGTTGCTCATATCGCTTTCCACGTCTGTAGGTACATTGCCATTGGCGTCGAGGTTGCTGGTGCCGATAAAAAAATCCCCATTTTGGATGATCAGTCGGTTTTTTGGTATTGCGCCGAATCCGGTTTTGGTTCCCATGGGAGCGTCATCATAGATGACCTCGCAGGTACGTGCATCGACAATGCTGCTGTCATAGGCCCAGGCATAAAAACGGTCCTGATCGGCGACAAGCCCGTGCAGGGCAGACTGGCGGCAGTTGTAGACCTTGCCTTTGGGCGCATCCAGATCATCGAAGGACAACATACTGATGCCATAATAGCGATTGCCCATGGCAATACTGTCGGCAGTGGCTGCCAGGTAATGAAAAGATTCCGCCACCAGACCGTTGGCCGTGTAGGTAACTATTTTTTCCCTTTTTACGGATCGCGGGGCAGCCCTTGCGACCAAAGCAGAAACAATGGGTCCTGATTCCGATCGGTCATAGGTTTCATACACAGTCCAGTTGCCGGAATCATTGAATTCACTTTCCAGCAGCTTATCACTGCCGACAGCGCTGGATCCGCCGGACCCGCCGCACGAAATGATTAGCAGGGATGAAAGCACAACCGGCAATGTACCCCGGAACGTTGTCCAATTGATTAGGCAAACGCCCATACCGAGCTCCTCCGTATTTCGTTTTGTTTGGTAACGTGGTCTATACACATCAATAGACAGTCCGCAGCGCCATTTGGGGGCGTTGACGCAGGAAGCTTATGGTTCGATATTTATCCGCACTGTTTGATGTTGTTCCACGAACCCGAGGCCCTGAACTAATATCGGCTAAGCACAGAAAAACCTTTAGTGGATCCTCCTGGATCAGGTGCCGCTGCTATGGCTGCTGAGCGACATTCAACATATCTTGATTGGTTTATCAGCCTGACAAAAGCGATTACTTTGAGTCTCACTCCGGAAGAACTGCTTGGGCTCATCACGCGGAAAATCCATGAGATTCTCGGTGTAGATGCCGCCACCACCCGGCTTCTTGATGCTTCGGGAAAACACCTGAAGCTGCAAGCGGCGTACGGCCTGAGTGAGGATTACTTGAATCGTGGGCCCATTGATGCAGAAGAGCCTATTTTCATGGCGCTGAAGGGTGATCCCAATGTCATTGAAGATGCTGTGCAGGATCCGCGCATCGATTACCGCAAATTAATGGAAACATGAGGTTTGCGGGAAAGACAGGTGCTCGGCTATTGGCTAAGCCTGCACAAACAACCCTTTGTCTGTTTCAAGTTCATAGAGCTTGTCGATCATGAATTCCACGTATTTTTCGCACTTGTCCTTCCAGACGCCGGATTCCAGAAATTCCTTGTAAACGCCGGGCTTGGAAAAATCCATGCCGATCAGGCTTCGGCAGGTAATGTCGCCGAATTCCTGGTTGAACTCACTCACGATTTTGGCTGAAAAGGCGCGGATGGCATGGCGACCCTGCTTGGCGCGCTCTTTGTCTTCCAGCGGAGTGCGGTGCCGCAGTCCAAGGCAGACAGCCGAGGACGACACCACCCCGCAGGGGGCATCCTGAAAACCGCCGATGCCGCCTAAAAACGGTATGCCGGCCCATAAAAAGTCTTCATTTTCCAGGCCATACGCTTCCCACATAACTTGCAGGATGGACGGCCCTCAGTGATACCCGCTTTTCATGAGAGATTTTGCACGATCCCTGGCTTCTTCAACGGACATTTTCATTTCCATACTGGTTTCCTCCATAGTTGGATGTGTGAATAAGGTATCCTCCTCTTATCAATAAAATATCCATAGGACCAGTATCATATCTTAAAATCTGATTTTCCAGTTATCATCATCTTCAGATGGTTGTGCATATGCGTTCAGTGGTTCCGGATTTATCGGTAGAGGCATAAAGCGTGTGGGCTTGAAAATAGTTTCAAACTTTAGTATTCGCTATATGCTAGGTTAACTTTTCTACCATATTATTCATTTCATGGAGGTGAGTCGATGTTCAAAACGTTTCTGGCAGCTTGTATTCTCATGGTTTTCATCACGGCCAACGCGTTCGCCGGATCTGATGTCAATTTCAAACCCGGCAAGTGGGAAATCACCACCACCATGAAAATGGCCGGCGGCATGTCTATGCCGCCGCAAACCTTTACCCAGTGCATGACCAAAGAAAACATCGTTCCGCAGAACACCCAACCCGACCAGGAGTGTGACGTCATTGAAATCAAACACAGCGGTAATACCATCACCTGGAAAACAAAGTGCAAAACCGCTCAGGGGGATATGAATGGAAGCGGTAAGGTTGAATACAGCGGCACAACCTTTAAGGGCAAGATGACCCTTTCCATGCCCTCGGCCAACATGAAATTCACCAGCGAGATGTCAGGGCGCCGCATCGGTAAATGCGACTAGTCGGTAATTTCCTTGACCAAGGCCGAACTCAAACCATTGCGGATATCCCGCGCCAGGCGATCGCGGTAGGGATCAAATGTTTTCATACGATTTGCCATCGTCAATGGGCTCATGTACCGCAAAAGGTTCGGTAGGGCTGGTCCGAAGGGGGCGGAGGCAGGTGATAGCCGGCTGTTTCAGGCGGATCCTGAAAAGGACGGGCCAACACATCCAGCAGTTTATCCATGATTGAATAATCATCCTGTTCCACAGCCGCCGCCAGGGCCTCTTCCACCCGGTGGTTGCGGGGTATGATTGCCGGGTTGTTGCTGTTCATGAGCCGTCGTGACGTTTCCCAGTCATCGGGCTGCCGCTTCAACCGGGCCTGCCAGCGCTCGAAGCACTCCTTGAAATCCAGGTTCATGAACATGGCCGCCTCGGGCAAGGCGCCGGATGACAGGTCGCGAAAGGTGTTGGTGAAATCCGCCCCGTACCGGTGCATGCAGCCGAGCAGGTCCTGCACCAGGGCGCTGTCATCCGCTTCCTGATTCAGCAGTCCCAGTTTTTTACGCATACCTGTTAGCCAGTATTGGTGGAAAGTGTCTGAAAATCCAGAGATTGCCCCTTTTGCCATTGACACAGCTGTTTGCTGATCCAGGTGGATGAGCGGCAACAGCGTCTCGGCAAACCGGGCAAGATTCCATTGGGCGATCTGCGGCTGCCGGCCGTAGGCATAGCGCCCACCATGATCGATGGAACTGAAGACCGTTTCAGGATCATAGGTGTCCATGAACGCACAGGGGCCGTAGTCGATGGTTTCCCCGCAAAGGGCCATGTTGTCCGTGTTCATTACACCGTGGATGAAGCCCACCAGCAGCCAGCGGGCCATAAGGGACGCCTGACGCTCCATGACAGCTTTCAGCAGGCCCAGGTAGGGGTTCTCCTGCGCAGCCAGATCAGGAAAGTGGCGGCGGATGGTGTAGTCGGCCAGGGTTCTTATGTCGTCGGGTTTGCCCCTGGCTGAGGCATACTCAAATGTGCCCACGCGGATGTGGCTGGCCGCCGTACGGGTGAGAATCGCTCCCTGCAGGACGGTTTCTCGGAATACAGGTTCTCCCGTGGTCACCACCGCAAGACTGCGGGTCGTCGGTATGTCCAGCGCATGCAGGGCCTCGCTGATGATATACTCCCGCAGCATGGGTCCCAGGGCTGCCCGACCATCCCCCTGACGTGAAAATGGGGTCTTGCCAGAACCCTTAAGCTGGATATCAAAGCGCTCTCCCTGGGGGGATACTTGCTCGCCCAAAAGAATGGCCCGCCCATCACCCAGCATGGTGAAAGACCCGAACTGATGCCCCGCATACGCTTGAGCGAGCGGTTCGGCCCCCCTGGGGATGCTGTTGCCAGAGAAGACGGGAGCGGCCTCGCTGCTGTTCAAGGCATCTGGATTCAGCCCTAATAACTGCGCCAAGGATGTATTGAATACCACGAGTTTGGGCTCACGCACCGGTACAGGATTCAGTTTTACATAAAACGCTTCAGGCAACTGTGCATAGCTGTTATCGAATGTCCATCCCCCGTCCGGGTGTTTTGGGCTGTTTCTGGACGCCATAGAATTCTCCTCACTCATAATTGAATGGTGTTCATCCAAAACATTGGGCTTGGTTTACCGGAAGTCAAGTCACCGCGGCAGCGCAATGACGTTGGCTGACCGTCAAGAGATATCTACTTTGCATCAATGAGGCGTTCTCAAGGTTGCAAAATTTAGAATAGGTCATAAGGTAGGTAAGAATCAAAAAACAGGTGCTTGAACGCGACGATGATTGCTCTTGCAAACCGCGCGATTGGCGCGCAGTTAGGCCTTAAGCGATCGGAGACGGACCGTCTCCTGGATGATCCCGCTTTGCGGGACAATCAAAGCCACCCGATTTCACGGGTGGTCGTTTACTTACGCTGATAAATCTCATCGCTCAGGTTGCCGCCGGTGACATGCTGATCATGCTGGCCAATATTTCCCACGCCTTGCATGCCACGGAAAAGTTCAAGATGTTGCTGGTCATGATCAGGAGTGAGTAACAGCTCGATCAGGAGACGTAAGATGAGCACAATCAAGGCCAAAATATTCAGCCATTGCACCACCAATGTCAATCCTCACAGTGAGTTGCAGATTAATAATTGGCTGGCAGACAACCCGGATATCGAAATTGTGAAAATGGTGCAGTCCGAATCCATGGTGTCCCGCGACACCGGTCTCGAGCTTAACCTGACCATCACCTTGCTCTACCGGCAGATGGATGATGACGCGTGATCGTCTTGTCTATGAATTTGACATGCATTGTGAGGCACCGGTTTCACAATAAGAAGCTGTTTCAAAATTAAAATTTTGGTTCAAGGTCAAGGCGGATTCGAGTTTCAAACCACAGGCATACGGTGTTTGTATTTCGAGGAGTTGAAACTCGAACCAACGTGGAGATTGGGCCAAAAGAAAATTTTGATATAGCTTCTATCCATCCTGGATGGTGGCAGAGATCTTAAACTCCGGTGGATCAGCAATGTTCCTTTTTACCGTACACAGTTTGGCAGCCTTAATGACCGCTTTCTTGTATTTGGTCGGGAAATCAGGCGGCAGGTCGATCTGCATATGAACGGCTGTGGTAAGGTGTTTCTCTTCGTCTCTATCAAATTCAAGTTTCATTTTGATGTTTGACGTATCAATGCCGCGTTCCTGGCAAAAGTAGACCACATAGATCCCTGCACAAGTACCAATGGATGCGAGGAAAAGGCTGTACGGTTCCGGCGCACTCCCTTCACCGCCCTCTTCCCTGGCTTGATCGGTTTCAATGGTAAAGCCCTTGTAGTTGGCATTGACTTTCTTGCCTCCGGGAAAATATACTTCCATGAATTCTTCCATAACAGATCCTTTTGTTTTGTGGGTGTAAGGCATGGCTGTGAATACAGTTTAATGAAGCTAAAATAACTCAAAAACAAAAGGAATCAAGATGCGCAATCAAAATGACGCCGATATTCACATGAAATGGTTCAAGGGGGGGTGTGGAATGGTATCAAAGCAAGAAGCGAGTTATCTTGATTTATTTGTAAGAATAACCAAAGCGGACATTCACACCCTCTACCATAAGGAGGCCGAAGCCGAAGGGATAAGCAGTATACTGGCCGTGCCCATTTCGGTCCAGGACGAGACCATTGGGATATTACGACTGCTAACCGAGGAGGTGCGCTATTTTTCGGAAGCAGAAATCAATTTTGCCATGGCAGTGGCTGAACAAGGCGGCGTAGCCATTCAGAGGGCCCTCGATTACAGTAAGCTCAAGAAGAGCCGATGAATTAATTGAGCCCTCGGGGTGCTTTTGCCGTCATCCCCGCGAAGGCGGGGATCCAGAGCATTCAGCTAATCACTTTCTGGATAGCGCAAAAGCTTCACTTCGTGTCCCGCCTTCGCGGGCATGACGAGGGTTTTAAGCTAAAACTCCCCGACCCTTGAATTAATTAAAGTGCGGGATCCTGTTGTTGGGGTTACTGTAAGGTTATCGCCTTTTCTGGACAGATTTCCTGACAGCAAAAGCAGGTGATGCAGGTATCGGCTTCCACCACAGGAAATGTGTCTTGAATCTCAAGTGCCGATACCGGGCAATGGTCAACACAGGCACCGCAGGCCGTGCACAACTCCGGGTCGGCCACGGGCCGCAGCAGGGTCTTGGCTTCAAGTATTTCCAGCACCTCAGGGTTGCCGACAATAGCATCGCCCCCCAGGGGCGGAAGCTTGAAATCATCCAAAACAGGCATGTCGCCGTCGACTTGAATTTTGGCGGCATCAAAATCCCCCAGCCCCCA
>Ga0180436_10006127_pt1 | contig 10491 bp, 5 predicted proteins | sample SS_ome_2_FD_132434 | JGI IMG/M metagenome (GOLD analysis project Ga0180436, IMG submission 132434) | Hypersaline lake sediment archaeal communities from the Salton Sea, California, USA - SS_3_S_2 metaG | ecosystem: Environmental > Aquatic > Non-marine Saline and Alkaline > Hypersaline > Sediment...
CGTCTGAGGTCAGGTTCATGATGGATTGATAGCGCTGGGTCGTCGCTTTTTCTTCCCGGTTCGACAATGCCGCCGATTTCGCGTTTTCGATGGTTTCGACAATATCGTGAATCGGGGTTTCCAGCTCCTGGTAGCCCATACCGTATTTCAGCGCGTGCTGCATCGACGAGGCACCGCCAATAACCACTTTGAAACCTTCCTGGGCCGCGCTGAAGATAATCTGTTCGAGGCTGGCGGAATCAAAATAGACAGCCTGCTTGAATTCGATACCAAGCAGTTCTTCGACAAGTTCGAGTCCCGGAACCGCCGCTCCCGCATTGGGGAAAAATATTTTTTTCTCCTCCCGGGGAAGATCCTGCAGGCTGTCCGCAGCCAGTTTGATACTGTTCATCACGCTCAGGGAGGATTGCGGAAAGGAGAGGACGGGGACCTGCAGGTTTTCCCGGAGCAGGTTGGCGGTGCCTCTTCTGCTGACGATGACTTCGATACCGGCCTGTTCCATCTCTTTGCCGATGGGGATCGCGTCTTCAAACGTCTTATGGGAGATACTGAAATGGTCCTGTTGCTCACTGGCAATTTTATCGATCTCGTTTCCCAGCGAAACACTGGAAATAAAAACACCGATATTGCAGACAGCGGTTTTCATGGCTGGTGCACCTCGTTTCAATGTTTGTTTCTCTGCGAAACGATTATTTTCAATTTGAAACATATTGTCAACTTGTTCCAGCTGTTTTTTTTCGTAATCGTGCGATTTGGGTTGCACCTGCAACAACGATACCGTGCTGGTTGACTTTGTATAACATATCGTTACTAGAGGATATTTTTGGAATTGTGGCCATTTTTTGAAATAGTGAACAGCGACAGGATGAAACAAAGAACCAAAATGTTCCAATTGAGTGAAAGTGGCACGTTTTATGTAACTCCCTTATTGACCTGCGAAAACATTCTCACCAGATGAATTTAGAACGAGGAGGAAAAAAACGTGGCTGATTTTTCCAGAACTTATGACGTACTCGTAGTCGGCGGCGGCAACGCTGCACTGTGTGCGGCTATGACGGCTCGCGAGGCCGGTGCTTCGGTGCTGGTACTGGAGGCATCGTCGGTGGATTTCAGGGGCGGCAACAGCCGTCACACCCGCAACCTGCGTTACATGCACGAACAGGGGAATGAGTTCCTTACCGGACCGTATCCCGAAGATGAATTCTTCGAGGACCTGATGCGGGTGACCAAGGGTAAAACAAACGAAACGCTGGCCCGATTTACGGTCAGGGAGTCGAACAATGTCGGGGCATGGATGCAGCAGCACGGCTGCATGTTTCAGCCGGCAATGAGAGGAACGCTGCATCTTGCCCGCACGAATGCTTTTTTCCTGGGTGGCGGCAGGGCGCTGATGAACTCATATTACCGGACCTCGGAAGAAATCGGCATCGACATCAGCTACGAGACCGAAGTGGTCGATCTGAAAATAACGGACGGGGTTTTCTCGGAAGCAATCCTTACAAAAGACGGCGCCGAACATTCGCTGAAAGCAAAGAGCGTGGTTCTCGCGTCGGGCGGGTTTCAGGCGAATCTCGAGTGGCTGAAGGAGAGCTGGGGACCGGCTGCGGAGAATTTTATCGTCCGCGGCTCCCCGTTCGACAAAGGCAAAGTGCTGAAAATCATGCTCGACAACGGTGCCAAACAGATCGGCGACCCCCGCCAGTGTCATGCGGTGGCAATCGATGCGCGGGCACCGAAATATGACGGCGGCATCGTCACCAGGCTCGATTGCGTATCTTTCGGCATTGTCGTCAACCGTGACGTTGAAAGATTCTACGATGAAGGCGAGGATTTCTGGCCGAAACGATATGCAATCTGGGGAAGACTGGTTGCCAAACAGCCTGATCAGATCGCGTATTCGATCATCGATTCCAAGTCGATCGATCTCTTCATGCCTTCAGTTTTTCCGCCGGTCGAAGCTCAGACGCTGAAAGAGCTGGCGCAGAAACTTGAACTGGATCCGCAGAAACTGGAGGACACGGTCACCCGCTTCAACGAGGCGACCCGTGCCGGAACGTTTGATCCGGCGGAGCTTGACGATTGCCATACCGAAGGCATCGAGCCGGTCAAAAGCCACTGGGCCCGGCCACTAGATACTCCGCCGTTTTACGGTTACCCGCTGCGGCCGGGGATCACGTTTACCTACTTGAGTGTGGCGGTAAACCAACGGGCTCAGGTGGTTATGGATAATGACAAACCGGCGGAAAATATCTTCGCGGCCGGTGAGATCATGTCCGGAAATATTCTGGGCCAGGGGTATATGGCGGGCTTTGGCATGACCATAGGAACCGTATTTGGACGCGTCGCAGGCAGGGAGGCCGCAAAACATGTCAACTGAAACATTGAAAGAAGCCGGCAGGGTAATGAATATCTGCAATGCGTGCCGCTATTGCGAAGGATTCTGCGCCGTATTTCCGGCTATGGAACTGCGGCGGACGTTCACCGAAGGGGATTTGAAATATCTGGCTAACCTGTGCCACAACTGCCGGGACTGCTACTATGCCTGCCAGTATGCGCCGCCCCATGATTTCGACCTGAATTTTCCGAAAGCGATGGCTGAACTGCGCGCCCAAACATACGCCGAATTCGCCTGGCCGAGGAGCCTCAACGGACTGTTCAGCCGCAACGGCGTCACCGTATTGATCGTTACGCTGCTGTCCATTGTCGCCGTGTATGTGACCACGCTTATCGCCAAGGGAAATGATACGATCTTTGCTGTTCACACCGGAGCGCATTCGTTCTATCAGGTGATTCCGTACCTGGCGATGATCGTGCCTTTTTCTCTGCTTGCCCTGTGGGCAGGGTTTAGTTTCTGGCAGGGCATTCAGGCGTTCTGGAAAGAGATGGAAATCACGAAGGAGCGTCTTTCCAGCGGAACCGGCAATCGTGGGGCCGTCTGGGATGTGCTGCGCCTGAAATATCTCGAAGGCGGCGGGCACGGCTGCAACTATCCCGATGACCGCTTCAGTACGATCAGAAGAACGATGCATCACCTGGTTTTTTATGGATTCATGCTCTGCCTGGCGGCCACCACCATTGCCGCCCTCTATGATCATGTGTTTCAGTGGCCGGCGCCGTATGCATATTTGAGCCTGCCGGTGGTCTCTGGAACGGTGGGTGGTCTGCTCATCGTGGTCGGCACGGCCGGCATGCTGTTTCTCAAAACCCGGATGGATCGTCGCCCCGCCACCACCAAAACCGCCGGAATGGACATCAGTTTTATCGCGCTGCTGCTGCTCACCAGCCTGAGCGGGCTCGTCCTGCTCGTCCTGCGTGATACCTCGGCGATGGGGATCATGCTGATCATCCACCTGGGACTGGTTCTGGCGTTTTTCGTCACGGTGCCGCTCGGTAAATTCGTGCACGGTATCTACCGCTACATCGCCCTGGTCAGGCATAACCAGGAACAGGCCAATGCGGCAGGGGAACGGTAGATCATTGACCGGGATTTGACGGAGGTGATTACCCGAAACCGTGCAATTGCTTGAAGTAAATAGCGGCAGAAATGTTATAGTGGTCACGATCAATCATTCTCGATGCTGTTCTCCGAGTCTGGAGGGCAGGCAACCGTGCCGAGCTGAGTCATCTGTCATGTGTTTTGATGAAGGTTGATTTGTGCTGCAGGATCGTTTGCCCTCAAATCGGCAGGCTTGATTCGGACCGCGCGTAAACTGGCGGCCGGAGCGGTGTATATCCCGGAAAACATCGGGGAATAGGAATAGGAAAATCTGAAAGAAAAGTACAAGAAGGAACACTATGGTCACATTAACAGATGCAGGGGCCTACGTAATCGGCGGGTCGGTGGTTGCCGAGGAAGCGGAAACCGCCGATTCGGCTCGTATTGAGGCTGAATGCGAAGCGCGGGGACTGGCCCGGCCCAGTGCGGAGATGCTCGATAAGAAGGCGGCCCGGAAAGGAACCATGGCCTACGGGATTCTGTCGCAGCACAATCAGGCAGAAGATGCCGACGACCTGAGAATCCGTTTCGATTCGCTCGTTACCCACGATATTACGTATGTCGGCATCATCCAGACCGCCCGGGCCAGCGGCCTCGATGTATTCCCGGTGCCATTTGCCATGACCAACTGCCACAATACGCTGTGCGCCGTCGGCGGGACCATCAATGAAGACGATCACGTCTACGGCCTGTCGGCTGCGAAGAAGTACGGCGGTATCTACGTACCGACCCACATGGCGGTAATTCATCAATACGCGCGGGAAATGTTGAGCGGCGGCGGCAAAATGATCCTCGGCTCCGACAGCCATACCCGCTACGGTGCGCTCGGTACGATGGCGATCGGCGAAGGCGGGCCTGAACTGGTCAAGCAGCTGCTCGAGCGGACCTACGATATCCCGTATCCCGAAGTCGTCGGCATCTGCCTCGAAGGCAGGCCGCCGCACGGGACCGGCCCGCATGATGTGGCGCTGGCGATAATCAAAGCGGTGTTCGACTCCGGTTACGTGAAGAACAAGGTCATGGAATTCTTCGGGCCCGGGGTTGCCGAACTCAGTGTTGATTTCCGTAACGGCATCGATGTGATGACCACTGAAACGACCTGTCTGACTTCGATCTGGCAGACCGACGATAAGGTTGAGGAATTCTACAAAGCGCACGGCCGCGCAGCGGATTTTGCCAGATTGAACCCGGGGGATGTCGCCTATTATGACGGAATGGTCCGGGTCAACCTGTCCGAAGTCAAGCCGATGATCGCGCTGCCGTTTCACCCGAGCAAAGTACACGAGATCGACGAGTTCAACGAAAATGCCGCCGATATCCTGCGCCAGGTAGAAGTCGAGGCAGAAAGTATTTTCGACAACCAGGCGATTGAATTTTCCCTGGTCGACAAGGTCGAAGCGGATGGTGTGAGGGCCGACCAGGGTGTTATCGCCGGCTGTTCAGGCGGGATTTACGAAAATGTCTGTGCGGCACATGATATTATTGACGGCAGGATACCGCAGGCGTCAGATTTCGGCCTGAGCGTCTATCCGGCGAGTCAGCCGGTGAATCTGGCGCTGCTGAAAAACGGCACCATTGCAAACCTGGTGGCGAACGGCATTGTCACCCGGACGGCGTTCTGCGGGCCCTGTTTCGGTGCCGGGGATACACCTGCGAACGGCGCCTTCAGCATCCGGCACACGACGCGTAACTTCCCCAATCGCGAAGGTTCCAAACCGGGTGAAGGCCAGATTTCCGCGGTCGCGCTGATGGATGCGCGGTCGATCGCAGCGACGTATCTCAACGGGGGCATCATCACGTCGGCGGCCGGCTACGGCGATTCTGACCGAGCATACCCGTACGAGTATGATGATAAGGTCTATCAGCAGAAGGTTTATTTCGGCTACGGCAAACCGGAGAAAACGGCACAGCTGGTCAAGGGGCCCAATATTGTCGACTGGCCGGAAGTTGATCCGCTGCCGGAGAACCTGCTGCTCTCCGCCGTATCGATCCTGCGTGATGCGGTGACGACGACCGACGAGCTGATCCCCTCCGGGGAGACATCATCATATCGGTCGAACCCGCTGAGACTGGCGGAATTCACGTTGAGCAGAAAAGATCCGGGATACGTAGAGCGGGCCAAAAAGGTGCAGCTGCAATACCGGGATTTCAAGAACAGTGCAGCGGCGCAGATACCGGCCGAACTGCAGCCGGTGTTCTCCCTTCTCGTCGAACATGTCGCTGGTGCAGGAGATATGGAGGCGCTGCGGAAGACGACCGGAATCGGCAGCCTCGTCGTATCGGTCAGGCCCGGCGACGGCTCTGCCCGGGAACAGGCGGCATCGTGTCAGAAGGTCCTGGGCACCTGGGCGAATATCGCCCGCGAGTATGCAACCAAACGGTATCGTTCGAACTGCATCAACTGGGGGATCGTACCGCTTGTCACGGCAACTGAAATCGCCGGCCTGTCGCTCGACAGCTATGTTTTCCTGCCCGGTATCAGGAGCGTGATCGAAGGCGGCGGTGAAGAGGTCGGCGGCTGGCTGATCAACGGTACGTCGGTGACGCCGCTGGCACTGTCGGTTCCGGATCTGACGGAAAAAGATCGTGAAATTCTTCTGGCCGGCAACCTGATCAATTATCACTCCGGTAACTGAAGCGCCTGAGCGGTGCGGGAGCGATCGATATCAATGCAGAAGAAAATTCCAGCGGTGGTAATGAGAGGCGGCACCAGCAGGGCAGTGTTTTTCAAAAAGGACGATTTGCCCGCGAATTCCGACACGTGGGAAGCGCTGTTTCTCGCAGCCCTGGGCAGTCCGGATGCAACCGGGAGGCAGATCGACGGGCTGGGCGGCGGGGTCAGCTCAAACAGCAAGGTTGCAGTCATTTCGCGCTCGGCTGATCCCCAATACGACATCGTTTACTATTTCGGACAGGTTGCCGTCGATGCCCCCGCTGTCGATTTTGCCGGCAACTGCGGTAATATTTCAAGTGCGGTCGCCCCTTACGCGATAGAGGAGGGCCTGGTATCCGCAGTTGAACCGCGCTCTTCGGTTCGAATTCACCAGTTCAACACCGACAAGCTGATCATCGCAGAAGTCCGGGTCAAGGACGGCACGTTCGATGAATCCGGCGATTATGCGATTCCGGGTATCAACGGAACGGGCAGCCGGGTGACCCTGCATTTTATCGATCCCGGCGGATCGATTACCGACAAACTCCTGCCCACGGGCAATGTGGAAGATATCCTTGAAGATGTTCCCGGCGTCGGAACGGTCGCCTGTTCCATCGTCGATGCCGGTAATCCGCTTGCTTTCGTCAAAGCGGATGATCTGGGCATCGATATCAGGGACTTCTCCCTATTTGCCGAAGCTCAGATGAAAAGAAATCTGGAGGCCATCAGGGCGCGGGCGGCGGTAATGCTGGGGTGTGCAGAAGACGAGGAGAAAGCTTCAAAATCCTCCCAGGCGGTGCCGAAAATTGCGGTGGTTTCAGAACCGGTGCAGTACCGGACAATGGGCGGGGAAACTATTGACGGTGCAGATGCCGATCTGCTGATCCGCTGCATGTCCATGGGGGTTCTGCACAAGGCTTTACCCGGAACCGCAGCGATCTGTGCGGCTGGTGCCGCCAAAATTGCAGGAAGCGTCGTGCACCAGGTTTCAGCTGCTAACGAAAGCGAACATGGGGTGCTGCGTTTCGGGCATCCGAGCGGCGTCATGGAGGCCGCCAGCGAGGTTGAGCAGCGCAACCGTTCATTTCATTATCGCAGGGCGACGATATTTCGTACCGCCCGTCGCGTTATGGAGGGTAACCTGCTGGTGCCCGCTGACTTGTTTTGAAAGCTTCTCTTAACTCCGTAATGTACCTGATTATATTTGGAGGAGACATGTTTAACCGTGCTCCCACGCGGAGCGAAGTCGAGGTGACACGCTGCAGCATGTCCCCGTGATTGGAAATTAATACCGTGTATAATGAAACTGTAAGTAAAAAATCAATTTAGAGGTTCTCATGTTAGATCTGATGTCCATTGCCCGCACCGAGCACGACGGCGGCGACCTGCACGGCCTGCTTGCAACCCTGTTCGAGCCCACCGAGCTGAAACCGACCGGCTATCCGGATGCGGTGACCTGGCAGGGAGGAAATCACGACGGCGCAGTGATCCCGATTGCCCATGCGCTGACCGACGCCTATGCGCTGCTTGGCACGATCTCGGCGATCGATGTGCTTGGCCTGCCGTATTACGCGGTGCCGATGTGGGCCCAGTACCGTCACGACTTCAAACTGGAGCCGCTGGCCTGGTTCGGCAACATGCCGTGCACTTCGATCAAGTGGTCCACGGCGGGCGATGCCTATGTCAATGACGGCAACGGCGGCAGGGTCGTGGTTATGGGGAAATCGGGTAATGCCGCGCTGCGCACTCAGGCGGGCGTGTACTGCAATGTACGTCCCTACGGACCGATCACCGTGGTCAGGGCGATGCCGTGCCTGCCGTATTCGCAGAATCGAGGCGCTTTCACGGTCGATGAAACGAGTGGCAACGTCCACTCGGAGATGAACACACCGGGCATACAGATGGCCTATGCAAACCGGCTGTTCCTGGAGATGGTGAACGACACCGGCAAGCTGGGCCGGGTTGCGATGAAGCCGACTCAGGCGATGGAGGACGGGATCAATGCCGGGCTGCATTCCTGGCTGCTGCAGGGCACGAAGTTCAGCGTTGGGCGCAGGTACGCGGTTGACGGTTATGTCGAACACAAGGAAATGATCGATAAAATAATTGCGCTGCTGCCCGATGACTTCAAGGCCGGCATGGAGAACTGGGGAGGCCGGATCGAGCAGCATATTTCCGATACCAACTACGGGCTATTGCTCTGGGACCTGATCGAAAAACAGGACTGCATCGTTCTTGCCACCGATCTCGACGGCGACCGCCTCACCGATCTGCTTGCAGATGTTTCCGACCCGCTGCGCGCGTTCAGCGGTATCGTTGCCAGACATTTCGGCCAGGACGTCGATACTGCCACATTGTGGAACGAAATGGGATACACGACTGGTAACGGGCGCGACATGACGTCGGTCATGTACCGGATGTCGGGGCCGCCGATTCACGAACAGACCCTGGGATCGGCCGATGCGATGCTGCTGAGACTGCTGGACGGCGATGAAAGCATGGGCGGTACGAAGAAGCCGTATGACCCGCGAATCCACTATGTCCTGATTCGCCAGGCCTATATCGATGCGAATCCAGGAAATGACGAGCTGGAGCGCTGGCTTGACGACGCGCTCGCAGCCTTTGACCGGATATACAGCGGTGAGCGTCCCGGATTTATCGAAGGGTACCGGCAGCTCAAAGAAGCGATCACACCGTGGGGCGGTTGCGTGTGATCATGCCGCGAGCCGGCTGCAACCTGCCCCCCTTCTTCAAACTATTTCTGCATATACCTCAAGGGGACGGGCTGAAGCCTGTCCCCAACCCGTTTCCAGGCAAGATATTTTTCAGGATCGCCGATGCTTATTTTCTCGCATTTCCTGCCGGAGTGGTTTTAATTCCTCCGCATATCCCGTACCTTTCCGCTTGCTATTTGAAATCGGCACTTTACCAGGGGAAACGTGGCTGTAAAAAAGACTTCGAAAAAGCCGGCACCGCAGAGGAGCAAACGCAAAAAGCCGCTCAATGACCGGCATATCAGCGGCTTCATGTTCGCTGTCTGCGCTGGTGCCACCCTGTTTCTCTCCACCGTGCTGATCACCCTCGATCGCCTCGATATTCCGGGCATCAGGGATGTCTCCCGGTACAACCCTCCGCAGGCAACGCTGATCTACGACCGTCACGACAACATCGTTGACCGGATATTTACGCAGAACCGCATCGTCATCGGCCTGGACAAAATGCCGCCGCTGCTGCCGAAAGCCTTTGTCGCTGCCGAAGACGGCCGCTTCTACGAGCATCCGGGACTCGATTATTTTTCGGTGCTGCGGGCATTTATCAACAATATCCGGCAGGGGGGGAAGAGCCAGGGCGGCTCCACCATCACCCAGCAGGTCGCCAAGGGACTGCTGCTCAGCCCGGAGAAGACCTATCTGCGCAAGTTCAAGGAAGCGATCCTCGCATACCGCATCGATAAGATGCTCACCAAGGACGAGATCCTCTACATCTACCTCAACCATATCTATCTCGGTGAGGGGGCGTACGGCGTCGAAGCCGCGGCCCAGATCTATTTCAACAAGCATGCGGCGGAACTCAATGTCGGTGAAATCGCGCTGCTCGCCGGCCTGCCGCAGGCCCCGAGCCGCTACTCGCCGATCGACAACTGGGAGAAGGCGCATAACCGGCAGCGGTACGTGCTGAACCGGATGGCGGCGGACGGTTATATCTCTGAGTCGGAGGCCCAGGTGGCCTACAATATTTCCCCCAAAATGAATGAAGCTCCGGGCAGGAGCGGGGTGAACGGCTATTATCTGCAGGAAGTCCGTAAACGGGCCGAGCAGATGATCGGCGCCTCCCTCGGCAACGCCGCCCTGAGAATCCACACCAACCTCGATCAGCGCCAGCAGGCGGCCGGTCAGTCTGCGGTGAATAACGGCATCAAGGCGGTAGCGGCGCGAAACCGGAATCAGCCGGCGCCCGAAGCGGCTCTGGTTTCGTTCGAGCAGTGCAGCGGCCGGGTCAGGGCTCTGGTGGGCGGATCCGGTTTCAAGAAAACGCAGTTCAACCGTGCGGTTCAGGCCAGGCGCCCGGCCGGTTCGGTATTCAAACCGCTGGTATACGGTGCGGCGCTGGAAAGGGGCTGGAACCCTTCCACCAGGATTGTCGATGAACCATTGTCGATCAGGGGGGCGGACGGGAAGCCGTGGCAGCCGAAAAATTTTTCCGGCAGGTATTACGGATCGGTCAGCATGAAAGAGGCCCTGGTGCAATCATACAACATCCCCGCGGTGAAAACGATGCAGAAGACCGGCATCAAGCCGGTGCACAAACTTGCTGAAAAAAGCGGCATCACGTCGGACCTGAC
>Ga0180436_10006128_pt1 | contig 10489 bp, 7 predicted proteins | sample SS_ome_2_FD_132434 | JGI IMG/M metagenome (GOLD analysis project Ga0180436, IMG submission 132434) | Hypersaline lake sediment archaeal communities from the Salton Sea, California, USA - SS_3_S_2 metaG | ecosystem: Environmental > Aquatic > Non-marine Saline and Alkaline > Hypersaline > Sediment...
AAGAAGTTCGGCACATGCTCGTGTGAGATTACCATGGCGCGACACAGCCCAAAAGTATTTGAGATGTTGGTAGTTTAACGAATACACGGGGAACCTCCTGTTTCGATATAACCGAATAAAAGATTCTAACTTTTCGAATGGACAGAATCAATAAAAACCATTAAATTTAATTTATCAATCAATAAGATTGTTGGAATCTTTAACATGAATGGTGTTATTTACGCAAAGGCGGATGAAATCGACAGTGTAAGAGAAGCTTACAGCTGTTGACGAATCGGCGTTTCACTGAGCTGTTTTTCGTATGATAACGCGCACGTAGGACTGTTTGTCTCGAACATAATTAGTTCATTGGGAGAGGTTGAAAATGATGCCGTTTTCGTGTTCAGCCTAAACCGTATCTTTTAGAAATACTGCGATTGAAGGAAATCGCTTTCAAGCATAAGACAAGTCTTTGTTCTAAACGTAATGATCGTTCCCAGGACCAACATCGCTGCCGGCCAATTTTCCATCAACATATCGGTAATGGGGACGTCTTCAGCATCCGGCCCTCTTTGGGCTTCGGGATGATAATTGATATTTCGGTTGCCTATAGAGGTTTCGGATGCCATTGGTTTCAACTTCATTCAAGCTCGATAGATGTTGGCTGCACGCCTGAACCTTCCCTTTGGGTTGATTTCGGAACTGAACCGCGCTGTTTTACGGTTTGATTATCGGTGAACTGGCCCTTGTTTTATTTCTGATCCCCCGAATTCAGGGCCTGCAGGCAAGCACTGCAACATTACTGTTTATCAATTATGCGGTTTTGAACGGGCTGATCCTATCATTTGTTTTTTTGCTTATATCGGCGCATCGGTTGCCTCGACCTTCTTTATTTGTGCAGCAACGCTTTTAGTAACCAGCCTCCTTGGTCGGCTGATCAAACAAGATCTGACGACAATGGGGAACTTTATGTTCATAAAAAACAGTGATAGGTGATCTAACCCTCTTGAGATAGATAAAACCAGACACAACCGTAGGATTCGTGCTGATACATTAGGTGAGAACATGGATATCTATAAGAATAAATCTTCAGGAAAGTTATTTATCCATGTCAAGGACGTCGATCATGACAGCGCTTTTTTTATTACACCCCAGAGCGCTTTAAAAAGTCTTAAACTGAATCTTTTCGAATATCAGGAATCAATGGATGAAGCACACTGTTTGCAAAGTAATTTAATCACCCAGCTTCAAGTTGAACAATACCGTAAGTATTCTAGGTTGGGATGAAATACGATGGCTCTTGAAATAAATATGTTATGATCGAAATCCCTTTTTAATTTTGATTTTAGGCGGTGTGTTGCGTATTAAATGCAGATGCTCCATCCACAACACAAATGCATCACCATCAAACAGGAATTAAGAAGAGGCCTGCAGATTGGACACCGATCTACCAATGATTAAATAGGCGAAGTTAGTAATGGGAAGGAGTTGTTTTGAAAAAAAGCATTTTAATAGTATATGATGAACTGAAGATATTGATACCCCTTCAGTTTCTGGTGGAGAGACATGGATACAATGTCATGACCGCCCAAACCGGAGACCATGCCTTGGAATTAATTTATCAAAACAACCCGGATCTTGTTTTGCTGGATATAAAGCTTCCTGGAATTGATGGTCATGAAATTTGTGAAACCATACGTGTACATCCTGAGTATAGAAATATTAAACTAATTATTTTGACCGCAGGGGGAAGCGATGTTGAAACTGCTAAGGGTTTAGCTCTTGGTGTGGATGCTTATTTCACCAAGCCTGTCATGGAGGATGAGCTTATGGCCAAGATCAAAGAGCTTTTGTCAAAAAGCATAAAAAATCCTTGGCATACACAATCGGCGGCATCATCTAAATATAAAGCAACACACATATCGTTGTAGGGGCGAGTGAGGGCGGTTTTCTATAGAAATAAAGACTCAATCCTTTCCGATTAGCCAAGGTTTAGCCTTAACGGCCTGTAATATTTTTATGCATGATCGCTGGCGGCGGGAGGTTAAACAGATATTCCAATGAACATCTTCCAAGCAGTCCAGAAAACAATCTACTATCAGTGTATGCGCGATCTTCGTCAGATATTAAGCCTTTTTTAAAACAAGGCTTCATGAAAAATGATGTCTGGGAATAAAAATTAGCATTGAAAGGAATAGTGTGCTATTGTGCGCAATGGCTCGAATATCTATTGTTATTAACTAGTTGTCGCAAATCGACGATAGCATAACGCAAGAAAATAACTGGAGAAACCATGAAGAAAAAATACAAGTTAATCTGCACCATTTTAAGTATTTGTTTGTTGCTGCCGCATATTTTATACGCTGCTGAAGGCAGTATAACGCTATCGAAAGGACAGGTTGTATATGTGCCGGCCTACTCACATATATACAGCGGTAATAAAGAACGGCCTTTTCTGTTAACGGTGACGTTGAGCATACGAAACATTGATACCATGCATAAAATTACTATCACAGCAGTAGATTATTATGAAACACAAGGAAAGCTGTTGAAGAAATTCATTGAAAACCCAATAACACTAAACCCGTTAGAATCTTTGCGTTATGTCATACCAGAAAAAGACAAAAGTGGCGGTTCAGGGGCCAACTTTATTGTTGAATGGAATTCTAATGGACCTGTTAACCAGCCCATAATAGAATCCATAATGATCGGTACACAATCCAGTCAAGGGGTTTCGTTTACTTCTCGTGGCCAAGCAATTTTAGACCATGGAAATCAATGATCAGCCCATTTTGACGCGATTCAGTATAGCATTTCCTCAACTCGACGTGCATCATTACGAATTGCCGTCCTCAATGACCTTCTCCGAAGAGGAAATGGCAGTGTAGTTTTTTGCCAGCGTTTCATATTGGATCAATATTTTCGGTATTACATATTGATAAATCGTTTTTGGCTCGAAGTTCAAACGTAGTATTGCATCATAATGAGTGATAAACATTATAGGAGAGGGAATTAAAATGAAAATAGGACAGGCATTAAAAGTGATAGACGCTGGCTGGATAGCCAAAGCAAACGGCTACCGTGTTCGATTCCAGCGACAGACAGATACAAGCATTGATACTGAATACACACCAGGCCTTGATGACGCACCCCTGGATTCGGATGTGGCTGCCTGGCGCACGGCATGGAAGCTTTATCAGTCAACTCAGAATGAAAATTCGGAGTTTGGAGAAGGTAAGATGGTCAATATTTTGGTCGTCGATGATAGCGGCGAACTTGTCAAGTACTATAGGACGAATGAGTATAAGGTTTATAACGAAGTAAAATAAACCCGCAGTCTTTAAAATGCGAATATATCTTAAGTAGTCAACCTCTTAGGCAGATACCATATCATGGTATCTGCTTCGGTTATAATTTCTTTTTAATGGTATGACCAAAACAGAATATAAACATATAACCGGTGTCAACTTCCAAATAAAGCTTTCATAATTCAATATTTATCGAATTATTGAAGATTACATCATCGATGGTGACCCCTCCAAAATTGATGTTTTGTAACAGAGCATAAATATCCGCGTGATATCAATCAGTTGGCATAATGCAAGAAATTTAAAGCTCACATTAAGACGCACTTATAGGGGATTTGTCATTGAAGAGGGGCAATTCCAATTCAGGGGAATTTGCCCTTTTTTGCATTTTTGAATGAAAATTGATATTCTTGCAAGTGGAGTAGAGGTTTTCCGGACAGGATCCCCAAAAATGGAATCGGTAACCAATCTATCACTGGTATCGAAAAGGGTATGTTGCGATGAAATCGGGCGGAATTAGAGTTTTCGTTTTGATGGCTTTCCTAATCGCTGTAGCGTCGGGGGTAGGCTGGTTGATTTTTGCACAGTTTCAGGACCGAGCGCGTTCGGGTAAAGGCGTTAAGGCTTTACGACCAGTGCCTGTGGAAGTAGCTCAGGTTCAGCTCGGACCGATCGCTTTAAAGCGGACATTCAGTGGAGAGTTGGAAGCCTTGGCCGAATTCGTCGTCTCACCGAAAGTGGGCGGCCGTGTGGAGCGCATGCTCGTGAATATCGGCGATATGGTAATGCGAGGGCAGGTTGTAGCCGAGTTGGACAACGCTGAGTATGTCCAGGCAGTGACACAAGCTAAAGCAGATCTTATTGTGGCCAAGGCCAAATTGTCTGAAGCTAAGAGTGCTTTGGAAATTGCCAATCGTGAGTTTAAGCGCACCGAGTCGCTTGCCAATCGCGGGATTACAGCGGCTTCTGATTTCGATGTTGCCAGCCAGAATCAATTGGCCAAAAAGGCCCAGCTCGAAGTTGCCGCTGCCCAGGTGACGCGGGCTGAGTCGTCATTGGAAATAGCTAACATCAAGATTAGCTACACCAAGGTAACAGCAGGCTGGACCGGTGGCAACAAACATCGCGTGGTTGCTGAGCGCTATGTAGACGAGGGCCAGACCGTATCTGCTAACGCACCGCTATTTTCAATAGTCGAACTGCATCCCATTGTCGGTGTTGTCTATGTCACCGAAAGTGACTACGCTCGCCTGAAGCCTGGACAACTGGTTGTGTTGAACTTGGACGCCTACCCGGGAGAACAGTTTACAGGCCGAATCGAGCGCATTGCGCCAATATTTCGCAGGTCCACGCGACAGGCGCGGATCGAAATGAAAATCGACAACCCACAGCATCGACTCAAACCCGGTATGTTCATAAGAGCCACCGTAGTATTGGACCAGATTCCTGAAGCCACGATCGTTCCGGAGAAAGCGTTGACTTTGCGCAATGACAAGAACGGTGTTTACATCGTTAGCGAAGATGGCCGATCAGTAACCTGGCACGAAGTAAAAGTGGGTTTTCGCGAAGGCGATCGGGTACAGGTGGACGACCTGGGGTTGTCTGGTCGGGTGGTAACGTTGGGACAACAGCTGATCAAGGATGGATCATCCATCAAAATCCCTGCCGAGCAGGATAAATTTACTGTCGGCAGTGAAAAGGTTGAGGCCCAATGAATCTGCCGGGTTTTAGTGTTAAACGACCGATATTTACTACTATGGTGACTTTGATTTTCGTCATCTTGGGATCCGTTTCTCTGAGTAGGCTGCAGATCGACATGCTGCCCAACATCGAAATGCCGACGCTGAGCATTCGAACGGATTACGAAGGTGCCAGTCCAGAGGTAATGGAACGGCTGGTTACTCAGATCGTTGAAGAAATCGTGGCAACGGTTCCCGGGGTTGAGGAAATTACATCAACGTCTTCAGAAGGCCGCAGCTCGGTAAATGTGAGTTTTGTTTGGGGTACGGCCATCGATACAGCCGCCATAGACGTACAGGGCAAACTGGAAAATGAGATCAACGAGTTGCCGGATGATATCGTCAGACCCCGCATTCGCAAATTCGATATTGCCAGATTTCCGGTAGTACTGTTGGGCATTTCCAGTAATCTCGATCCGGTTGAACTTACCGAGCTAATTGAAGATCAGATTCGCTATCGCTTTGCTCGCCTTCCAGGTGTTGCGCAGGTAGATGTTTGGGGGGGGTATAATCGAGAGGTCCGGATTGCAGTGAATCCCGACCGGATCAAGGCCATAGGTCTTCCGTTGGACTTCGTGCTCAAAGCGATTCGTGATGCCAATCTCAATCTTCCTACGGGCAAGATCGAGCAGGGACGTTATGAAGTCACCTTGCGCGCACCCTCCGAATTTACAAGTCTCGAACAAATTCGCAATACGGTCATTGCTCAACTCGGCGGTGCCGCCATAACCCTGGGACAAATCGCCGAAGTCACAGATACATATCAGAAGCTAACACGCATTATTCGCGTCAACGGTGGGCGAGGACTGCGTGTGGCTATCCGCAAGCAGGCCGATGCCAACACCGTCGAAGTGTCCAGGCGCATTCTCGATGAAATTGAAGCGGTCAACCAGGCTTTTTTGCAGATTAACATTGTTCCGGTCATCAACCAGGGCAACTTTATTGAAAGATCAATCGCCAACGTAGCTCGTTCGGTACTTTACGGCAGCGGGCTGGCAATCGTGGTGTTGCTGTTCTTTCTGCGTAATATTCAAAGCACGTTGGTGATATCACTTTCAATCCCTATTTCAATAATAGCCACTTTTGCATTAATTTATTTCGGGGGTTTTACGATCAATTTGATGACCCTGGGCGGGCTGGCTTTGGGCGTAGGCATGATGGTTGACAGTTCGATCGTCGTGCTTGAGAATATATTCCGCTGGCGCAGTGAGAGGGGCAAAGCACCCAAGGAAGCAGCGGTGGAAGGAACCCGGGAGGTCGGACCGGCAATCATCGCCAGCACCATTACCACCCTGGTCATTTTTCTGCCACTGGTTTTCGTCCGCGGTGTATCCGGGATTCTTTTCAAGGAGCTTGGCTATGTGATCATTTTTTCACTGATCTGTTCACTTATCGTGGCCATGAGCCTGGTTCCGATGCTAGCATCCAGGCTCATGACGACCAGCCAGAAGCGCCTCGAAGAAAAAGATTCTCGATCGAATCACCTGGTTTCGGCTGCCAACACTGTATTTTCCGGCTTCCAAAACGCCTATCTGGATTTGTTGCGTTGGGTCTTGGGCCATCGCATGCTAACAGTCTTTGTCGCTGCTATATTATTCGGTTCCAGCTTGCTGCTTCTGCCGCTGCTCGGCACTGAATTTCTGCCGCCCAGTGATGAGGGCGAAGTTCGTGTTGCCGGTAAAATGGAGATTGGTACACGCCTTGAACTGGTCGATCACCAGACACGCATCATGGAACAGATTATCCAACCTGCCGTACCCGAAGCAGTGGCATCGGTGGTTAGTGTTGGTGCCTCCGGTTGGCGGGCTGGCGCGGGATCCGAGGGATCAATACGCATATCCCTGGTACCGGCAGTCCAACGTCAGCGATCCAATGTCGAAATCGCCAATGACTTGCGGCGGAAGTTGGATGGCAGCATTCCAGGTATGGAGGTCCGCGTCCGAGCTCCACAGGGTCAGTTTATTCTGGAAAGAATTCTGGGCAGTGACGAGGGCTTGACTGTCGAAATCCGGGGCTTCGAGCTGGCGATTCTTGATGCTTTAGCGAGAAGGGCTGCGAACGCGATTAGGGAAGTTAATGGCATCACCGATGTTCAGGCAAGCCTTGAAGCCGGCATCCCACAACAAGAAATCCATGTTGACCGTGATAAGGTCGCCGACCTGGGCCTGACGGTGCGCGATGTCACCCAGCTGCTGCAAACCGCAGTAGCCGGGTCTAAGGCCGGTGAATACAGAGTAGGGGGCAATTCCTACCGTATCCAGGTACAGCTTAAAGATGCTGAAAAACGTTCTTTGGACGAGATTCTCAACCTGCTGTTGACAACCGCATCGGGTGAAAAGGTGGCGCTGCGTAATGTTGTTTCGACCAAACCGAGCCGCGGTCCAGTACTGATCGATCGCAAAGACCAGCAGCGATTGGTGAAGCTGCGCGCCAATGTTGCGGAACGCGATCCAGGTTCTGTGGCCCTAGATGTACAAGCACTGATGGATCGAATCCCTCGCCCAGTTGGCTACGACCTATCGGTCACCGGGGATTTCGAGGAACAGCAAAAAGCTTTTAAGGAACTGGTCATATCTTTATTGCTGGCATTGGTTCTGGTATATATGGTGCTGGCCTGCCAATATGAATCTTTTCTAAATCCTTTGGTTGTAATGTTTTCCGTTCCTTTAGCTGCCATCGGTGTATTGGTGACCTTGTTTATCACCACGACGACACTGAATGTGCAGTCCTACATCGGCTGTATCATGTTAGGGGGGATCGTGGTCAACAACGCCATCCTCCTGGTAGACCAGACCAGCAGGTTGGTCCGCGACGGAATGCCCACTTTTAATGCCCTGATAGAGGCAGGGCGCCGTAGATTGCGGCCGATTTTAATGACAACGTTGACCACTATTCTCGGCCTCTTACCTCTGGCGCTTGGCATCGGTGAAGGCGCCGACGCCCAGGCTCCCTTAGCACGGGCGGTTATCGGAGGTCTCACCGGATCAACCCTGATCACGTTGATACTTATCCCGGCTATCTATTCATTGTTCCATCCTGATCCAAGTCCACATCGATAAATATCATTTCACGAAAACTGGTGATACAACCAACGGATAATCCCAGACGAATTATTTACTTTTATTCTGTCTTGATTCCTACATGAAATATTTTCCCTATTGGACTACCAAAAGAAACCTTGGAGTATTGACCACTGTTGAGAATTGGTGATTTGATCAAAATGGCGATCCTACTCAGGTTGTGATTGTGTAACAGCACCTTTAAAGCTACTGTTGTATTAATCTGATCCTAAACGCAGATTAATCATGGCTTTTATGCTACGACATTGCCAAAGAGATTACATTCTGTAATATTAAAAGCTGATAATTATCAGAAAAGGTTTCTCAAGTAACTAAGCCCCTTTGACAATTAGGAAGCGTATATCGAACACTTCCTCACCGCCATTGCCGCCTCCTGTAGCGCTTCGGCAAAGGTCGGATGCCCGTGAACCGTGCGTGCGATATCCTCGGAACTGGCCCCGAACTCCATGGCCAGCACACATTCTGCAATCATGTCCGCCGCACGGGGACCGATGATGTGCACCCCTAGAATCCTGTCCGTCTTTCCGTGGCTGATCAGCTTGACGAAACCGTCCTTCTCACCCATGCAGCGCGCACGCCCGGCGCCTGAAAAAGGAAAGGTGCCCACGCAGTAAGGTATGCCGCGCTTTTTCACCTCTTCCTCGGTCAGGCCCACGGCCGCCACCTCGGGCCAGGTATAAACCACGGCCGGAATGGTGTCGTAATTGACCTCCCCGGCCCGGCCGGCAATGCATTCCACCGCGGCAATGCCCTCGGCCGATGCCTTGTGAGCCAGCATAGGGCCTGGTGTGAGATCACCAATGGCATATATGCCCTCAACATTGGTATGGTATGAGGCGTCCACCAGGATCTGGCCGGTCGCAGGATCCGTTTCAACACCCAGTTCCTCCAGCCCCAGCCCAGCCGTAAGGGGCCTGCGGCCGACAGCAACCAGGAGCCGGTCAAAGGTCATGGTTTCTTCAGCGCCCTCATTCTCGAGCGTGACCTTGACCTTCTTGGCAGTGGATTTGGCTTCCTTCACCCGGGTTTTCAACCGCATGGTCAAGCCCTGCTTGCGTAATATCCGGTCAAGGGTCCGGCCCACCTGGCCGTCCAGGCTAGCGGCAATCTTGGGCAGCATCTCGATGATTGTCACCTTGGCGCCCAGCCGCATCCACACCGAACCCAGTTCCAGGCCGATGTAACCGCCGCCGACGACTCCCAGCGCTTTGGGGACAGCGTCAAAAGCCAATGCCTCGGTGGAGCTGACAATCCGCTCTCCGTCGAATGCCAACCCCGGGACTTCCACAGGCGCGCTGCCGGTGGCCAGCAGGATGGATGTTCCTTTGACGGTAAACGCCTTGCCCTCCTCAGGGATCACCTCCACCGCACCATTGCCGGCAAGGCGGGCTGTTCCGTGAAAAATGGCAATGCCGTTGCCCTCCAGCAGTTTACGCACATTGGCCGTCAGTTCGCCGACCACATTGTCCTTTCTGACCATCATGGCCGCCAGATCCAGACCCACCTTGCCGGTCTTGATCCCATGGCCTGCAAAGTGATCCCTGGCCAGATGATAATATTCACTGGAGTCCAGCAGCGCCTTGCTGGGAATGCAGCCCACATTCAGACACACCCCTCCCAGGCGCGATGATTTTTCAACACAAGCTGTTTTCAGGCCGAGCTGGGCCGCTCGCACGGCAGCCACATATCCGCCCGGCCCGGAACCGACAACAATCAGGTCATAGGTCTCTTTGTCCGGCATATCAGACCTCCAAAATGATCCGTTCAGGATTTTCGATAAACTCCTTGACGCGTTTCAGGAATGTCACCGCCCCCTTGCCGTCCACGATGCGGTGGTCGTAGCTCAGGGCCACATACATCATGGGGCGGATAACGATCTCGTCGTCAATGACCACTGGCCGCTTTTCAATTTTGTGCATACCCAGAATACCGCTCTGGGGCGTATTGAGGATGGGGGTGCTCAACAATGACCCGTATACCCCGCCGTTGCTCACTGTAAACGTGCCCCCTTCGAGGTCGGCCAGTTCGAGCCGGTTTTCCTTGATTTTGGCCACGTAATCGACAATGGCCTTTTCCAGCTGGGCAAAGCTCATCTGTTCAGCGTGGCGGATAACCGGCACCACCAGCCCCCTTTCGGTACCGATGGCAACACCGATGTGCTGGTAGTTGTGGTAAACGATATCCTCTCCCTCGATGAACGCGTTGATTTCCGGTATCTCCTTCAGCGCCTCCACACATGCCGTGATAAAAACAGACATGAACCCCAGGGAGACGCCATGTTTTTTCTGGAACATCTCCTTGTATCTGGCCCGCATGGCCATGGCCTGATGCATGTCGATTTCATTGAAGGTCGTCAGCATGGCCGTGCTCTGCTTGGACTCCA
>Ga0180436_10006129_pt1 | contig 10488 bp, 12 predicted proteins | sample SS_ome_2_FD_132434 | JGI IMG/M metagenome (GOLD analysis project Ga0180436, IMG submission 132434) | Hypersaline lake sediment archaeal communities from the Salton Sea, California, USA - SS_3_S_2 metaG | ecosystem: Environmental > Aquatic > Non-marine Saline and Alkaline > Hypersaline >...
AGGAAGTGAACGCCGGGCTGGACCCATGGTTCAGGACGATTCCCGAGGCCGCGGTCGAGGTCGAGCGCGTACCCGAATTCAAGGAAAAGACGGCCCCTGGCGCCTATTACGAACCGGCGGCGATGGACGGCAGCCGGCCGGGCCTGTTCTACGCCAACCTCCACGACATCAAGGCCACGCCCACCTACGGCATGCGCACGATGACTTACCACGAGGCCGTGCCGGGCCACCATTTCCAGCTGTCGATCCAGCGCGAGCAGGAAGACCTGCCGTTCTTCCGCCGCCTGATCCCGTTCCCCGCGTATGCCGAGGGCTGGGCCCTGTACGCCGAGCGACTGGCCAAGGAAATGGGCCTGCTCGAGGATCCCTACGACGACATCGGTCGCCTGCAGGCGGAGCTGTTCCGCGCCGTGCGCCTGGTGGTGGACACCGGCATCCACTGGGCGCGCTGGTCGCGCGAGGAAGCGATCGAATACATGCTGGCCAACACCGGCATGGCCGGGAGCGACGTGGTGGCGGAAATCGAGCGCTACTTCATCATGCCGGGGCAGGCCACGGCCTACAAGGTGGGCATGACCAAGATCCTGGAACTGCGCGCGCTGGCCGAGGCCGAACTTGGTGATCGTTTCGATATTCGCGAGTTCCACGACGTGCTGCTGACCGGCGGTTCGATGCCGCTGGACATCCTGGAGGCGCGCGTCGTCGCTTGGATCGATGCCACCGGGCGCTGATCGCGGCAGCTATTTGACGTACCGCAACGTCCGTGGCCCCGGCGCGTGATTTCGTGTTGCCAGCGCGTTATCTTCTGCACGTAGCGTCGGTCGCTGTCGTGCGACGCCAGAAAGGGAGAACGTCAAATGCATGCCATTCTGCTCGCCGCCGGGCGTGGTGACCATTTCGCCGGCCCCGGCCGGGATGATCGACCCGTTTGCCTGTTGGAGTTCGGGGGACGCAGCCTGCTGGCGCGCCACCTCGACGAACTGGTTCAGAACGGAATCGGGAAAGCCGATCTCGTGCTGGGTTACGAGGCGCGGCAGGTCATGGATCACATCGCCACCTTGTCTTCCCGTCCCGACGTCGCCTTCCATTTCAACCCGCGCTTCGAACTCGGCAGCGTACTCGACCTGCTGGCTGCCGCCGAGAGCCTCAGGTCGGTGGACTCGACACTCGTGATGGACGCCTCGGCCCTCCATCACCCGGATGCGCTGCGACGCCTGGTCGAATCGCCGCAGGAAAACTGCCTCCTGTTCGACGGTTCCCGGGAACCTTCGGGGGCGTCGATCGGTATCGCCCTGCACGAGGGCCGCGTGGTGGATTTCGGCCGTCGCCTGGGCGACGTGCCCGGAAGCGACGCGGTGGGCGTCATGCCAGGCTTGTTCAAGATCGGCTCGATGGCGGCCACCTGCATCGCCGACGAGTGCGAACGCTTCGAGCGCGAAGGCCTCGCCGACTCTTCCTACGAGGAAGCGCTGCGCGCCGTGCTGCGCTCCTGCCCGCTGGCCTTCGGCATCGAGGACATCACCGGCCTGCCGTGGTCGGCGCTCGACAACGAGGATGAACTCGCCCACATCGCGGAAACGGTCCTACCGGCCATCCAGGCGCAGCATCCGGGCTCCTGAACACGACTCCCGGAGCAACCCGCATCGACCCGGAACCGAAGCAGCCCGGGACAGCCCGCGGGGCGTCGTGAGCGGCCGTCCTTGGGGTACAATGAGCGCACAGCAGCGAGGAGTGAGCACATGGCATCGCGCCGAGTAGAAAAAATGGGTGGTCGCAGCGGTCTGCCCGGATTCATCGACCGCCTGCGCTATCACGAACTCTCGCGACAGGGCTTCGGCCTGTTGCTGCTCTGGGTCTGCGCCTGGTTCACGGAACCGGCAGGCGAGGGCCGTATCGTGGCGGGTTTCCTGATCGCCCTGGTCGGCCAGGCGTGGCGCATTTACGCGGCCGGCGTGATCTACAAGAACCGCAAGCTGGCCAGCACCGGGGCGTACTCCCTGGTGCGGCATCCCCTGTACCTCGGCAACTTCCTGATCCTGGGCGGCTTCACGCTGGCCTGCGCGAACCTGTGGGTGGTCGCGCTGGTGGTGGCGTTCTTCCTGTTTTACTACCCCGCTGCGATCCGTTACGAGGACCGCAAGCTGGAAGATATTTTCGGCGACGAATGGCGCGAGTGGAGCCGTGGCCGCCCCGCCATGCTGCCGACCCGGTTCAGCTGGCGCGCGAACCAGGACGCCGAGTGGGATCTGCGGCAGTCGATGATCCGCAACGGCGAATTGGTCTATACCCTGTTCGAGATCGCGGCGGCGGTTACCCTGTGGTACCGCGCGATCGCTTGAGCCCGGCGAAGACCCATCCGCGATGAGATGCATCCTGCTGAATCCCGGGCCGGTCAGCCTGAGTGACGCCGTCCGCAGGGCAGCTTGCAATACGGACCTCGGCCACCGCGAGCCCGAGTTCCTCGAACTCCTGTCGCGTGTTCGGGCGGCGCTCATAGGCGCTTACGAACTCGATGGCGACGAGTGGGTCGCGGTGCCGATGGGCGGCTCCGGGCATACGGCGCTGGAAGCGTCGATGGCTTCGCTGTTGCCACGCGACGGTCGCTTGCTGGCGGTCGGGAACGGGTGGAACGGTGAACAGATCGGCCGAATTGCAGGCATCCACGGCATCGACCGGACCGACCTGGCGCACGACTGGATGGACGCCGTCGATTACCGACGCGTGGAAGAGGCCCTGGCCGAGGGTGGCTACACCCACGTGGCGGCCGTGCACCACGAGACCACCACCGGGCGTTTGAACGATGCCGCCCGGCTCGCCGACATCTGCGAGCGATACGGCGTCCAGCTGCTGCTCGATGCGGCTGCCAGCTTCGGCGCCGAGGACATTCCCTTCGCTTCAACCGCTCTCACGGCCTGTTCCGCCACCGCCGATGCCTGCCTGCACGGCATTCCCGGCCTGTGTTTCGTGGTCGCGCGCAGATCGGCCCTGGCGGCCGCTGTATCGCCGCCACGCAGCCTGGGGCTGCACTTGCCGGGTTGGCTGGAGTTCCCCGGACAGCCCGATGCGCTGCTGGTGCCGCCCGCGAACGGCCTGATGGCGCTGAATACGGCGCTCGCGGAACTCGACCGCCACGGGGGCTGGCAGGGCCGCCGGGCCTGGTACGCCGAGCTGGCGTGGCAGGTCAAGCAGGCGCTCATCGGCTTCGGCGTCGAACCGTTGCTGGAGGAAGGCGCCTCGTCCAATGTTCTGAATGCCTACCGGGTACCGTCGGGATTCAGTTACTCCGAGGTGCACGACGGGTTGAAGCGCTGGGGTTTCGTGATCGACCCGGGCCCGGGGCGCCTGGGCACGGCCACGTTCCGTATTTCCACCCTGGGCGATGTAACGCGCTACGACATCGGGCGCCTGATGGCCGCCATCGAAACGGTATTCAAACGCTGACGCCCGCGGGGCTGAACAGCAACAACCGCCTCTGACATGGGCGAACACCAGGAGGAAAACCCGCCATGGAAAATATCCACGTACCGGTCTCGCCCGGTGAAGTGCTCGACAAGATCACCATTCTCGAGATCAAGTCCGAACGCATGACCGACCCGGACAAGGTCGCCAACGTGCGGGTCGAACTGAAGCTGCTGCGGGAAACCTGGGCCGCCAACATCAGCGACGACGAGGTGATCCGCGACCTGCACGCCCAGCTGAAAGAGATCAACGAGGCCTTGTGGGAGATCGAGGACGACATCCGCGACAAGGAACGCGCCAAGGAATTCGACGAGCGTTTCATCGAGTTGGCGCGCGCCGTTTACTTCACCAACGACCGGCGGTCCGAGGTGAAGAAAAAGCTCAACCTGCACCTGGGTTCGCAGATCATCGAGGAGAAGTCCTACCAGGACTACGCCTGATGCTTGCGCCGCCGGCGGCATTTGCCTAGTATCGGCGCCCTTATGAGCAAGCTTCCCGACAAGGCGCACCCGGAGACCATCGCGGCCCGGTACGCCATCGATTCCGACGAGCAGCACGGGGCGGTCATTCCGCCGCTGTACCTGAGTTCGAATTTCTCGTTCGCCGGGTTCGGCGAGGCGCGCGAGTACGACTACACGCGGTCCGGAAACCCGACCAGGGACCAGTTGGCCGCTGCGCTGGCCGCCCTCGAAGGCGGCTCCGGCGGCGTCGTCACGGCCACCGGCATGGGCGCCGTGCACCTGGTGACCCAGTTGGTGCAGCCGGGCGAGGTGCTGGTCGCGGCCAACGATTGCTACGGCGGATGCCACCGCCTGTTCACGAACGTATCGAAACGCGGCATCTACGACCTGCAGTGGCTGCCCCTGTCGAACACGGAGGAGTCCGCGCGGCGCATCGCGGAAATCCGGCCGCGCATGGTGTGGATCGAAACGCCCAGCAACCCGTTGCTGCGGATCACCGACATCGAGGCCATCGCCGCCGCCGCGCACGACGCGGGGGCGCTGGTGGTGGCCGACAACACTTTCCTGTCGCCCGTGGGGCAGAGCCCGCTGGAACTGGGCGCGGATATCGTGCTGCACTCGACCACCAAGTACATCAACGGGCATTCCGACGTGGTCGGCGGCGCGGTGGTGGCGAAAGACCCGGCGCTGGTCGATCAACTCCGCTGGTGGGCGAACTGCCTGGGATTGACCGGTTCGCCCTTCGACAGCTTCCAGACCCTGCGCGGGCTGCGCACGCTGAACGTGCGCTATCGCAAACACGAGGAGAACGCCGCGGCGGTGGTGGATTTCCTCGCCGGGCACCCGTTGGTGGCGAAGGTCTATTACCCCGGGCTCGAGGAACACCCGGGCCACGAGGTGGCGGCGCGTCAGCAGAAGAGTTTCGGTGCGATGATCAGCTTCGAGCTCGACGTGGACGCCGCCCGCGTCCCCGCGTTCCTGGACGCCCTGCGCCTGTTCACGCTGGCCGAATCGCTGGGCGGCGTGGAGAGCCTGGTCGCGCATCCAGCCACGATGACCCATGCGGCGATGCCGGAAGCAGACCAGCTGGCGGCGGGCATATCCTCACGGCTGCTCCGCCTGTCGATCGGCATCGAGCACGCTGACGACCTGCTGCACGACCTGGGGCAGGCCCTGGAGGCTCTCTCGGCCTGAGCAGCCGGCGGTTCAGTCCGCGGCGTGTTTTTCCTGCCACAGGCGGTGGTGTTCGGAGCCCTCGCGCAGCATTTTCGCGCCGCACTCGGGGCAGCGCTCTTCCTGGCAGCGCACGCCGCGCCGGTGCGCAATCGTGGTCTGGCACTTGGGGCAGATGCAATGGCCGCTGCTTCCCATGCCGCAGCAATCGTTCTCGTTCATACAGGATTCCGTGCCGGTCGGGCCGGCGTTTGATCGATGAGCCTATTGTAGCGGCGGGTGGGTGAGCGCCGGCTTAACCCGAACGTTGCACCAGCATCCCGGATGATGCAACGTTCGGGCTAATAACCGGCCTGCCGGATACGCTCCATCACCTCGTCGGGCTTGACCAGGTCCATCACGCCCGGCAGCTCGATCCGTGTTCCCCAACGCAGGTCCTCGGCGCGCTTGCCACGGAAGTGCCGGGCCGCCTGCTCGAAGTGGTCCACGCAGAGGTGCAGGCTGTTGTACGGACCGGAACGTTTCGACCAGGTGGCCGCGTGGAGCCCGATGACCGGCGTGCCGACCGCGGAGGCGATGTGCGCGGGGCCGGAGTCGGGGCTTATCACCAGGTCGGCGCGGCGCAAAAGCGCCTTGGATTGTTCCAGCGTATCCTTGCCGACCAGGTTCAGGCAGGGCTGCTGCATCCGTGATTCGATTTCGTCCGCCATCTCCTTTTCCAGCGCACTCGGGCCGCCAGACAACACGACCCGCAGCCCCGATTGGCGCGCCGCGCGGTCGGCCACCTCGGCGTAGTACTCCGCCCGCCAGTTGCGCAACGGGTGGCTGGAACAGGGGCTGATCAACAATACCGGGTCGTCGTCTCCCAGTTGTTCCAGGGCCCAGGCGTGGGCGTCATCGCTGATCGGCAGGTCCCACCGCGGCGCACGGACGGGCACGCCCAGTGCTCGGGTGAACTCGAGGAAACCCTGCACCTGGTGCTGGAACGGCACGGCGGAGACCGAGTCGCGGATGAAGCGGTGGTGGAGATCGCGCGAGCGCGGACGGTCCCAGCCGACGCGCACGGGGGCGCGGACCAGGCAGCTGAGCAGGTTGGCCCGGGCCGCGACCTGCATGTGCAGCAAGACGTCGAAACGCCGCTTGCGCAGGGTTTCGTGCAGCGCGCGCGTCGCGGTCATCCCGCCGCTCTTGTCGTACTCGATGAATTCGACGCCGTCCAGCCCGGCCAGCAGCTGGTGTTCCAGCTTGCCCACGATCCAGGTGATGCGGGTTTCCGGCCAATGGTCCTGGATCGCGCGCACCACCGGCACCACGTGGGTGGCGTCACCCAGCGCGGAAAGCCTGAGTATGCACACTGATTCCGGTTGCCTTGGCAACGGCAGCATGGGCCGAGTCCCTCCCAATACCCGATTGACGAAGCCGTGGGCCGATCGCACAATATTGCCGAGTGAACCCTCGCAGCGATAAACAGGCCCTTTCCCTGATTGTATATGATGCCGACCGGATTCAGCATCCGCAGGCGCAATTATTCGATGTCGGCTTCTGGAAAGCGCAGGGCCGCGTGGTCGGCGAAGCCGTCGGGCGCGGCAGCGCCTGGTTCCTCGAAACGCCGTTCGGCAGCGCTGTTCTGCGCGAATACCTGCGCGGCGGCTTGCCCGGACGCTTCATCCGCGACCGTTATTTCTTCACCGGCTGGTCGCGCTCGCGGCCGACCGCCGAGTTCAGCCTGCTGGTCGAGCTGCACCGCCTGGGCCTGCCGGCGCCGCGGCCGCTGGCCGCGCTGACGCGGCGCCGGGGCCTGTTTTACGGCGGTTCCCTGCTCACCGAACGCATCCCGGGCGCCCGTGCGGTGGCCGACCTGATGGCGGAACGGGCTGCAGACGACGCCTTCTGGGCGCGGATCGGGGCCGAAGTCCGGCGGTTTCACGACCATGGTGTCGTTCACGCCGACCTCAATGCCCGCAACATCCTCATCGACGAAGCGGACACGGTTTTCCTGATCGATTTCGACCGTGCGCGGCGGGCTACGGGCGCCAGCACCCGGTTCGCGGCCAACCTGAAACGTTTGCGGCGGTCGTTCGACAAGCTCTGGCCGGAATCGGTGCGCGGGCGCCTGGACGGTTGCTGGGAAAAACTGCAGCAGGGCTATGTGGCGGCGTAAACGCAAGGCAGAGCCGCCACGGCCGGCGCCGTTGCGCGTTCTGCGCTCCGAGCGGCTGACCCTGGTCGCCGCGACCGCCGGCCTGGTCGGCGCCGACCTCGCCGGCGTCGCGGCGCTGGCCGGCGCTCTGGATGCCGATGTGTCCTCCGAATGGCCTCCCGAGTTGTTCTCCTCCGCCGTGATGCAACTGATCCGCGCCCAGCTGGACGACCCGGCCGAGCAGGGTTGGTCCGCGTGGTACCTGGTGAGCCGCGAACAGGGCGTGGACACGCTGGTGGGGCTGTGCCAGTTCAAGGGCAGGCCGGATCTCGCGGGCGAGGTGGAAATCGCCTATTCCGTGTTGCCTTCTTTCAGGAACCGGGGCTACGCCACGGAAGCCGTCGCGCGCCTGGTGGAATGGGCCTTCGGCCACAGAAACGTGACCGGGATCGTCGCCGAGACGTTGACCCACAGCAAGCGCTCCATCCGTATCATGGAGAAAAACGGGTTCGTGTTCGCGGGCCCCGGATCCGAACAGGGGATCGTACGTTATGTGTTATCGAAAACGCGCCGTTAGCGCACTGTTACTGGCCTTCGGTCTCGGCACGGCCGCGGCCGACGTGAATCTGCAGCAGCTGGCCAACGGCGGCGTGGCGATCGACGATGGCGTCACGCGCGTGATCATCGATGGCCTGGTCGTGGAGCCGTACGCGATTTACGCGGGCCTGCCGGCCGAGGCCGTCGACGATTTCGAACAGGCGGCGGGTCCCTTCGGCGGTGTCGACCTGGCGCTGGCCAGTCACCGGCACCACGACCACAACCAGCCGGCTTTCGCCTGCGAATTCCTGCAGGCCAGCGAGACCACGCGCCTGGTCACCTCGGCCGAGGTGATCGAGCTGATGCGCGAGAAATGCCGTACCTTCGTGACCGGCAGCGACCGCGTGGTGGCGATCGATCCCCAGCCCGGTGCGCCGGTGGTGCTGGAAGAAGGCGATGTACGCGTGACGGTTTTTCGCCTGAGCCACGGCAAGCGGAAGTTCGCGAATATCGAGAATTTCGCCCACCTGGTGGAGGCGGGCGGCGTTCGCCTGCTGCACATCGGCGACGCCGCCATGGACCCGGTCGCCTTCGAGCAGGCCGGCATGGGCGGCCTGGAGGTCGACGTGGCGTTCATCCCGGTGTGGTTCTTTCAGCCCGGCCCGGGGGAGGCGGTCATCGAGGCCTTCATGGACGCGCCCCGCAAGTTCGCGGTCCAGGTCCCGCCGGACGAGGCGCCCGCGGCCCGCGCCTACCTGGCCAAAAAATATCCCGAGGCCCTGTTGCTGGACCCGCTGCAGCGGATGCAGGTCGCCGCGCCCTAGCGGGCACCGGCGGCAGTCGTCGCGTCGGTTCCGCTCGTGCAGAGCCGATCCAGGCGCAGTTCCGAGCTGTCCCTCAGCTGGAGGTGGTCATAGCGTCGCTGCAGCTCATCCTCTGCGGCCGGATCGATGCCATAAAGCTCGGGCGAAGTCCGATAATCGGGACAGAACGTCTCCAAACGTTCCTTCATGTGCGGGTAGAGCAGGCCGTCGAAGTGGTTCACGTTGAGCGCCTCGTCCCAGTACTCGTTGACGAAATCGGCCCAGGTGAACGCCCTCTGGACAACCCACCGGTCACCCTCCCAGGCCAGTACCGCCGGCTTGCCCGGCACGATATCGTCCTCGAACAGGCTGCGGTAGAAGCGGTAGCCCTCGTAGTTCGCCACCAGGTCGGCGTTCGAATACACGCCGGTGGTCATCTGACCGAACAGCGCGCGCTCGGTGTAGGCGGAATGCTCCGCGGCCTGCGCCTCGTCCCCCGATTGGCGGTAGCGAAGCCAGAACTTGCGGCCCTGTGACAGGAAGTGCCCCAGCTTGTCGGAGCCGATCAACACGCCGTTCAACTTGATCGTCGGGCCGGTGCCGAACAGGCCCGCCACGCGGGTGGCCCAGATCGGGTGCCCACGGTAGATGGAGCGGAAGCGCGACGTCTGCAGGTGTTCCACCTCGCCGGAGCTCATCGCCCAGCGCTCGATGCGGTCCACCCAGTGCACGCCGCCGATATCGTAGTAGATGTTGTCGACGACGAGCTTCTCGTCGCGCGGGCCGCTCCAGTCCGCAACCGCCTGCGCGATGGACCGGTTGACCCGTTCGTCGAGGGCGGCGGTGGAATCGGCGATGTCGTTCAGCCGGCCGGAGAACTGGTCCGTCTCGTAGGCGACCGCCGCCGGCGAGAGCACGGCGGCGATCAGCGACAGCAGATGGATCGCGAAACGGTTCAATCAGAAGCGGTAGGTGTAATTGAACAGCGTGTGATCACGGTCGCCGAAACCTATTTCCAGCGAGAGGTGCGCTTTCGGGCTGAACACGTAGGCCACGCCGACCGCGTAGTTCCATTCGTCCATGTTATCGAGTTCGACACTGAAGGGAATGGCGCCCAGACCGGGGATGCCGAGGTCCAGGTTGCCCTTGTGCGTTTCCTCGGTGTCGAGGTACATGCCGCCCACGTAGCCCATCCACGAGCCCCGGATCAGGCCGATACGGGGCTGGGAAATGAACGATGTCACGGAGGAATCGAAGTCGCCGCTGATGTCGGCGTCGGTCCAGGTATTGTTCCAGGCCACGAACCAGCGCTCGGTGGCGTACAGCAGGTTGACGCCGCCGCCGTACACCGTGCCGTCGTAGTCGACGGGCAGGGTGCCGAGCGTGATAGGCAGCCCGGGCAGGGCGACACCGCCCAGGTCGACGTTCGTGTCGGCGCTCATGTGGCCGATCAACCCGAACACGTTCAGGAACGGCGTGAGCCAGACGTCCAATTTCACGTCGATATGATTGATTTCATTGGTCACATCGACATCGTCGGGATCGATCGGCGCGACCCCCGGCAGGTCGAACTCAAGCTTGTTGAGCTGGTAATCCTGCTTCATCGTGAACACGTCGACGCCGACGCCCCAGGGGTCGAAGAATTCGCGTCCATTCAGCGAATCCTTCATGAACAGCGGATCGGCGCCGGCGGTCAGTGGCAGGGCCAGGATCAGGATCATCAGTGTTCTGCGCATGAGTTTCTCCCCGTCGTGTGGTGGCAGGCGCACAGTATATCGGCATCCGCGCCGGTCGTGGCGTGACTTAAGGCACTGTCGGCTTGATGAATACAACAAAATAATATATAAGTGATATCAAAAGGAGATCAATCATGAAAATCCAGGAAAATACGAGAAAGGTCGCTTCGGGTTACGTG
>Ga0180436_10006130_pt1 | contig 10487 bp, 10 predicted proteins | sample SS_ome_2_FD_132434 | JGI IMG/M metagenome (GOLD analysis project Ga0180436, IMG submission 132434) | Hypersaline lake sediment archaeal communities from the Salton Sea, California, USA - SS_3_S_2 metaG | ecosystem: Environmental > Aquatic > Non-marine Saline and Alkaline > Hypersaline >...
CCGATTCCGATTCCGATACCGATTTTGACACCCGTAGAATTGAAAATAGTAGTCCACTAAAAATTGAATTTTGACTCACGTTCAAGACTTGCGAGGTTTTTCAACCCACAGGAATATATTAGAAAGATTTTCAATACCAGTTCAGGTATTATTGCGGTGTTGATATGAGAGTCTATCGCTCTGCAAAAACCAAATTGAAGATCTTTATCTAGCCGTGTTTAAAACAACGATTACAAAATCTCATCAAATCTCATACACGCTTCGGGCGTTAGCCGCCGAGGTAAGCCTTCTTCACATCCTCATTATCAAGCAGATCAGCCGAGTCGCCATGCAAGACCATATTGCCGTTTTCCAATACATATCCACGCTGGGCAAATTTAAGCGCCAGACGAGCATTCTGCTCCACCAATAAAATGGCTGTCCCTTCGGACTGATTAATTTCTTTTAGGGACAGAAAAACGCGTTTCATCAACAGGGGCGACAAGCCCATGGATGGCTCATCCAGTAGCATCAAACGCCGTCCAGACATGAATGCCCGACCCACTGCCAGCATCTGCTGTTCACCGCCGGACATGGTGCCGGCTTTTTGGGTCTTGCGTTCTTCAAGTCGGGTAAAAATAGAAAAAACCCGCTCAATATCGGCTACAATGCCCTCCGAATCTTTGCGGGCAAAGGCCGCTAGTTTTAGATTTTCCAACACACTTAAATTGCCGAACAATCGTCGCCCCTCGGGAACATGGGATATACCCAGCTGACTGACCACTTTCTCGGGTGGGTAGGCCAGCAAATCTTTATCTGAAAAAGTCATTTGTGTGCCCGCACCCGATGGAACCAAGCGGGAAATGGCCCGCAAGGTCGAACTCTTACCGGCACCATTGGCACCGATAATCGTGACGATCTCGCCCGCTTTGATGTTGAAATCGATGCCATGCAAGGCTTTGATCTTGCCATAGGAAACGTGAAGGTTTTTAACGTCTAACAGCATTAGAAGTCTATCTCCTGTTCGCCGATATAAGCTTCAATAACTTTGGGATGGTTCTGAACTTCATCCGGTGTGCCTTCCACCAGTACTTCTCCGAACACCAGCGCTTGAACATGTTGACAAAGCTCACTCACCACCCGCAGTCGGTGCTCGATCAAAAAGATGGCTAAATTGAAGCGTTCATGTGCTTTACGCACGACTTGAATCATATCCATCAGTTCTTCGGGAGTCATGCCGACTGTGGGTTCGTCCAGCAAGAGCACTTTGGGTTCCATGGCCAGCGCCCGGGCCATCTCAACCCGACGCTGGGCACCATAGGGCAAATTGACCACGAGCTGGTCAGCATACTGGTCCACACCGAACAGCTGCATGTAATCCATGGCCAGTTCGGTGGATTCCTTTTCCTCCCGTCGTCGTTTGGGGCTGCCTAGAAAGGCTCCAAAAAGGCCGTAGCTGAGCTTGGAATAGCGGGCCATTTTGACGTGATCGAGCACCGTCATGTGTCGCCAGAGACGCATTTCCTGAAAAGTTCGGCCAATTCCCAAGGCCGCAATCTGGTTGGTCCGTCGCCCCACCACATCGGTTCCCTCTAAACGTACCTCACCCGCTGCCGGTTGGTAGATGCCGGTGATTAGATTAAAGATCGTGGTTTTGCCGGCTCCATTGGGACCAATCAAACCCGTAATTTGGCCGGGATCCAACTGCAAATTATAGTCTGATACGGCTTGCAGGCCCCCAAAATTATGACTCATATGAATGACTTCAAGCAGCGGCATCTTATTTCACCTCCTTGGGACCGAAGACGTTGCGAACATTGAATTCCTTGAACGCAACCAGTCCCGTGGGCCGATAAATCATCACCAGGATCAACAGCAAGGGAATAAAAATCCATTTCAAGATCTCCAGGGGTCGTAATACCTCTCCCAGCAAGCTGATGGAAACCGCTCCCACGATGGAGCCGTATACGGAGTTGAGACCGCCGAAATAGACCATGGCCAGGACTTCGGCCAGTTTCTGAATGCCGAACATGGCCGGGTTGATAAAGCGCAAGACATGTGCCAGCAAACCACCGGCCAAACCCGCCCAAAAGGCCCCAAAAAGAAAGGCCACCATTTTGGTTTTGCGGGTATCCACGGTCATGGCATCGGCTGCCATTTCATCATCCCGCACCGAATTGAGCGCTTTGCCCAAGGTTGAGGTGACAAAATTATTGATGGCCCAAATACCGATAACAACCACGATGAATATAACCGGCAAGGTGGCCCAATCGGGCTGTCCCATGATCCCCCGGGCACCGCCGAGATTTTGCATGTTTTCGAAGAAACTCTTGACGATAAACAAAAATGCCAAGCTGATAATGGCCAGGTAGTCACCCCGGGTTCTGAAAGACGGGATGGCCACCACCAGAGCCGCCAATGCGGAGCATAAGCCGCCAAATATCAGCGCAAATGGAAAGGTAAGATAGGCCAAGGGGATACCCAACAGGGCATCTCCCAGTACTTTGTCATTCACAAAGAGGCCCACCGTAAACAGAGAGGCCCCGTAAGCGCCCACGGCCATAAAGCCGGGATGTGAGCAGGAAAACTCACCCATATAGCCATTGATGATGTTCAAACTCAGGGTCAGCAGAACGGCAATCAAGGTCAGCTTCAAAGAGATTAATCGATAATCGCTGAGCACGCTCCAAAAGTGAAAGATGGCATAAATAAAGCCCAAATGGACCAGTGCCGTAACAATCAGGGGCCATTGCTGCAGAAAACCGGCAACCGCATTAGCCGGTTTAACCGTCAAACGGATTACAATCGCCAGGGGAACGGCGTAAATTACGCCGAAATATATCAAGGCCATGGGAACATGTATGAGCGTCACCCATTCAAAAGCCGCCCCTTTGATAATCAGATTGATCAGGCCGGCAAAAACTTTGGACATGGTCACCAGACCAAACAGGATAGGCATTTTGGGCAATAACAGAACCGATGCCAATGCCGCGCCAATGAGTTGCTCCCATAGGGTACACACCAGGAATCCCAAAAGCACACTCAGCAGCGGTGCTCCTCCGTAGAATTTGTGGAACAGGCTTCGTATGCCTTTTTTATTTTTCACGTCAGTATTTACAGCCATAAAAATTCCTTACAGTCGGAGTTTGGCGCTATACGCCTCCCCAAATAATCCATGGGGCCGGAAAATTAGAATTAACAGCACGATGGAATATGCAATCAAGTCGCGCAAGTTGGATCCGATATTCAATTCAAATAAACGGTTCATGATCTGGATAGCCGGTACGGTCATGATCTCGATGAACCCCAGCATAAAACCGGCTATGCAGGCGCCCATAATCGAACCCCGCCCGCCTAAGATCGCCGCCACAAAAGCCTTCCAGCCGAAGCTGACGCCCATATATGGGTCCAACACCGGATAAGCCAATCCAAACAAGATACCGGCAGCGGCAGCCAGGGCCGAACCGATAGCGAAGGTCATGGCGGCCACACGGTTCATGGAAACGCCCATCAAGGGTATCACCAGGTAGTCATAGGCCATGGCCCGCATGGCCATACCATATTTGGTTCGGGTGACGAACTGGTGCAGGGCAAGCATTAATCCAAGCGAAACCAGCACAATCATGATTTTTTTGTTGGTTACAAAAACGCCTCCGATGTTGTAGGTTACCGATTCGATCAGTTGCGGGAATTTAAGCCGCGATCCACCCAGAAACAAAATATTGGATGTTTCCAGAATAATACCGATCATCAAGCCCGTAATCGCAGCCGAAGCCCGCGGTGCATCCCGTAGGGGGCGATAACCCACCCGTTCGACGATGATACCCACAAATGCCGTCAGAAACATGGATATCAGAATCGTCAATACCAATATCATCCAACCGGGCAAAATAGCTGCGGCGCCCGTGCCCACCAATGCCAATAAGCCGGTGGCAATCCCCAAACCGATATAGGCACCCACCATAAAGATGTCACCGTGGGCAAAATTGAACAGCATGAGGATGCTGTAGACCATGGAATATCCCAGAGCAATCAGCGCATAAAAACTTCCCCACTGCAGGGCATTGATGAAATTTTGCATGAAAAAATTGAAGGTCATGCCTTGATCTCCCGATAAATCTTCACCCCGTGGCCACCAAATGGCAACAATCCGCCAATTGCGAGGTATGAAAATTTATATATATATAATGAATAGACTCGCCCACCGTGCATCAGCACGGTGGGCGAATGAATACATGCTGGTTTATTCGTATTGATAATTAGCAAAAATAAAAATGCGCCGCATCTTTATTTGGGGCATACCGATTTATGGAAGGCAAATTGTCCCTCATCATTGATCTGCACGATGACAGCGCATTTTTTGGGATCGCCATCCGGCGTAAAGGTCATGCCGCCGGTGATGCCGGGAAAGTTCTTGACTGAGGCCAGGGCGTTTTTCACTTTGGTGCGATCGGCTTTGATACTGCCGGAGAGTCCGCCTGTATCCTTGATGGCCTGAACCATCAATCCAATGGTATCCCAAGTCAAAGCAGCAACATCATCCGGCGTTTTGCCGTAGGCAGCCTTATAGGCATCAATGAAGGCTTTGGTGGCGCCTTTGGCACCGGCAGCAGCATAGTGAGTCGAAAAGTAATAGCCTTTACAGTCATCTCCGCAAAGCCCCATCAGGTCACCACCACCCCAGGCATCGGCACCCAGAATCTGTTTTTGCCAACCCATCTCCTTAGCGGAACGGATAATCAGGGGTACCTCTGAATAATACTGGGGTACAAACAGCACATCGGCCCTGGACATGACAATATTGGTCATCTGGGCTGAAAAGTCTTTGTCTCCCGTGGTAAAAGATTCGAAGGCAACAACGGAACCGGACCCGTGAATAGACTCAAAGGCTTCCTTGAAGTTTTCGGCCAGTCCTTTGGGATAATCAGCAGCGATGTCATAAATGACCGCTGCCTTTTTGGCACCCAGCTGATCGGTGGCAAAATTAGCTGCAACCGGGCCCTGAAAAGGATCCAAAAAGCACCCCCGAAATACATAGGGACGGTCAAGGGTGGTATTGGGATTCGTGGACCAGGGGCTGATCATGGGCGTGGCATTGTTGTTGGCAACTTCACCGGCCGGAACAGCCTGGCTCGAGGACTGGGGTCCGATAATTCCAAGAACACCTTCCTCGGTAATCAGCTTGGTGTTGATTTTGACCGCTGATTCGGGTTTGTATTCATTATCTTCATAAACGAAGATCAACTTATAGGATTTCCCCCCCACCATCACGGTCGGGTTTTCCTTGATGTACATTTCGGCAGCATTCTTTGAAGATCCGCCAACGTCGGGATTGTCACCGGTGAGCGGAATGTTGAAACCGAGTTTGATGGTATTGGCCGCCCAGGCACCTGATGTGATCAATAACATTACCATTGCCAGCGATACGATTAGGTAAGTCGCTTTTTTCATATCTTTCTCCTTTTGCATGCGTTGAAGGTTCCGGGTTAAATCGATTGAGGTGTGAAGCCTGACGATACCTCCGATGAAAGCGGCATTATGCTCGAAATTGTGACGTCTGTCAATAGGCAAGCAGTAGATAAAAAGCGTACAATGTAGTACAAATTGCCTATCGTTGAATATTCCGTTTGGTGCCCCACCCTTCTGTTATGTATCGTCCTTCTAATTTCATTATTTTTTTATTTATTAAAAAAAAGTAATGAAATTTATTATTCTCATTATTGACGTATCATGGTTTGTGATTACATTGTCCTTATCAAAAACAATATTGATGTGGCGCCGCGAAATTCTTAGATGGCCGCCATGCAAACAAGGAGGAAACAACCATGAATAAAATAATTGGTATTGATTTGGGTACCACCAATTCCTGCGTATCCGTCATGGAAGCTGGCGAACCCAAGGTTATCAACAATCGCGAAGGCGGCCGGACCACCCCCTCAATCGTGGCAGTCAGCGACAAAGGAGAACGACTGGTGGGTCAAATCGCCAAACGTCAGGCCATTACCAATCCCGAAAATACGGTTTTTGGTGTCAAACGCCTGATTGGACGCAAATATGATTCACCCGAAGTTCAGGCCGATATTCCCAATCTGCCCTACCGAATCGAAAAGGCCGGCAACGGTGATGCACATATCAATGTACGGGGCAAACAGTTAAGCCCGGCTGAAATCTCGTCTTATATACTGGCGGACATCAAGCGCTCCGCGGAGGAACATTTGGGAGAAAAGATCACCGATGCCGTGATTACGGTACCCGCCTATTTTAATGACAGTCAACGCCAAGCCACGAAAGACGCAGGTAAGATTGCGGGACTGAACGTATTACGGATTATCAACGAACCCACGGCCGCGTCCCTGGCCTATGGCATGGACAAAAAAAGAGAAGAAAAAATTGCCGTGTTTGATCTGGGTGGTGGTACCTTCGATATTTCCATCCTGGAAATTGGTGATGGTGTCTTTGAGGTCAAGGCCACCAACGGGGATACCCATTTGGGCGGGGAAGATTTTGACCTGCGCTTAATTGATTACATTGCCGATGAATTTAAAAAGGAACAGGGCATTGATGTGCGCCGAGACAAAATGGCCCTACAACGCCTCAAGGAAGCGGCGGAAAAAGCCAAAATGGAACTATCCAACTCCCTGGAAACCGACGTAAATCTGCCTTTTATCACTGCTGACGCCAGTGGGCCCAAGCACCTGAATGTCAAGATCACCCGTGCTAAATTGGAAGCCCTCGTGGCCGACCTGTTGACCCGCCTGGATGGGCCTTGTCAAGCCGCACTCAAAGACGCTGGCCTATCCACGGGTGAAGTCGATGAAGTTATTTTGGTGGGTGGCATGACCCGAATGCCGGCGGTAGAGGATAAAGTCCAGCAAATATTCGGGAAACAACCGCACAAGGGTGTGAACCCGGATGAAGTCGTTGCACTCGGAGCGGCCATCCAAGGGGCTGTGTTAAAGGGTGACATCAATGATGTTTTGCTCCTGGATGTCACGCCCCTTTCGCTCGGCCTTGAAACCTTGGGAGGTGTCATGACACGCCTGATCGAGAAAAACACCACCATTCCAACCAAAAAGAGCCAGGTGTTTTCAACGGCCGAGGACAATCAGCCCGCAGTTAATGTTCATGTCCTCCAGGGTGAACGTGAAATGGCTGCTGGAAATAAATCTTTGGGACGGTTCGAACTGGTGGGAATTGCACCGGCACCCCGGGGTGTTCCGCAAATCGAGGTCACCTTTGATATCGATGCCAACGGCATTGTGGAAGTCTCGGCCAAGGACCAGGCAACCGGCAAGGAACAATCCATCCGGATCACATCCTCTTCAGGTCTTTCCAAAGAAGAGATCGATCGTTTGGTTAACGACGCTGCCATGCATGCAGATGAAGATCGGCAAAAAAAGGCCTTTGTGGATGCCCGAAACCAGGCCGATGTTTTGATCTATCAGGTGGAAAAATCCCTGAACGAGATGGGCGATCAACTGGATCCCACCACAAGCACCAGCATCGAGAGCACCATTCAGGAACTGAAACAGACCATGGCCGGTGGAAATCTTGATGAAATCCGTCGCCTCACCGATGCGCTGACCCAGGCATCCCATCAAATGGCCACCCAGGCGTATCAGCAGCAGTCTCCTGGAGCGGAAACCTCCTATCAGGGTACTGGGGGTGGACCGGCTCCGGGTGGAAACACGGGATCCGCAGACGATGATGTGGTGGATGCGGAGTATCAGGAAGTCGCCTAATAAAATCGCTGCACGATTTTATGGAAAGCCCGCAGCTATGCTGCGGGCTTTTTTATTTCATAAATTCCACAATATTTTCAGCCTATAATAATTATGTAATAAATTTCATAATTTTGTATCCTATTTACGAATTTTTGAAACACCTACACCCATTCCATATTTGTGTATGATTGATTTATTTATAAATTTATTCAATTACATTATCGGCATAATTTGTGCGGCACCCAAGCACAAGCCCATGGGAAATCCCATGGGCCGGGGGGTAATTATCTAAAACGGTCTACACGAAATCAATTACTTCTGAATCTGACTGAATATGTAAGCGACTTGGAACAATATACCGAGAATGAACTTTGGGCTTTACCGAGCATGACATTAGACAGCCGCCAAGGTGATTGTGAAGATGGCGCATTTCTCATGCACAGCCTGGCCTTACATGCTGGTATACCCAGCGAACGTCTAAGGACGTATGGCGGCATCGTCACGACCAGCGACGGCTTGGGTATCGGTGGCCACGCGTGGACCGCCTATCAGCGGGAAGTTGATAATGAATGGATCATCGCTGACTGGTGCTACTGGGCCACAGACAGGCCGTTGTCTGAAAGAAATCCCATGAGGAGTGACTTTAAATATCTGGATGACTTCTTTTTTGTACAAGCCACCAAGACCGTAGAAACGCCGTATACCAATCGGGTCCGTTTCGCGGCCAGTCTGCCAGCCCTCTTCATCAACACAATTGTTTGAATATAAAATGGATTAAGCCTATATATCCTGGTCCGAATTTACCCTTGGCTCACGGGACCCTAAAATTATTAATTCTAACAAATATCAAATCGTTATTCTGACAAACCGTGTATTTGGTATTGACTTCCAAAAAAGGTATGAACTATTTGAACTGTTTATCCAATAGTCGCCAACTTAAATTTTGAAACGCTCAATTTGGGTATAAGGAATCGACACAATGAAAGGTATTATCTTAGCCGGCGGTTCAGGGACGCGCCTGTACCCGGTTACCCGCGTTGTTAGCAAGCAATTGCTGCCTGTTTACGACAAGCCCATGATTTACTATCCGCTCTCCGTCCTCATGTTGGCCGGTATTCAAGACATCCTCGTGATCTCAACCCCTCAGGACTTACCACTTTTTGAAAAACTGCTTAAAGATGGTACGCACCTGGGACTGCGTATATCATACGCGGAACAACCCAAACCCGAGGGCTTGGCCCAGGCATTTATCATCGGCAGGGACTTTATCGCTTCCGAGCCGGTCTGTTTGATCCTGGGAGATAATATTTTTCAGGGGTACAATTTACCCACCATCCTTAAAAATGCCATGCAGATTGAAAAGGGCGGCTTGATTTTCGGCTACCGCGTCAAAGACCCGCAACGCTATGGTGTGGTGGAATTTGATGCATCGGGCAACGTCATCGGTATCGAGGAAAAACCCCGGGAGCCAAAATCCAGATATGCGGTCCCCGGGCTCTATGTATATGACCACCAGGTCGTTGGGATCGCCGAAAATCTTGAGCCGTCCGCTAGGGGTGAACTCGAAATTACAGATGTCAACATGGCCTATTTGCAAAAAGAACAGCTGCGGGTAGAGCTCTTGGGAAGGGGCTTCGCCTGGTTGGATACCGGCACACACGAAGCCCTGCAACAGGCTTCCAGTTTTATCCAAGCCATCCAGGAGCGCCAAGGGGTTAAAATATCTTGTATTGAGGAGATCGCCTATCGTCTCGGATATATCAACAGCCAGAAACTGGCCCGCCTGGCCGATGATATGCAAAAGAACGACTATGGCCAATATCTAATGGAAATAATTAAAGAGAAGAAAGAGCGCAATCATATACAAGCCTGACGAAACATGCAGAGTATGTTTCGTCAGGCTTGTCGCTTTAAAGTGTAAGCTATTCAGAAGAGAGAATAAGAATACAGGAAGCAGAATACAGCAAACGGGAAACAGCGATCAGGTATAAGCCGCAGCTGCTGAAAGCTGACCGCTGAAAGCTGCCGCATCGTCTCCCGGTCAGCGGTCCATATTCATCATTTTCAGATCGCTGATAGCGGCTTATGGCTGCTAGCGCTTAATTGTGACTTTATCCATCACCACCGGCTCCTGGGGTTTATCCATGGCACCGGTTGGAACCGATCCGATCTTATCGATGATATTCATACCTTTGACAACCTTGCCGAAAACCGAGTGACGGTCATCCAAATGAGGCGTGGGGCCCAAGGTGATAAAAAACTGGCTGCCATTGGTACCCGGACCGGCATTGGCCATGGAAAGCATGCCGGCACTGTCGTGGCGTAATGAGGGGTCAAATTCATCTTTGAAACGGTAACCCGGGTCGCCCATACCCGATCCCTGGGGGCACCCCCCTTGAATAACAAATCCAGCAATCACCCGGTGAAAGGATAATCCGTCATAGAAATTACCTTGACGGTCGGTATCCTGCCGGCCCTCAGCCAGATTAATGAAATTCCATACAGTTTCAGGACATTCTTTGGCATAAAGCTCGGCTTCAAATTCGCCCATATTGGTCTCAAACACTGCCGACACCCGATCCAAATCTTCTTTATAGTCACTTTTTTGATAAGACATGTATTGCTCCCTTTGATGGTAAATTGTTATTGTGGCAGGTGTTCTTTATCGGAAGATGTGTCCGGATACAATATTTATTTCAACCATAAGTAATCAGGTATCAGCACCCAGCAGCTTAAAGCTGATTACTTAAGGCTTAAAGCAGAATGTAAGATGTCCACACGAGC
>Ga0180436_10006131_pt1 | contig 10487 bp, 9 predicted proteins | sample SS_ome_2_FD_132434 | JGI IMG/M metagenome (GOLD analysis project Ga0180436, IMG submission 132434) | Hypersaline lake sediment archaeal communities from the Salton Sea, California, USA - SS_3_S_2 metaG | ecosystem: Environmental > Aquatic > Non-marine Saline and Alkaline > Hypersaline > Sediment...
TGGAACAGTCTGATTTTGCCCTATATCAATCACTTGGATCAGGTGAACAGGATGTCCGGGTTTCAGGAGGATTTGAGGCGCCTTCTTTAGACATTCCAGCTGATGGTCTCCCTGTAAAAGCACTGAAAACTATTACTTCAGAAAGCTTTTTAGAAGAACAGGTAATCAAAGCAGGAGATTCTATCTATCTCAATATTGATGCGGCAGGTCATCAGCTTGGACTCGCGATTTATCTTTATGAAAAGACGAATCTGAGTGTTCGCATGACTTACATCATCCCGGGAACAAGCAACTATACCCTGAAGGGTTATGAAGATGTCATTGTATTAGAAAATAATGACCGAGACGCTCAGAAGGTTGATTTATTAGCTGCCTCTCCGCGACTTATGTTGACCAATAACGGAGAAACAGACGTGAAAATTAAAAACCTTGTGGTTACTCATTTCTTGTAAGTTCGCGGCGCCGTAAACGGTGTTTTTATTTTGCCTCGGAGGAGGTGGAAACGATGTGAGAACGGGAGGATTAAGGGAGATGTCGCAAACAAACGAATACGAAGTATTTCAGAAAGAGATCAAAGAGATTAAGGCGGATCAAAAAACGCTTGAGAAGCGTGTCAGCACCCTGGAAAGAACTTCTGAACGCCATGACCAGCAGATTATCTCTATCAATGAAAAGCTGAACAAGATCGAGGAAAACACAACTTGGATCAAGCGCAGCATCACTGGCGCGATCATTACAGCGTTAAGCACCGGCATCATCGGCGGCGCAATCGCTGTATTTTATAATCTACTGCAGAAATAAGGAGGAAAACACAATATGAAAAACTTAGACAAAGGCACGGTCGTCCGGACGGTGCTTCTTTTTATTGCATTGGTAAACCAGACATTGATCATGTTTGGAAAAGCAGCTTTACCGATTAGTGAGGACCAGGTTAATACGTTGGCCGACGCTCTGTATTTGGCCGGCTCCGCAGCATTCACCATCATTACGTCTGTGGTGGCTTGGTTTAAAAACAACTATGTCACTGGCAAAGGAAAGCAGCAAAAAGAAGTTCTAAAACAAAAAGGATTAACGAAATGAGGTTGCCAGCTGGCAGCCTTTTAATAATTTAAAGGAGGATTATTATTATGGGAATCAAAGGAATCGACGTATCACACTGGCAAGGTAATATCAATTGGAAGAAAGTTGCGGGGGATGGCATCAAGTTTGCATTTATCAAAGCAACAGAAGGAACAACATTAAAGGATAATAAATTTGAAACGAATGTTTCAGGAGCAAATGCTGTGGGGATTAAAACAGGAGCTTATCATTTTGCGAGATTCGGTTCTAAATCAGAAGTATTGGCAGAAGCCAAGTTTTTTCTGTCAGTTGCTAATAAGGTCCGTCTCACATATCCGCTTGTGCTTGATCTTGAAGTCAATCAGCGGAATGTCAGTAAATCAGTTTTGACCGATGCAGCAGTGGCCTTTTTACGGGAAGTTGAAAAAGCTGGTTACTTCGCCATGATATACAGCGGTAAGTCTTTCCTTGAGAATTGCCTTGACGAATCCAAGCTGAAGCCATTTGCATTATGGGTTGCTCGTTATAACAACACACTTGGCCGTAATGCGGATATCTGGCAGTATTCTTCTAACGGAAAGGTGTCAGGTATTTCTGATAATGTTGATATGAATATTTGTCATCGTGATGGGTTACGGGCACAGGCGGCTGTGACAACTGAAAAAGCTGCTACAGTAAAACCTGTTTCAAACAAAAAGCCAGTTAAAACGGAGACGGTTTATACTGTCAAAAAAGGGGACACGCTTTCTGAAATTGCACACAAGTACAACACGACTGTCAAAGCTCTTCAGAGTTTGAACAATATTAAGGATCCTAATAAGATTTATGGTGGCCAAAAATTAAAAATAAGTGGTAGTGCATCAAAGGCTTCAAATAATAAGCAGTATTACACAGTCATATCTGGCGACACTTTATCAGGAATCTCCAAAAGATTCAACACATCAATAAAGACGCTGCAGAATTGGAATGGCATCAAGAATGCAAATAAGATTTACGCTGGTCATAAGATTCGTGTAAAATAAAATTTTTAAAGAAAAGCCCTTCTCATGAAAGGGAGGGGCTGTAGTGTTTAATTTCCAATCCGAATTTTCTTACTAAGGTTTTATTTAATGATTATCATATACTTATGTGGTTTTTGACTTAAAGGTGCTAAGAACAAAAAGTTCTTTTATTTGTTAAATATGTTAAAATAGGATGTGTTTAATGATTAAATATGGCTTTTATTATAACCAACAAAGAAGATCTATTCGCATATATGTACTACATAATGAAAACAAAACAGGGGGGATTACATTATGGGTTTTAGATTAAGAAGTGTGGAAAATACAAATTTTAGTTCGCCACAGGAAATGTATAAAGATAATAAGAAAAAAACAAAAAAAATTAAAGGTCCACTAGATTATCAATCCAAAATGATTGATTTTTACATGGGGGAGGCTTTAAATAAAAAAGATGTGGCGTTTGAACTTCCCACTGGAAGTGGTAAAACACTAGTGGGTTTGTTAATTGGTGAATTTAGAAGAAGAAAAAATAAAGAAAAAGTGGTCTATGTCTGTCCTAATAATCAACTAGTGCATCAAGTTGTAGAAAAAGCTAATAATGTTTATGGTATAAAAGTTCATGGCTTTACAGGAAAGAAAGATAATTACGACCCAACTTCAGAAGCTGCATATATGACGGCGGAAGCGATAGCAGTAACAAATTATAGTAGCATTTTTAATACGAGTTCCTTTTTTTCAGATGCTGATATATTAATTTTCGATGATGCACATAGTTCTGAAAGTTATATTGCTAGTAATTGGTCACTGGAAATATCAAGACATAAAAACTCAAATTTATACTTTTCAATTGTGAATTTGTTAAAAGATCATTTAGAAATTACCCAATATAATCGGATGATGAATGATAATCCGACTTCAGAAGATATGGTATGGTCTGATAAATTTCCAAATATAAAATTTTCGGAGAATATTGAAGTGCTTTTTCCTTTAATAGATAACGCAATACATAATGATAAGTTACAGTTTCCCTGGTTTAATATCAAGAACCATTTAAATGCTTGTAATATGTTTTTAAGTTGGAAAGAGATATTAATTCGACCATATATTCCACCTACGATGACCCATCAGCCTTTTGCTAACGCTACACAAAGAATTTATATGTCTGCAACATTAGGAGAAAGTGGCGAATTAGAGAGAATTACCGGCGTAAAAAAGATCCATCGTCTTCCAACTGTTTCGGAATGGGATAAAAAGAGTATTGGGAGAAGGTTTTTTGTATTCCCAAATGCTTCTTTTCCTTCTAGGCAAAATAATGAGGTACTCTTAAAAATTAAAGAGTTAGTTAACAGGATGTTGATTCTTGTTCAAGATGGTAGAAAAGCGGAACAATTGACTAAAATATTTGAGGATAATACAGCTGCCACAAAAGTCTTTACTAACAAGGACATAGAAGTCAGTACAGACGAATTTGTGAAGTCAGCAGATGGGGTAGCCATTTTAGCTAATAGATATGACGGTATAGATATGCACAACGATAAATGTAAAATGCTAATAATTGAGGACTTGCCTAACGCTACACATTTACAAGAAAAATTCCTATCCAGAAGAATGGCAGCATCCGTTTTATTTAATGAAAGAGTGAGAACTCGGATTATACAAGCGATTGGAAGATGCACAAGATCAGACGATGATTATGCTGCTGTATGTATTTATGGTAATGAGTTGGCGAATGCGTTAGTCTCTCCTAAAAACATAGTTAACTATCCGTCAGAGTTAAGGGCTGAATTGGAATTTGGGTTTGAACAGTCGAAAAACCATGAAAATATAGAAAGCTTAGTTGATTTATTAAAGCTCTTCTTTAAACATGGGGAAGAGTGGGAGGAAGCAGAAAATGAAATTTATTCAATGAGAGACGAATATATCAAAGAGGATAATAAGCATAGTGAAACGGAAAATTTCAGAAGACTAAAGAATGCTGTAGAGTATGAGGTTGAATTTCAATATGCAATCTGGAAAGAAGATTATGAATTAGCATTAGAAAAAATTGATAAAATCCTATCACAATTAGATGGTACTAGCTTGAAGGGATATAAAGGATTTTGGCATTATACTGCAGGATTTATAGCGTATCAAATAGGTAAAAAGGGAAGTAACCACCAATATTTAAAAGTATCAAATAATCATTTTATTTATGCGTCAAAATCAACAGAGACAATAAATTGGTTTAATAAACTTTTAAATGATTCTACAGTTCAAGAAGAAGTAACTGAAGAAAATTTATATGATGTTATTGAAAGAATAGAAAATCAAATTGTCCAATATGGAGCTAGAAACCTCAGAAAGTTTGAAGAAAAAGTTGAGGAGATACTAGAAGAACTAGATAGTGAAGATGGGAATACTTTTGAGCGAGGGCATGAGAAATTAGGAACTCTACTAGGATACCTTGCTGAAAATGGTAAGGGTGATGCTGACCCTGACCCATGGTGGATTATAAATGATGAATACTGTATCGTTTCAGAAGACAAGATATATAAATCAGAAACAAAACCTATCCCAGTTAATCATGTTAGGCAGGCATGTACCCATGAGAATTGGATTCGAGAAAAGGTTAATACACTAGTAGAAAATGCCACAGTTGATACGGTAATGATAACAAATTCTAAAGTTATAGCTGAATCAGCAGCAATACATGCGAAAAATATATGGTACATAAATAAAAGTGAATTTTTATCATGGGCTCATAAAGCAATCACAGCAATAAGGAAGTTAATACGGATATTCACAGAACCAGGTGATATAGTATGGAGATCAGAGGCAGCAAAAATTCTTAAAGAAGCTAACGTCACTCCAAATGATTTCATAGATTTTATTCATACAACGAAATTATCGGATATTCAAAAAGAAGGTGCTTCTAAGGCTAGTAAGTAAATATGGAGTTATAATGAAAATCACATTAGGAAATATTAGATTTAATATTGAATAGGTATAAAACCGTACCTTTTTATGAGGAACGGTTTTATATTATTTTTATGAAATTTTTACATCGTAGAATATGATTTATAATGCTAAGTGAGAGTATTCCTTGGGAAGTAGCATTGGAAAACTTTAAGAAAACTCAAGGAGTTTCAAACCTTCGAATTAATAATTTTATGGATTATATTTATACTCTATAGATCGTCTTCTTTCTATTATCTTTTTTTCAATATGTTCTTCTGGCAATCCCAGTTCAAGTAGCAAATAATATTCTAAAACAATTATTAAAGTATCAACTACTTGGGGCAATTCATCTTCTGTAAAAATTTTTTCTTTTTTGCTCTCACTATAATGAGTTAAGTAATTTCTTGTGTGAACAGTCTTAATTACATACTCATATTGAATCTTATATCCAGTTAAAAAAAATAATTTGAATTCTGCTAAAAATAGATCAGATAATCGGCTTCTTAACAAAACATTTCCTCTTTTGTTTTGTTCGTCATCTAACAAGTATTGAAGATGTCCCTTCCTATTTATCTCAGGACATTGCTCTAATATTTTGTGAACTCTTTCAATATACTCACTCTTAGTTTTTGCCTTAAAACGTGCATGATATGTTTCTAATGCTTGAGTAAGATTTAAAAAAGTTTGCTTATCTGTCATTTCATATCTATACACGGCAAAGTATAATTCAATAATAGGCTCGAGCTTTTCGTATTTTGAAAACCAATTATGTATTAAATTATAACTCTTATTTATTAAATTTTTCAGTGAAAAGAGCCAAAAATATGGATGAATCTGTTCAACTTTCTTAGGTGTAAAGTGTGTAATTATTTCTAGAGGGCATTCGATTCTTTTCTCGTTTAACTCCATGCAATACAGTTTTTTATTAAATCCTTGTACTTTAACAATGTAAGGCTCAATGCCAGTTCCTAAACTTACTAAATTTAAGAATTTTTGAATATCTTTAATTGACTGGTCATAATTTTTGGGGATTTTATAATCAAGACAAATCCATATCGATTCAGTTGATTTCTTTCTCCCCTCACTTCCCTCCTGGGATTGATTAAATGTCGGTTCAAGGATAACCCCCATTTCGGAATTGCTCAACAAAGTTATTTGTCCTTTCTCTTTATTACCAATACCTCGCTTATATTTTTCATCTAAATAAGGTTCAAAGCTATTTAGATTAGCCCATTTATCAATAAGAGCAATCTGATATCTCATTCTAGTAAATACACATTCATCAGGTCGACTCAAATTAACACCTTGCAGAGCATATTTAGCAATAAACGCAATGATACTTTTAGATTTGAAATGAGTTCTCCCATAAACAGAGCAATCCATCAGTGAAATTTTTGCTCCATTAATAAGAACCCCATTTATACACTTAACATGTTTTGGAGTGTTCATAAATACAAACTCGTCCTTGTGTAATGGATCATCATGGTGTATTTCCAAATAAATTATGCCGTTTGCATCATTTATTGTAAGTTGACCCTCAAATTCTTTTTTTGTTTCATTATCTAAGATTCGCCACTTCCCACTAATGTTTTTATAATTAATCAAAAAATCACCTCTAAATATTTAATTTGGACGGTCTGTTTGCTTCTTCATCTTAAGACCTCAGAAAAAGAATTGCATTGATATGAAAGAAAAACTGAAAACGAAATTTCAAACTTACACATCTTCTTCTAACATAATTATATAACGATTTTCCATTCGAAAGGTGAGACATGTTTCTTCCATAAATAAATCACCTAAGAACTTGAACTGGTTTTTTCGAAACTTCTTTCATGGTTGCTTTTTTTGATTCTCGACTGAAGATTTAACCAACATAGAAACTTCTTCGTGGAACAGTGATCATATCGAAGTTTCATTCACCGGTTTTTTGGATATTTTTTTGGCAACAGGAGAACGAAAGTCCCCTTTTTATACTTGTGAATTAATTGGAAAATTGGGAGCGAGCGGGGAGCGGATTCGCTCCCAATTAGATATTTTTAGTTCCTCAAGAAAACAAAAAAGGGCAAAGAACCTTGATATCATGGGCTTTTGGTTAAGTGGTGTCACATGCTGTCCATAAGGGTCATCGGCCTTCTAAGCCGTCGGTCGGGAGTTCGAATCTCTCCTGGGACGTCTCTGAAAAAAGCCTCAAACTTCTTGGTATACAAGGGTTTGAGGCTTTTGATATTGCAAAACAACAACATCCTAAAAATTCCCTTTCATCATTTCAAACAAAATGAAAAAGCTAAAGGGTGTGATCAATTTTAAGGAGGATGTTGTCATGACAAAGCAACAGCAAAATCAGTAGCAAAAGCAGAAGCAACAAAAACAAAAGCATGAGCAGCTGCTCGGGGCCAACATTACGGATACCGAACTTGCTCAAGAATTCGGAAATATCCAGCAGCAGCTTGCCCAGCTGGAGCAAACTGTTAATCAAATGGGGTCACAGCAGCAGGGACAAAGCGGCCAGCAGAGCTCTCAATTGAGCCAGGGAATCAATCAGCTGAAGCAGCAAATTCAGCAATTCAGCTCCCAATCTCAGCAGCAAATGCAGCAGACGGATCAGCAAATTCAGCAAAGCATTCAGCAGGCTGTCCAGCAGCTGAATCAGGCGCTTCAAGGGATCCAGACAAACCAGGCCATGAACCAAATGAGCCAGGCACTTCAGCAGGCGCAGCAGTCATTTAACCAGCAAGGACAACAGGGTCAGCAAAACCAACAAAACCAGCAGCAAAATCAAAATTTCCAACAGCCCCTACAATAAAAAGCTTTAAAGAGCCGTTTAGCACGGCTCTTTTTTTATATCAGTCATTCCTCGTTTTGATCCTCTTCGTCATGGGTTGGATGCGCTCCGGGGTACTGCCGCGGCATTCCTTGGTGGAGATTGCGGAATTCATATGTGAAATTGCTGTAGTATTGCTGACCTTCCTTCCATGGCGTGTTTTTGTTCTCAACAGGCTTGTCTTTGCCCTGTGCAGCTCCATACGCTCCTTCAGGAAATTCTTCAGCCGTTAAAAAGTTTCTTTGTGTTTCAACGTTTGACATTTCTTTTTTGTCGTCCATCAGATCACCCCCGTTTTCGTTTTATTGTTGCCATGAAATAAGAGAGCTATGTGTTTTCGTTTTGTATGCAGTAGGATTCATTTTAAAAACGGGATAAGATGCTCATCCTTTGCTGGGAGAACAACAGGAAATGCGCCGACCACAAAGAAAATAGACATTTTGTACGGATAGAACCTTTTAGATGAAGTGGTATTTTATGGTTTATTGGTCCTTTTCTCCTCAGCTTTTAAAAGCAGTTCTTCTATCTTAATACCCGTCTATTCTCGATTTTTGTTATACATCTCAATTCAGCAATGGTTTAATCTGTTTTCCAGATTGATGTAAATGGGGCATTGGTTGTAAAATTTACCATGATAGAAAATCTTACAAGTTCGTTCTGCTTTTATTTTAGAAAGGGAGCTGAAGAAAGATGCACGCGCTAGAAAAAATGGAGCAAACAAATTTTCAGACGGCGAGAGATTATGTGACACAAGCATACGAGACAGTACAGAAGCGAAATCTTTACGAAAGCGAATTTCTTCAAGCTGTAAAAGAAATATTTGATTCCCTCGTCCCTGTATTGGCAAGGCATCCAAAGTATATCGAACACCGCATTCTTGAGAGGATTGCAGAGCCTGAACGGATGATCACCTTCAGGGTGCCGTGGGTCGATGATGAAGGCAATATCCGGGTTAACAGGGGATTCCGGGTTCAATTTAACAGTGCAATCGGTCCGTATAAAGGCGGCATCCGCTTTCACCCTTCTGTAAACGCGAGCATTATTAAATTTTTGGGCTTTGAGCAGATTTTTAAAAATTCTTTGACCGGACTGCCGATCGGAGGCGGAAAAGGCGGGGCTGATTTTGATCCGAAGGGCAAGTCGGACAGGGAGATCATGAGTTTTACGCAGAGCTTCATGAATGAACTGTACAGACATATCGGACCGGACACGGATATCCCTGCCGGCGATATTGGTGTCGGGGCAAAGGAAGTCGGGTTTATGTTCGGGCAGTATAAAAAGATTCGGGGGCGCTATGATGCAGGCGTGTTAACAGGCAAAGGCCTTGAATACGGGGGCAGTTTAACGAGGAAAGAAGCGACAGGGTACGGTCTCGTTTATTTCGTAGAAGAAATGCTGAAGGATCAGGGGCTGCGCTTTGAAAACAGCACTGTTGTCGTCTCCGGTTCAGGCAATGTGGCGCTGTATGCGATGGAAAAAGCCGCTCAATTCGGCGCGAAAGTGGTGGCCTGCAGCGATTCTGACGGCTATGTCTATGACGAAAAAGGCATCTGTCTTGAGACGGTGAAGCGGCTCAAAGAAGACGGCAACGGAAGGATTCGCGAGTATGTCAGCGAGCATCCGGAAGCACACTATTTCGAAGGATGCACCGGCATTTGGTCCATTCCATGCGATATTGCGCTTCCGTGCGCGACCCAGAACGAAATTGACGAAGAGACGGCCGAAGTGCTCATTTCAAATGGGGTCAAAGCCGTCGGAGAAGGGGCAAATATGCCGTCTGAAGAGGGCGCCGTCAAACGCTTTTTGGATGCGGGGGTTCTTTTCGGGCCGGCTAAGGCTGCAAATGCCGGCGGTGTAGCCGTGTCAGCGCTCGAAATGGCGCAGAACAGCGCACGGCTTCACTGGACGGCGGAAGAAACGGATGAGAAGCTCAGGACGATCATGGCCGATATTTACAAGAGAAGCGTTGCAGCGGCTTCAGAATATGGACGGCCCGGAAATCTGCTCGACGGCTGCAATATAGCCGGTTTTATCAAAGTGGCGGATGCGATGATCGCTCAGGGAGTCGTTTAACCGTAAAAAGAGAGAGCATGATGCCCTCTCTTTTTTTGTGCTTTGTTAATTTTCTCTGAATCCTCCGGTAAAGGCGTGCACAGCCGGAACGGAAATTCCCGGGTAGCCGATGCCGAATCCGAGAGTCGGAGTGGTGTACACCCCGCCGTACGGATAATAGGGATAGGGCCCGTGCGCTGAAGGATTATAGATATAAGTAGCCGGATAGCCGAAGTATCCTGGGTATTGGCGCACGCGTGGATCAGAGTGTGAAGGAAAAGTGCGGTACATCATATTCACCTGTTTCTTTTTTGATTAACAGCAGTTTATGTAAAAAATCGTAAAATGGAGTCTGTACACGTGTCTAACCGGCCGGGATAAAATTTTAAAAAGTTGACGGTGATAAAATCTAACAAAACTGTATAAAACACCAGTTTTTTTATGTAATCTTTATAAATTAAATAAAAAATTTTAAATTGTTTTTCAATTTTAAAATTTCCTTTTATATCAATCATGTAAGCGTATACAAGTAGATTGATTAATCGAAATTGTCTAATAATTTTAAAAAATACGGTTGACACTGCATGTAAAGGGGCGTAATATGAGTTCAAACAAAA
>Ga0180436_10006132_pt1 | contig 10486 bp, 11 predicted proteins | sample SS_ome_2_FD_132434 | JGI IMG/M metagenome (GOLD analysis project Ga0180436, IMG submission 132434) | Hypersaline lake sediment archaeal communities from the Salton Sea, California, USA - SS_3_S_2 metaG | ecosystem: Environmental > Aquatic > Non-marine Saline and Alkaline > Hypersaline >...
CTGGTCAGTGACCACATCCGGCACCACGCCCCTGGCAACCAGTTCGGGCAGCACTTCGGCAGCGTTGCCCACCAGACCGATGGACCGCGCCTCTTTCTTGTCCAGGCTCTCTTCCACCCAAGTGAGGGCTTCATCCAGATCTTCGGTCATCACATCCAGCTGGCGCAGGTTCAGCCGCCGTTCCACACGCGAGCGCACTACCTCCACGATCAATCCCACGCCCCCATTCATGGTGATCGCCAAAGGCTGCGCGCCGCTCATCTCTCCCAGGCCAGCCGTCACAACCAGCTTGCCTTTCAGGCCATCCCAGCCCTGCTGCCGCGCCAATGAGCCCAGGGTCTCATAAGTGCCCTGCAGAATGCCCTGAGTGCCGATATAGATCCAGCTCCCGGCCGTCATCTGACCGTACATAATCAGCCCTGCCTGCTCCCATTTCTCAAAATTCTCCTGCGTGGCCCATGCAGGCACGATGTTGGAATTGGCGATCAGCACGCGCGGCGCGTCTGTATGCGTGCGAAAAACACCCACCGGCTTGCCCGACTGCACCATCAGGGTCTCGTCAGGTTCCAGCTTACGCAGGGATTCCAGGATCGCGTCAAAGGCTTCCCAGTTGCGGGCTGCCTTGCCGCGCCCCCCGTAGACGATCAGATTATCAGGATCAAGAGCCACAACGGGGTCGAGGTTGTTCTGGATCATGCGGTAGGCAGCTTCAATCTGCCAGTTCTTGCAAGTCAGTTCCGTTCCCGTTGGGGCATGGATCGTGCGCTTCATACGACACTCCTTTTTATAAAGAATTTTGGGGTTGTGCGCGGAAATGATAGATTTCCTGCCGGTAAACAGCCTGGAACCAGACCGCGGGGGTTACGCCGCCGTTCAGGTTGGTAAAACTCAGGCGGTCAACCGCGAAAGCCAGTGTTTCGGGGGCCGCCTGTAAGATTTTTGCATCAGATGGGGACAGGTTCTGGATCTCTACAATGTGCTGGATCTTCACCAGGGGGATGTTGAATTTATGCACCAGCAGGAGGTGGATGGATTCTTCAACCAGGTCCTCCTCCAACAAAGTAGGGCATAATTTGTGCGCCAGGTACCTGCTCTCACGTGCGACAGGGCGCTCGTCAGCGAGTTTGAGCTGCTCAATGTGAATGACCAAATCATCCGCAGGGATAGCCAGCTTATCGGCGACATCCTCCGGCGCAGAGATCACCTCCGCGGTCAGCAGGTGCGTGGAGGGCATGCGGTTCAGGCGCAGCATCTCCTCGTCAAAGCTGGTCAGGGTGAACATGCCCGTGCGCTTGAGCGTGTTGACAAAAGTGCCGCGGCCCTGTTCACGCCGCAGCAGGCCTTCTTCCACCAAAAGGCGGATGGCTTCACGCACCGTCCCGCGGCTGGCCTTGAACTGCACACACAGTTCATCCTCGTTGGGCAGCTGGTCATTCTCATTCAACACCCCGGACGTGATCTGCTCGCGCAGCGCATCCGCGATCCGGATGTATTTCGAAAGACTTCCTTTTTTCATAAACTGCACCTGATCTTGAGAAAATTCATCTATACGTATATATGAATTTGAGAGATTGATTACAGTATACAAAAAAGGGGTGGGCGAGTCAAGTTGAGGGGTGTTTTCTTTGGAAAAAGTATCGGGGATAACGTATAATCTCTTGTATGGAGAATAGTGAAGAAACCAATCAGGAACCCATTTATATTTTACTGGTCAATGAAATCCGCTTGATGGGCAATGTGATCACTGCCGCGCTGGAAGATGAACCGGACATCAAGGTTGCCGGTTGTGTGACCAACATAGATGAGGCCCTGCAGTTCGTGCAAGAAAATGACGTTGACGTTGCCCTGATCAGCACGCGCCTACCAGATCAAGGCGCGCTGAAACTAACCACGGCCATCACCCGCATGGCCCCCGACACCAAAGTGCTTGCGCTGGGACTGGCGGAAGAGAAAAAGCGCGTCCTGCGTTATGTGGAAGCCGGGGCAACTGCCTATGTACTCAAGGATGATTCCCTGGAAGATCTGATTGACACAGTGCGCGGCGCCGTCGAAGGCAAGGTGTTCGTTTCACCAAAAATTGCTGCAGCAATGATGGAGCGCCTGTCCGATCTGGCCCAAATGTTCTCTGATATCGAAAACAGCGTACTGGATGATGTCGGCCTCACCCCAAGGGAAATGGAAGTACTGGAATTGATCGGGGAAGGCTTATCCAACCAACAAATAGCCGAGCAATTGATCATTGAGGTAGGCACTGTCAAAAACCATGTTCACAATATTCTCGACAAATTGAACGTCAACAGCCGGGGAGAAGCCGCCGCCTACCTGGCGTTCATCAACAAATAGCTACCCTTTTTTTAATAAATATATACCTTCAGATATACCCGATAACACGCACCTGTATATGGAGATTCTCCAGCGCAGGTGCTATGCTTTAATTCAGTACAACTTCAGCGGAAGGATAAAACATGACCACGCAACGCATAATTTTGGCGAATGACTCCCGCCTTGTGCGCGAAATGCTGAACCGCATCTTTCTCAAGGCTAGTAATCTGGAAGTAACCCGCGAGATTGATGACAAAAACAACCTTGCTGAAAAAATTGAAAACGCAGAGGCTGAATGGGTGATTCTTTCCTTGTCCAGCGAAAGTGAAATGCCCAAATGGATAGATAATTTCCTGAATAAACATCCACAAGTGCGCTTTCTCGCCGTTTCCCCTGATGGCAGTCAGGTGAAAATGAAAAGCCTGCAAAAACCTGAAAAACACTTCATCAACCTCTCTTTGAATGATTTGCTCTATATTCTGGAAAAGCAGCCTGTGAAGCTGGCTGCCTAGCAAAGAACAAAGATCACCCAAAGATATATCCCGATATATATCCATACGATAGAAAACCATACATGGACACCTTTTTTACAGCGTGTTATGTTTGTATTATGCGAATATAGGGCTATTAGCTCTTTGCATGATAAAAAAATCATTGCCTTGGGAAAATGCGGGGGTTCGTGAAAAGCCAGCAACAAAGGCATCCACCGTCTGTCAGCAAAGCACTGCGGCACACGCCCTGCAAAACCGATACCGGTATTTAGGAAGATCGTGGATTTTTTCCACCGCTATTCGAGAAATTAATTTGACACCATCTCCCCAAAGAGATACGGTGAATCACGGCATCATTTCCCGTTTTGCAGATGACTGGCATATTTCTGCATATCAAGATCCGGGAAACGTGATCGCAAGAAGGGTTCTAAGAGAATACAAGATGAAAATACAAATAGACCAGAACAAAATAAAAACCAGACTGATAGAACAGCGAGAAGTACTGACCAAACAGATCAAAGAAGGCAACCGGGTATCTTCACCCTCAGAGATGATCAATCCTGACCGAAACGATCTGGCTGCAAATTATACTGCCCGCGCCAAGCAGATTTCCCTACTTGAACAATTGAAGAACCAGCGAGCTGAAGTGGATGAAGCCCTGGCGCGCATTGATGACGGCACATATGGCATCTGTGAAAATTGTGGCAACGCCATTCTTCCAGAGCGGCTTGCAGTACTGAACTATGCCCGGCTGTGCATTGAATGCCAGCGCCTTGCAAACAAAGCTAACTAATCATTACACCGGTAAACCGGATGGATAATACCCAATTTCATATATGGTGAATAAGGAGGTAGGATGAGCGAAACAGAGTATAAGTTGGAACAAGGAGATTGGCTTGTGCATGTTGCCTATGGGGTCGGACAAGTCGATGGTATCGAAGCAATGCCATTAAGCAAGGATGACAAACCTTGCTATCGGGTACGTACAGATGATTCCACCTTTTGGCTTCCTATTGAGAATATTGACACACACCGTGTGCGCCCGCTTGCCAGCCCGGAACGCATTCAGCGCGCCCTGAAAACACTGCGTCAACCGCCAAAAAAAATGGCTTCCACCTACAAACAGCGCCATAAACGTATTCAAGATGTCATTCGCGATGGTGATCTAAAAACCGACATGATCCTGGTGCGTGATCTGAACGACCGGCAGTACAAAAAAGGTCTGAGTGAAACAGAACAGCGAGCGTACAACACGATCGTGCGACGTTTTTTACAGGAGTGGACCCTGAGCAAAGACATTCAAATGAAAGAAGCCAAAAAGAAATTGAACAAATTTCTACAGGAGAGCCGCATAAAAGGAAAACAGAAACAAGTAGCAGCTTGATATTTCTTTTTTGATATTCGAAAACAAATTGAGGAGGAAATCATTTTTACTGACACAATACATATGCCTGATACTTTTGAACAAATGCTTGAAGACTATACCATCATCAAACCCAAACGCGGTCAGATCGTGGAGGGGGAAGTGGTCGCCATTACCGATGAAAACGTCATTCTCGATGTTGGCGCAAAACGGGATGCAATTGTCCCCAAACAAGAGATATCCCAACTGCCAGAAAAAACCCTGGCAGCAATATCTATTGGCAAACAGCTGCCGGTGTTCATCACCAGAACAGCAAGCCCCAAAAACGAGCTGCTGGTTTCCATTGAAAAAGGTTTGGCACAACAAGATTGGGAACGCGCTATGCAATATATGAAGTCAGAAGAAGCATTGGATCTGGAAGTCATCGGCACGAACACCGGCGGGCTGCTGGTTGATTTCGGCAGAATCACCGGATTTGTCCCCAACTCCCTCATTCCGGGTCTGCATCATGGTTTGCATAGAACTGCAAAACAAGAAGCGAAGCAAGCATTTGTTGGAAAATCCCTGCTGCTGAATGTTATTGAAGTCAACCAGGCCAGAAAACGCCTGATCATGTCCGGCAAAGAAGCCGAAAAAATACATCGTCAGGAACGTTTACAGGCATTGAAAGTTGGTCAAAAAATCACTGGAACAGTCTCCAATGTGGTGAAATTTGGCGCCTTTGTCGACCTGGGTGGCATCAACGGCCTGGTGCATATTTCCCGCCTGGCGTGGAAAAAGGTAAAACATCCTTCCGACGTTGTAAAGCCCGGCGATGAGATTGAAGTATTAATTGAATCTGTCGATCTCGAACGCGAACGGATAAGCCTTGACCGGCGTGCCCTTCTGCCCAGCCCCTGGGACAAGTTTGCAGAAAATCATCACAGCGGAGAAGTACTCGAAGGCATGATAGATTCGGTCGCTAATTTTGGTGCCTTTGTCAGGCTGACTGATGCCATCACCGGATTGGTACATGTCAGCGAATTGCTGCCAGGCAGCACCCATGATCCTACGGAATCCATCCGAGTAGGAGACAAAACCCTGGTGCGCATTATGGAAATTGACACCGATAAACAGCGGGTGCGCTTGAGCATACGCCGCGTCCCTATGGATGACTTCACCCACTGGATGTTGGAAAATCAGGATTATGCTATTACGACTGCTCCCCTGATGGAGGAAATACCAGACAATCTTCCAGAAGAAGTGGAAGCCCCCATCCCAGACGAGGTCATACTGGCATCCGAACCACTGCCGGAAGAACAAGAATAAAGCTTTTTTCAAAACGATACAAAACAGGCTGGTTAGAATGCCAGCCTGTTTTCTTTATCACGCCATCTACTTCCCCGGAAAATCTTCCTTGCCCACAATCTTTTCCAATGCAAGTACCAGCAGCCACGGCATGACCGCCATGATGATGCTGAATGAGGGCGAAACGCCGGAAAGCAGTACCGCCGGTACGGCATTGCTGAGTGCGTGGAACAATATCGCCAGCCAAACGCTCTGTGTGTGGGTATACATCCAAACATACAGGTATGTCATACCGATCAGTGACATGGTCTGCCCGGCCAAGGCCATCACCAGTGTGATCATCATCGGCCCAACCGGCACATCTACCATATTGGACAACGTTTCGAAAATGGTAAAGGGATAATGCCACACGGCCCAGATGATGCCGAGAATCCAAACTGATTTGCCACTGCCATACAATGCCTGCAGCCTGGGCAGCAGATATCCCCGCCAGCCCGGTTCTTCGCCCAGGCCGCTGGTCAACAGCTGCCAAAGCAGGAGAGACAAAACCATGGGTAACGTCCACACAACTGTGGTTTCAACCATTTGCCCAGCAAGCTGCGCCAGCAGCCAGGGGACACCGGCCAGCACCAGTACCAAACCCAATGCAATCGCATACCATTTCAGCGGGATGCGGAACTTAACCATGCGCTTCAACAGATCGACCAGACCTTCTTTCCCTGCTTCCCAAAACGTCAACGCCAAAGAAGCGACCAACGGACCGTAGACTGCAAAATTGAACAGGGCAGTCAACAAACGCTGTTGGCCAGTCAGGCTGGGCGGCTCTGCCATCTTCGCGAAATTGCTGATTGTGGGCAGGTCAAAGCCCTGGCGGGAAGCCCCCACCAGCGCCGGGATCCAACACAGCCAGGTGATACCGAAGGCGATCAAAATGAAAAGAACAATCGATTTTTGCTGCTGACCAGAAGATGCGTTTTCGCTCATATTTCCTCTCTGTATTGAGACAAATAAATCCCAGTCACTTCTCCTTGATTTTACAAGAAAAATATAGCTATGACGCAAAAAATGAGGGAACTAATCCAATCTGGAAAGGAACGCTTCCGCATCTGCCACAATTTGCTGCTTTCGTTCCTCCGAAATACGCGTAAGGTTTCGATAAGCGAGGGACATACGCGGGTTGTTTTTCAGTCTGGTTTCATTAACGATCAAGAAATACCAATACAGATAATTGAATGGACAGGCCTTCCCTCCCTCTTTGAGCCTTGGGTCAAATACACAGCCACGGCAATAATCAGACATACGGTTGATGTATGCACCCGAAGCAGCATAAGGCTTCGAACCCAGCACCCCGCCATCAGCATACAGAGCCATACCATGCACATTAGGCAGTTCTACCCACTCAAAGGCATCCGCATAGACAATAAGATACCACTCCTCGACTTCAGTAGGATCAATGCCTGCCAGCAAAGCAAAATTTCCCGTGATCATCAAGCGCTGAATATGATGGGCATAGGCATTGCGGCGGGTGGCACTAATTGTCTCGCACATGCAGCGCATCTCTGTTTCACCAGTCCAGTAAAACGCTGGCAAATGACGTCTTGCTGCAAGAAAATTACTTTGTGCATAACCGGGCATCTTCAACCAATAGATGCCACGGATGAACTCGCGCCAACCAAGAATCTGCCGAATAAATCCCTCAACCGAAGTAAGCGAAACTTGCCCGGCATGATACGCTTTCAAAGCGGCCTTGCATACCTCATGCGAATTTAACAACCCAATATTCAAATACGGTGAAAGCAAGGAATGGAAGAGAAAATCTTCACCGCTCTTCATAGCATCCTGGAAATCGCCAAACTGTGGCAAACGATGAATGATGAAATGCGCCAGCGCTTGCAATGCATCCTCTCTGGTAACACCCCATGCAAACGAGTTGACATCTCCAAAGTGGCTTTCAAAATGCATACCCACCAGGTTCATTACCTCACGCGTAATGGAATCTGGTGGAAAATGCAAAGCAGGCGGAAGTTCGGTCTTCTCTGAAAGAGCCTTTCGATTTTGGGCATCGTAATTCCATTTCCCCCCTTCCGGCTTTTGATCATTCATCAACCAGCCAGTCGCGCGGCGCATTTTGCGGTAGAAATATTCCATGCGCAGGTTCTTGCGTCCTTTCGCCCATTCAACAAACATCTCACGTGAACACAGAAAGCGGTCATCCGAGCGGATCTCCACTGGCAGACCCAGTTCCTTCTCCCAGGTCTGTACCATCTGCCAAACCCGCCATTCACCAGGTTCGGTTACAACAATCCTATCCACAGCATGACGTGTCAATGCGCGGCGCATCTCACCAAGAATAGACCCCGTATTGTCCACATCATCAAGGTAAACATAGTCAAGAGGAACATTATCAGCGCGCAAATCAGCAGCAAAGTGGCGCATCGCAGACAGCACCAGCACGATCTTCTGCTGGTGACGTTTCACCGCAGTGGCTTCATCTGCCACTTCGGCCATCAATACAACATCATGCTCGCAATCCAAACCGCGCAACGCACTGATCTGCAAACTGAGCTGGTCACCCAGCACAAGACGAAGCGTCTTCATCCCGTTGCCTGCCCCGTCCTGCGACAGCGTTCCGAGCAATAGATCACCGCATCCCAGTTATTGCGCCACTTCTTGCGCCATGTAAAAGGTCGTCCATATACCGAACAAACCTTTCGCGGCAGTTCAGACTTCTTGCTTCCTCCAGGCATCTTGTGGCTTTCAGCTCTTGGTGCGCAGGCTGGAGCGCCCACCATCCACACCGATCACCTGCCCGGTGATCCAGCTAGCTTCCGGTGAGAGGAGAAAAGCCGTCAGGCTGGCAATGTCTTCCGGTTCACCCAGACGCGGCAAAGCATGCATTTTGGCGATCCCTTCTGCCATTCTTTCGTTCGACAACAGAGTCCTGGCCAGGGGTGTGCGCACCAATGAAGGCGCGATGGCATTCACGCGCACCTTTGGCGCCAGCTCTGTCGCCAGGGAAAGCATTAGCCCCTCCACAGCGCCTTTAGCCATCCCTACTGAAGCATGGAAGGTGAAGCCCTGCTGCACCGCCACACTGGAGTACAGCACCACTGAAGCTGTGTGCTCACTTTTTTTCAAGGCTGGCAGCGCAGCCTGCACTGCCAGGGCTGCGCCCATCGCATTCACCTGAAAATCCTGCATGAAATCGTCAGCTGTCAACCGCGGCAGCATACGCAGGTTGATCGTACCCACTGCATACACCAGCCCATCCACAACCTCGCCAGCCTCATCCGCTACACGGGCAAACAACCCCGCATCGGTCACATCTCCCACCGTATAACTGGCGCCCAGTTCATCTGCCAGGGCAGTTAATTTTTCTTCATTCCGCGCCACAAGATGCAGAGCATCCCCACGGGCATGCAGCAGCCGGGCCGTAGTCGAACCAATGCCCCCTGAACCACCATAAATGATCACTTTTTGTGCCATACAAACCTCACTATCAAACTATTGATCAGGATCAGATCCAGTCTGCTTCCACCGTGCGGTCACTTTCCACATTGCCGGTGTTGACCGTCGCCTTGGGTTCCAGAAGCATCACCTGCACCTCTTCCTCAGCTACGGGCATGTGCTCCACCCCGCGCGGGATGATCACAAACTCGCCCTCATTGATCACCAGATCGCGGTCGCGCAGGCGGATGGTCAGGCTACCCTGGATAACGAAGAACATCTCGTCCTCGTTCTCATGCAAATGCCACACGAACTCGCCCTGCAATTTGGCGATCTTGACATACGAATCATTCATCTCGCCAATGATTTTCGGGCTCCACTGTTCATTGAACGAACTGAATTTTTCTTTAATATTGACAACTTCTGGCTGCATATTCTTCCTCCGTTATGATTTACCATATCCCCGGCACCAGGCGGTAGCACACCCGGTCCGCATACTCACGATACCCCTCCAACTCCTCGTGTAGGGTCTTGTCCTCCAATGACGTGCGGTAGACTAGCACAGCCGAACTCAATACCACGGTCAGGATCGCCCACCATGAATCCAACAGGAACGGCGTCGCAATGTAAACCAGCATTGCCCCCGCATACCCTGGATGGCGCATCCAGCGGTACGGTCCGCTGTCAACCACATGCTGGCCGCGGTCGGTCTGGATGCGCACCACGCCGGAGAAAAACCGGTTGGCGATCAAGGCATACGAGCCGAGCACATACCCCGCCACCAGAAACAGGAACGCTGCAACCTTTATCGGCAGGCCAAAAATCGGCTGCCCGTTGAGCAGCACCTCCACACCCGCCACCGCTGGTGTAAGCAGCCCAAACAGGCTCATCAATGCCACCAGCTTCTTGTCCCACGGCTTGGTGTCTTCCTTCTCCAAAGAACTGGCGCGCTCGGCGAGGATATCCGGGTGCTTGCGCGCCGCCAGCCAGCGGCCGACGATAAAGCCCACGATATAGGTGATGGCATACACCCACGCCTCCCACCAGTCCCAGCGTCTTGTGATCAGCAGCGGCAAACAGGGCACAATGATGATGGAAAAGACCATCAGGACGATCATACGAAACGAAAGATGCATCTTCTTCTGCTCCATCATGCACGCTCCTTATGCTTCAATCATACACAGTATGCAAATATTCCTCAAACTTCGCCAGGGCTTCAGCAAACCCCTCGCGCCCGAAACCCATACGCATATGCTGATCATCGCCGCCCAAAGTGACCGCCGGATGAATGAGCACACCTGCTTCCTCGGCCATCTTCGCGCTGAAGTCCGTCACCGAGGGCACGTTCATGCCCACCAAAGCAACCGACCCAGCCATGGGACGCCGCCAGGTGAACAACTCCGGCCAGCGGCGGAAGAAGGCCGCCGCCAGAGCCAGGTTGGCCTCGATCTGTGCAATGCTGCGGTCGCGCAGCTGCTTGCGCACCTGCCAGGCCGCCCCCGCAAGGAACTCCGTCGGCGCCGGCGGGCAGATGCTGGTGTAGAACTTCCAGTTGAAGATATTCTCGCGCAGGGCC
>Ga0180436_10006133_pt1 | contig 10485 bp, 6 predicted proteins | sample SS_ome_2_FD_132434 | JGI IMG/M metagenome (GOLD analysis project Ga0180436, IMG submission 132434) | Hypersaline lake sediment archaeal communities from the Salton Sea, California, USA - SS_3_S_2 metaG | ecosystem: Environmental > Aquatic > Non-marine Saline and Alkaline > Hypersaline > Sediment...
GACGGCTCGGGCGCGCCCGCGGCGATCCCCGGCATCTCCTTTTTCGCCTACGGCACGCCGAAGTACGGGGTCAACGTCGCCTGCGGTGACATCGACGGCGACGGCTGCGACGAGATCGTCACCGGCGCCGGGCCGGGCACGGTCTACGGCCCCCACGTCCGCGGCTGGAACGTGGCCGGCGGTTCGGCGTCGGCGATCGCCGCGGTGAGCTTTCTTGCCTACGGCACGAACCAGTGGGGGGTGCGGGTGAGCTGCGGCGACGTGGACGGCGACGGGATCGACGAGATCGTCACCGGGCCGGGCCCCGGGGTGGTCTTCGGCCCCCACGTGCGCGGCTGGAATGTCGACGGCGGGGCGGTGAGCCCGCTGCCCGGGCTGAGCTTCTTCGCCTACGACTACCCCGCGCACCGCAACGGCGTGGCGGTGAGCGCCCGGGCCGACCTGGACGGCGACGGCCGGGCCGAGATCGTCACCGGCCTGGGGCCCGACCCGGCTGCCGGCACCACGGTGCGGGTCTTCAGTTACGACGGCGGCGGCACCAGTACCCTGGCCTCCCTGGAGAGCTTCGGCGGGATGACGCACGGCGCCACCGTGGCGTCAGGAAGGTTTTGAACGGGGGGAGCTGCTCAGAACCGACTGGACGATGCGGACCAGGATGATCGGCCGGCAGGGCTTGCAGATGAAGCCCGAGGGCCGGAGGTCGTCGGCGAAGCTCTGTATCGCCTTCTCTTCGGTGTAACCGCTGGCCAGCAGGATCGGTACGTCGCTGCAGATCTCCCTGATCCGGCGGAAGGCGTCGGCGCCGTTTATCCGGGGCATGGTCAGGTCGAGCAGGACCACGTCGACCCGATGCCGCTCCTCGCGGAAGAGGTCAACGGCCTCCTGGCCGTCGCAGGCGGTGAGCACCTCGAAGCCGGCCCTGGTCAGGGTGCGCTCCATGAGCAGCCTCACCGCCCGTTCGTCGTCGGCCACCAGCACCACCCCCACCAGGCCCTGTGCGCCCGCCTGCGGTTCGTCCACCGGTGCTTTCACCGCCGGTTGGTCCGAGACGGGGAAGTGGACGGCGAAGGTGCTGCCGTGGCCCACGGTGCTCAACACCTGCATCACGCCGTCGTGACTCTTGACGATGCCGTGCACCGCGGCGAGGCCCAGGCCCCGCCCGGTGAACTTGGTGCTGAAGAAGGGATCGAAGATCTTCAGCCGGGTCTCTTCGGTCATGCCGCAGCCTGTGTCGGAGATGTCCAGGCGCACGTATCTCCCGTTTCCCGACTTGTCCTCGTCATAGCGGGACAGCGTGGTGGAGACGGTGATCGTGCCGGCCTCCTCCCCGATGGCCTCCGAGGCATTGGTGATCAGGTTGAGCGCCACCTGGCGGATTTCGGTGGCGTCGGCCTCGATGGCCGGCAGCCCTGCCGACAGCTCGTACTTCAGCGAAATTTTCTTCGAAATCACGCTCTCCATCAGGTGGGCCATCTCCTGCACCACTTCGTTGAGATCGATGGGCTGTTTGAGGAAACTGCCCTTGCCGGAGTAGATCAGCATCTGGCGGCTCAGTTCCGCGGCCCGCTTGGCCGAAGTGCGGGCCAGTTCGATACTCTCCCGGGCCGGTGAGACCGGCGAGAGGTCGTCCAGCGCCAGGTCGACATTGCCCAGCACGGCCATGAGCAGATTGTTGAAGTCGTGGGCGATGCCCCCGGCCAGCACCCCCAGGCTCTCCATTTTCTGCGCCTGGTGCATCTGCCGCTCGATCTTCTGCCGTTCCCGTTCGGCTTCCTTCAACTCGGTGACATCGCTCACCGTGGCCCGCATCCGCATGCCGCCGTCGGTGTCATCGATACGAATACAGGTGATCCTGGCCCAGCGTGTATCGTCACCGGTGCCCTTCAGCCGGATTTCGCAGACCTGGGGTTCCCCGCAGTCCAGCAGTTTCTTGCGGTGCAGGTAGTAGGTGTCCTGGTCTTCGGGGATGATGAAGGCGGAGAAGGGTTGATTGAGCAGCTGGGCGCGGTCCACCCTCAGCATCTCGGCGATGGTCAGGTTGGCCTTGAGGATCATGCCCTTGTCGCTGAGGCTGAGGTAGCCCACCGGGGCGTGGTCGAAAAGCGAGGCCAGGTTGTCCCGGGCCTCCACCAGTTCCTCCTGCACCCGGCGCAACTCCTCGTTCTGCAGCTCCAGCTCGATCTGGTGAGTGCGCAGCTCGTGGATCAGCACCTGGATCTCCGCCGCCGACATCGCCTCGATGTCTTCCTCGACTTCGCGATGGGATACCGCCTCGGCACGCCGGCGCAATTCATGGAGGTAGTCTGGCGTCGAATCCTTCATTGCTGGTCCCGGGCTGATGGATCGCAGCCTGAAAATGATCTGTTCAGATGTTTGTAGCCGGATGATCACGTTGTAAATACGGTAACTATATGTTCATTTACCCATGGTGACAATCACATTCTCGACAAAAGATCTCCAGGAGGGCCCCGGCGGAAACGTCATCTCCCTGGTACGGGGGATCGGCCAGCCGGTCATGCGTGGACAATGTCGGGGCTGTTGATGGGGGAACTGGCCAACGAGGTGCGGAAACTGTATATTCGACACATCGTTCGAGTTCACAAAAAACTCCAGAGACCTGTACCGAGACTTTTCATTCCGCATGGCTGCCGGCCCGCACGTCGATGGCCGGGCTCGAGACGGCGGAAGTAGTTCCACCGGGAAGGGATACTTGAAATGGCAACCGAGAGAAAGTCGCCGGAACGGACGGACGGCAGGGCCCGGAGCAGAGTCCCCATCGTGGGCATCGGCGCATCCGCCGGCGGCCTGGAGGCCCTGGAGGTCTTTTTCAAGGCCATGCCGGCCAATTCCGGTATCGCGATCGTCCTCGTGGTCCACCTCGACCCGAAGCACGTCAGCATCCTCCCGGAACTGTTGCAGAAGCACACCCGCATGCCGGTGGCTCCGGTAGCCGACGGGGTGTCCGTCGAACCGGACCACGTCTACGTCATCCCGCCGAACAGGAACCTGACCATCCTCAACGGGACGCTGCAGCTGCTCGACCTGGTCCAGCCCCGCGGCGGCAACCTGCCCATCGACAATTTCCTCCGTTCCCTGGCCAAAGACCAGGGTCGGAACGCCGCCTGTATCATCCTCTCCGGCACCGGCACCGACGGCACCCTCGGCCTGCGGGCCATCAAGGGCGAGCTGGGCATGGCCATGGTCCAGGACGAAGCCTCGGCCAAGTACGGGGGGATGCCCCGCAGCGCCGTCGACACCGGGCTGGCCGACTACGTGCTGCCGCCGGAGAAGATACCCGAGCAGCTGATCGGCTACTTCAGCTATTCCACCGGGCCGGCCGCGGCGAAGATAATCTCCGAGGAAGGGCCGCTGCCCCAGGCGCTGCAGAAGATCTACGTGATCCTTCGCGCGCGCACCGATCACGATTTCTCACAGTACAAGAAAAACACCATCTGCCGGCGGATCGAGCGCCGGATGAACGTGCACCAGATCGGTGACATCGCCGAGTACGTTCGGTACCTGCAGAAGAGCGATCGCGAGGCGGGCATTCTGTTCCGCGAATTGCTCATCGGGGTGACCAACTTTTTCCGCGACCCGGAGGCGTTCGAGGCGCTGCGATCGGCGACTCTGCCCAAGCTGATGAACGGCAAGCCGGACGACTACACCGTCCGGGTCTGGGTTCCGGGGTGCGCCAGCGGCGAGGAGGCCTACTCGGTGGCCATCACGCTGCAGGAGACCATGGCGCAGACCGGCCGGCACTTCCACGTGCAGGTCTTCGGCACCGACATCGACAACGAGGCCATCGACATTGCCCGGGCCGGGATCTATCCGGAAAGCATCGTGGCCGACGTGGGGGAGGAGCGGATCAGGCGCTATTTTTCGAAGGAGGAGGATGGCCGCTACCGCGTGAAGAAACAGATTCGCGAGCTGCTCGTTTTTGCCCCGCAGAACGTGATCAAGGATCCGCCATTCACCAGGCTCGACCTGCTCTGCTGCCGCAACCTGCTGATCTACCTCGGCGCCGAGCTGCAGCGGCGGCTGCTGCCGGTGTTCCATTACAGCCTGAAGCCCGGCGGCATCCTCTTCCTCGGCTCTTCGGAGACCATCGGGCCGGCTACCGACCTCTTCGAGCCGGAGAACAGGAAGTGGAAGCTCTTCCGCCGCAAGCCCTCATCTTCGACCGCCCACCCGATGCTCGATTTCACGGCCCGGCCCGAGACCTGCGAGGCCCGTGACCTGCAGCTTCCGGAGACCGTGCAGTTGGCCGAGGAAATGAGCGCGCTGCAGCTGGTGGAGACGATCCTCCAGCAGAGCGACACGCCGCCCTGTGCCATCGTCAACGATGCCTGCAACGTGGTTTACATCCATGGGAGGACCGGCCGGTTCCTCGAGCCGGCCGAGGGGAAGGCCAGCGTGAACATCGTCGAGATGGCCCGCCAGGGGCTGAAGGCCGCGCTGGCCGGCGCGATTCGCGAGGTGGCCGCCTGCAGGCGGGAGGCCGTGGTGCGGGACCTGGAGGTGGACCGCGACGGTGATCTGCTGACCGTCACCCTGACGGTCAGGCCGATCCTCGAACAGACCTCCATGCGCGGACTGATGATGGTGACCTTCGAGGAAATCACCGGAAAACCGGGGAAGAAGCGTGCCCGGCCGCCGGTGAAGAAGGCCCACACCCGGAATGCCGACGAGCTGGAGCAGGAGTTGCAGCACACCCGGGAGAGCCTGCAGACCACCATCGAGGAGTTGGAGACTTCCAACGAGGAACTGAAGTCGACGAATGAGGAACTGCAGAGCACCAACGAGGAACTGCAGAGCACCAACGAGGAGCTGGAGACCTCGAAGGAGGAGCTGCAGTCGCTCAACGAGGAGTCGGCCACGGTCAATGCCGAGCTGCAGGCCCGCATCGAGGAGCTGTCCAAGTCGAACGACGACATGAAGAACCTGCTGGAGAGCACCGAGATCGCCACCATCTTCCTCGATACCGAGCTGCGGATCCGTCGTTTCACCACACGGTCCACCGAGATCCTGCCGCTCACTGCCGGCGACGTGGGCCGTCCCATCGGCCACCTGGCCTGCGCGCTCGTCGACATCGACCTGGGAGAGGTCGCCGGGAAGGTGCTCGGCGACCTGGGGGTGCGCGAGGCCGAGGCGGCCAGTGAGGACGGCCGCCACTACATCATGCGCTGCCGGCCCTACCGCACCACGGCCAATGTCATCGAGGGGGCGGTGATCACTTTCGAGAACATCACCCGGCGCCGGCAGATTGAGATGGCGCTGGAAGGCAGCGAAGCACGGTTTCGCACGCTCTTCGATCTGGCCAGTGATTCCATTGTGCTGGTGGACGCCGATTCCCTGGACATCGTGGAGTTCAACCACAAGGCGCACGAGAATCTCGGCTATACCCGTGAAGCATTCGAGAAACTGTCGGTTGCTGATATCGATGCGTTCGGGCCCTCGGCAGTGGCGGCGGCACGCATCAAGGCCGTCATCGGCGCGGGGACGGGGGAATTCAGCGTCAGGCACCGAACGAAATCAGGAGACGAACTGGAGGTGCTGGTGCGGGCGAAGCTGATCATCATCGGTGACAAGCGATACCTGCTTTGCACCTGGTGCAACATCATGCCTGCTGGTGACTGACTCTCGGACAGGAGCTAGCGCAGCACGTCGGCCTCGTCCACCGCGGCGAGCAGGGCGCCGCCGCGGTAGCCCTCGCCGGCCCAGGCGATGAAGTCGGGCTCGTTCATCGGCAGCAGGGTGCCCACGTAGCCGAAGGCGCGGATGTGGGCCGGGTTGTCCTCGCCCGGGCCCGGGGCGGTGATGATCTCGTCCTTGCCGTCACCGTCGATATCGGCGCAGGCCACCCGGGCACCGCAGCGCACGTCGCCGGGATAGGCCAGCAGGCTGGCCGAGGGCAGGGGGGAGGCCACGCCCCCCGCGACCCGCCAGGCCCGGATGTGGCCGCCGAACATGGTCCCCGGTCCGGGCCCGGTGACGATCTCGTCGATCCCGTCGCCGTCCAGGTCGCCGCAGGCCACGTTGACGCCCCAGCGCAGGGTGTCGTAGGCGAAGAAGCTCACCCCGGGCATCGGCTGGGCCGGCCCGCCGTCGAGGTTCCAGCCCCGCACGTGGGGGCCGTACACCGCGCCGGCGCCGGCGCCGGTGACGATCTCGTCGATCCCGTCGCCGTCAATGTCCCCGCAGGCCGGTTTCACACCGTATTTCGGGGTGCCGTAGGCCATGTAGCTGGCCCCGGGCACCGGAGTGGACGCACTGCCGTCCCAGGCAAAGGCGCGCACGTGCGGCCCGGCCACCGGTCCCGGCCCGGGCCCGGTGACGATCTCGTCCCGGCCATCGCCGTCCAGGTCGCCGGCGGCCACTTCCACTCCCCAGGCGCTGGTGCCGTAGGGCCGGAAGCTCGAGCCGGCGTGGTGGGTGCCGCCCAGGTCGTAGGCACGGACCACCGGCGGCAGGTCGGGCCCGGGCCCGGTGCCGGCGACGATGTCCACGTCACCGTCGCCGTCAAGGTCGCCCACGGCCACCGTGGCGCCGTAGCCGCTGAGCCAGGCGAAGGGGTCGAACCCGGTGTAAGGGCGGGCCAGGCCGTTGGTGCCGTAGCCCCGGACGTAGGGGTCCTGCCCGGGAAGCGGGCCGGGGCCGACGATGATCTGCGGCTTCACCGGCCAGCCGCTGCGCCGCCGGGCAAAGGGATCGCCGGTGATCGACATGCCCATGTGCCAGTCGATCTCCCACTGCTCGAAGGGGGCCACCGCCTCGAACCAGATCAGGAACGACTCGCCCAGCGAGGCCCCGGAGCCCCAGGGGTCGTAGAACCAGCTGAAGTTGAGCATCGAGCCGCTCTTGGTGCTGCCCAGGGTGGCCAGGCTGGTGGCGCTGGGGTTGAAGATGTAGGCGCCGCCCAGGTGGTTGTCCTCGACCCAGCGCAGGGCGCTGCAGCAGAAGAGGTTGTAGAAGAGTGCGTCCGGCTCGGTGTTGGACACCCGCCAGCTGGTGCAGGTGCCGCCCCGGGTGAAGCCGTGTCCGCCGGACCAGGAGTGGCAGGCCAGCTGGAGGAACTCGTAGGCCGGCTCGGGGAGCCGGTTCTGCACGTAATCGTCCCGGTGGGTCTCCGGGGCGCGGATTTCGTGGAACGAGGGGTAGCCGTAGCGTATGGCGGTGCAGATGTCGGCGCCGGAGGCCCAGTCGTCCTCGGTGTAGGTCAGACCGTAGTCGGTGGCGGGGAGTGCGCCGATCCAGAATTGGTGGTTCTTGTCCAGGTAGCGGTTCGTCGCCTCGGCCTCGTCCCACCAGGTCATCATCGAGGCGTCGATGTGGGCGACGAAGATCTCCGGGGCCTGGTCACCATCACCGTCCTCCAGGGCGTCATACAACCCGTCGTCGTCCGCGTCGATCCAGGTGCCGTCCAGCTCCATGTAAAAATAATCGAAAGGAAATTCCTCGTCAGCCTCGAACCACGGCGTGGGCATGCGGCCAATGAAGACCACGGCGCGGAGCCCGTCCGAGTGGTCGATGATGAAGGCCTTGAGCGATTCCGGCGTGCCGCCGGCAGTCTCGTAGACCTCGGCGTCCCAGCCGTCCCAGGCGATGTCGCCGACATAGCGGGCGAGATTGCTTTCGATTGACGGCCGCAGGCCCTCGTTGACCAGCACGAGAACCGGCGAGCCGGCCCTCCCGATACGGTCACCGGCTTCCAGGTGCTCCAGCCGGCGCGTGCGGAACGGCTCGCTCCGCTGCCGGGCCGACCACTCGGCATACGAGGTCGGCGGCTCGGGGCCGATCCAGCGCAGGGGCTCGATGCCCTCGGCGGTGTACGGCCCGGCCGCTCCGGCCAGGTTCGCGGCGCCGGGAAGCAGGAAGAGGATCGTCAACAGGGTGAGGAAAGGGATTCGCATGGGCATCGTTACACCACCGGGAGAGGAAAAGGTCAACAACAAATGCGGCTCACGGGCGTCAGGATAATCCAGATCCCGCCGCCGTCAAAGCGGATTCTCGTCCCGGGTCTCCTTCCGGCGGGCTTCCGTGGCCTCGAGGGACAACTGTTTGACCAGCAGTTCGAACTCGGCGCTGCGAAACGGCTTGCTCAGCATGCCGTCCATTCCGGCGTCGAGGCACTTCTGCAGGCTGTCCTGGAAGTCCTCGATACTCAGGGCGATGATCGGTACCCGCTGGCCGCGGCCGGAGTCCAGCCGGCGGATGGTCTCGGCGGCGGCATAGCCGTCCATGCCCGGCATCCGGAGGTCCATGAGCACGATGTCGAAGCTGCCCATGAGAAAGGCGTTCACTGCTTCCGAACCGCCGGTGACCCTGGTCACCGAGTGCCCTTTTCGCTCGAGCAGGGTGGCGGTCAGCTTGCGGTCGATGGCACTGTCCTCGGCGAGCAGGATGCGCAGGTGACTCGCCGCGTCCCGTTCATGGGGGCCGGTGTCCAGCCCGTCCGCCTGCATCGCCGGGCGCAGGACGGGCAGCAGCAGGGTCAGCCGGCAGGAACCGGCCCCCGCGTCCAGCGAAACCGAGCCGCCATGGGCCTCGATGGTTTTGCCGGGGCCCGGTGGTGTGCCGGCACTCAACGCTTCATCGTCCCGGCGCCAGCTGATCGCCAGTTCGGCCCGCTCGTTCGATCCGGCCAGCAGCAGATCTATGGTGCTGCCGGGGGCCGAGTCGGCCATCGCCCATTGCAGCAGTTCCCGGAGGGCGGAGGAGAAGCGCCGTGCGTCGAGCAGCATTGGCGGGAAACGGTGGAAGCTGTTGAAGGTCAGCAGGGCGTCGGGGGTGGCGGCGCGGCAGGGCTCCAGGGCCGATTCGATGAGCCGGGCCAGCGACACTTCCCGCAGGTCAAGCGGTGTGCCGCCGGCTTTTTCGTTGTCATTCAGCATGCCTGCCCCTGCCTTCCCCCTATGCGGCTTTTCGGGAAGACCGGGGCAATGCTTGAACTACTGTTCCTCGTGGGCCTTTTCCAGCGCTTCCAGCTTCCGTTCCAACTCTTCGAGTCGCTGCTGCAGCTCATCCTCCCGGGTCTGCAGGCTGCTCATCCTCTCCTTGAACTCCGGGCTGGCCAAATACTCGTGCACGTCCTTCATCGACTCTTTGAATGTTTCGGTGTCGAAGTAGATCATGTCATCGGCATCACCGATTTTTTCGATGAACACGTTCTCGAGATCTTCCATCTGCTCGTCAACGTCCACGGTGACGTCCCCCTCGACGGTCTTGAAGACCAGGTTGCCGCCCTCCATGCCGCCGGAGACGAAGAAGGCCTTCTTCCGCAGGTCACCGATGTCGCCGAGCAGGCTGATGTCGAACTCCTGCATCTCCTTGACCCCCACCGTGACCTGCACGGTCCGCGGGGCGCCGTTGCGCTGCAGGTCGACGGCGATCTGTTCGCCCTCCTCCCGCTCGCGGACGATCCGCTGGACGTCGGCAGCCGTACCCACCGGTTCGCCGCCGATGGCGGTGAGCACGTCACCGACCAGGATGCCGGCGGCCTCCGCCGGGCTGCCTTCCACCACCGAACCCACCAGCACGCCGCGGCCCTCGGGGGCGCCGAAGTGCTTCTGCAGGTCGGGGCTGAGCTGGTTCAGCGACACGCCGAGAAAGCCGCGTTTCACCGGTGATCCGACCCAGTGCACCACGTGGTCGCCGTCGCCCTTGGCGAGGACCTTGACCTTGACGTTTTGCTCTTCGTCGACGGCCTCGTCCATTCGGACCACGGTCCGTTCCTGCACCACAACCGGCGCGGTCCCGCTCTCATCGTCATCGGGGAGCACCGCGGCGCCGACCCCGCCCGTGCCGGCCAGCAGGCCCAGCATGACGATGCCTGCCGCCAGTGTCTTCGCTGTGTACCGCTTCATCGTTCGAACCCTCCGTCATCACTCGGTGCGGTGTGCATCGCCGCTGCCGGCATCGCTGTCCGATGCTCGTTGTCGTTTCATCTCGCTCAGTAGGCCGCCGCCTCGCCCGCGGACTCGGTGCTCCGGTTGAGCAGGGCCCCCACGTCGAGCACCAGCCCCACGTCCTCGTTGCCGCCGAGGTAGACCACCGGGCTTTCCTCGGCGGCCTGTTCCCGCAGCTGGCGCAGCTCCTGCTCGATCCGTTCCTTTTCCGTGCGCACCGCCTCGATCTCGGCGAGCATGGCCTCGCTGCCGGTGTTCACGGACACGGACCAGTGCTTGAGGCTCATCGGCACCACCAGCAGCAGGATCACCGCCGTGGCCGTGGCCAGGCGGTAGCCCCAGGCGGGCACCCTGCGCCGCTTGGTGCGGGGGAGGTGGTGGAGTACGCGCCGGGTGAAGTCCTCCGGCGCCCTCTCCCTGGGCAGGGCCCTGAGCTCCTTGCCGATACGCTCGTCGCTCATCCCGTGCCTCCGTTCCAGTATGGCTCCAGCTGTTCCTTCAGCCGTTGCCGACCCCTGTTGATCCTCGATTTCACCGTGCCTTCCCGGCAGCCGGTGGCCCGGGCGATCTCCTGGTAGGA